>WNFF01023101.1_pt1 | contig 10171 bp, 12 predicted proteins | sample 5400441 | NCBI WGS metagenome assembly WNFF01 (sample SAMN13153345, study PRJNA577476) | soil metagenome | isolation source: 120 cm saprolite under Douglas fir tree site 2 hole 3 replicate 1 | place: USA:California | collected 2015-04-18
CCGCCCATAGATGGCCCGGAAATACTCCCATTTCCCCTTACGCCCCAAGTAAACCCTCCCCAAATCGTCTCTGGCTCGGGTTACATCTTAAATGGCGCGACGTTGTCCCCTTCGGTTACATTTTAGATGGCTCGATACGTCATGTATCTTTGCAAACGGGAAGGGCGTATGCTTTCTCAGAATCACTTCCGCCATGGAGGACGTTACCTTCATGCCAAACCCCTGCCGAGTTCTGCCCGAGTTTATCCTCCTTTTCGTGTGTGCCCTGATCGTGGGGTCTCCGCCGGGTCGCGCCCAAAGGGAGAAGAAGGGGGTGCCGGAATGGAAGCCGGCTACCCTTCCCGCCGATGCGCTGGCCTCTGGCGCGGCGTTCAACGATCACGCACCTCCTAAGCTGAAGGCCTGGTGTGAGGAGTTTGCGCGCAAGGAAATGCCGAAGCACCGGATTGATCCCAGGGAAACGATGGAGGTTGTGGACAAGCAATTTCCCAAGAACAGCGACGAAGCGCGCGACGCTGCCATCTATTTGGTCTCTTATCTATCCTACGTCGCTGAGGACGATAATCAGCGCGAACTCAATCACCTAATCCGCCAAATGGATGGGCAGATGGACGACATTCAGCGGCAGATCGAAACCCTCCGCAAGAATGACCAAAACCGCATGGGGAACACCCGTGCGGCGCAAACTCCCCAACAGGTGGTGCAGGAGGAGGAACGGGTTCAGAAGATGGAGCAGCAGCTCCGCGAACTAGATGAGGCGCGCGGGAGGAAGATCAAAGAGCTTTCCATCTCGCGCAAGCGCGTAGACGGATTCTTAAAGGTGCTCGATGTCACCCACAAACGGATGAGCGGCATCGAACCCTCCATCCTCAACGAGTTTCAATAACCCTGCCGCACGCCACTTGCGGTTCCCTCATTTTAGTTCTCTTCTCTTACCGTCGTTATGCCATCAAGTCCAGTACCATTACTCCGAGAACCGCGTTAGATATGTCGCTCAACACGGTAGCCATGGTATGTTCCGCACTAAGCTGAGGTGCTTGTGGAGCCATCTCCTTCTTCGGTTCGCGTTCGCGAGACCAAAGCACAGACCGAATCGGTCATGAGGCTCGTGGAGATCTCTGCCGGGTATTGGTTGCCGCGAGCTTTGCACGTTGTAGCTGATCTCGCAATCGCAGACGCACTCGATCAGGAGCCGCGGTCGGCAGCCGATCTTGCCAAGGAGGTCGGAGCTGACGCTGATGCCTTGGACCGAGTATTGCGCCTGCTCGCTTCCCATGGCGTATTCGATCGGCGCCGCGGCAAATACGTGCACAACGAGCTCTCTCGTGCGCTGCGCAGCGACCATCCGCAATCAATGCGCGCCTATGTACGGCTTGTAGGCCTTCCCGTGTTCTGGAAGAGCTGGGGAGCGCTTGAGCAGGTAGTGCGCAGCGGCAAGCCCGCAGTGAGCGACATCTTTGCGTATTTCAGAGAGCATCCGCACGAGACAGAGATCTTCGATGCGGGCATGAAGTCGAAGGCGCAGAGCGCTATTTCGCCAGTCATCGCAGCGTACGATTTCTCTATCTTCGGCACGATTGGTGACATCGGCGGCGGCCTCGGACATTTGCTCAAGGCCGTACTCATGTCGGCCCCGAAGTTGCGCGGTGTTCTCTTTGACCAGCCGCATGTCGTCGAGCGGGCGGGCGTCGAAGAGAGAATCGCCAGTCGATTGATTTTGCAAGGCGGCGACTTCTTCCGCGGGCCGCTACCGCACTGCGATGCCTACGTCGTTATGGAGGTGCTGCACGATTGGACCGATGAGCAGTCGCGGCAGATTCTCCAGCAGATTCGGAAAGCCGCCCCCAGCATGGCCAAGCTGTTAGTGGTCGAGACCGTTTTGCCTAATGAAAGCGCGTGGGCAGCGGGCAGCGGCGAGCATTTCGGCAACCACCTCGATATCAACATGTTAGTGCTTACCGGCGGGCGCGAACGCACCGCAGATGAGTTTGCGCACCTATTCGCCGACTCCGGATGGCAGCTCGCCCGGGTGATCCCAACCTCAAGTCCGTACTCGATCGTGGAGGCGGTGGTGGCCTAGCTTGCCTCATCGAGTTGCGGGCCGACATGTGGATTCGCTGCCGTATCCATGGCTTCAGTCGGCTGTCGAAGAGGATTTCCCGTCAAGCGGTTGGGCGAACTTCGCATGAATCGGTTTTATTTCTGGGAGCATTCTAATAGAATCTGACGCGGCCCTGAGGTAGCGTTGGGTCCAAAGCGGGAACAAACACAGTTTAGGTCGGTGAGCAGGGCAGAATGATGAAGAAGGGTTTTGGCCCCGCAGCCAGTGTAGTCCTACTGCTATGCGCAGTGTTCACGTTGGAGTACGGAAGAGCACAAGAAGGATCGCCGCTGCGCGGCCTTCGGGTGAAGGTGCATTACAAAGGGTCGGGTACGGTAGACGAAAAGCACAAAATTTTGGTGTTCCTTTTCGATTCGCCAGAGTTTGGGCACAGCAACGTGATGCCGTTTGCGGTGATGAGCACGAGCTCCAAAGATGGAACGGTGACGTTTAGCGATGTGGCCAAATCACCCGCTTACGTAGGAGCAGTCTATGAACCAAGCGGAACTTACGCCGAGCGACAAGGACCGCCTCCGCCCGGTTCGTCGCTGGGGATGTATAGCAAGACGCCAGGCCAGCCTGCACCTGTGAAGGTTGAAGCAGGAAAGACTGCCAATGTCGAATTTACTTTCGACGACACGGTGAAGATGCAGTAGACGCGGTCACTCGACAATTAACTTGCCTTGCATTTTGGGATGGAAAGAGCACTCGCAGGCGAAGGTTCCCTTTTTTACCGCTACATACTTCCACGAAGCGCCCACGGCAATGCGGCCGGAATCAAATTCGGGCGGCTGTGTGGAAGTCCCTTTATCTTTTCCTGGGCGCAAAGCAATCCGATTCAGTGATTGGGATCATTCCCGCTCGGAAGGCAACCAAGAAGGAGTTTATATTTTATGAAGAAGGAATATGATTTTTCCAAGATGAGGGAACTCAAGAACCCGTACAGGGGGAAAGAAACAAGCCGTGGGAATCAACTTAAGTCCGGAAGTCGTGGACTATTTCAAGGGGATGGCGCATGAGACAGGACTTCACTTACCAGAAGTTAATTGACTTTTATCTTCTCCGAGGGTGTTTTGTTTCCTCAGCTCGCGGATTCGATCGATGGGCTCGCCAACCGACTTGCGATTCGACTCGTGTGCGGGTCGAATTACCTGTTTCACGAGCATCTCTTCAATGTAAACCTTAAGGGCACTCCACGCGCGGGCTTGTGCGGCCAATCGGTCGGGCACGTTTACGGTGACTCGCACGGGTTATTTCCAGTCTTCGATCTGTAATCCTGGCACTCGCGCGAATTCCTTGATGTTGCTTGTGACCAAGATGGCCCCCAAGCTAAGCGCCTGGGCGGCAATAAATGTGTCCAAGGAGCCAATCGCCGTGCCAGAGTTTTCCAGAACCGTGCGCACCCTTCCATAGATCTCCACCACTCCGTGATCTACCGGAAGCACGTCAAAGGGTGCGAGGATGGCTGAGAGCAAGTGTTGTTCCCGCGCACGCAGGTGCGGATGCCTGACCGCCCTGCGTTCGAGGCCATACTGCAGCTCGCACGCCGTAATGATTGAAAGACCGATGGCGCTTTTGCTGTGCGCTGATAACTTTCGGCGGATCGAGGGGGAATTGGTGCGCAGGAGATCGATCCACACCGTGGTGTCGAGCAGGTACACGGCGCTTACTCCCCAGCATTGTCGAAGAGTTTGTCGAGGCCGGCGCGCGGGTTCTGGTCCTGACGGCGCTCCAGCACAAAATCGCGAGGGAACTCGTCGAGGGCCGCGAACAGCCCAGCCCAGCGGTCGCCTGCTTTGGGGGTGAGCACGATGGAATTGCCGAGGCGTTTCACGTAGACGCTATCTCCGGTGACGCGATACTCCTTGGGAAGCCTCACTGCCTGGCTCCGCCCTGTCATGAAAACCTTCGCCTCCGCGACAACAGGCCGAGACTCCGGCTTCCGGGATTGGCTATGGTGTTTCTTGGTTGACCTTGTCATATCCTCACAACCTTCGATGGTACATATCAAATGATATCTATCATCTCTACTGTTGTCAAGCCACACTGATGGATTGCGGATCAGACTGCCAAAATTTGCCAAGGGTAACGTCCATCCAAACTCAAGGTACGAACCCTTCAGATCGTTCGATGTTTTGATGGTGGGCTATTGAACTCTAAACGCGCTTTGATATCGAACGTTGTCGTTCCTAGCTTTATCAACGAAGGCCACGCCAAGTCGCGTCAGGGCGAACTCAGAGCCTCCGACAGGTTGTAGCAGACCCAGAAGACTAAGTAACTTCAGTCGATAGGTTAGATCGTCCTCGTATCTGTCCCCATCGGGCTCCTGCCGCTCAGCAAGAGTTGCAACCTTGCCCCTGATCTGACCCGGCGACTGATTCGATCCAATCTCTTTAAGTATAAGCAGGACCCGCAACGAATTCGTTGTCACCTCGTTGGCGACATTCTCGTAGGTCTTCTCGACTACTTTCTTAGCGTGTTCTCCGGGTGACGAATTTCTACCCGCAAGCTTCAGGACCTCTTGAAGAAGTCCCCCTGACGCTTTAACGATAGCGACGATAATCATTGGGTCTGGCATGGATCCCTCTCCGTCGTTCGACTTGCCGCGCGGGAAACCCAGGGTGGCTGGAAAGCAATCTTTAGCGACGTTATCACAACTCCAGTCGGCCCGCTGTCTATCCGTCGAGTTCATTCTGCGCCGCCTTTTTTACAAGGGAAAAAGGCAAAGTCGTGATGATCCGTGATTGCACCTCCACCGTTCGATTGAGCATCCCGGGGTGTAAGTACCTGGAAATCGCATTTATAGAAGTGGGCGCCTTTATCCATACTCTTGTTTGCCTTGAATCTTACTCATAATTACTATTACGTTAATTATATATATTGTATAATTGGCGATTCATTTCAAGCCTAAACCCAAGGCCGTAGGATGCTTCGGTTGATAAAGGCCGACCTCGCCTCCGCCGGGAAGCCGTATCTTCGTAATTGAACCCCATCGTGCTTCCTGAACCTCAGAGCAGTTAACGCCCTTCTTAGCGAGTGAATCCATCTCTGCTTTCAGACCGTCGCACATGAAATAGAGTTCGTGAAGACTATTCTCGTCGCACGGGTGGAATGCTGCTTCTGGAATGCTGCTTCTCCTGGTGGTAGCGCGAAGATCAGCCAGCCATGGCCGGCATCGACGGACTTGAACCCGAGAACGTCGCGAAAAAATGCGCGATCCGCTTCGGCGTCTTTACTGTAGATGACTACGTGAGCGCCAGAAATCATTTGCTCCTCCAACGAAATATCGGGAACTCAGGAGCTTGGACGCGAGATTGGCCCCATCGGCTCATCGGCGCTGGACCTAGTGTATGCACACGATGGATAACTTCTGAATTGCTCGTCATCCGCCCACGTCATCCGCCCACAACAGGGTAACGCGTTGGTATTCATAACGAGGTGGAAAATCAGGTCAGCGTTCCCAGGGAAGCTTGGGAGGTGAGCCCTGCGATTTGCTTGAGGCGCTGAATGCGGCTTGCATCCATTCCACGGCGCGGGGAAGGTCGCCTGGATTTTGGATCAGATGCGAGAAAAAGCCGCGCGTCTCGAACGGCAAGCCGCCAAATGTACGATAAACGCTGGGCAGCGGTGGCCCGCCTGCGCTGCCGGCCGCTGGAATCTGCGCGGGCAGGCGCACGGCATAAATGCTCCCGCCGGCCAAGGCCACGTGCGCGTACTGTAGGAGCCAAGCACAATTGCGCGCCTCGAGCAGATTGGCAGCAGAGAGCGTGACCCACTGTCCCGCATCTTCCTGAGTTGGCGTTTGGCAATTCCAGGGATACGCCTGCGGCACGAATGCTGTGACATCCGAAAATCCGTATTGATCCAACGCAATTTTCTGTAGTCGCTGTTGTTCCGCAAAGCGCCTAACTTCCGGGAGCCCCTGGTTCCAATCTACATTCGAATCATTGACGAGCGCGTAGTTGGGACGTCCGAGGCTCAAGGCGTTGATATAGGGAAAATAGTAGGGATAGGCATGGACCGCGTTGAACAAACAGCTCACCGCAAGCGCTACAACCGTCGCAGCTCCCGCGAACACTACGGAACGCCCTTGCAGGACGCCCAGCATGCGAGGCAGTGGCGCGAGCAGCATAATCAACAGCACGAGGGGCACACTGAAATGCCGGATGCTGATGTCAAGGGGGCTTAGCAGGCATACCCCTGTGAAGACTAGCAAGCTCACCCAGAGAACACGCCAATGCAGCGCGAATTGCGCGGGAATAACCGCAATGCTCCTTTCGCCGCGTACTTTCTTACTGATTCCGGTTAGGGCAGCCAGAAGCAGCAAGCCGAGAAAACCCAGAGACGATTTCAGAGCAAAAACAACCGGAAAGTAGAACCAAACGGCATGTGGATAAGCATGGCCGAGAACAAAAGTCCCGCGTCTCCCGCTGAGCACAACCCAAAGCACTCCGCCGAGATAGAGCAAAGGAGGCATGAGAAGGCGGCGTAGTAGGAGCGCCGCTGGACTCGTTCCGAAGCGCACCAGCGCGCTGGTTGGCTGATGCCACGAGAAGACAAAGTAAAACGCGTAGACAGCCAGCGCGGCACACGAGACGCCCTTAAGCGTCGCCCACCGACGGGCTCGCCTCCATTGGCGCAGCTCAGTTTTGCTCCCAGGCTGGCCGGGAACGGCGCGCCAGCGTAGGCTCAGAGCAAACGCGACGAACGCAGCGAACAGAACGCCGGCGGTAAACTTCGACAGCAGCGCTCCTGCGAGACTCAGCCCGAATAGCACAACATTCTTTCGGTTCGGCTTCTGCCACATTTCGGCAAGGGTCCACAGGGCAAGCAGAGAAAACAGCGTCACCGCCAAGTCCGTGTGCACAAGTGGACCAAAGGCGAGAAAGGCGGGCGTGCTGACATATGCGCTTAGGCAGAGCAGCCCGCCCCACGCTCCGCCAAGGCGCCGCGCGTACAAGTACACCACGCATCCCAAGGCTAGCGTCACCAACAGCATGGGCAAGCGTGCCCAGGCGAGCACGCTCTTCGGATCATTCCATCTCTCTAGCAGCCAGTCCCCGAACACCCACTCCCCCAAGAACGCCGGAAGAAACTTCTCGCTGGTCGTCCACGAGATGTGGCTATAGTCCGCGCGAACTCCGCGACACACCAGGGGCAGCGCCGCCAGCACCTTCGGCAGCGGTGGATGCTCGGGATTCATCCGTAGATCCAGCTTCTGCAGGTAGCTTACGCCGGCGCCGATATGCGCCACCTCATCAATCGTGACAGACTCGCGCAGCGCTGCTCCGCCCGCCAACACTGCCATCAATATCAACAACAATCCAGCCAACAGCCCGCCAGGAATGCCCCACGGCTTTTCGTGTGAATTCATTCCACTTCCGACCTTCGAAACCCAGCCTTGGATCGCCGAACAGTTCCTCAATCATAAACCTATTCGGCACGGCCGCTTCAAACCTGCATCACGCAGATTTCAGTTTCTGTCATTGCGCAAGAAACACGACGCCTCTGGGCGAGTGGTCGGCATTCCGCAACTTATCTCAAAAACGGTGCTCTCGAGATTTGGAATTTGGCTGACCAATGAACAGACTTCCCTCTGTGGCTCTGCATTCCGAAGGTTGCGAATTTCTACCTGAGAAAGAACCACCACCCTCGTCAACTTCCCAACGATTGAAATCGGGATCGCGAAGGGAGGGGAAAAGTAGTTCGAGGATCGAGACTATCCCCATACAGAAATGCGAGATAGGGAAGAAGTCTGAAGAAAAGCGTCAACTTTCCCATGCGGGTCAACATAGCATTCAGTGGCCCAAGACCTCAAGCACCAGACAGCATGGATTGTAGTGCCCTTCGCTACAAAATGGCGGGATGGCCCCGGCTACCCGGCGCGTCCCGCCCGGACGTCAATTCGAATCGCCACTCGAATCAGGCTTTGGCCGCTGATGCTGCCTGACCGCGCATCTGTTGCATGAATTGCCGCATCGCGGCGATATGACCCGGGTTGCGGTGTTCCGACCACGCCTCATAGCGCTTCGCCGCCTCTTCGAGGTGCACAAGGATCTGCTTGTTGACAAAACGCTCGCGAAACGTCGGAACGACGGGTTTAAGTGCCTCCCACACTCCGAAGAACTCGCCGCTGGTCTCAAAGAAGAGATCCTCGTGCAGTAGTCCGTAGTTGAGCAACGCGCAGGCTTGCTCCCAGTAGCCGATCACCATTCCAACATACGCTCCGGTTTCGCTTCCCATCGGCGCGATCCGCAGGGCGTCGTCGATATTATTCACGATGTAGTTTTTGCCGAACCAATCACGTGCCTGGCGTAATTTGGCTTCCCTCCGCTGGTCGTAGACTTGAAGGTGAAGTTGCGCTTGTTCATGCGTCGGTTTTGATCCCATGATGCTTTTCTCCGTTTCCTTGGATTTATTTCCTGAACCGCGGTGCCCGCAGTTTCCAATCTCGGTTTCGCCCCGCCTTCGCACGACGCTGGACCTTCGCGACTTCGGCGGGGCCGAACCCTCCACATCTTATCGTCGTTTAACGCAGATCAGAATCGACAATTTGGTTTCCCTGAACAATCCAATTCTTCGGAGGTTACCAAAGCGCACGTTGCCCGGACTCCACTTTGCCCCTTCTCAATAGTTATGATTTGTCTTCTCTTAGGAAGCGCGAAACAGCGGAAGTGTGAAAAGCCATACTTAACATGCCTGGTAAACGCTAGTGCTCTATTAGAGGGGCGTTTTCACAAAAGCGTGAAGTCCGGGCGAGGTGCTCCGCGCGCGTTCGATAGAGCCGTGAAGGTAGGCGCTGGCGGTTGCGGCGGATGCGGGCTAGTGGCTGCACCGATCTAACGGCTATGGGAATTGAATCTTTTTTCGTTTGCAACCTATTGATTTTGCTTGGCTTAGGAAAACCAGAGGAAACCGAAAATCGCAGTCAAAGGCTCTACCTTGCAGCATGACGTAAGGAGCATAGCACGCGAAGCGTCCGTCGCGCCAGCGACTACGTTCAAACGCGGCTAATCGGAGATCTGATCCAAGAACACTGAGGGGAGCCGAACTCAACTGTGCCGCATGTTGGTAGTACAATGCGAGCTCCTTGAAGGTCCAACGCTTCCCAGAGGTCTCTTTCATCGAGAGTTTGAAGGAGGTCGGGCATGAACAAGTACATCGCTGAACTTATTGGGACCTTTTTTCTAGTTCTGACCATTGGGTGCGCGGTCATCGGTAGCGGTGCGGGTGCGTTGGCCCCGTTGGCGATCGGCTCCGCGCTCATGGTGATGATTTTTGCAGGCGGGCATATTTCCGGAGCCCATTTCAATCCGGCCGTTACGTTGGGCGTCTGGCTGCGCGGGAAGTGCGAGGCCAAAGATGTGGCACCATACATGATTTTTCAGATTATCGGAGCGACGTTGGCGGCGTTTGCTGTCAAGTTTTTGAAGGGAGCAACCGCAGTCACGCCACTCCAGCCAGCTATCGTACCGGCCCTTCTTGCCGAGTTTCTTTTCACCTTTGCGCTTGTCTACGTGGTGCTGAACACCGCCACCGCCAAGGGTACGTCAGGCAATTCTTTTTATGGGCTGGCTATCGGATTCACAGTAATGGTGGGGGCATTTTCCGTCGGCAACATTTCTGGCGGGGCGTTCAACCCAGCGGTCGCGGTGGGCATTTCGATCATGGGGTTGTCGTCCTGGGCCAATATTTGGATTTACCTTGTAGCCGACTTTACAGGTGGCGTGGCGGCCGCGGGCATTTTCAAGGCGCTGAACCCCGCCGATAAATAGTTGCACGCACTGATTCACGCAGAGACCGACGTACTCTCCGCCTACCTTTGAGAAGTATTGTAAGCACGAGGATGAGCGGCCAACTTCCGGATTGTCCATTGCCGATTTGCTGATTACGGCAAGAGGGGGTTTGGCATGCCCGAGGGGACTTCGGGGCATGTCTGTGACTTCTGCGTGATAAGCGCGTTGCTTATCTGCCGAGACGTCGCGCCTGAAACAGCGCAGTCAAGTGCAGTATCAAGAATGTCGGCACCAAGTATGTCGGAACCAGCACCAGCGGCAGCTGTGTCATAGG
>WNFF01005731.1_pt1 | contig 10170 bp, 9 predicted proteins | sample 5400441 | NCBI WGS metagenome assembly WNFF01 (sample SAMN13153345, study PRJNA577476) | soil metagenome | isolation source: 120 cm saprolite under Douglas fir tree site 2 hole 3 replicate 1 | place: USA:California | collected 2015-04-18
GATCCCTGGCGCTGGGCCGTCTCGTCATCGGCACGGTGCTCCTGGGACTGCTGCTCGTCCGGAATGGCGCGACCCGTCCCACCCGTCGTCACGCGGGGTTATTGGCGGTCGCGGGTCTCCTCTGGTTTGGCGCGTACAACCTCGCGCTCAACACGGCCGAACGGACCTTGGACGCCGGGACGTCCGCGATGATCATCAACATCACGCCCCTGCTGATCATGGTTCTGGCCGGGCTGTTTCTGCGGGAGCGGCCGACGCCCGCGCTCTTATTGGGTGGCGGGATAGCCCTCTTGGGAGTGACGATCATCGGTCTCAGCGCCGGGAGCAGGAGCGCCTCGCTGTGGGGAGTCCTGATGTGCGTGGTCGCTACGCTCGCGTCCGCGGTGGGTGTGGTGGCACAGAAGCCGGTGTTGTCAAAACTGTCCGTGTTGCAGGTGACCTGGACGTGCTGTGCGGTCGGGGCGACCTCTTGTCTCCCCTTCGCTCCGTCCCTGGTGCGCGAGATGCAACACGCCTCCCCGACCACCATTGCCTGGATGGGCTACCTCGGGATCTTCCCCACGTCGGTCGCGTTCACGACGTGGGCGTACGCCTTGTCGCGCAGCAGCGCTAGTCGCCTTGCCGCCCTCGTCTATCTCGTGCCGCCCCTGACCATCCGGCTCAGCTGGCTCACGCTCAGCGAGGTGCCAACGATTGCCGCGCTGGTCGGGGGGACGCTTTGCCTTGCCGGAGTGGTCCTGGCTCGCTCCAATCCGCAGCCAGCGGTGCGAGCAGTCGCCACCTGATGGGAGGTGTCCTGTGAGAACCCCGAGGATCATGGCCTGGCTGGCCATCGCGCCGGCTGCTTGCCCCATGACGCTTGCGGCCCAATGGAAGACGCCCTGGACGTATGAGGGCGCTGCACACTGGAGTGAGCTCGATACCGCTTATGCCGCGTGCAATACGGGGAAGGAACAATCGCCGATCGACATCGGCGGTGCACTAAGAGCGGACCTGCCGCCGCTGCGGTTCGCGTATACGAGTGGCCCACTGAATTACCTCATCAACAACGGTCATACGGTTCGCGTCAACTTCCATGACGCGCCGGGCTCGGGAAACGCGCTATTCGTGGGCGACAAGCGTTACGACCTGACGCAGTTTCATTTTCACCGGCCGAGCGAGGAGCGCGTCAACGGCCGGGCCTACGACATGGTCGTCCACTTGATGCACGCGAGCAGCGATGGTGCGGTCGTTGGTGTTGCCGTGTTTCTCACGGCGGGACGTCCCAACCCCGCCGTCGCACAGATCTGGAGCCATATGCCCCGCAGTACGGGCCCGGAGACCAACGTTCCGGGGGTGGTCGTGAATCCCCGCGATCTGCTTCCCGTCGACGGGGCCTACTATGCCTACGAGGGGTCCTTAACCGCACCACCGTGTACCGAGGGCGTGACCTGGTTCGTGATGAAGACTCCGGTGGAAGTCTCGCCGGACCAAATCAGAGCTTTTGCGGCGCTTTACCCAGGCAACGTGCGGCCACTGCAGCCCTTGAATGGCCGCGTCGTGCGTGAACGTCAGTGAGTGGAGGAGGTAAGAGTCAGGTCCGGCCTCTGCTTCTTCTAGTCCCTACACTGACCTCAGGAACGCGATCAGATCCCGCTTCTCCTGGGCCGTCAGGCTCATCTGAAACCGCTGATCATGAAACTCCACCACCTGCGACAGGCTCGCCGCGGCGCCGTTGTGGAAGTACGGCGCGCGGGCCGCGAGTCCGCGGAGGATCGGGCCCTTGATGCGCCCGAGGTCGGCGCAATGGCCGCTACGCCGCTAAACCGATGATGATCTAAGAAAAACCGGCTCGCACGAACGGGAACCGGAGAAGTGACGGTACGAAATGGAGTCGCGCTCCAGCGCAGCCGAAGCGCGCGCGTGCTACAGGGAGGCGATCACCGTGGCCGCGGCTGGTCCAGCGGGTGGCGCCAGCGGAGGTCGGGAAAACGGGCGTAGTCCCGGTCTGTTGTGATGAACTCGCAGCCCGTTTCGATCGCCACCGCCGCGAGCCATGCGTCGGGCACGAGGTTCCCACGGGCATTCACCGCGCGACACAACCGCGTGAAGATGTCCCAGTGCCGGGCCCCGGCCTGCACCGGCACCGCATTGGGTCGTCCGCGAAACGCCGCCGTGAACGCGAGGGCCGCGTCGAGCGGGGTCGGCGGCAGAAAGACGCGCGGATGCGTCACGATGCGTAGAAACCCGGCCAGCACGTGATCCGATACCGCGTACGCCTCGTCCGAGGCCACCAGCGCGTCCAGCCAACTCCGGTGTGCCGCGTGGGCCGGTGCATCGGTCCGGAACGCGTACACCAGAATGTTGACGTCAGCGAGACGCATCGCCTTCCTGCATCACATCGAGCAGACTCGCCGAATCATCGAGGTCCACGCCCGCCTGCAGACCCTGCCCGCTGAACGTCGGCAGCGGCGGCGCACCCCCAGCCGGAGCCGGGGCGGGCGGGCGCACCTGCGATTCCAGCGCGGCCAGGCCGCGGCGCAGCACGTCGGACTTCGTTGCCGCGAGGCGCGTGGCCAGACGCTCGAGGCGCTCGCGGTCGGCGCGGTCGAGGTACACCTGCACCGGCTCCGCCACGCGCGCCGCTGGACGTCGTTCATGACGCTTGCTCATGAAGTCATGATAGCGACGGGGTGCGGGGTTGGCAACCCGTAGGGCCGCGAACACCATGCGTCGCGGGTTCGGCGAGCACCTCACGCCGAGGTGGCCGACGCCGTCTCCTTTCGCGGGGCGAGCACGAACAGCAGCACGGCCCCGAGGCCCGTCACGGCCGCACCGGCCAGCAGATCGCCGCGGTGGGTGGGAAGTTGCAGCGCCATCACCGCCATCACCGCCGTATGCGCGAAGCTGGACCAGACGGCGTACGCGATCAAGCTGCGATACGCGGCGGGGTTGCGCGCCCCGAGCAGCAGGAAAACGCCGAGCACGGCCAGGATGGTCCAGAACATCGGCGCCGCCGTCCCACCCGTCGGGCTCGGCCCGGCGAGGAAATAGGTCACCAGCGGGTCGACATTGGTGACGACCGTCCCCAGACCGAAGACCACCAGCACGACCTGCAACGCCCGTTCTCGCTGAGACATCACGGCCTCCTTTCTCCTCGGGTCCTCAACATGTTGACCGGAATTTGACGTCCACCCCCGGTTTCCTTGCGATGCCCGCCGAGCGCGCCTACGTTCCGACCATGACGCCGCTCATGACCGCGGAGGACCTGCTGCAGCCGGGTGTGCCCGAGCGCGCGGATCTGGTGCGGGGTGTCCTGGTGCTCTATGAACCGCCCGGTTTTCGACACGGCGAGATCACGGTGCGCCTCACGATCGCACTCGGCACCTACGTCGCCACGCACCATCTCGGTCGCGTCGTGGCCGGGGATGCGGGATTCAAGCTCCAATCGTCCCCCGACACGGTACGTGGGGCGGACATCGCGTTCGTCAGTTGGGAACGAATGCCGCAGCAGTCGCCCGTGGGCTTCCCGGCGACGGGCCCCGACCTCGTCGTCGAAGTGCTCTCGCCTGGGGATCGCGCCGGCGAGGTGCTGGCCAAAGTCGGCGACTGGCTCGAAGCGGGAGCCCGCTTGGTGTGGGTGATCGATCCCGGACGGCGGATCGCGCGTGTCTATCGGCACGATAGCACCGAGAGCGCGATCACCGCAGACGGGCAGCTCGACGGCGAGGACGTGCTGCCAGGCTTTTCTTGTCCCTTGGCAGAGATTCTGTAGGGACTTACCGCGGTATCACCGGCAGCACCACATGCGAGGGGTGCGCCCCGTCGTGCAGCACCCGCTGGTGCGCCACCACGAACGTCGCATCCCGCTCGTTGTTGCCACCGGTGTTCAGGTTGCGGTCGTACTTGGGAAACAGCGCCGACGCGAGGCTGACCCGCAGCCGGTGGCCCGCCGGGAAGACAATCGAGGTGAACCACAGGTCGATGTCGTAGCGCTCGACCTGGCCCGGCACCAGCGGGACCTCGCGGTCCATCCCCCGCCGGAAACGCGCCCGCACAAGCCCGTCCTGCACCCGCTCGGCGTGCCCGTCCGGCCACACGTCGAGCAGCATCACCGTCCAATCGGTGTCCAACCGGTCGCTGGCCGCCCACACTTGCGCCGTCATCTCGCCCGTGACCTCGAGCGGCCGGGTGAGCGGCGCGGACGTGAAGACCAGCGCGTCGGGCCGCGTGGCGTTGAGCTGGGTGTAGTCCTCGTTGAGCGACTCCTCCAGCTCGCGCGAATCGATGAGATACGGCGTGGGATCGGCCGGATCGTACGTGAACGTGTCGGCCGGCGCGCCGCCGCGCGGCGGCACGGTGTCGAGCACGCCGTCGCCGCCGCTGGTCTGCGCGTGCCCGCCGGAAGACACGTAGAAGTTCATCAAGCGCTGCCGCGCCAGGGGCCACGCGCTCTCGCGGCGCCAGGTGTTGTCGCCCGGGACGAAGATGTCGAGGTGCGGCAGCGTGTCCACGCCGTTGTTGCGACCCAGCAGGTAGTGATCGAACCAGCGCAGCTGCAGGTCGCGGTACTGGTAGCGCGCCTGCGGGCCGAAGTCGCCGGTCACGTAGTCCACGCCCTTGTGCGCGCCCACCCCCATCACGATGTGCCAGTTGGGGTGGTGCGGTTGGCGTAGCAGCGCGTCGGTGTAGTAGGTCGGCCCGCGCGAATCGTCGTGCCAGCCGGCCATGGACAGCACCGGCGCCCGAACTTTGTCGATGTAGGTGGTGGCCGCGTGCTTGCGCCAGTACGCGTCGAGCGTGGGATGCGCGACCCAGCGGTCCCACAGCGGCACGTCGCCGCAGCCCAGGCGCTGCGGCAGGTCGGCCAGCGGCAGGTGGCGGATCGCCTCGCCGATGTCCAGCTCGGCGGTGTGCGGGTCCATCGTGCGAGCGCGCATCAGGCACGCCCAGTCCACGTTGATCGGCCCGAACGCCATCGCGGCGTAGGGAACGACCACCCACGGATCGGGAGTGGCCGCCGTGGGCGAGATCGCCGCGAGGTGCGGCGGGTTGCTGACGGCTGCGAACCACACCAACCGCCCTTCATCTGAATGGCCGATCATGCCGACCTTGCCGTTGGCGCCGGGCAGCCGCGCCGCCCACTCAACGGCGTCGTAGCCGTCGTTGATGTCGGTGTCATAGTCGCCGAAATCGGCGACGTCGCCGCTCGACTGTTCGCGCCCGCGCACGTGCTGCCCGATGAAGATGTAGCCGCGCGACGCCCACCACACGCCCGGGCCGTGCAGCACGCGGCGGTAGGGCGTCCGCTGCATCACCACGCCGAAGGGCCCGTGGCCCACCGGCCGTGCGATGTAGGTCGCCAGATGCGCGCTGTCGCGCGTGGGCATCATCACGAGCGTGTCTTCCGTGACCGCGTACTGCGAGTCGGACGCCGGCATCGTCCACACCTGGTAGTCGTGCTCGACCACAGCCGGCGTCGCGCGCCGCACCAGGCGGAAGCGGCGATCGAGCGGCCGGTCGCCGTTGAATTGCAGCCCCGCCAGCGTGTCCCCGTGCCAGGCCGCACGCATCATGACGCGGGCGTCCTGCGTGAGCAGCACGGAGTCGCCAGTGGCCGTGACCTGGGTGACCGTGAGCATCGGGTCACCGGTGCGGCGCCGCAGGAACCCGACGAACCCTGAGTCGCTGCCCGCAAAGTGCGCGAAGCCCATCCGGCGCCAGCCCTCGAAGCCGAACTTGGGCTGCGCGCTGAGGGCGACATAGACGTCCCAGTCGCCCGCCAGACTGGGTGTGGCTCGGGGCGCCAAGGCCAACAGGGGTACCAGGATGAGCCAACGCATCATGTCACACCTCCGCAACGGATTGGGATCGCCGGCGCGCGGCGACCAGGATGCCCACGCCGACGAGATTCAGTACCATGATCACTGCCGTGATCTTGAGCGCGAACCCCGCCACGCTCGCCACCTGGATGATCGGGAACAGCGACAGCACCGTGTACAGTACGGTTATCACGAGGCCCGATGCCGCCGCGGCTTTGATCCACCACGGCGGCTGCGGTGTCACGCCGCGCAGGCCCACCAGGGGAATCGCGAACATGACGAGGTACGTGATCCCGTAGAAGATGCCGCTCGCATTGAACATCAGTTGAAACGCCTCGGCCTGTCCTACGCCGACCAAGCTGAGCACCGACATCGCGAAAGAGAATACGGCCACCACCAGGATCGAGTTGACCGGCGTCCGATGCGTGGCGTGCAGGCGGCTGAACCACGCGGGGAGCAGGCGGTCCCAGCCCGCGACCATCGGGAGGCGAGTCACCGCCGTAAATGCGACGCTGATCTGGGAGACGCGCATCGCCAGCGTCATCACGATCGCGATCGTGACGAGGGTCCCGGCGATGCCGAAGGGGCCGAAGCCGGCGCGCAGCACCTGCGGCAGCGGTCCGATGAGGTCGATCTCGTCCCTCGGGATGTAGGCCACCACCGTCGCGGTGCCGAGGATGAAGAACAGGGTGATGAGCGGCGCGGCGTAGTACACCGATTTCTTCACCGCGCTGGCGGGCGAATGCGTTTCGCCGGCCAGAATGGCCATGTACTCGAAGCCGGCAAACGCGCCGACGCACATCTTGCCGAGCACGTTGAGATTGAACAGCGAGAACGCCGGCATCTCGGTGCGGAACGGATGGTAGGACTTGAGATGTCCGGTCGCGAGGCCGAGGAAGGGCAGCAGGATCAAGACGGCGAAGATCGTGATCATGAACACGCCGCCGGCATTGTGGACCCACTTCGTGAGCGACAGGCCGACGAACGCCAGCGTGGCGAGGAGCGCGATGGCGAGGCCCGATGCCACGGACACGAACCACGTGCTGTTCGTCATCCACGCGGCGCTGGGGCCCAGCGCGTACGAGAGGTAGGTCGCGACCGTGAGGCCCAGCTCAGAGGCGAACAGGATCACGTACAGCCAGAGATTCCAGGCGACCATGAAACCGATCGTCTGGTTGAAGCCGAGCTTCGCCCACTGGTAGAGGCCGCCCTCGAGCGGCATCAGCTGGTTGAGCCAGATGACCACGGCGGTCAGCGGGAGGTAGAACAGGACCACCGCCGTCAGCCACAGCACCACGTGCGACGGCCCGAGCTTGCCTGCGACGCCGATCCAGGTGAGGCCGATGATGAACAGGATCTGCGTCAGCGCGAGATCGCGGACGCCCAGCTCCTTCTTCAGCGACGCGCTGTGCGCCTCGACCTTGGCTCCTTCCTGTGCCAGCGTCATCGGCCGAGGCGCTCCCACAACCGCGCCCACGCCGCCAGGCCTTCGTGCAGGCGCTGCACGCGGAAGAACTCGTTGGGCGCATGGAAGTCCTCGTCGCCCGTCGAGAAGGAGAAGTACACGGTGTCGAGGCCCAGGAGCCGCTGGAAGATCTCCGCGACGGGGACGGTGCCGCCCATGCGGACGATGAGCGGGCACACGCCGTACACCTCGGCCAGGGCGGCCTGCGCGGCCTGCAGAACCGGGTGGTCCCGTGCGATGTGCGCCGGCCGCGCGCCGTGGTCGCCGGGCCGGATCGACAACGTCGTGCCCGGCGGCACGTGGCGTTCCAGGTGGCGGGTCACCAGCGCCACCACATCGTCCGGGTCCTGATCCGGCACCAAGCGGCAGGTGATCTTGGCGTGCGCCTCGCTCGGCACCACAGTCTTCGTGCCCGGCCCCTGATAGCCGCCCCACATCCCGTTGACCTCGAGCGTGGGCCGGGTCCACTGACGCTCGAGCGTGGTGTAGCCGGGCTCGCCGAATGCCGCCGCCGCGCCGACCTGCGTCAGATACGCCATCTCGTCGAACGGCAACGCCGCGAGCTCGGCACGCTCGGCGGCGCTCAGGTCCTTGACCCGGTCGTAGAAGCCCGCCACGGCGACGCGTCCGTCCGGCTGGTGCAGGGAAGCGACGATCCGCGCCAGTGCGTGCAGCGGGTTGGCGACGCTGCCGCCGTGGCGCCCGGAATGCAGGTCCTTAGCGGGTCCGCGCAGCGTCAGCTCGAGCCCCGCGAGGCCGCGGTTCGCGACGGTGAGCGACGGCTCGTCAACGCGCCACATCGCGCCGTCGGCCGAGATGACCACGTCGGCGGCCAAGAGATCCTTGTGTTGGGCGACGAAGGGATCGAGATGGCGGCTGCCGATTTCTTCCTCGCCCTCGATCATGAACTTCACGTTGATCGGCAGACGACCGTGCTCCGCGAAGAACGCCGCGGCGACCTTGATGGGGATGAGCAACGGACCTTTGTCATCAGACACGCCGCGCGCGTAGAGTCGGCCGTCCACGAGCGTCGGCGTGAAGGGCGGGCTGTGCCACTTGTCGACCGGGTCTTCCGGCTGCACGTCGTAGTGTCCGTAGATCAGCGCAGTCGGCGCACCGGCCGCGCCGAGCCACTCGGCATATACCACGCTCGCTCCAGCGGTCGGCATGGTCCGGACGGTGAACGGTCCCGCGGCCGCGAGCCGTGCCGCGACCCACGCCGCCGCGGCGCGCACGTCCGCCGCGTGCGCGGGATCGGTGCTGACACTGGGAATCGCGGCGAACTCGACCAGCTCCGCGAGGATGCGGTCGTGCCCGTTCGCGAGTCGCGCGAGCACCGGGGCCAAGTCCATCACTTGCCGCCGTCGATCGAGAGCACTTGACCAGTGATCCACCCCGCGGCTTCGGATGCGAAGAACAGTACCCCGGCGGCGATGTCCTCCGGCGCGCCGAGCCGCTTGAGCGCGATGCCGTCGACGAGCGCCCGCTGCCGCTCGGCGCCGTACGATTCCCACTGCTTCTCGGTGGTCGGATTGGAGCGTACGAACCCGGGCGCCACGTTATTGACGGTGATGCCCCAGGGCCCCAGCTCGTGGGCCAGCTGCCGGGTGAGACCGCTCTGCGCCGCCTTTGCCGAGGCGTATGCCTGGATGCCGGTCAAGCTCACGCCCAGCCCAGCGCCGCTCGAGATGTTGATGATGCGACCGAATCGCGCAGCTTTCATTCCTGGCGCCACGGCCTGCGCGAAGTAGAACGCCCCGGTCACGTTGACGTCGTAGATGGCCTGCCACTCCGCGGGCGTGACCGCCTCGAGCGGCCGGCCCACCTGGCCCAGCACCCCGCCGGCGTTGTTCACCAGGATGTGCACGTCTCCGGCCTCGGCCACGAACCGTTCGACGGCCTTCTTGTCTCGCACATCCACGACTGCAGTCGTGCACGCCTTCCCGCACAACCGTTGAGTCTCGGCCAGCTCTTCGTCGATCAGATCGCACGCCCACACGGCTGCGCCGCGCGCGGCGAAGGCGATGCTGATCGCCCGGCCGAAGCCGTGCGCAGCGCCGGTGACGATGACCGTCCGGCTTTTGAAGTCCGGACTCACGTCATGACCCCGGCGAGCGCGTCCAGCGCCTCCAGGCCTTGAGGCCGTTGGCCGCGCTCGATCTCGTGGATCAGCTGCACCACGGCCGACGTCAGCGGCGTCGGCACGCCGGCCTCCGCGCCCAACGCGGCGACGATGCCCAGCTGCGCGTCGACTTCCGTCGGCCGTTTGCGGACCGCGAGGTCGCGCCAGATGCCGCTGTGGGTCTTGGCGGACTTGCGATTGTGCGCCACGAGACGATCGAGCGATTGCTCCGCGGCACCCGCCGGGGCTGCGGGCACGTAGGCCGCGGGATCGAACCCGTCGAACGCTTCGGGGTGCACGCCGCGCGCCATCGTCACGGCGAGGATCTCGCGGGCCAGCGCGATGTAGAGTGGGCGGTACTCGGGGCGCGCCAGGCCGTCGGCGATCGACTCGTTGGTCAGGGCCGTGGCGAAGAGCATGGCGCCGTAGGCTTCCTTGGCCCAGAGGTAGCCCCAGATGTTGGGGGTCGCGGCGGCGCGGTCGTCGAAGTCGCGCCAGGCGTCGCGGATCGCGAGGGCTCGGGGGCTGACGCGTTGCGACGGCTCCCCGAACGCCTCGCCGACCATCACCGTGCCGCGGCCGCCGTAGAGAATCGCGCCGGGCTCCAGGTAGTCGGCGCCGAAGTTCACGAAGGCGCCGACGGTCCGCGCCTCCCCGACGACGGCGGCGATGGCCAGCTCGTTGAGCCCGTTCTGCGCCGAGACGACGCATCCGGCGGGGGTCAGGTGCGGGAGCAACGCGCGGACGGCAGTCGCGGTGTGATGCGCCTTGGTCGCGAGGAT
>WNFF01005735.1_pt1 | contig 10166 bp, 8 predicted proteins | sample 5400441 | NCBI WGS metagenome assembly WNFF01 (sample SAMN13153345, study PRJNA577476) | soil metagenome | isolation source: 120 cm saprolite under Douglas fir tree site 2 hole 3 replicate 1 | place: USA:California | collected 2015-04-18
GCCTTCGCCCTTGAGCGAGGCCACTACTATGTGTCGCGGCAACAGGTCCGGCCTGCGCCCTTCCGTAAATGCAATGTCAACCACCGGAACAATCGAACCACGCAGGTTGAATACGCCCATCAGGAAAGCGGGAGACAGCGGAACGCGCGTCAGCCGCGGCCACTCCACAACTTCCTCCACGTCGAGCACGGAAAAGCAAAACCTCTCGCGTCCGGCACGGAAGATGCAGTACTGCCGCTCCGGGGATTGCGGCAGCAGCTCGTGCTGCTCCGCTTCCGAGGTTACGGGTTCGAGTTGTTGTTCTTCCGCCATTTTTCAACCAAGCAGCTTTTGCACTGTCCCGACCAGTTCTTCGGTCGTGAACGGTTTCACTACGTATCCGTCGGCTCCCTGCTGCTTTGCCCAGAACTTGTCGCTGTCGGTGTTCTTCGAACTCACCAGGATTACTGGAATGCGCGAGTACTCGGCGTTCCCTTTCAGCTCACGGCAGGCCTGGAACCCGTTTCTCTGCGGCATGACTACGTCCATCAGAATCAATATCGGCCGTTCCACGTCAATCATTTGCTCCAGGCGCATTGGGTCGTGTACGGCCACGGAGGGATATCCCGCCTGGTCCAAAACGGATTGCATCAGCCTGACTTCGGCCGGTGAATCGTCGACAATAAGAATCTTCCTCAAACAGGCAAACCCCGCCCCATAGATGTATCGGAAGGAGTAATGCAATTGCGCAACCAAGTCAGCGGATAGATTTGCCTTAGGCGAGAGACTCTGTAAACTATTTACAATCAGCTACTTAGCGAATCAGTCTCCGGACACTATGAGGGGCTGGCGGTGAGGTGAGACAGCCGGTTCGTCTCATCCTGAGATTCTTTCTCAGCTACTTGCATCTCGATGGCGAGTGAACCGAAGCGCTGCATGATCTCGTGGATTTGAAGAGCCGTGGCATGGATGGTCTGGACCTGGTCTCGGGCCAATTCGGGAAGCTCGCCAGTCTCGTCGAGCAGCAATTCGGAATTTCCCAGGACTGAAGTCAGCAGATTGCTGAAATCATGCCGGTTGTCGAGCATGTAGCGGCCAAGTACGGCGGTGCGGTTGGCAAGCTGCAAGGTTTTTTCGGCTTGCCGCAGCCGGGCCGCAATCTCCACTCGCTTCAAGCATTCGGTAGCCAGAAGAAGCACGGACTCAAGCCAGTTCTCATGCTGTTGCATCACCAGCAGTCGCGGATGCTCGGCCTTCACGGCCTGCGTTTCGCTGGCGCTCTGCAAAATGCACAGCAGCGGATGCACGCCGGAATCCACCAGCTTCAATAAGGGCGACAGACGGCCGGCACGCACAGGACCGACGATTGCCAGATCGAAGTTTCCTGACACCGATCCCGAAAACAAGTCGGTACTCACCACGGTGAAGCCGGGAACGGTCCGCTCGACTTGCCAGCGGCCAACCAGGTCGCGCGAGAAAACGGCGTCATCGGCAATCAACAGTACTGCTTGAGAATCTTGCACAGGTCCTTTTCCCCTAGGGTTCGGGATGTTGAAGCTCTTCAGCTTGCTTGATCAGCGCCAGCATGCGCTTGGTGGTGGCCGCCAGGTTCACGGCAGCGTCGACGTTGTTGGCCTCTTTGGCAGCGGCAATAAAAGGCCGGACGGCCTCTACCTGTTGGTACGCAATTTCGATTGCAGCGCCAAGGTCCACGGACTCGTGTTTCTTGTGCCGCACGACAGAGACTTGCAAGATGGTGCGAGCAGCCACGGTGTTTCTCAGCACCATCGCCAGCGGATCATCGCCATTGTGTTTGAATGCGGCCGCTTCCCACGTCGCGATCAGCAGGTTGCAGCCGGCCAGGTCAATCTGCGTGGCGCTCGGAGTGGTCTTGGGCGCCGCGGCCTTCACTTGCCGCGAAATGTCGGCAATACAGCGTTGCAGATAGTCGTCTTCCTTCGCTTCCGGGATTGCAGCGAGCGCCGGCGTTTTCACTGCGGCTGGCGCTGCCGGCGGAACAGGCGCCGGTGAAGGAACATTGGCCAAAGGAGGCGCCATCTCAACCGCTCGGTGATCTGCAGGCGGGGCCTGGACTGTAAATTCCTGCAAACCGTTTGCAGGCGGGTTGGGAACTTCCTGCCGCGCCAGTGGCTTCGGCGCCGACTTCGGCTGAGGCGGCGGAACGAGCTTCGGCGCCTTCGCTACCGGAGAAGAAGCCACTGGCCGGGGAACCGCGCTAAGTGCGGGCTTAATCGCCGGAGCGGAAGGCTGCGCAGCGCGGACTTCCTTTGCCGCAGGCGCCGCCGACGGTCCTGCCGTGGCCTGATTCAGGGTGCAATCCAATACGTGTCTCAATTGAACTAACTGCACGAATGACGACCCACCGGAATAGGGCGCGCGAAATGGCGTCTTCCACTGATGGATCAGATGACGTATATGCTCCAGTGATTCGCGATCGCTCAGGCCGGCCTCGCTGCAGTCCACAGCCGAGATGGCCAGACCCTCAAGCTGGTTCACCGATTCGCGAATCGCATGCAGGTCAAGATGCATGGCTCGGAAGAAAGCCCGGCGCGCCAGAAAGTTGAACCGGGTGAAAGCAATCATGATCGCGGGCTCAAAGTAGCGTTGGTCCGCGGCGAGCTTCAACTCGCGAACTTCCACCAGGGCGCCGGAATTCTGCAACTCCTCTAGGCTGGAGCACTCGTTGAGTCTGTCCAACCGCACGTCGAGGACTGACACCGCGTCCGGAAAGCTGGAAGGCGGCGTCCCCACAACAGGCGTAAGCACGCGGGCCACTTCTTCCAGCGTGATTTTCTGTTCGTACAATCCGTGGGGAGCGCAATGCGCGAAATATTGCACCAGCAGAAAATCAACCTTGTCGCGATCAATTTCCGTCCGCTGCGTCTTAGACATGTGGCGGCTGATCAGATCGCGAAGGTTCTCTTCTGTCTGTAAATTGGTGCTTTGCAGCAGCTGCCGCAGCTGCCAGACCTGTACGCGAGCATCCATCTGCTCGAACCAGTTGCGTACACGTTCGATGACTTCCGGCTCGGAGCGGTCGGAAGGAAACTCCAGGTCCTGGCAAGACGGGAGCCCGAGCTCAAAAACGCGGTCCAGCTCGGCGTAAATCACATAGAGACGCCGCGACGTGCGCCAGAAGGCGGCAATCTCGCCCAAGTTGACCGTAGCCGATGTCATGCTTTGATGATCCAGTTCGTCACGCGCCCCAGAAAACGGGCCGCTACAGCCGTTTTTCCCTGATGAAATTGCATGGCCACAATCTCAGCTTCAGTGTCCAGCGAGCCATCGGAATTCTCAAGACGCAAGTGGTCGCCAAAGTCCAGCGGCAGCTCAGAAGCGAATAAGACTGCGCCAGGCGTACCGAATTCAATGACGGCGCTCTCCCGCGCGCCTCCGTCGCCAACCCGGGCAACCTGCACCGGAATGCGTACCGGAACGGCCTCGGGAAAGAACTTCGCCAGCTTTGCTACCGACGAATCCGATCCGTTGGACATCGCGACTGTCGCCTGCTTTGACACTGAGCTCCTCGGCCAGCCAAGTTCCGACTCGTCTGCAAAGCCACGAGAGAGGGATTGGCTTAGTAAATACAAGCAACGGAGCAGCCAAAGTCGAAGGACAGTTAAATTGTTTGTTATCAGTGGCCTGAATGAATTGCTATACCACTAGCAGGAGTGGCCTTGTCTCAGGATGACACGGGTCTCACAAGTTCTGCGCGCCGATTCGCGACTAGCCCGTAGCTGAAGCGCCTCGTCCCACGCCAATGTTGTACCGCTTGAGCTTCCGATAAAGCGTCGCGCGGCTGATTCCCAACATTTTCCGGGCCAGAGCTTTGTCGCCGTTCACTTGCTGGAAGACGCGCTCAATTGTCACTCGTTCGAGTGCTTCGAGGTCAGTATCGGAAATCGCGGATTTCGCTGCTGCCGACCTCGAGTCTGCCGGGATTGCAGCGGTATCCACGCCAGAGCGGACTGCCGGAGGCAGATCGTCAAGACCAATCTCCTCCTGGCTGCCGAGCGCTACCGCGCGCTCCATGGAATTCTCCAGTTCGCGGACGTTTCCGGGCCACTCATACTCCAACATGCATTTCATGGCCTGCGTGGAAATCGAGGTCATCTTCCCGGGAGCAAACTTGTCCAGAAAATAGTGGACCAGTGTAGGAATGTCAGACTTCCTCTCACGCAAGGCCGGAAGATGCAGCGTGACCACATTGAGACGGAAATAAAGGTCTTTGCGGAAGTTCCCTTCCTTGTATGCCGACTCGAGGTCGCGATTGGTCGCCGCGATTACGCGAACATCTACCTTGAATCTCTGGTTGCTGCCTACGGGCCGGACTTCTTTTTCCTGCAACACCCGCAACAGCTTGGCCTGCATTTCCTGAGGAAGCTCGCCAATCTCGTCGAGAAAAATCGTGCCGCCGCTGGCGGACTGAAACAGGCCCTCTTTCGAGCGGTTGGCGCCGGTGAATGCGCCCTTTTCGTAGCCGAAGAGTTCGCTCTCGATCAGCGTCGGCACGAGCGAACCGCAGTCCACGGCGACAAACGGGCGCTTGGCGAACGACCCGCGGTAATGGATGGCACGAGCGACCAGCTCCTTGCCGGTACCGCTCTCGCCGGTGATCAATACGGGAGTGCGCGTGTCCTTGAGACGTGCCACCATGCGCAACACGTCCTGTATCTTTGACGACGAGCCCACGATCCCGTTCAGTTCCATCTCCGTGCTCACGCGATCACGCAGGAACTGGTTCTCGGCCACCAGCTTTACTTTTTCTTCCATACGCTGGAGCAGCAGCTTGAGCTCTTCAATGCGAAACGGCTTGGTGATGTAGTCGTATGCGCCCAGCCGCATGGCTTGGACGGCGGTCTCAATCGAGCCGTGCCCGGTCATGATCGCAATTTCCGTTCGCGGCAGGATCTGTTTTACGCGCGGCAGAAATTCCAGGCCAGTCATGTTGGGCATCATGAGGTCGGCAAGAATGATGTCGGGCGAGTCGGTCTCAAGATAGGCCAGCGCGGCTTGCGCGCTCTCTGCGTCCATGCAGTGAAAGCCCAGGGAAGCCCCCACGGTCATGCACAGCTTGCGGATGCTCTGGTGATCATCCACAATCAGGAAACGAACTTTGAGATCGTCGGTCATTTTGCCCTGCCAAAAATCTTTTCCACCGTCGTTACCAGTTGCTGCACGCGGAACGGTTTTTCAATATAAGGCACCCCAGTATCCGTCAGCGCCTTCATGGTTTCTTCGTTCACCAGATCGCCGGTAATAAAGAGCATTTTTTCTTTCAAGTCCGGCTTGTTGGCGACGATCCAGGCGTAAACATCGGCCCCGCTCACCCCGCCGGGGGTCCGCATGTCGGAAATGATGCCGCCGAATTCTCCCGCCTGCAGCAGCTTGAGCCCTTCCACTCCGGAGGAAGCGGTCGCGCAGGAGTAGCCATTCCGCTCCAGAGCGATTCGAATAAAGTCCATGACAGAGCGCTCGTCTTCAATCAGAAGCAGAGGCAAACTCTTTACCGCGACGCCATCGATCATTGTCTTGCTCCGGATCTGGCGGCCATTGTCATCTCCGCCCGGGTTACCACTGGCAGTCGCACATTAAAAGTGGCCCCAGGGCTATCTTGGTTGTTGGTACAGACAATCTCGCCCTCATGTTCGCGGACGATGCCGTAGCAAATACTCAATCCCAATCCAGTCCCTTCACCTACTTGTTTGGTAGTAAAGAAGGGGTCAAAGATGCGTTCCGGGTGCTTGATTCCGTCGCCGTTGTCACGGAAGACGACCTCTATCCAGGCTCCGTCATGCCTTGTCTGGAGCACGATACTGCCTGGCCGTCCGGTAACGCGAACGGCATCGTAGGCGTTATTGAGAATGTTTAAAAAAACCTGCTGCAACTGATGAGAGTCCCCAATCAGCTCGGGCAGGGTCTCATCGAAGTTCTCGATAATCTCAATTGCGTGATTGGCAAAATCGTAGGAGCGAAGAGCGATGGTCTTGTGAAGCAGACCATTGATCTGCAGGGGTTGCCGCTGTGGCGGACGGCGCCGCGCAAAACTCAGCAAATTTTGCACGATTTCTTTTGTACGCTGCGCTTCTTCCAGGATTACCTGCAAATCTTTGCGCGCGCTTTCGGGGATCTCCGGATTTTCCATCAACAGGTCGGAGAAGCCCATGATCGCGGTGAGCGGATTATTAACTTCATGCGCTACGCCGGAGACCAACTGGCCCACGGCGGCCATCTTCTCGGTATGCATCAGCTTGGCCTGGATCATGGCGGCGTCGGTGATGTCGGTCATCAAGACAACCACGCTGGTCACGTCACTGCCTTCATCGCGCATAGGACTCAGATTGATGGAGAATTTTCCCTGCGAGCCATTGCCGCGCATGACCATGATTTCCAGGTTGTCCACTTGCATTCCATGCAAGCTGGACTCAAAGGCCGTGTGAAATTCCCCGGTATAGGACGCGGGAATAATGCTATCGAGCCGGTTTCCGACGAGGGCTTGCTGGTCAAAACCGCCGGCCTCATAGCAACGGCGATTGGCATAACTGATGAGACCGGCTGTATCCGCGACCATGATCATGGTCTGAGTGTTGTTCAAGATCTTGCTGGTGAAGTCGCGTTCGCGCTGTAATTGCGCCTGGAAGTTCTTGACTTCCGTAATGTCGAGAAAGACGCCGCGATATTGCAGGACCTTGCCCTGGGGATCGCGGACGACAAACGCATTTTCCAGGGCGTGAATCAGGCTGCCGTCGCGGCGGCACAGCGTTACTTCAAAGTTACGGACCGCGCCGTACTCCTGCAAATGGCGGGTGATCTCGTCGCGTTGGTCGGAGGAGAGGAACACCTGCGCGCCCAAATCGAGCTTCAGTACGTCTTCGCGGGACTGATAACCCAGCATGCGCACCAACGCGTCATTGACTTCGATGAACCGGCCTTCGTGCGAGGCGAAGAACACTCCTTCCTGCACGTTGTCAAACAATTCGCGATAGCGGCGCTCGGCTTCGCGGCGATCGGTGATGTCCTTGAGCACGTGGACCGTTTGCAGGCCTTCATTGAGCGCGCCGTGGACGCGCGACGTTGACACGAGATATGTGCGCTCCAGCACCGGATGCAGATATTCGTCGGGATCGTCGCCGCCGCGGCAGAACGGGCATGGTTGCACGCCGTCTGAAGCAATCGAAATCAGCGCGCGCATGGACAAACCAATCAGTTCAGCCGGCCGCACACCGATGAAGTCCGCCAGCGAGCGGTTCACTCTCATGACGCGGTGCTGGTCGTCGTGGACCACGATGTAATCCGAGATGGAATCGAAGATCTCCGCCCACTGCCGGCTGGATTGTGTAATCCGCGTGAACAACCGCGAGTTTTCGAGCGCCACGGACGCATGGCCGATCAGGGCTTGCAGGAGATTGATGTCGCTCGGCAGCAGGTCTTGCTTGATGTCGCCCAGGGCGAGCACGCCGAGCAAGTCGTCCTCGGTGCCCTCCAGGCGGACCAAAGTCAGATTGTCATCGGCCAGGGTATCTGCGATTTCTTCGTCGAGCGATTGCATGCCGCTCCCGGTAATCTTGAGACCGGGATTCCGTTCCGCATATTCGGTCAAGGCGGCATTCAGCCTGCGTTGCGCGTCTTTCTCCAGCTTCAGACCATGAAAACCCACGCATTCAAGCCGGTTTCCCTGCGCCAGCGCCAGCACGGCACAACGGGCATGCATCATGTTGGCAACGCGGCCGGTAAAATTCCGCACAAAATCAGGCAGACGCAGCGCAGAACCCAGGTCCAGCGCCATCTCCATCAGATCTTCCGCGCGCTTGCGATGCTGTTCAGAAAGATGGAGATTTTGCGTGGCCTCGACGGCTACGGCAACTTCCGCGCCCAGCGCCTTCGCGCGATGAATGTGTTCCTCGCTGATATTGCCGTCTGTCTTATTGTCGAGCAGTCCAAGAATGCCAAGGACTCGGCCATCTCCCGTCAGCAGGGGGACACCAAGGTATTGCTTGACTCCATAGTCTACGCGCAGATGCTGGCCGATTTCGCTTGTTGGCATCTCATTTACATCTTCGGAGACGTAGGGTTCCTTGGTTTCAAAGATGCGTTTCGTAGTGCGGTAACCGGCCAGGTCAATATCCACGCGGTTGGCCACGCCATTGATCGACCCCCAATGGATCCTGCATTCGCCGCCGTCTGCCACCGCAACAAAGGCACGGGCAAAACCCAGGAAGTCCGCGGCACGAACCACGAACTTCTGAAGAAAAGCATCCAGCCTGGAGGTAGATGCCAATTCGGTGGAGATTTCCAGCAGCTGATTCAAATGCTGCCGTTGCGCGGATGAAAAGCTTTCGAGTTCGCGGTTCTCCAGCGCCATGCGCGCGACGTTGCCAATCGTGCGCAAGGCCGAGATCTCGTCTCCGGCAAACTCCGCTGTACGCAAGGCGACCAACGCCACGGCCGCGTGAGCGCTCACCAGCGGCGTCACCAGCCCGTGATAGACCTTTTCGCCGCCTGACTTGCCGGCCAGGCGGAAAGACAAAATTTCGCCCCGTTCAATTGCCTGAGCGGCAAATGACCTGGCTTGCGAGATCAAAGAGGAATTCGCGATGCGTTGCTCCGGCGGACCTGACAGTGCGTCCAAAAGAAAGGTCGCGCCATCACGTAGCAGCGTACCCGCCACGTCCAATCCAAAAATGCTGCGAACTGTGTCAGCCACGTAACCCCGAACGAACGCCGGGTCGCCCGTCAGTAGCGGAAGCTCGGCGCAGGCATCAAGCACCTGCTGCCGTGGCTCCGAGGCGTGTTCCGGCGCCGATGGGCGAGTATGTCCGAGCTTTCCGTGCGGCTTCATAAGGCCAACTTGAGACAACGGGGGGAGGTTCTGAAGGTACTCTGGAATCTCATTTTGAGTCAATAAGGAATAAGTCCTGCGAACCACAGAAGAAAGCCTCGGCTCACCGGGAAATGTCTCACCCTGAGACCAGAGGAGGCAGACTCAGCCCCAAATGAGATTTCCCGTATTGCTGTTCGGACGTAATTCCGATCTGAATGCCTTCCAGTATTCCGACGTAAGCTCCTTTTTTTGTTTGTCTTACACAGATGATCCTCCATCGCCGCTCATCGGTCAGTCAACATGGCACTGGCATTGCACTTCGTAGCCCGGTTCCCCTTAGGAGAGATGTGTCTTTGAGATATCCGAGACCCATCGGGCTGAACCCAGAGAAATTTGAGGAATGCGTTGAAAAGACCGATTTCTAGAAAATCACATACCGCGAATAGTCCAGCAGACTGCGAAACGGCGGACATGTGGAGGTTAGACAAATGAGCATTGGCAAAAAACTCTATCTCGGCTTTGGATCAATCCTGGCCATCGTTCTTGTGATGTTCCTGGCGAACATTGGCGCCAGTTGGCATGAGCAAGGCACCAAGGCCTTAAACGCCAAAGCGATTGAGATGGCGCAGGCCACGTCCAAGCTCGACCAGATCCGGATGAACAACCGCATGCGGCTGCTCACCTTCCTGCTGAATGGCGGCGACGCAAACGAAGTTTCAACTGCGATCAAGGGCGGCGCTGAGGTAGACCCGGTCGTCAAAATAGCGGAAGATGCCGCATCAGGCCTGGGAGAGAACAGCGACAAAGCCAGACAGCTTCTGGAGAAGGTACGCGAGGCGCATAAGAGATGGGCAACGGACTTTGCCGCGCCGTTCATTGAGAAACGCCGCCAAGTGGACGCCGGAAACTCTACTGTCTCCGAGTTGCAGGTGGCCTACGTGCAGGCCAATCCGGCGGATTTCGCCGCCCGGGAAGAAGAGCCTCTGGGTGAGTTGGCGAAGGTGATGAACGCCAGCCTGGAACAAGCCAGTAGCTCGGACAAGCTCGCCAGCCGCGTCACCTGGACGATAACCATTCTCGGCATAGTCCTGGTGATGGGACTGGGATCGACCATTGCCTGGAAGGCAGCGCAATCGATCACCAAGCCGCTAGGCAAGCTCATTGCGGTCGCAACCGAAATCGGCAACGCCGGCAACCTGGATCAGAAGGTTGAGATTGACTCGCAGGACGAGATCGGCGAACTGGCGCGCACTTTCAACAGCATGGTCCAGTATCTGCGTGAGATGGCATCGTTTTCTGAAGCTATCGCGGGCGGCGATCTCTCTGTGGAGATCCATCCCCGCTC
>WNFF01028055.1_pt1 | contig 10163 bp, 8 predicted proteins | sample 5400441 | NCBI WGS metagenome assembly WNFF01 (sample SAMN13153345, study PRJNA577476) | soil metagenome | isolation source: 120 cm saprolite under Douglas fir tree site 2 hole 3 replicate 1 | place: USA:California | collected 2015-04-18
GCTCGTGGGAATCCCCCTCGGCCTGGCGTTCTGGCTCCTCCCTGGCCCACCCTCGCTGCTCGGGGTATCGATCGCGCACATCGCGGCGACGTGCGGTTTCCTCGGCCCGGGCCCGTACATCCTGAAGAAGCTCGGTTTCGTATAGGTGGTGGAGCTAGACCCACAGCAGCGGCGCACCCTGACCTGGGCCGGCCTGGCCGTGGTGCTCACCGCGTTCGACGGTTCCGTGCTCGTCCTCGCTCTGCCGGCGATCGCGAGTGAATTTCATGCCCGGGTGCCGGCACTCTCGAACCTCGGCTCGGTGCTCGCCCTCGGCGCCCTGGGCGCTCTGCCCCTGGCCACTCTGGCCGACCGCTTCGGGCGGCGGAGGCTGATCGCCATCGGGGTCGGCGGTTTTTCGATCGCCAATTTCGCGAGCGCCTTCGCCCCGTCGCTGGAGGCGCTTGCGGTCCTACGGCTGATCGCCGTCTGCTTCGAGGTCCTCGTCGCGGGCGTCGCCACAGGCGGTCAGTGTGCTCGCCGTGCTCAGCGGCGGCGGGACCGGTCTCACGGTCCTGGCCTACCCGGTGGTCGCGCCCCATTGGCGCTGGCTGTTTCTGGCGGGCGGAATCGGATTGGTGGCCGCGCCGCTGATCTGGCGAAGGCTTCCCGAGGGCCGTGCCTGGCAGCGGGTACGTCTTTCCGGCTCGGCGCTGCGACTCCTCCTCGAACCTGCGTGGCGCCGCCGCCTGTTCGTGATCGCCGGCACCACGGCGCTCCTGGCCGTGCTCCTCGAGCCTGCCGGCCTCCTCTTCACCCTTTTCGCCAGCCAGGCCCTGCACATGAGCCCCGTCGGGATCAGCGAGCTGATCGCCGTTTCGGGAATCGCCGGCGGAGCGTCCTACGTCGCCGGCGGTTTCCTGACCGACCGCTTCGGCCGCCGGATCCCAGGGACTGCGCTGACCGCCGCGACCGCCATATCGGCCGGCCTCAGCTTCATCGCCGGGACGCCGGTCTTCGTCCTCGGCAACGTGCTCTGGAGCTCGTTTGCCTCCGCCGCCACGCCCGTTTTCGGAGCCTGGACCGCCGAGCTGTTTCCGACTCGGGCGAGGGCGACGGCCGAGGCCGTGGGATCGGTTGCGGCGGCGGTGGGGAGCGTGGCCGGGCTGCAGGCGGTAGGGCTGCTTTCGCAATCCGTCGGGCTTGGGATTGCGCTTGGATTGACGGGCCTCGTCGCGTTCGCCGGGTCGGCGCTCCTGCTCCTCCTCCCCGAAACCCGCGGCTCTCCTCTCCCGGACTAGGCGCGCCATTTGACGGGTGTGCCGGGCGGTGCTACGTTTCGCGCCGGTATATCGGTCGCATATCGGTCGGTCGATGGGGAGGGGTCACAAGGGGGTTGGCTTCGCAGGCTCGCACGCTGGGGGTAAGGCGCGCGCAGGGCTCGGTCTCGGACGGCGCGCGCTCGCAGAGCGAGGAAGCCTACCGGCGGATACGAGACCGCATCGTGTGCCTCGACATGCCTCCCGGATCGGTGGTTGAGGAGGGCAGGCTCCGCGACGAGCTCGAGATCGGCCGCACGCCGATCCGGGAAGCCCTGCAGCGCCTCGCGTGGGAAAACCTGGTTCGCAGCGTGCCGCACCGCGGCACGTTCGTCACGGACGTGAACATCACAGACCTCGCACGGATCACAGAGGTGAGGGTCGTCCTCGAGGGGCATGCGGCACGGCTCGCCGCGGAGCGCAGCGGCGCCAATGACAGGGAGACGATCGGAGACCTGCTGGAGCGGCTGGACGCGGCCGAGCTCACCAACCAGCGCGAGCTGATGCAGCTCGACCAGGAGATCCACCGCCAGATCTACCGCACGGCGCGCAACTCGTTTCTCGAGAACACGCGAGGAGCACGTCGAGCTCCTGCGTGCGGTCCTGGGCGGAGACGGCGCCCGCGCCGAGGAGATCATGCAGCGTCACGTCATCGGGTTCGAGCGAGAGATTCGCAAGGTTCTAGTGGAGCGATAGGAAATGCCGAGGGTCTTTTTCGCCACCGACCTGCACGGATCCGAGATGTGCTGGCGCAAGTTCCTGAACGCAGCCAAGTTCTATGACGCTGAAGTCCTCATCTGCGGTGGCGACATGACCGGCAAGGCGATGATCCCGATCGTCGAGGAGAACGGCCACTACACCGTGACTATCGCCAGCGAGCGCCAGGTGGTCGGGGCCGACCAGGTCGGCGACATCGAGAACCAGATCCGACGCAAGGGCTATTACCCGCTCCACGTGACGCCGGAGCGGTTGCAGGAGCTGGACGAGAACGCGGACGCGAGGAAAGAAACCTTCCAGCAGATCATGCTCGACGGCGTCCGGCGCTGGATGGACATGGCCGCCGAGAAGCTGCGCGGTTCGGGTGTGCGGATCTTCGTGTGCCCGGGGAACGACGACGAGATGGAGGTTGACGACGTCGTCCGGGAATCCAACATGGTCGAGCTCGGCGAGGGACGGATGGTGGAGATCGACGGGTTCACGATGATCTCCACGGGCTGGTCCAATCACACGCCGTGGAACACCCACCGCGAGGAGACCGAGGAGAAGCTCGGCGAGCGGATCGAGGCGATGGCGAAGCAGATCAGCGACCCTACGCGCGCCATCTTCAACCTCCACTGCCCGCCATACCGCTCGGGGCTGGATGAGGCGCCGGCCATCGACGCCGACCTCAAGCTGCTGCACGGCGGGCGCGCGCTGCGCCCGGTCGGCTCCACCGCCGTCCGCCAGGCGATCGACAAGTACCAGCCGCTGCTGTCCCTGCATGGACACATCCATGAGAGCAAGGGCGCGGTCAAGCTCGGCAAGACGCTGTCAATCAACCCCGGCAGCTCCTATGAGGAGGGCCTCCTCATGTCCGCGATCATCAACCTCGACGCGAAGAAAGGGATCAAGAGCTACCAGCTGGTCAACGGTTAGCGAAAAGGAGAAGGAGAGAACACATGGCTGACACGACGATGGGATCGGCCGGGTCGCGGCCGACGCTGTTCCTGCGCAACGCGACGGGGCTGGTCAAGTCCTGGTCGACGTTCGATGCTTTCGTCTATTCGTTCTGGTCGGTGAACCTGATCACTCTTGGCCTGTACGGCATGTCGTACGTATACACGGTGCCCGACGGCCAGCTGCTCGGCGCGATCCTCCTGTTCGGCGTGCTCACCACTTTCCTCGTCATCACTTACGCGATGTTGGTGAGCGTCATGCCGCGCACGGGGGGTGACTATGCCTGGCAGAGCCGCGTTCTCGGCGGCGGACTTGGTTTCGTCCTGTCCATGACCGGCTGGTGGTTCACGCTGTTCCTCTGGGCGCCGATCTACGCCAACATCCTGGTCGTCCAGTTCTTCTCTCCCCTCGCCTACACGCTTGGCTGGACCGGCGTCGCCACGTTCTTCACCAGCCAGACCGGCATCTTCGTCTCCTGCTTGATCGTGCTGGCGTTCGTGAGCATCGTCGTCACGATGGGAATGGAGACGTACGCGCGCATCCAGAAGATCTGCTTCTGGATCGGCATCGCCGGCCTGGTGGTCGTCTGCGGGCTGCTCCTGTTCTACAGTCAGGATGACTTCAAGAACGCCTTCAACCGCGAGGCGACGAGCCTCTTCGGCGCGCCCGCCAATGCATACCAGGGCACGATCGACGCGGCCAGCAAGACGTTCGCAGGTTCGACCTTCGGAACGGTCGCATTCGGTCCCTTGCTTCTTCTGCTGCCCTGGCTGGCCTTCTACCTGCTGTGGCCCAACTGGGGCGCGACCCTATACGGCGAGGTGCGCGGAGCCAAAGACATCCGGAAGCCCTTCTGGAGCATGTTCGCGGGGCTCTGGGTCACCGTGGCCATGGTTGCGCTCGTCGTCATCCTTATCAACAAGACCATCGGCTGGAACTTCTACCAGTCGGCCAATGCGGCTTACTGGAACAACCTCTTCGCTGTCCAGGGCGCCGTCGCGCCGCCGGTGCCGATCTGGCCTTACCCGGTGATGTTCGCGGGATTCCTGGTCGACAACCATCTCTTCCAGGCGCTGCTGATCATCGTCATGGGCCTGTGGTTCTTCGGCTGGGCAGGAACGCTCTTCCTGTCCTCGACGCGAGTCATCTTCGCCGCCGCGTTCGACCGGGTGCTGCCGTCATGGGCGGCCAACATCTCGGCCAAGCGCCGGGTTCCCTACGGCGCGCTGATTCTGATGATCGCGCCGTCGCTCGTGATCAGCGCGATCTATGCCTACAAGCCGGACTTCACCAGCGTGTTCCTGGACGCCACCGCGGTTCTTGCCCTGACCTTCTTCGCGACGGTGGTGGCAGCGATCATCCTGCCCTGGCGGCGCAAGGACCTCTACAACGCGTCGCCGATCGCGAATTACAAGCTCGCCGGGATACCGACGATCACGATCGTCGGTGTGATCACCGGGCTGTTCTTGCTCTTCATGCTCTACGAGTGGTCGTTCAATGGCGACAACCTCTACGGGACGTCGTTGCAGAAGACGCCCAACTCTGTCATCTACTTCGTCGCGACCTACGTAGTCGCGGTGATCATCTACGTTGTGGCGCGCGTTGTGCGCCAGCGCCAGGGAATCGACCTTCGCCGCATCCACCACGAGATTCCGGTTGAATAGCAGCTCTGAATGCCGCCGGGCCTCTGCCCGGCGGCTCCCTTTCTAACCAATGCTGGAATACACACTTCGCACTTACCAGAGCCCGACGCGCTTAGTCCAGCGCCTGGGCGCGATCCGCGAGCTTGGGACCGAGGCCGGGTTGCTGGGCATGCGGCGGCCGCTGCTCGTCACCGATCCCGGCGTCAAGGGAGCGGGCCTGCTCGACGTGGCCCTGGAATCCCTGCGCGGCGCGGATTGCGAGCCGGTCGTTTTCGATCGCGTGCGCGCCAACCCCGGCGTGGAGCTGGTCGATGCCGGCGCCGCCGAGTACCGCACGCAGGGTTGCGACGGCCTGGTCGCGATCGGAGGCGGAAGCTCGATCGACACCGCGAAGGGGATCGGGGTGGTGGCCGCGCACGACGGCAGCATCCTGGAGTACGAGTGGGGGCACAGCCCCATCGCCAACCGCATCCCGCCGCTGATCGCCGTCCCGACCACCGCCGGCACAGGGAGCGAGGTCACGCTCTGGGCGGTGATCACCGACCCGAAGCGAAAGATCAAGTTCAACGTCGGTGGCACCCCGAACATCGCGTCCTGGGTCGCCGTCATCGACCCCGAGCTCAGCGTGAAGCTGCCGGCGGCTGTCACTGCGGGCACGGGCATGGATGCCCTCGCCCATGCCGTCGAGTGCTACACGATGACCTACCATCAGCCGTTCACCGACGCTGTCGCACTGCTGGCGATGGAGTACGTGGCGCGCTATCTGCGGGTCGCGTTCTCGCAAGGCGCCAACGTCCAGGCGCGGTACCACATGAGCGCGGCGGCCATGCTGGCCGGTCTCGCCTACGGCACCGACTCGGCGGGCGCGGCGCACGCGATGAGCCAGACCGCCGGCGGAGTGCACGACGCCCCCCATGGCGCGCTCACGGCGCGCCTGCTCGGCCCGGTCATGGAGTACAACCACGCCGGCGAGCCGGAACGATTTGCGCGGATGGCCGCCGCATTCGGGCTTGACGTGCGCGGCGTGTCCATGTGGCGAGCGGCCGAGATGGCGGTCGAGTACGTCCACGAGCTGACGGCCGACGTGGAGATCCCCAGCCTCGAAGAGCTCGGCTTCGCCAGGGAAGAGATCCCGATGCTCGCGGACAAAGCGGCCGCCGACCCGCAGAGCATCGGCAACCCGCGAGACGTCGATGCCGCCGCCTACCGGCGCATCTACGCGCGCGCGTTCGACCTTGGGGGCAAGCGCGCAGCCCAGATGACTGGAGACAGGAAATGACGGTCGACGTGGCCCGCTCGGTCAAGAAGATGTTCGTCGACGGGCGCTGGGTCGATTCCGAGAGCGGGAAGCATTTCGACGCCACCAGCCCCGCGACCGGTGAGGTGATCGCGCAGGTGCCGAAGGGCACGCGCGCCGATGCGCGCAAGGCCATCGAGGCCGCGCACCGCGCTCGGAAGCCGATGGCGGCGCTCAAGGGATTCGAGCGCTCGAAGCGGCTGTACACGATCGCTGAGGCGATCGAGCGGCGGCGCGATGAGCTCGGCCACATCCTCACGCTCGACCAGGGCAAGCCTCTGGTTGCCGAAGCGCTGGGCGAGGTCGACGAGGCCGCCGAGTATTTCCGCATTGCGGCGGAGGACCTGAAGCGCCTCGAGGGTCGAGTCCTTCCGTCCGCCAGCCCGAGCAAGCTCGTTTTCGCCCGCCACTACCCGCGCGGCGTTTACGGGATCATCACGCCCTGGAACTGGCCGCTCACAATGGCCGCAGAGCTCATCGCCCCCGCGCTCGCCGCCGGCAAATCTCGGTCGCGCTCATGGAGTGCATCGCCGAGGCCGACCTCCCGAACGGAGCCATGAACCTCGTCACCGGACCGGGCGCCGAGGTCGGCGACGAGGTCGCGGGCCACGAGCTGGTGGATGGCGTCGGATTTGTCGGCTCGACCGAGACTGGCGCATCGGTCGCACGCCGCGCAGCGGGCAAGCACGTAATGCTGGAGCTCGGCGGCAACGGCCCGATCGTCGTGTTCGCCGACGCCGACCTCGCCCACGCGGTCGAGGGCACCATCGTCGGCTGCTACCTGTGCGCCGGCCAGAGCTGCACCGCGGGCGAGCGGATCCTGGTCCAGGAAGCCGTGCATGACGAGTTCGTGGAGCGCCTCGAGGCTGCCGCCCGGATGCTGCGCCTCGGCGACCCGTTCGCGCCTGACACGACGCTCGGCCCGCTGAACAACGAGGGCGTGGCGACGAAGATGGACGAGCACGTGGCGGATGCTGTGGCTCATGGCGCGCGCGTCGTCCTGGGAGGCAAGCGGGCCGACGGCTTCCCCACCCGGCTCTACTACCCGGCGACGATCCTCGACGGAGTCGAGCCCAAGATGCGGGTGAGCCTGGAAGAGACTTTCGGGCCCGTAGCGCCGGTGATCAAGTTCCGTGACGAGGCGCAAGCGCTCGCGCTCGCCAACGACTCGCCGTACGGGCTGCTGGGCGCCGTTTACACGAAGGACCTCTCACGCGCGCTGCGCTTCGCCGACGGCCTGGAGATGGGCTGGGTGAACATCAACGAGTCGTCCAACTACTGGGAGGCCCACCTTCCGTTTGGCGGGCGGGCCGGCAAGCGGAGCGGAATCGGCCGCGTCGGCGGGCGCTTCGCCCTCGAGCAGATGACCGACCTCAAGACGATCGTCATCGAAGTCGAGAGCGCGCCTTGACCAATGGCCCCCTGGCCGACCCGATAGAAGAGGCCGGGCGAATTGCGGTCGCGGCCCGCGCCGCCGGGGTGAAGGTCAAGCTCCTGGGCGGGGCGGGGATCCACGTCAGCTCCCCCAGCGCGCACAAGCCCCCGCTCAGGCGGAAGTACGGCGATCTCGACTATGCCATCCGCAAGAAGGACCGCCAGGGCGCGCTGGCCCTCTTCCCATCGCTCGGCTACGAGGCCAACGAACGCTTCAACCTCATGCAGGGCGACCGGCGGCTGTACTTCTACGACAACGATCACAGCCGGCAGGTCGACATTTTCATCGACATCATCCAGATGTCGCACGTCATCGACCTGAGGGGCCGCCTCGACGGGGACGGGCCGTGCGCGAGCCCTTCAGACCTGCTGCTCAGCAAGCTGCAGATCTTCGAGGTCAACCGCAAGGATCTCGTCGACCTTACGGCCTTGCTGCTCGACCACCCTTGCGTCAAGCGCAACGACGACCAGTGCGTCGACTGCACGTATGTCGCCAAGGTCACGGCTGACGACTGGGGCATGTACCGGACGGTGCAGGTGAACATCGGAAAGCTGCGCCACACGCTCGAGGAGCTCGACGTCGACCGCGCCCTGGTTGGTTCGAGGCTGGACGAATTGTGGGCGGCCATCGAAGCGCAGCCGAAGCCGCTGAAGTGGAAGCTGCGGGCCCAGGTGGGCGACCGCATGCGCTGGTACGAGCTGCCCGAGGAGGTCCGCTCGCCCTACCAGCCGGACTGAGCGGGGAGCGAAGTAAGAGTGTCCAGCACCGGAAGTTCCTTGCATCTTCGCTGGCCTAGACGTCCGGGCGCCGTCCCACCCCAGGGAATCTGGCGATTCCGCGGGGACCCCGAGAGAGGCGCTGAAGCCTGCGTTAAGGGGCCCGGCGTGGCTTCGTCACGCATCTATGGGATGCGCTCCTCGCCACGCCACCCTCGCCTTGGCTCCGGCCGTCGATGCCGCGAATATGCGGCGGACCTCCGGTCCTGAACACTCCGATGAGCAGCCTGCCCGCCCACGCCCGGGCCGTCGTTATCGGGTGCGGCATCGTCGGCAACAGCGTGGCCTATCACCTCTGCCGCCTTGGGTGGCGAGACGTCGTCCTCCTTGACAAGGGCCCGCTGCCCAACCCCGGCGGGTCGACCGGGCACGCGTCGAACTTCATCTACCTGGTCGATCACTCGAAGGAGATGACCGCCCTGACGGTGGAGAGCGTGCACCAGTACAGGGAGATGGGGGTCTTCACCCAGTCGGGCGGCATCGAGGTCGCGCGTACGAAGGAGCGCATGCAGGAGCTGACGCGCCGCATGTCGTCGGCCGCGTCGTGGGGCATCGAGCCGGTCTCGCTGGTCAGCCCGGCTGAGGTGAAGGAGCTCGTCCCCTTCATCAACGAGGCGATCATCCTCGGCGGCTTCTATTCGCCCGGGGTCGGCGTGGTGGACTCGCTGCGCGCGGGCACCATCATGCGCGAACGCGCTCAGGCGTCGGGCGCCCTGCATGTCGCGGCGAAAACTGAGGTGGTGGCGATCGACGTCGAACGCGGCCACGTTCGCTGCGTGCGCACGACGGCCGGCGAGATCGAGGCCGAGACCGTCGTGATCACGTGCGGGGTCTGGAGCCCACGCCTCGCTCGCATGGCCGGCATCCGCATCCCGCTCACACCGGCGGTGCACCAGATGATCGACGTGGGTCCGGTGCCACGATTTGCGGGCGCGAAGGGCGATATCGAGGTCCCGATCGTCCGCGACATGGACACCAACATGTACGAGCGCCAGGCGGGCGGTGATCTGGAGATCGGGTCCTACGCGCACCGGCCGATCCTCTACGACCCGGAGGACATCCCGCCGATCGAGCGCGCCGCGCTGTCGCCCACCGAGTTTCCGTTCACCCAGCCCGACTTCGAGCTCCAGATGGAGCACGCGCTCGAGCTCATGCCCGAGATCGTCGGCGATGAGAGGGTGGGCGTGAAGTACGCCATCAACGGCATCCTCTCGCTGACCCCTGACGGCATGCCCGTCCTCGGCGAATCGCCCGACGTCAAGGGCCTGTGGTCGGCCGCGGCCGTCTGGGTGAAAGAGGGCCCCGGCACGGGCAAGGCGCTCGCCGAATGGATGGTGCATGGAGAATCCGAGATCGACCTCCACTCTTCGGATATCGCCCGCTTCCACGAACATCAAAAGACGCGCGTCCACGTGCGCGCGAGGGCGGCCGAGGGTTTCAACAAGACGTACGGCATCGTCCACCCCAGCGAGCAGTGGGCATCCAACCGCAACGTGCGCCTGGCCCCTTTCCATGAACGCGAGCGGGAGCTGGGGGCGATGTTCTTCGAAGCGGCGGGCTGGGAGCGCCCTATGTGGTACGAGTCGAACGCCGCCCTGCTGGAGGAGTTCGGCGATCGCGTCACCAGGCGGACGGCGGAATGGGAATCACGCTGGTGGTCGCCGATCATTAATGCCGAGCACATCGCCATGCGCGAGCGTGCGGGCCTGTTCGATCTCTCAGCCTTCACGATCTTCGACATCAAGGGCCCCGGAGCGCTGGATGCCGTGCAGCGGGTGACCCTCCGGCAGATGGACGTGCCCGCGGGCCGCAACGTCTACACGCCGGTGCTCAGCCTCAACGGAGGCTTCAAGTCAGACCTCACGGTCATGCGGCTCGCTGACGATCACTTCCGCGTCGTCACCGGTGGCGCGGCCGGGATGGCCGACAAGAAGTGGTACGCCGATCACCTCCCCGCGGATGGGTCGGCCCAGCTCTTCGACCTGACCTCGGCGATGACGACCATCGGCCTGTGGGGCCCTCGCGCGCGCGACATTCTTGCCTCGGCGACCGGCGACG
>WNFF01013223.1_pt1 | contig 10161 bp, 8 predicted proteins | sample 5400441 | NCBI WGS metagenome assembly WNFF01 (sample SAMN13153345, study PRJNA577476) | soil metagenome | isolation source: 120 cm saprolite under Douglas fir tree site 2 hole 3 replicate 1 | place: USA:California | collected 2015-04-18
GAAAGGCCGTGTCTTCCTTCAGGATCCTTGCGCCCAACGCGAGCACGTTAGCGTTGTTATGTTCGCGGCTCATCTGGGCCTCACACTCGCTGGTCACATTGGCGGCGCGAATGCCCGGAACCTTGTTTGCGGCAATCGCCATGCCGATTCCGCTGCCACAAACGAGAATCCCCAGGTCGGCGCGCTCACGGCTGACGTCTTCGCCCACCCTGCGGGCATAATCCGGATAGTCCACCGACTCACCGGAATTCGTGCCGTCGTCATACACTTCAAAGCCTTTACGTTGCAGGTGCAGCTTGATTTTGTCTTTCAGTTCGTAACCGGCATGATCGGCGCCCAGCGCAATTCTCATGCAGCCATTCTACGAAGACGCGAAAGGCGTGTCAGCAGAAATAGAGGAATGTCCCGCGCTTTGGCTTTCCGTAACTTGTTTCCCGCCTCTTTTCATCGGATAATCGCGAGAGTCGAGCTCTCCAGGAAAAGGTGTCTATGGCTACCAGGACGTCCAGCGATCCTCAGTCTATCGCCGCGAATTACAAGTACATCAACTTTGAGTGCACAGATTTTGTGGCGCGGCTTACGCTGAATCATCCGCCACACAACGTGCTGGTTGTCCCCATGATGAAGGAAATGGCGGAAGCTATTGAGAGCCTGAACGGGCGCGGCGACGTCAAGGCGATTTTGCTCCAGTCGTCCCAGCCCGCCTTCTGTGCCGGCATCTCACTCGAAGACTCGCGGCCAGACCGGGTTTTCCAGACCCTGGATGCCTTTACCCGCGTCTTCCAGGCGATGATCGACATCTCGAAGCCAGTAATCGTTGTGGTGAATGGTCCCGCAATCGGCGCCGGATCCGAACTGGTGGGCTTTGGCGATGTGGCCATTGCCACGCCCAAGGCCAAATTCGCGCAGCCGGAAGTGAAGTTGGGGGTATTCCCGCCGTTCGCAGCCGTCATGCTGCCTCAGATCATTGGGTCAAAGAAGACCTATGAGCTGATCCTCACCGGGGAAGCGCTTTCCGCTGAGGAGGCCCTCCGTTTCGGTTTCGTCAATAAGGTGGTGCCGGAAGCTGAACTCAAACAACAAGTCGATTCGCTGATGGCCAGGATCGCCGAATTCAGTGGCCCGGTGCTCGAGGTAACGAAACGCGTGATTGACGGCGCCATGGGCCTGCCCCTTAAGGACGCCATGAAGAAATCCCAGGACCTCTACCTCAACGAGCTCATGAATCTGGAAGACGTCCAGGAAGGCCTGCGAGCTGTGATCGAGAAACGCAAGCCGGTGTGGAAGAACAAGTAGCGGCAACCAACTATAGAAAGAGAAGAGGTAATCATGAAAAATTCCATTGCCCGTAAACTAACGCTCGGATTGCTGCTCTGTTCATCTCTGCAGGTCCTTGCAGCCACGGCGGAAGTCAAACAAGTCATCGACAAGGCCAGGGTCTCGTACTACGCGCTCAAGGACCAGGGCCTGAAAACGTTCCACTGCAACGTGGAGCCTGACTGGCGGAAGTTTCTTGAAGGGGTGACCAAGAAGCCAGTCGCAGCCGACGATCCGCAACTCAACCGGTTCAAGGACCTGCGTTTCTCCGTCGCGATTGATGAAGAAGGGCAATCGACCATCACTCCTTTTATGGTCAATGGGGGGAACATTGATCCGGCTCTGTCCCAGATGATTGACGGTTTCAAGCAAATGCTCGCCGGTTTTTACCAGACTTGGACAGCGTTGGTGCTAAAAAATCCATTTCATGAAGTCAGCGACAGCATAACCCTTAGACAGGAAGGCGACAATTTCCGCCTTCTAAGCAAAGATGGCGGGTCCGACGTTGAAATCGTTCTGAACAAGGATTACGCCATGAGTGAGATGAAGGTGATGTCAGCAGGTTCAAAGGTCGTCATGTTTCCCAAGTACACAAAGACAGCCAAAGGTCTGTTGCTGACCGATATTGATTCCACCATCGACGATGGCAAGCAGAGAATCGTGATAGGAATTACGTACCAGAACATACAGGGCTTCAATTTGCCCGGCCATGCTTCGTTCCGAGTCACACTTCCTGACCAGGTCGTTGCGGTGGAGATCGCGTTCAGTCAATACCAATTGGCCACGCAGTAACCACCGGCGTGATGATGCTGGGTTTGGCAGAATTCGCCGCCGGCTACAGGTTCGTCACCAAAAACCGGACCATATGATAAGCGTCCATGAACTTGAAGGGCGTCTCACCGGTGGTGTAATGCCCGCACGGTAAGGCCACGGTCTTCAGGTCTGTGCCGTGGCGCCTGAATTCTTCTACCGCCCGGCGCGAGAATTCCGGCAGGAACGTGAGATCGTATTTCGCGTAGATCATCAGACACTTCTTGGGATGGCGCGCGAACTTGTCGAAGTACGCCATGGGGCTGACGCTGAGCCACAACTGGCGCAAGCGGTCCTGTGTGAGCCCATTGCGCTCCAATCCCTCGCGCACGTGGCGTGTTGACTGGCCGGTCCAGACAACGTCGGCAAAGTAAGTCGAGGCGTGGTTAAAGACGTTCACCTTCAGCCGCGGTTCATGCGCGGCGGCGATAAACGCGTAGCAGGAACCGAGGCTGGTCCCAAGAATTCCCACGCTGTCTTTGCCTTGCGACTCCAGCCAGTCCACGCAAGCGCGAACATCAACTACGGCCTGGCGGGCCGCGTCAATGGTGCGGCAGATGTTTGGCGAGACCGCATAGTCCGAGCGCTCCGTCTCCCGCGGACGGCGAATGTCATGATATGGCTTGCTCAGCCGCAGCATGGAGATCCCGAAGCGCTTCAGCATCGGGCCCAGCGCATTGTAAGCGATGCCGTTGGCGTTCCAGTGCGGCAACACAATTACCGCCCGCTTTCCCTCCGCCGGAAACCACCGCGCGTTGACCAGATCGTTCTCCGGATAGGGCGTGGGTGAGGGCGAGGTAAAACGCAGAAACTCGCCTTCGCCTTTGGGGAGTTTCTCGGCTGCGTTGCTGCCCGTGGCAAATAGTTCAATTTTGCGCCGTTCCAGCCTGAAATCTGTAGGCGTTGCGTAGGCGAAAAATTCGTCGCTGTGCGCAACCAGGCGGTCGTTCAACTCACGCAGATAACTCTCGCAGGCGTCTGGCGCCGTTTCCGAAGTAGGGCAATCGCCGTTGACCAGCGGCCAGCGTTTCGCCCAGTCAAGACCCCAGTCCAGCGGACGGACAACCCGATTGTTGTCCCTGGTGGTGAGACGGGTCTCCCACGCGTACATCCATCTCTGATAGAGGCTGGCCATAGGTTGAATTCTGCGTACTCTGAATTGTAAAGTGTCGCGAGCGAGCGGTATATTCAGCGCCATTCAGCGGCGCTTCAGGCGGGCTCAACGGCGCTCTGCACCATTCTCCGGACACGCCATCAGTGATAAGGTTCTAGCTTGCACCTTGCATCTGACATGCGGAGCAAAGCCTCGTGATTCCAGCAAAGCTCGACCGGATCGCCCATGAAGTGAGCGGCGAATGGCGGGGACCCAGGGCGTCGGTGGCGATTGAACGCGTCACCACGGATTCTCGCGGCGCGGCGCCGGGATCGCTCTTTGTTGCGCTCACAGGCGAGCATACCGACGGTCATCGCTTTCTGGCCGATGCATTTCGCAACGGAGCTTCCGCCGCCCTTGTGGCCCAGGGTTCCCTGGCAGGCTTGAAGATCGATCCGAGCTGGCGGCTGGTTGTGACATCCGATACTTTGGCTGCGCTTCAGAAATTGGCGCAGTCGCAGCGGCGCGCATACTTTTCCAAAGTCCTGGCCATCACGGGAAGCAATGGCAAGACAATCGTCAAAGACGCTTTGCGCGCGCTGCTCGCGGGACGGCAGTTTCTGGCTTCACCGGGGAGCTACAACAGCCAATTAGGGCTGCCCCTGGCCGTGCTCTCCGCCGAACGTCCGGAGCCGCTGGCAATTCTGGAGGTTGGCGTCTCTGCTACGGGAGAGATGGCGCCGCTCGAGCAAATCGCCGCGCCTGACTATGGGATTCTTACCAACATCGGCATGGCGCACTTCGCGGCGTTCGGCAGCCGTGAAGCGATTGCCCGCGAAAAGATGCAGCTCTTCAGGAGTATCCCAGCCGACGGCTGGGTGCTGCTGCCGGCCGATGAGCCGACGATTGAGGAATATACTCGCGCTTTGCAATGCGGGGTGTACCGCGTCGGTTCAAGCCCCCAAGTACTTTCACTCACGCCCGTCTCGTTCACGGATGACGGCCAGCTAATCGAGCTGAGCGCCGGCCCTGAGGGCAGCCGTACGGTGAGAGTCAGCACGCGCTCGGCTGAAATCATTAGTGATTTACACTTCGCCGCCTATGCCGCACACCTTCTCGGCGTCACGCTGGATGAGATCGCGACGGCACTCGAAGGCTATACACCGCCTTCGACGCGGATGGAGTTGTGGTCGTCGCCCAGCGGCGTCCGCTTGATCAATGACGGCTATAGCTCTGATCCCATCTCCGTCCATGCGGCTTTGCGGTCGGCAGCCCAAGGCGCGGCTCGTGGCGGAAGAAAGATATTCGCCTTTGCCGGCATGCGCGAACTGGGCGCGAACTCAGCACGCGAGCATCGCCAGGTCGGCGCGCAAGCAGGTGAGTGCGGGTTCAGCCATCTGTTTCTTGTAGGCAATGGCGAGCTGCAGAGCACCGCGGAAGGATACAAGTCCGCAATGCCGGACGGAGCCATTGCCAGCGTCCAGGATCCTGACGAACTCAAAGACCAGTTACTGCCGCTTCTGCGCCCGGGTGACACGGTGCTCTTCAAGGGTCCGCGCCACGCCGGAATGGTCAAAGCGGTACGCGATCTCTCTGGCGCCATCGCGCAACGCTGCCAGTGGATCAACCTGGCCGCGATTGAAGGCAACATCGCGACTTTTCGGCGGCTCAGCGGCAGCGGCACACACATTCTGGCCATGCTCAAGGCCATGGCCTACGGGACGGACCTGGTGCAGCTCGCGTCGTGGATGTCACGGCTCGGAGTGCACCACATTGGCGTCTCTTCCGCGAACGAAGGTATCGCCGTACGCCGGGCCGGCGCCGATCAGGACATCTTTGTCTTTCTCGCCGATCGTGAGGATGTGGACAATCTTCTGCGCTACCGGCTGACACCGATCATTTATTCGGCGGAACTAGTGGCGGCGTTTGAGACATCGCTCGCCGCCAGCGGAGGCAGCCTCGATGTGCATCTCAAGGTAGATACGGGAATGCACCGGCTCGGCGTAGAGCCGAATGATGTCTTGGAGCTGGCAAAGCGCATACGAGCGGGCGGAACGATGCGGCTCACCGGCGTATGCACACACTTCGCCTCCGCAGATGATCCTCAATCCGACAACTTTACGCGGCAGCAGATTGTCGCGTTCAACGAAGTAATCAGCCAACTGGAAGCCCAGGGTTTCACTGGTCTTCAGCTTCACGCCGCCAACACCGCGGGGGCGGTCCGCTTTCCTGAAGCCCGCTACAACATGGTGCGAATCGGTTTGGGGCTCTACGGCCTGTATCCGTCAGAGAGCGTTCGCAAATCGGTGGATCTCGAGCTTGCCATCGGCGTGACCAGCCGAATCACCAGCATTCAGGAGTTCCAATCAGGCGCATCGTTGGGCTACAACCGGACATTTACCGCGAAGCGGACGATGAAAGTCGGCATCATCCCCTTCGGCTACGACGATGGGCTGCCCTGGTCGCTCGCCGGCAAAGGCCATGTTCTAGTGGAAGGACGCCGCGCACCGATCGTCGGACGCATCAGCATGGACCAGATGCAGGTGGACATCACGGACATTCCCGGCATCAGCATCGGCGCAGAAGTCCTGCTCTACGGCACACACAACGGACATACGCTTCGGCCGGAAGAAGTCGCGGAACAAGCGGGAACCATTGCGCACGAATTGCTCACGCGGCTGGGGGAGCGGGTACATCGGATTTACGTGGAGCCTTAGTCAAGCGCGACCAAGCCAGCTGAGCCCAATTGGAAGCCGGCTTCTCTTCGAGCAAACGCATATAGAGTTGTTCGTGAGCGCGAACCATTTTTTCCATCGAGAAGACCTCCTGAGCGCGCTGCCGGGCATTGCATGACAGCCGCAGCAGCAAATCTGGATTGTCCACCAGCTCACAGGCTGCTCTGGCGATGGCTTGGGGTGAATGATCGGGCACCACGAACCCGGTGACGCCGTCTGCTACCGCTTCCCTGTTTCCTCCAACATCAGTTGCTATCACCGGCACTCCTGACGCCATGGCCTCCAGAATTGAGTTAGAGAGTCCTTCAGTCTGCGAGGTGCAGATATAAGCATTCATGGCGGCAAACGCCCGTTCGGGCTCTCGCGTGCCAGGCAAAATCTTTGTGTAGGGCCCGAGCCCGGCTTTCTCTATGGCGTCCCTGGCCGGCCCCATTGCTCCACGATCTTCTCCGGCCAGCAAGAAGCGGGACTCGGGATGAACAGCGTGAATGAGAGCAGCGACGCGTACGAAATCCAAGTGCCGCTTATAGTGCAGGAAATTGGCAACCATGCCAAAGACAAAGTTGCCTTTCTCCCAGCCAAGCTCCTTGCGCAAGGAGCAGTCTCCTGCCGGGGAGAAGCGAGAAGTATCTACGCCATTGGAAATAAGCTGCGCGCGCGATTCGGGCACTCCATCTAGTGTGACCATTTCACCAATAATGGCTTCACAGTTTCCGATCGCAAGGTCCGAGACCTTGGTAGCCATTGAATCGACGATCGTTCTGATCCAATCTTTATGACGATAGGCGTCAACCAGCGTTCTCCTGCTGTGAATAGCGCAGGGCACTAACCTGGCAACGCGGGCCGCTGCCGCAAGAATGCACGGTCCGGAAAGAATTGCATGAAGGATTTTCGCGCGAGCAGAACCGCCCAGTTGCATGCCTTTCGATTCCCAGAACCCTCACGTCTGCTACCAGATCCTGGACGCGCTCAAGATTGCCGTCTTCCCACAAGACCAGGGATGGTTCGAACCTGTCACGATCGAGCCGCCGGAGCAGTTCAATGAGCTGGCCTTCCGCGCCACCCCAAGAGAGAGAATAGATGGTGTAACAAATCCGGGTCTTCACTTATGCAAGTTCCGTGGATCTTCGGCGGGGGAGGCCCAAGTGGTGGATCAGCCAGTTTTCAGGTCGGCAGAAATTGTTCTTCGCTGATCCTACATCCGGGAAACTTCCTTTTCAATTTACGTTGGTAATCGGGGTCCAATGAGCGACGGGCAGAGCTGGAAATGCGCAGAGACCGCAGGAACGTCTTCCCGCGGCTTAATTTCAGCCTGATATCCTTCCGGTGGCGGACCCGCTTCATTCGCCATATTTTCAAAGCGCGTAGACCGTTTGATAAACGCCAGGCGCACGATGCCTGTCGGTCCGTTGCGCTGTTTAGCAATGATCAACTCAGCTCTACCTTCGAGGTCGGGGTCGTCCGGTTTGTAGACTTCTTCGCGGAAGATGAAGGCCACGACGTCGGCGTCCTGTTCGATTGCGCCCGATTCGCGAAGGTCCGCGAGTTGCGGACGGTTGTTACCCGTGCGGTTCTCGGGGGCGCGGCTCAACTGTGAGAGCGCAACGACCGGGCAGCGCATCTCTTTGGCCATCATCTTCAGACCACGTGAGATCGCCGAGACTTCCTGAGTGCGGTTTTCATAGCGTCTTCCGCCGCCGCCCATAGGCACCGCCGCCACCAGTTGCAGATAGTCTACGATAATCATGTCGAGCCGCCCCTTGGACTGCTGCAGACGGCGGCACTTGGCGCGCATTTCCGAGATAGAAATTCCGGGTGTGTCGTCTATGAAGACGGGCGCTTCCAGAAGCGCGGCCAGGCCATCCACCAGTTTGCTGCGATCATCACGCGAGAGGAAACCGGTGCGGAGCTTGTGCGAGTCAACCATGGCCTGTGAGCACAACATGCGCATGATGAGTGACTCGCGCGACATTTCCAGCGAGAACACGCCTACGACCTTCTTGTCGCGTATCGCCGCATTCTCGGCAATGTTGATGGCAAAGGCGGTTTTCCCCATCGAGGGTCTTGCGGCAATGATGATGAGATCTGACTTTTGCAGGCCACTGGTCAGGTTGTCGAGATCTTCGAAGTGCGTTTCCAAGCCTGTAATGCGCTGGCCTTGCTCATAGAGCTTGTCGATACTCCCAAACGAGCCTGCCACGATCTCGCGCACGCCCTGAAATCCCTGGCCTATCTTCTTTTCCGCGATTTGAAAAATAGCCGACTCGGCGGAATCAATAATTTCGTCCGCCGGGGCTTCCTGCTCGTAAGCGCTCTGGATGGCGCTACTGGCTGCATGAATCAGCCCGCGAAGCAGGGCTTTGTCTTTGACGATCTTGACGTACTGCTCAATGTTCTTGACGCGGGGAAGCCCGTCGGTAAGAGACGTCACATACGCGACCCCGCCGACCGACTCGATCTCTTTGTGCTGTCCCAGTTGTTCGGTGAGCGTGACAAAATCTATCGGGCGTCCGGTGTCGGAGAGCTCAGTCATCCGCAGATAAATGCGGCGATGGGAATCGAGCGAAAAGTCTTCAGCCTGCAACGCGGTCTGCGCTGCCTGATGGTAGGCGAGATTGTCCAGAAGGATCGCGCCCAGGATGGCGCGTTCGGCGTCAATGCTGGCCGGCAACCCGCGATCCAGACTGTAGTCGGTTGTGGCCATACTTCAGAGTTCCCGTTTCTTCATTTTCGCGCAAAATCGGTATTTATGGGCGAAAAACACACGAAAACCACCCTCCAAGCCTAAGATACGGCTCGGGCCCGTCAGTGGAGGTTTTATTTTCAGACAAAATTCAACCCGGTCTGTACCAGCCATACAGACCGGGTGTTGAGTGGATGTTCTGGCGCCATGTGTTGCCGCACGGCATCCCAGGGTTTGCGCGGACTTCTCTTGCGCTTCATTCGGTCTTTGAGCACTCTCGTGCGTCTCGCCGAAGAAGATTGGGTCCGCGGCTCGAGGCCGCGAAACAATCACGCAGATTAAGTCCGGACATGCTCACGAAGAGCGCGTCCTTCGATCACGATCGAAGCGTTCCTGTCATTGAACATCTCACGCTCGTGTGCAAGCAATATCGCCGAACTGCAAAAGCCATGCAATAGAAGCGCGAACAGATTCCGTGGATAACCTGTGGAGAAAATGTCTTTCCTGTTAATCAGAGCGGAAAAGCAGAGAGAAACTGGCGGGATAAATATCAGATCTGCCGCACGAAAATCCACAGGGCGCAGATTGGCAACCTGCCTGCTTGGGAACTTACTCCAATTCCAAAGAACGACAAAGGAGCAGTGATGGGACGCAACAATTTTTGGCCGGGTTTCTTGGCGGGAACGGTCACCGGAGTTTTCGCCGCCGCGGCAAGTGCACTGGCGGTAAAGCGTCTTAGCGGGATAGCGCCTGTGCGGGCGCTGCGCCTGGAGAAGAGCGTGAATGTAGGGCGTCCGGTCGAGACGGTCTTCGAGGCATGGTCGAACCTGGAGCGCTTGCCGCAGTGGATCAGCTTCGTGAAAAGAGTGGAACGCGCTGGAAATACTACTCGCTGGACGACGTCATAATGAACTACGCTCCACCGATGGGGAAGATCGTCGCGGCTTTTCCTCTCGAGATCCATCTCGCGGAATGGATCGAACGGGCGCTGCGCGAGTTCAAAGCCGCGTTAGAGCAGGAACCGTACGAGAAGACCGGGACCTCATCCTTCAGGAGACAAAGGACTAGAAGCTAATCCCGCTAGGATTTTGCAGCAGGTTGGCTATCATCCGGCTGGCCCAACCACTTCAATTCAACTGCATGTGAGTGCGAGGCGGTTTTCTTGTTCGCGTCGGTTGCATGTTCAGTCAGAGTCCCGCGGAGCAGGTAGAATCCGTCCTGCGTTTTGTCTTTTGCTTTGCCGCGTTCAAAACGTCCTTTGAACTCGAACCACACTCCGTGCACTGGCCTGGTGGCAAACGCAACGTCATGTCCGTGGATACTCGCGCTACTGAAGACCAGATCGAGAAATTGCCCGCGATCGCTCTCCTGTGTGCCCTGACGGGAGATAACGCCGGAGACGCCGTTCGCGTCCAGGTTGATCTGAAGGAATTCGCCGTCTTTCAGGAAGCTGTACATCCCTGAAATGTCCTCTGCGGCAGTGTTCGCGGGGGCCGTGGATGCAGGCGGTGGCGCTTCCTGCG
>WNFF01030848.1_pt1 | contig 10161 bp, 11 predicted proteins | sample 5400441 | NCBI WGS metagenome assembly WNFF01 (sample SAMN13153345, study PRJNA577476) | soil metagenome | isolation source: 120 cm saprolite under Douglas fir tree site 2 hole 3 replicate 1 | place: USA:California | collected 2015-04-18
TCAGCCTGCGCATTATACCCCCGAAGGCAACGGCATTCGACCCATTTCGGCTCCTTGCGCGTTGAGGAGTTGATCGATCGACGAAAACAGGCGGTTCGCAGGTGCAAACCGAACTCCTCCTCGGCGTGGACGGCGGCGGTAGCGGGTGCCGGGCGCGGACTGGACCAAGAGCCGTGGCCCGGATGAAGCGCAGCGAAATCGGCGGCCCAAGGCCACCGTCCTCGCGCATGCGGGGACCTCGATCCGCGGAGCTCCGCGGATCCCGCATTCCGCTTCGCTCCATGCGGGCTACAAGGGAGGACAAATGACCGACCTCGACACGCGCATGGCCGACGAGTTCCGTCAGGCGCCGCAAGCCGTGGAGCGGCAGGCGCAAAGCCTGGCGCGGCCGCTGGCGGAGCTCGTTGCTCGGCTCCAACGCAGGCCGCCGCAGGTCGTCGTGACCTGCGCGCGCGGCAGCTCGGCTCACGCCGCCACCTTCGCCAAGTTCTTGATCGAGCGCCATCTCGGTATTCCGGTCGCCCCGGCGGCCCCTAGCATCGCCACCATCTACGGGCAGCGCCTGCGGCTCGAAAACCAGCTGTTTCTCGCCATCTCGCAGTCGGGCAGGAGCGATGACCTGATCGAGCAGGCGATGGCGGCGCGGACGGCCGGAGCCCTCACCGCGGCCCTGGTCAATGCCACCGACAGCCCGTTGGCGGCGGCGTGCGAGTTCGTGCTGCCGATCGCGGCGGGAGCGGAGCGCAGCGTCGCGGCGACCAAGACGTTCGTCGCCACGCTTTCGGCGCTGCTGCGGTTGATCGCATCGTGGGCCGAGGACGACGCGCTGCGAGCGGCGCTCGCGCGGCTGCCGGACCGGCTCGCGGCGGCGGCCGAGCAGGACTGGAGCGAAGCCTTGCGGACCTTTGCGGCCAATATCAGCCTGGTGACGATCGGACGCGGCCCGACCCTGGCAATCGCGCGCGAGGCGGCGCTGAAGCTGAAAGAGGTCTGCAACCTCCACGCCGAAGCCTTCAGCGGCGCAGAATTTCTGCACGGGCCGGTCGCGCTGGTCTCGCTGCGTTACCCCATCCTGCTGTTCATGCCCACGGATGCGGCCGGCGCGGGATTGCAGCGGCTGGCCGAAGACCTGCGTCACAAGGGTGCGGCGGTATTTTGCGCCGAACCCGGCGAGCCGGCTCCGGGACGGCTGCCCGCGGTTGCCGTCGATCATCCCGAGACGGATGCCGTGTGTCTCGTCCAGAGCTTCTATGCGATGCTGGTCCGCTTGGCGCAGCGGCTCGGCACCGACCTCGATCGGCCCCGGCATCTCGAGAAGATCACCCGCACGCGATGAGCGCAGCAAACCGACACGCGCTGTCCGCCGACAGCGTCTTCGACGGCGCATCGGTGCGGCAGGATTTTGCGGTCGTGATCGAAGGCGAACGCATCGCCGCGATCGTGCCCAGGCGCGAATTGACGAAGGACATCCCGGTTCGTCGGCTGCCGGACGGCGCCTGGCTCGCGCCCGGGTTCATCGATGTGCAGGTCAACGGCGGGGGCGACGTCCTGTTCAACGATGAGCCCAGTCCCGAAGGGATCGCCGCTATCGTTGCGGCTCACAGACGGTTCGGAACGACGGCGCTGCTGCCCACCCTCATCAGCGACACGGCGGAGAAGATGGGCAAGGCGCTCCTTGCCGTTCAGACGATGCTCGGCCGCGACCCGAGCGTGCTCGGGATTCATTTCGAGGGGCCGTTCCTGTCTCCGGAGAAGCCCGGCGTGCACGATCCGGCGATGATCCGCAGGCCAGAACCCGCCGACCCCGCGCTGCTCACCTCGCTGCGGGGCGGCGTCACGCTGGTCACGCTCGCACCCGAAGCGGTGCCGGCCGGTTTTATCGGCGAGCTCGCCGCCGCCGGCGTTCGGGTCTCGCTCGGCCATTCGATGGCGACCTATGCGCAGACGCGCGCGGCACTGGCGGAGGGCCTCACCGGCTTCACCCACCTCTTCAATGCGATGCGGCCGCTCGCGAGTCGCGAGGGAGGGCCGATCGCGGCGGCGCTCGAGTGCCCCGCGGCGCGGTACGGGCTGATCGTGGACGGCGTGCACGTCGCTCCGCCCATGCTCCGCCTGGCGCTGCGCGGCGCCGGCCGTCCCATGTTGGTAACCGACGCGATGCCGCCGGTCGGCGGAAGCCGCTCGAGTTTTTTGCTGTTCGGGCAGAAGATCGAAATGCGCGAGGGACGCTGCGCGCGCGCCGACGGCACGCTCGCGGGTTCCGCGCTCGATATGGCGACGGCGGTGCGAAACAGCGTCCGGCTGATGCACCTGCCCTTGCAAGATGCCATCAGGCTCGCAACGGAAGCGCCCGCGCGCTTTCTCGGAATCGCCGACCGGCTGGGCCGCCTCGCTCCCGGCTATCGTGCCGACATGGTTGCGCTCGATCTCGACGCGATCCGGGTCCTGGCGACGTGGGTCGCCGGCAAGGAGTGCGCGAGGATGGAAGCTACCTCCCCGGTTTAACGAGCCCACCCATGCCCGCGTTCATCTGCACCGCCTGCGGCACGCAATATGCGCCGAGCGAAACGCCGCCGCCCCACTGCACGATCTGCGAGGACGATCGGCAATATGTGCCGCCACGCGGGCAGACCTGGACCACGCTCGAAGCGCTCGCGGCGAGTCATTTCAACGCCTGTCGGCAATATGAGCCGGGGATCATCGGCATCGGGGCTGAGCCGCATTTCGCCATCGGCCAGCGCGCGCTCCTGGTGTGCACGCCGCACGGCAACGTGCTGTGGGACACGATCGCCATGCTCGATGCCGCGACCGTCACGCTGATCCGGGCGCTCGGCGGGCTCACCGCGATCGGCATCTCGCACCCGCATTTCTACACGACCATGGTCGAATGGAGCCGCGCGTTCGGCAACGTGCCGATCCATCTTCACGCCGCCGATCGCGCGTGGATCATGCGGCCCGATCCGGCCATCAAGCTGTGGGATGGCGAGACACTCGCGCTCCTGCCGGACGTGACGCTCATCCGCTGCGGCGGCCATTTCCCCGGCGGTACCGTGCTGCACTGGGCCAAAGGCGCCGGCGGCCACGGCGTGCTGTGCTCCTCCGACATCTGCACCGTCACCATGGACCGCAAATTCCTGAGCTTCATGCACAGCTATCCGAACCTCATTCCGCTCTCGGCAGAACAGGTCACCGGAATTGCCGCCGCGCTCGAACCGTTCGCATTCGCCACCATCTACGGCCATTATTTCGATCGGGTGATCCCGACGGGCGGCAAGCACGTGCTGAAAATCTCGGTCGAGCGCTATCTCAAGGCGATCGGCACGTACGCTTCGTAGGGTGGGTCAAGCCAAGCGTGACCCACCATTACCCCGCGGTGGGTTTCGCTGCGCTCAACCCGCCCTACGCACGCGAGGCGTTGCGCCGCGCCCGGGGAACGCAAATTCATGACCCCGGCTTCACCACGATGCGGCCGAGCACCCTGCCGGCGCGCAACTCGTCGAGCACCTGGTTGATCTCTCCGAGCGGCCGGGTTTTCACCGGGATCGGCGGCACCTTTCCGGATTTGACCAGCGCCATGAGCTCGCGGATGTCGTCGAGGTCGCCGACGTAGGAACCGCGGACGGTGAGCACCCGCTGCGGGAACAGCGGCAGCGGGATCGGCGCCATGCCGCCGTAGAGCCCGACGATCACCAGGGTGCCGCCTTTGCGCAGCGCGTCGAGGCCGAATTTCGCGCTTTGCGGCGCGCCGACGAAATCGATGGCGCCGCCGGCACCCCCACCGGCCGCGGTGATCGCCTTGAGCTTTTGGACGGCTTCGGGATCCGAATTGTCGAACGCGGCCGCGGCGCCGGCCGCCAATGCCGCCTCGCGCTTTTTGGCGTCGATGTCGGCCACCACGACTTTGCATTTGAGCACCGCGCGGGACAGCATCACCGCGTTGAGCCCGACCCCGCCGGCGCCGATGATCACCACGACATCGCGCTCGGGAAGCTGCGCCAGCTTCTTGAGCGCGCTATAGGCGGTGACGCCGGAGCAGGTGTAGATGCAGGCGAGCTCCGGCGAGAGTCCGTCATAATCGATCAGATAGCGCGGATGCGGCACCAAGACGTGATCGGCGTAGCCGCCGTCGCGCCGCGCGCCGAGGCTGCGCATCGAGGTGCACAACAGCTCATCGCCGCGTCGGCAGGTTTCGCAGCTGCCGCAGCCGATCCACGGATGCACCACGCGCTTGTCGCCGATCCTCGCGCCCGCGGCCTCGGGCCCGACCGCCACCACTTCCCCGACGATCTCGTGGCCGAGCGTGTGCGGCAGCTTGAGCCCAAGCTTTTCCAGCTCGAGCTTGTTGCCGCCACCGAGATCGAAATAGCCCTCCTGCAGGTGCAGGTCGCTGTGGCACACCCCACAGGCCTCCACCCTCACCAGGACCTCGGTGCCCTGCGGCTTGGGGGTGGGACGCTCGCGCGGCTCGAGCGGCTTGCCCCATTCCACGATCTGCATGCTGTGCATGGCGTCCTCCCCGCGCGGCTCGAGCGGCTTGCCCCATTCCACGATCTGCATGCTGTGCATGGCGTCCTCCCCGAATGAATGCCCAGGCGGCTTTCCCGCGTGCCGCGGAACTCAGCATATCGCCTAGCGATCGAGGGCGAAATCTCCGCCCCGAACGCGGGCGGCGCGGGATATCCTGCGCAGGACCGCACGGAAGATCGATCGATGCCGCCAATGGGGACGCGACGAGCATCGGGTGCCACGCCAACGGGCGTTGTCTTCGGCAATCGTGGCTATGCGGCCTGCCGCCCTCCGATCTCGCCAGTGTGGCGGCGGCGACACATGCGGCCTGGAATCCACATCGAATTGTCCGGAATCCAAATGACTTACCTCCCGGCGGTGCACGTCTTGGGTTCTTATGGGCCGGAGGAGGACGCCATGATTCGCACCCTCACCCTCGCCTCGGCTCTTGCGGCCGGTTCTGCCGCGGCGTTCGCGTATTCGGGCACCGAGCAGGAACAGAGCGCCTGCCGCCGCGATGTCGTCAGGCACTGCCGCATGGTGGCGAACGAGAATGAATTCGTGATCCTTGCCTGCCTGCAGGCCAACCGCCCGAGGCTCACCGTCGCGTGCCGAACCGTGCTGGAGAGCCACGGTCAGTAACGACGGCGTCCGCCGGGCCGCCCCCGATCCGGGCAGGCTCCCCGCGCCGGCAAGGCATGGCCGTCGCCGCATTTTTCGGCAGGGGTTCAGGCGCGATGAGCCGCGAGCAATTCACGGCCGTGACCTGCCGGTCGCGGCCCTGCAGGCATTTGGCAGACGGCGGATCAGAAGACGACGCCGACGAGCGTCACCAAACCGATGCTGGCGGCAATCATCGCGAGTTCGATGGGATCAAGTCGGGGCAAGTGGGACGTAAATGCGGCCATGGGACGCCTCCCATTTGCCGGGAAACGCCGGCGCCCCGGATTGGTTCCCTCGCGTGCTGACGACGTTGGCGTGGAACGGCCGACCGGGGCCGGCGCTTTGCCCTCCGGCGAAGCCGAGAGCCCCGCAATGCCGAGACCCGACCCGACGCCCGATCAACCGCACCCGGTCCGCGAGCCGCCCGAAGAGCCCGCGCACGGCCCTTCGGAAGATCCGCCGCGTCCTCCCGGCGAAGAGCCCTTTCCGGAACCGCCGGAGAAACCGGTGTACGACCCGCCGCCCGGCCCACTCGTGCCGGGACGGCCCGGCGACCCCGGCGGCCGGCCGCCGACCATGTGAGGTCGGCGCGTTCTCCGGCCGCGGCGAAGCGCTTGCGGCGCGCCGCAGATCCGGGGTCAGGCAGCATTTGGTTACGTGCGCGCGTCCCCTCGATCGGCGTGGGTGCCGGTCCGGTAGCGCGGCGCGATCGTGCCGCGCCGTGCCCGGGACACGGGTCTCAGCGCGCGCGCTATCAGCCGCGAGCGCTGCGGTTGCTCTCGGCGGTCTGTTTCCATTGCGCCAGGCTCTCGGCGATGATCCTGGTGGATTTCGTCGCTGCCTGGCTCATGTGCGTGTATTCGGTGATCTCGCGCTGGACCCGCTGGCCCTCGTTCTGCAGATAGTCACGCAACGTCTGCAGCTCGGCGATGAGCTTTTCGATCTCCAGCACCGACGTCCCGGAAACCCGCTGGATCAACGAATTGAGATTGTTCACCCCCAATTCGCCGCCGGTCTCCGGCTGCGGCTTGCGCAGGTGCGCAACGTCCCTGCGAACGAGCTCGCGGATCTCGCCTTCGACTTCGGGCGCCGGCCCTTGCCGATCCTCGTGTCTTCCTCTGATCATGGTCATGACGCATCCCCACTTCGGCGCGAGCAAAACCGACTCGGCCGCCGCCGTGAATTACGGCGCGCGAATCGGGCGGCTTGGCGGCGCTTTCTTGTCAGAGCAGGAGCAAAATGCGGAAGCTTCGGTACGCGCGAGCTCTGCCGATTCTTTTCAATGCGAGCGGGTTTTACGCGCGAGCGGCCGGCTTTCGCCTCATCAACCATTGCTCATGAATCGGCGGTTGTCAGCCCATATCACTGCGGTACGAACCGGTTCCGCCCGTCCCTTTGGTCCACCCGGCCCGGCCGACCCATGCCCTCGTGCGCCTGCAAATCCTCGAGAACGGCGCGATCCGCCGGCACGTTGGCGATGAAGCGCTCGCCGGCCGCATCGAGCCGCCCGAACACGATCGCGTACTCGGGCCCGGCCTTGCCGTGCATGATCGTGTAGGTCTCGATCCGCGCCGCGCCTGATGGCGTTTCGGTATGGCGAGCCTTGGGCAGACGATCGAGCTCGCCCTGGAGCTCGTTCGGGTCCTGCCGGCGCCAGGGCCCCGCGGTCGGCGTCGTCGAATAGATCCCGAAGGAGTGTTTGGTCACGTAATTGCCGTTGGCCGTGACCAGCCCGAAGCTGCCGGGATGCGCGCGCAGCCGGCGCATCATGTGGCAGATCGAGTGGGTGACGTAATTGTTGCCGGGCCCGCCGAAATACGGCAGGCCGCCGGTGATGGTCAGCCCGCGCGGATCGTCCTCGGCAAGCCCGATCTCCTGGCAGCCGATCTCCACGGCGGAGGGAAAGCAGCTGTAGAGATCGATGAAACGCATGTCGTCGAGCCCGCGCCCGGCCATGTCGAGCACGAGCCGAATGCCGCGGCGGATCGCCGGCGAGGAATGAAAATCGGTCCGCTCCGAAACGTACCAATGATCATTGGCATCGGCGCAGCCGTGCACAAACACCCAGTTCGCCTCCGGGATGCCGAGGCTGCGCGCGGTCCCGACCGAGGTCATGACAAAGGCCGCGGCCTGGTCGATGAACGCGTTGGAGTTCATCAGCCGCGGATAAGGAAAGCCGACCCAGCGGTTGTCGGCATCGACGGTCGCGAGACGCTCGGCCGTATAGCCCTCGCGGCGCGTCGCCAGCGGATTCTTCGCCGCCACCGCGGCAAAGCGGGCGAACAGCCTTCCCATCGCCTGCATGTGCTGAGCGACCGAGCGGCCGCGCGCGCCGCGGATCGCGTTCTCGAACAACGGATAGAAGCTGATCGCGGCGCGAAGATTGTGCCGGTCCTCCTCCTCGTTCCAGCCCCGCCGCGGATCCCCGATCAGTTCCGGGGCACCGCCCGGGTCCTCGTGCCATGAGACGGCAAGGCCCGCGCGCTCCACCCCATGCTGGGTGCGCAGCGCTTCGCCGCCGGCGATCAGCGCCGCGCGGGTCTCGCCGCGCGCAATCGCCTCGGCGAACAGATTGACCAGATATTGCGGCATGTTGCCGCCGTTCCAGGTGTAAATATTGCGGGCCGGCCTCAGCCCGAGCCGGTCGGCGACGCTCTTGGGCGGATTGGTCGAGCTGCCGAGCTTGGTTGCGAAGCGGTGCGAAGTGTCGGCGAACAGCCGCAGCATCGCCATGGTGTCGATCGCCTGGACGATGCCGCTGCCGCCGGCGTCCGTGAGCGCCAGCCGGCCCGCCTGCGCGATCAGGTCGAACGGCGAACGGCCGCGCTCGACGGGCGTCGTAAGGTCGGTCACCTCGCCGCAGCCGACCAGGATCGGGGTTAGGTCCTCGGGCATTTCGCGTCCGATGGTGAGCCGGCGGCTCCGCTCCGGTCAACCCGGCTTGCCTCGCCGAAGCGGGCGAGTTCAAATGTCGTATAGCAAGCCGGCGTCATGGTGAGGTGCCGGGCCGTCATCCTGAGGCGGCCGCGCGAAGCGCGGCCCTCGAAGGACGGCCGGGCCTCGTCGCTGCTACCGCGACGCTGGCGCTCGCATCCGTTTTCGCCGTCCAGGCACAGGACAAGATTTCCGACGGCGTGGTGAAGATCGGGATGATCGAGGACATGTCGAGCCTCTATGCCGACATCACCGGCATCGGCGCGGTGACCGCGGCCAGGATGGCGGCCGAGGATTTCGGCGGCAAGGTGCTGGGCAAGCCGATCGAGGTCATCTCCGCGGATCATCAGAACAAGGCGGATAATGCCTCGACCATCGCGCGAGAATGGTTCGACACGCAGCACGTCGACGCGCTCATGGACGTCGCGGCCTCCGCGACGGCGCTCGCCGCGATCGAAGTCGCCAAAAACAAGAACAAGATCGTCGTGCTCAACGGGCCTGCTGCGGTGCGCATCACCAACGAGGCGTGCACGCCGGTGTCGATCCATTACGCCTATGATAATTACGCGCTCTCCCATGGCACCGCCGCCGCCATGGTCAAGGCCGGCTACGACACCTGGTTCTTCCTCACCGCCGACTACGCCTTCGGCCACGATCTCGAGCAGAACACGGCGGCAGTGGTCAAGGCGAGCGGCGGGCAGGTGCTGGGCAGCGTCCGGGTGCCGATCAACAGTTCGGATTTCTCCTCCGCGCTGCTGCAGGCGCAGAGCTCGAAAGCCAAGGTGGTTGGGCTCGCCAATGCCGGCGGCGACACCATCAATTCCATCAAACAGGCCGCCGAGTTCGGCATCGTGCGCGGCGGGCAGAAGATGGCCGGGCTGCTCGTCTTCATCAACGACGTCAATTCGCTCGGTCTGGAGGCGGCGCAGGGCATGCTCCTGACCAACGCGTTCTACTGGGACCGCAACGACGAATCCCGGGCCTGGGCGCAGCGCTATTTCCAGCGCATGAACAAGATGCCGAACATGACGCAGGCCGGAATCTATTCCGCCACCACGCACTATCTGGAAGCCGTGCAGGCTGCCGGCACCGATGAGACCAATGCGGTGATGGAGAAGATGCGCTCCACGCCGATCAACGACTTCTTCGTCAAGAACGGGAAAATCCGCGAGGACGGCCGCATGGTCCACGACATGTATCTCTACGAGGTCAAGCAGCCCGCGGAATCCAAGGGGCAATGGGACTATTACAAGCTGGTCGCCACCATCCCGGCCGACCAGGCCTTCCTGCCGCTGTCGGAATCCAAATGCCCGCTGGTGAAGAAGACGCAGTAGTCATCCGGCCGTCATCCTGAGGCGGCCGCGTGGTTCGAGGCGAGCACCGTCATCCTGAGGTGCGAGGGCCGGAGGCCCGAGCCTCGAAGGACGGCGCTCGCACCTCACCATGATAGCGCGGCCCTCGAAGGAAGGCCGGGCACAGCCTGCGGCGTCGCCCTTCGAGGCTGGCCCGCCATACACGTGCGAGCAGCTTGTGCAGCTTTCCCAGCGGGCCAGCGCCTCAGGGTGACGGCGCACCACTCACGTCTCCAGCACCGCAACCACCTGGCCTTCCTCGACCAGATCCCTTTCGGCGACGCGGATCTCGAGGATGCGGCCGGCCACGGGCGCCGAGACCGGAATCTCCATCTTCATCGATTCCAGGATGAGGATCGCATCGTCCGCCGCGACGCGATCCCCAACCCGCGCTTCGAGCTTCCACACCCGGCCGCTGATCTCGGATTTCACTTCGCTGCGCGCCATCGGCCCATTGTCCCGGCGTTCGCATAGCTTCTGCCCTTTCCCGCCGCAACCGCTATGATCGCCGCAACCCGCACCGCTCAACCGACCAGCCATGCGGACGCATTGCAAGCAGGGGGTCTTCATGACTTGGCAGCCGGAAATCGATGAATTGCGCCGCCGCCAGGCGCTCGCCCGCGCGATGGGCGGCCCCGAAAAGCTCAAGCGCCATCGCGACAACGGCAAGCTCGACGTGCGCCAGCGCATCGATGCGCTGCTCGAT
>WNFF01005746.1_pt1 | contig 10157 bp, 8 predicted proteins | sample 5400441 | NCBI WGS metagenome assembly WNFF01 (sample SAMN13153345, study PRJNA577476) | soil metagenome | isolation source: 120 cm saprolite under Douglas fir tree site 2 hole 3 replicate 1 | place: USA:California | collected 2015-04-18
CAATGGTCTTTGCAGCCGCGAATTGCGAGCTGCCGGTCCAACGGCCGTGTTCAACGCAGAAGACGTCGAGAGGAAGCGGAGGTGCGCCGACGGGAACGATGCGGTCCTTGCCAATGACGCGATCCTGTTTGCCACCGCTGACGAGTTCGCCGGCGAGGAGCAACAGCGGTCGCTTGCTGCGGTTGATTAGTACAAGCTGGTTGACGGAGGCGCCAGTGGTCGGCTGCGGAAGGTAGATAGGATGGCCGTCGCGCGAACGCTGCATGACCTGCGCGCCTTGTTCGGCGACGGTGACCTCGCCGGTCGCGAGTCCTTCTTCGAGAGTGAGGAACGAGCTGGTGTCCTGACTCTGGGAACTGACGACAGGGAAGACGGAGATGTTTTCGTAGGTAACGGCATCGAGGAGCCGCCATTCGCCCTCGGGACGAGATGGTTGAGCGGAAGGAGAACCCGGTGTTGAGCCGACAAGAGCTAGCCCGCCGAGGGCGCTGATACCAAGAAGTCCGCCGATGAGGGCGGTGAAAATCGAACGTTCCATGAAGCCTCCTTTGTGTGAACCCCACTTCGGCTAGAGCGACCGGCGAGGACACGACTCGGGATTAGAACGGAGCATTGAGAAATTCTTGCACGGCTGGAGGTACGTCGTTGTTCGATCAGCGATTGGGGTCGCCGAGGTTGATGCGGGGCTTGTTGCGCCTGGACTTGGAGGCTTCGCCTTCCTGCTTCTCGTATTCGGCTAGTTCTTCGTCGGTGTAGGAGAAAGTATCGCGGGAAGCGAACATGGAGTTGCGCGCGGCCTGCTGCTTCTTCTTCTTGCGCAGGGCGCCGAATTCGTGGCGAACCTGGCGGAGAGGCCCCTCGATGGCCTTCACTTCGACAAGCAAATCGCTGACTTTTTCAAGAAAGTCGTGAAGGTGATAGGGACGAAGCACGTAGGGAAGGCGTGCGGCTTCCAGATGGACAATGTACTGGCTGCTGGCTTGTTCCGGGACGAGATAGAGGACGCGGATACGGGCACCATCAGCGGGAGAGACACTGGCAAGCTCGCGCAAAATGACGAAGGCGTGACCGTCGACTCCCGTGAGAGCCACATTGGCAATCACGAGAGACCATTCCCCGGTTTTCAGTTCGGCCAGGAGCATCTGGCTGTCGGAGACGACGCGGACCCGCCACCCCTCGGAATCCAGAATCTGTTTGACGGCGCTAGACCCCTGGGCATTGTCGTCGAGGACGAGAATGCCGACGTTTAGGGGAGCGGGGGTGGGACTAGTACTCATAATACCAAGTATACCCCAACTTGGCAGAGAGAGGTGGGGAAGCAAGTGGTTGCGACCTATCCGGCAAGAGTGGCCCAGCCATTTTCGAACCCTCGGGAAGACACGACTACTGTCCCACTACATAGTTGCTGCCGAGGAGGGCACGCTGCAAGCTGGTGCCGTCCCAAAAAATTCGATAGACCACGGGGCGATGCGAGGAATCACTGCCGCTGAAGAAGACCTGAAGGCCGTCGCGCGACCATTCCGCAGCTCGGCCCAACTGTTCGAGCGGGCAGAGAACAACCCGGCGTTTCGAACGAAGTTCGTAAAGGAAAAAACCCGCGGCCAAGCCCATGGAACCAACGGGAGCTCCCGCTGGCGCGGCGAGATACTCGGCAGAGACGAGGAGCAGGTCTGGATTGATGGGGTGCACACGAATCGTGTCCGAACTTATGATCTTAAATGAGGGACCGTAAATGTCCTTGAGGGCCACGGCCTGCGGCAAGGTCTCTTCACTGAGCCAGTAGGCATTCAGCATATCTGTCGCCACGAGGGTGTGATTGTCGGTCCAGCCGTGTAGAGCATCAACAGGTTGCGGCGAAAAGGAAACGGCCGATTCTGGGTTTGCAGCGGGAAACACCCACACCTGCCAGGAGCGATCCTGAGCTTTGAGAAAAGCGATGCGGGAGTCATCGGGCGACCAGAAGGCTTGACGCACTTGGCCGTGGAGTAAGTCCAGCGATTTGCCAGAGTCAAAATCGTAGAGAACGATGGTCCGGTCGGGAGCTGCGTTCGAATCGGGTCGCGTGTACAGAAGCTTCTTGCCGGTGTGCGAGAGGGCCAATTCGGTACCGGATGGAGCGACGATTTTCTTCGTTGCGCCTCGAGCCAGAACTATGCTGCCCGCCGAATTCAGATAGGCGACGGCGATCGGTGCTTTGAAGTTGGTGATGGTGGGGGCCGGTGGCTTCTTTTTCTCAGTGTCTTCCTCGTCGTCAGGCTGATTGTTGATCTTGGGAAAGAGCTCGGCCGCAATGCGAGCGCAGCCTCTAAGGGAGCCTATTTGGACGTGATCGACGGAAGCGCGAAAGGGGTATTTTCCCGACGGGGGCGGTGTAGGAGTCAGCGTATCGTTCGTAGCATCGGTACAGCTTTCCCGGGTGAGATGGATAGCTACTGCTGCGCCGGTGGCGGAATCTTTGGCATGATAGGTCCAGGAATCGGCGGCGACTTCATGGGTGACCTCGGTGGGTTCGAGGGGGATGGGCGGATAGCCGGGGCGATCCATGCGCTCGGGGCCTTTCAGGCCGATGCGCAGGCTCCAGTTGGGATCATTGCCAAAAGCAAGGATAAAAATAGGGTAATGAGTCGATTGTGGTGCCGAAGGACCGGCGGGGAGCTTCTTTGCCGGTGGAGGATTCTGGCCCGGCGTCAGCGCAGGGAGGGCAGTACAGAGCAGCGCGACCAGCAGAGCGCGTTTGGACCTCCAAGGGATGCCGACGAAGGTTTTCACGGACCCTGAGAATACCCTGTGAGAGTGAAGGAGGCAATTGGCTGCAGGGATTTGAGAAGAGCCGCCGTGTCCATTTTATCCATGGAGGCGCGGTTGGAAGGGAAGGCTTGAAAGCGGGCATACTAACGAACAAAAAGCGAAAATAGTGCTTGACTAAGCGAATAAAAAGCGAAATACTTGGCCCGTGCTCAGAGGTGGGCTATGTCTCCAGTTCACTCCCCATCGGCGCCGAGCTTTCGGATTCGACGCCGCCACGTTTCACCAGCCGCAGTAGGACTCTTTCCCGAGTGCCCTGACGTCATAGGCCCAAAGCAAGTGGTCCAAGGCCTTGCCCCGGTTGCGGACCAATTGGCACGCGGCCGTAATACGGCCGATTTGACCGGCGACCGTAAGACGGTCGACTGCAGCAGCGATTCGAATCGCCCGGCGACGGATTGCCCCCCGGCGTCAACGACCTCGCTCGGAAGCCAAAGCCGCAGCGAAGGTCCGATTCGAATTGGTGCTGCGAACCCCAGTCAACGCGCTAATGCTCGACTGGTCGGCATCGCCCGCCTCGCAGCATTTTCCCCGCCAGCGGAGACGCGGCGGAAGTCCGCGGAGAAACCGGAATATTTTTTGTTGCCTGTGAAGTCGATCCTGAACCGGTGCGATTCTAAGCGCGTGCCGTTTGAATGGACGATCAATCCTTACCGAGGGTGCGAGTTTGCCTGCAAATACTGCTATGCGCGGTACACGCACGAATACATGGAACTGGACGGGTCGGAATTCGAGAAAAAGATTTACGTGAAGAAAGATGCCGCGCCGCTGCTGGCTTGGGACGTCAACCACAAATATTCGTACACATCGGACGCGTCTGGCGGGGCGCGGCCGGATCACATTGCCATTGGAACGGCGACAGATCCGTATCAGCCGGCGGAACGGGAGTACGGGGTGACGCGAGCCTGCCTGGAGGAGCTTGCGAAGAGGGAAGGGCTGAGCGTTTCGATTATCACCAAGTCAAACCAGATTGTCCGGGACATCGATGTGCTACAGCGGATTGCCGAGCGATCAAACCTGGGGATCGACATTACGATCACGACCTTGCGCGCGGGATTGACCAGGCTGCTGGAGCCGCGCGCGCCACGGCCGGACTTGCGGCTGGCGGCAGTGAAACAATTGCGAGAAGCGGGGCTGGCGGTGGGCGTATCGGCTTCACCGCTAATCCCTGGAATCACAGACCGCGACGGGGACTTGGAGGCCGTCGCTGAGGCGGCGAAGGCAGTCGGCGCGCAGTGGTTCTTTTCGGGCGTGTTGTTCTTGATGCCCTCGTCGGCGAAGCAGTTTCTGCCGTTTGTGCGGGAGAAGTTCCCGCGTCTGGCGAAGCAGTATAACGAGTGGTACACGAAAAATGGGTATGCGCCGGAAGAGTATCGGAAGAAGGCTTCGCAGCGGGTGGCGAGAATACGGGAGAAGTTTGGTTTTGCGGCGCGGCCGTGGGTGGAGGGGAAGGGAAAGGCGACTTGCTCGCAGATGGCGCTGAGTTGGGATGCGACTGCAGTGACGCAACAGGTGGCACGAACACAAGCCTGCGCGGCGGGATAGTTCCACGAGAAAGCGCACAGCACCTTGGCAGGCTCAGGGCAAGCAGGAGTACCTCTGCTGTAAGTTTGTTATGGGACGATGATGCGGGACTCTTCGCGCTGGAGTTCCGGGACTTGCGGGAACTGGCTGCGAAGGAATTCGATGAAACGGCGGGAGCGCGGGCGGCCGTTGGTGCGCAGCAAACCCATGCGGTAGAGAAAAACCCACAGATAGAAGAGTTCCATGTCCTTGAGGGCGGCGGAACCGGGGCGTTCGGCTTGCTGCTTCTTGAGTTCGGAAATCAGTGAGATCAAAGCGGCGTAGAGTTCGCGCGGGAGTGGCGCGACCGGCGGTTTTTCGTAGATGATGCCGGAGCTGAGAGTCTTATAGGTCTGCGCGAGGGCCTGGATGGCGGCGAGGACGTCGGTGTCCACCGCGGCGGGCTGGACGGCGCAGAACTTGGCGATAGAGAAGGCCAGCGCGGCCATAAGTTGCTGGTGCGTGTAGACGATATCCTGTGGAATTTTTTCGTCGAGCAACGGCGTGTCCGCGGGCAGCGAGCGATGGTGCCCGTCTTCGTAACGGTGCGCCGCGACGAGATAAGAGCAATCGGAGGGGCAATCGATGGTGACTTCGCGCTCGGTGCCGCAGCATACGGCGCAGATTTTCTCACCCTTGGCGGGGCAGAAGCGAGCCGCTTTGCGCTTTTCGCAGATGGGGCAGGGCACGGAATCTCCTCAGCAAGTCAGGACAATTCAGCAGAATACGCGGTGCGGCAATAAAAGACAAAATCTGGCAAGCGGAGCTAATGGGTGAATTTGACGTGAACTACTCAGTTGCCAGCAGGGGCTGTTACCTCGACGAAACCTACCAAGGTAGACAGGATTCTAGAGACTTGCGGAAGACTCTTTCCCCGCCAACGAGCATGCCAATCCCTATGTCACCAACGGCACCAGGGCCATGCCCGAAATCTCCTATTTTCTCGATACGATAGGTGCGGGGTTCGTAAAAGTCATAGGTGACTGCGTACCGTACCTTTACGCTATGTGTTGGCAGGCTTTCGAGGTAACGAGCAAGCGGGCCAGAAGCAAATCCATCATAGCACTCATTGTTGTTACCTATGTTTCGCCTAAGTACAACAAGGTCTTCTTGCGTTTTCGCAAGTGATTTGTCATGGCCGAGATATTCCTCTGTGGATCTACCTGTGAGCCATTGCACCTCATAGGTCTTTTCACGTTCCCATCCTGAAAAACTGAAAACGACGATAAAGAAGAGTGGCCCGGAAAAGATCGCGACCGCTCGCAGCGCCATCCGCGTACCCGGATGCGGAACGCGCTGGGCGACGGCAAGAAGAAAAATTCCGCCAAGAATAAATCCGATAATATAAACAGGAATTAGCATGTCACCCTGTTCGGCCATGCGCACGGAGCGCCGGACTTGACTGCCTGCGGTCACTCCGATTCGCGTTGACAGTCTAATTACTATCCCGACGGTTCGGAAACAGGAATGTGGAGAGCTGCGGCCTGTCTGCTACTAAAGAGGCCCGCTGACAGGGCCTAGTTTCGCGCCATGATGACTTTGTTTTGGAAACGGCGGGCGGCGATGAGAAGAAGAATGGAGCCCATGACGTAAAGCGCCAGGCTATCGAGCCAGAGATGAGAGAGTCCCGAACCCGCGCAGAATGATGCCGCGGGTGATGTTGATGCTACGAGGCGAGGAGAAGGCAAGCTACAGGAAAAAAAAGAACACCTCGGTGGAGGCCGGGGTGTTCCGGAAGGCGTCTGTTGAATGTAACTATTCTTTGAGCGAAGCCGGGTCAGACAGGTTCTTAGGCGACTTCTTATTGAGCACGCCGATGAGCTCTTGGGCGGCGGGAGGAACGGCGACGGCGCCCTTGCGAACGATAGCCTCCGCTTCAACCTTCTTGTGGTAGACCCTTTCGTTGCCGTCGTTGTCCGGCCGGAGGGTGGAGCCTTCCAGCGAGATTCCGGCAAACAAGCCGCGGGCTCGGGAGTAGGTCAGAACTTCGGCCCGCAAGGTGGCGTCCGTGGCGGCTTCGGCGTCGCGGCCCTTGGGGCCGGCGGCGGCAGAAGCGTTTGCGCCGAGTTTGACCTTACTGCTGAGAATGGCCTTGGCGCCGCGCGGATTCATAACCAGGAGGACGAAGTCGGTAGCCTGGCCACCAAGCTGGAAGCCCACGCTGCCACCTTCGAGGGCCATCATGGTGGGTGCGCCCCACGGCCCGGTGAAATGTTCACCGCTGCGGCAGGTCATGGCGCCGCGGCCGTAACTGCCGCCGATAATGAAAGCGGCTTTGAGCACGGAAGGGAAAATAATGACGCACTCGGCTTTGTCGAGCAAGTCCGGGGGAATGTCATCGGGGATGTTCAGAATTTCCTTGAGAACGGTGCCGCAATTGTCCAGACGATCGGTCTCCTTTTTATCCTCTCTTGCGGATAGAGGAAGGGCGACCAGGGCCCATGTCACCAGCAATGAAATCAATCGCTTGAGCACGAATCACCTCGACGTAGTTTTCTGGGCTAGAGCATCATAGAGTGTCCGCTGGCCAGGTGCAACCTTGCGACTTGGTCCAGGCATGATGCAGAGTTTGTTCTTCCGAATGGGACGCACGCCAGACGGAAAGAGTTGCCTTTCGATTATACTTTTTGCGTGCAGACTCGCGCACGAGAAAAAAATGAGAACAAAAAAAATCCTGCAGCGATGTGCGGCGATAGCCTTGGCTGGAGCTGCGTGGGCGTTTGGAATAGGCGCGCCGCGCCTGGGCGCGCAAGCGAAAACAAAAACGGAACCCGCATGCTGCGGCGCAAAGAAACAGAGCGCGGCTTCGAAGAAAGCCACCGCGAGATTCGCCGCGCGCGCGGAAGCGTTGCTGGAAACAACGCCCACGAACAAAGGTGAGTGGGGACTGCTTATCGCGGATGCCGAGAGCGGCGAGACGCTGTACGAGCAGAACGCGGACAAGTATTTCGTGCCGGCTTCGAACATGAAGCTGTTCACCTCCGCGCTGGCGATGGCGAAACTGGGTCCGGACTATCGCTTTCATACGACGCTGGAGACCCGGGGAACGATTTCAACCGGGGGCGTTCTGAACAGTGATGTGATGCTCGTCGGGCGTGGCGACCCGAATCTCTCGAACAGGAAATTCCCCTATGAACTGAAGGAAGAGTTTGACGGTCCGCCGGAGAAAGCGCTTGTGGAACTTGCGGACGCGCTGGTGTCTAAAGGAGTCAAGGAAATTTCCGGGGATGTGATTGGCGACGACAGCTATTTTCCGCGGGAGCGCTATCCGAATGGCTGGGAGATCGACGATATGGTATGGGAATACGGCGCGGCGATTTCCGCGATCGTCGTGGACGACAACACAGTAGCGCTGACGCTCACGCCCGGCGAGCAGGCGGGCAATCCCGTGCAGGCGGCGGTGACTCCAGCGACGCTGGATTTTATGGTGGAAAATGACGTCACCACTTCAGCCGCGGACGCGAAATCGGATCTGACGCTCACGCGGGACCCGGGATCGAATTTGGTAGTGGTCAAGGGGAGCCTGCCGGCGAGGAGCGCGCCGCGTAGACTGGTTCTGGCGATTGAAGAGCCGGCGCAGCATGCGGCGGCGACATTGAAGCGGCTGCTGGAGGAGCGCGGAGTAAAAATAGCCGGGGTTGCAAGAGCTCAGCACGATCATGCGGAACCGGGCGACGATCCAGTTGTCCTGGCGGAACACGTTTCTGTGCCGCTGGGTGATGCGCTGAAACTGATCAACAAGATCAGCCAGAACCTGCACACGGAAATGCTGCTGCGGACGGTGGCTCGGCAAAGCGGAACGTGGGCCACGCCGGACGACCTGATGAAAGTTCCAGCGGACTTTTACGCGACCGCTGGAATTGCGCCGGGCGATGTGATTCAAACGGACGCTTCCGGATTGTCGCGGCACGATTTGGTGACGCCGCGTGCCATTGTGACGCTGTTGAATTTTGCTCTGAAGCAATCCTGGTTCGGCCCCTACTATGCGTCACTGCCCGTGGCGGGATTGGACGGCACGCTGGAAGACCGCATGAAAAACACGCCCGCGGCCGGCCGGATTCACGCGAAGACGGGCTCGGTCGAACATGTGAGGACACTTTCGGGATTTGCAGAAACGCCGGGCGGCCGGCGTCTGATTTTTTCGTTTCTGAGCAACAATCAGGGCGGGAAGAGTCACGAAGCAGCGGATGCTTTGACCGGGCTTTGCGTGGCGATGCTCGAGGAATTTGACGTTACGCCGCCGAAGCGCGGGCTGGAACACAGGCACCCGCAGTGAGATCAAGGAATGCAGATGTGGAAAGAACTCGTAGTGACCGTGTTTGGAAGTTCTCGCCCGCGGGAAGGCGCCGCTGACTACGAAGAAGCGCGGACCCTGGGGCGAGCGTTGGCGAAGCACGGTTTTTCAGTTTGCACTGGCGGCTACGGCGGGGTGATGGAAGCGGTATCGCGCGGCGCGAAGGAGGCGGGCGGGAAAACGTACGGGGTGACCGCGGACTTTTTCAAAAATGCGAAGCTCAACGCCTGGGTTGACGAAGAAGTGCGGATGAAAACCTGGGAAGAACGGCTCTTTGAGCTCATCCGGCGTGCGGATGCTTTTGTGGCCTGCAAAGGCGGGACAGGAACGCTCGTGGAACTTGCGGTAGTGTGGGAGATGTTGAACAAAGCGGTGATGACCGCGAAACCGTTCGCGGTGCTCGGGGATTTCTGGCGGCCGGTGCTGGATCGTGTGCGGCAGGTTGAGTTGGGACATCCAGCGCCGTGGGGCGAAGCAAACGGAAGGCTCGTGTACGTGGCGGCGACGCCCGGCGACGTAGCGAGCCATCTCACCACGAAGTTGAAGCAAAGCTAACAATGTCTCGAACGACACAAGACATATTGGAGTTCGACAAGCTGCGGGAATTGCTGCGGCTGAGGACGACGTGTGCGCCTGGACGGCGGGCCGTGGATGCGCTCGAGCCGGGGACGGAGCGCGCGGCACTGGAATCGGCGTTTGCGCTGATTCGCGAAGCCAGGGAATGGCTGCGCGCGGGACGCGAACTGGGATTTGGCGCGCTGGCCGATCCGCAAGGCTGGCTCGAACGGATCGAGGGGCTGGGCGCGGCGCTGGAACCGGGCGAATTCTTGGATGCGGCCTCGTTGCTGGAAACGGCGGCATGGCTACGGCAGCAGTTTCGCGAAGAAGCGGTGAAGTTTCCCTTAATGGCGGCGCGGGCCGCTTCGCTTGGCGATTTTCGAGATCTTCATGCGGCAATCCGGCGATGCGTGCTGCCCAACGGCGAGATCAGCGACGATGCTTCGGCGGCGCTGCGGCGGATCCGTGCAAGCATCGCGGAGACGCGCGACACAATCCAGAAGAATCTGAAACAGATTTTGCGCGCGCGGAACGCGGAAGCGGGCGAAGACTACGTCACGCTGCGGAACGACCGCTTCGTAATTCCCGTGCGCGCTGAAAATCGCCGGATAAATCCGGGCGTCGTGCACGGAGCGAGCGCGACGGGGCAAACGGTTTTCATGGAGCCGTTCGAAACCGTCGAATCGAACAATCAACTTGTGCAGCTTGCCGAGGACGAAGCCGCGGAAATCCTGCGGATTCTTCGCGAACTTACAGAGAAGCTGCAAATGATCCGTGGACCGCTTCTGGCGGTAACCAGGACGATTGCGGAACTCGACAGTGTGTTTGCGCGCGCGCGATTCGCGCGGGACTTTGACGCGGCCATGCCGGAATTCTCCGCGGCGAATGAACTGCGTCTGGAAGGCGCGCGCCATCCGGTGCTGGAGGACAAGCTCCG
>WNFF01005748.1_pt1 | contig 10157 bp, 14 predicted proteins | sample 5400441 | NCBI WGS metagenome assembly WNFF01 (sample SAMN13153345, study PRJNA577476) | soil metagenome | isolation source: 120 cm saprolite under Douglas fir tree site 2 hole 3 replicate 1 | place: USA:California | collected 2015-04-18
CGGGTCACGCCATCCTCGTGTCCGGGAAAGAAGCCCGGCAGCTGATCCGCCGGCATCAGGAAATAGACGCCGGCCACAGCGAGCAGGACGATGCCGAGCACGGTCAGTATGAACTTCATGGGAGCCTCTCGAAATAAACGCGCATCGGCGGACCGTTCGCCAGCCCTTGCCGTCAGAGAAAATTGAACCAGATTTACGGGCGATTGTTAATGGTCATTGCCCAATCCATGTCGGAGCGCCCCAAGAGCGGTCGCTTCATCGCGTCGCAATCTACTTGAAATTCGTAAACTCACATTCCACAATTTATAACTGTAGAAATGGTAGGGGATGTCATGCCGACCAATTCCGCTATCGACCGCTACAGCCTCGTCCGCGACGACGGACAATGGAAGATCGACGATATCAGCGGCGCCAGCGACGGCGAAGCCTGGTCGATTCGGCAGATGCTGGTCAGCTCCCTGAAAAACTAGCTATCTAAGTGAAGACCCGACGGTTTGTTGCCAAGCCGGCGGGAAACCGATTCCCGCCCGTCGTGCCGTGGCCCGAGGGCATGCGTTTCCGATCATGCTCCAACTGCTATTGCCCGTGCTGGGCCAGGTCCTGATCGCTCAGGTCCCAGTCCTGCCACAACTGCAGGGCCGCCAGCAGCACCACTAACCCGCCGAGACTTGTATGCCAGAACCGGAGCAGGCCGTCGCCGGAATAGCCGAACATGTACGGCGAGGCGATCAGCCACAGCCCGATCATGATTTCGGCCACCTCCTCCCAACGCTGCAGCGCCACATATTGCAGCTGGGCGAGGCCGAATATCAGGACGCCGACCGTAAACGTATTCAGGATCACGAAGCTGCGTTCCGCATCGACAACTTCATGGCTTGCCTGGGTGGGAAACCACGGCGACAACACGATCAGCACGCCAAGCAGCATGCCGCACCAGTCTTCCCATGTTCGATGAGTGCTGAAAAAACGAAAGTCCGACATGGTAAACCTCCCTTGAAAAGAGGCATACGTCAGCGGCTGGCGAGCATGACACTCCGACTGTCAAGCGACCAATCCGGCCGCATCGGGGGCGTATGTCACCTGAAAACGTGGGGAAGATATTGGCTGTTGCAAGAGCCGTTCGAAGCAATTTGTAATCTGCGACAGCTGGGAAGAAGTTCGCGGCGACCGTAACCCTGGGGTGTGGACCCCGGGCGACCCGAATAGCGGAAATGCACCGACGGATTGGATGATATGAACGACACGGTTTCCGACAATCCTGCGCAACAGCGTTACGAACTCGCGGTCGACGGCCATGTCGCCGCGAGCTATTACGAGATCGCCGACGGCGTCATCACATTCACCCACACCGAAGTGCCGCCGGAGCTTGGCGGCAAAGGTATCGGCTCGAAACTGATCAAGGGCGCGCTGGATCAGGTGCGAGCGGCGGGTTTGAGGGTGATCGCGCAATGTCCGTTCGTGAAGGCGCATATCGAGAAACACCCTGAATACGCCGACCTGTTGAAATGAGCCTGACATGACCGAAGTCCGCGACAACAAGGCCCAGAACCGCTTCGAGCTTGATGTCGAAGGCGCGATGGCGTTTGCGAATTATCGCCTGGCGCCATCGACAGTGATCATCACCCACACCGAGACGCCGCGCGCGCTGCGCGGCCGCGGTGTCGCGTCGGAACTGGTGCAGGGCGCGCTGGAGTTGATCCGCGCCGATGGATCAAAGGTGGCCGCCGCCTGCGGCTTTGTGGTGGATTACCTGCGCAAGCATCCGGAGTATGCGGATTTGGTGGGGTGACTGACGTCACCGTTCAACGTCAGGTAATCCGGATCGACATGTCCGGCAGGCCTTCCAGCTTGCACAACAGCACGTCGCCCTTCACTACCGGGCCGACATTTTCAGGCGTGCCGGAATAGATGATGTCGCCGGCCTTCAGTTCGAACGCCTCGGACAGTTTTGAAATCTGCTCGGCCACACTCCAGATCATCTTGTCGAGATCGGAGTTCTGTCGCACGGTACCGTTGACGGCCAGCGAGATCGCGCCCTTGGTGAAATGCCCGGTCTTCGCGGCGGGGTGGATCGGCCCGAGCACGGCAGCATGATCGAAACTCTTGCCGATTTCCCACGGCTTCTTTTCCGCGGCCATGCCGTTTTGCAGATCGCGCCGGGTCATATCCAGACCGAGCGCATAGCCATAGACGTGTTCGAGCGCCTGCTCCGGCGGAATATTGGTGCCGCCCGATTTCAGCGCGGCCCACCAGCTCGACCTCGTGGTGATAGTTCTTGGTCAGCGACGGATAGGGATGATCCGCGACCGCGCCGACCGCGACGTTCTGGATGGCGTCGGTCGGTTTCTGAAAAAAGAACGGCGGCTCGCGGGTCGGATCGGAGCCACGCTCGATGGCATGCGCGGCATAGTTGCGTCCGATGCAATATATACGGCGCACGGCAAACACGTCGGTCTCGCCGACAATCGGGATCGTGGTCACAGGCACCGGGAAAATCGGCTTCGGGCCGGCTTGCGCCTCAGCGCGGCCACCCTGCGCCGCGGCGCCGGCCAGTGCCAGCGCGCCGGTTGCAAGAACAGTCCTGCGATCGACGGTATCCATGAGCATCTCCCGTTTCCTTATGATTGACGGCGCATCCAGCCCTTGCGGCCCACGCCCGACAGTCTGACTGCCGTCCAATATACGCGGGCCCGCCCGTAATACTACGGGGCTATCCCCTGCCGCAGCGCAACGAACCGTTAACGAGATCGGTGCGAGGAGAGTGCATCAGCACCAGCCGTGCCACATGCTCTCCTCCCGGGAATTCAGCCATGCTCATTGCATTTCTTTTCGACACGCTTGGTCGATATCTTCGCTATCGTACCCAGCCCGCCAGCATCACCGAACTGGATGACCGCACCTTGCGCGACATCGGCATCGACCGCAGCGAGTTGAGAGCCACAGCCTGGGATCTGGTTCACTGATAGCGGCGAGCGCGGCAGCGCCGGTTATCGGATCGGCTGGTGCAAGACGCACATCGGCTTGCCACCCGTTCGGCTCATGCGAGGTCTCGGCGCCGGGCCTGGATCGCCGCGAGGACGGCTGACGGCTCCTGGTCGAGTTGCGAGAGATTGACGATTAGCCGGCGCCTGCGTCCGTCCGGTCTCGTTCCGTGCACGAACAGCCAGTTGTTCTGGCGCGTGAGGTGCGTGATCGCGCCCCATGGCAGCGTGCCGGGACCCCAGAACAGTTTCGACGTAACGCTGCGGTCGTCGACGATCAGCTCGACGCGCGGCCACAGGCGGCGCCAGAACGCGATCCCGATGCACCCGATGCATACGAGGGCGCAGCTCATGAAAAAGGCTGCCCGGACTCCGCCGGGAACATCGTTGAGATAAGCAATTCGGCCTTCGGCATGGAAGCTTGGGCTCCAGGTCTGAGCGGTCATCCAGACCAGCAGCGCCAAGGCGGGAACGAGGACGAACAGCTGCCAGACGCCTTGCCGGGAGCGCGCGACGAGCGTCGGGCCGGCCATCGGCCGGACCTGTTTTGGCGGGGGCTCAGCGCCGCCGGTGCCGAGCGCCTCGGCGCGCGACGGTGACGGATCGGCGCTCACGAGGTCGTCACGGTCGGTGTGGCTCATCGATCAACTCCCGATGCTTCCATTCCCTGACGGGCTGTCGATCGATCCTCCGCATTGTTTCCGCACTATTTGTGACCGATCGATCTGGTTTCGTCGTGCGTGGCCGACGGAAGACCAACGGATGCGTGCATGAGTAGCGAGTTTCGCGGAGCCCGCTGAGAGACCCACAGTTTGCCAAAAAAAAGCAAACTTTGAGAACGACAAGGAGCAGGATCATCTGCGGATGCACGTGGCCACCGCTGCAGCACGCTGCCGATCTTTGTGCCACGAGGGGAGGCGTTGCCGTGCGAAGGTTCATTCACGCGAGTCCCGTGGCCGGACTCCCTGCAGGTGCAATCGCCATCCCCGGCAACGCCGATCGCACCGGATGCGGCGCGGCTGTAACGAGATCGGCGCACCGCCGTGGCGCTTCCCTGATCGTTGCAGCGCTTGGGTGTCTTTGCAGCACCGCGGCGGTTGCCCAGTGGAATCCGCATTTCACGGCGAGCATGGGTCGCGGCTACGGCAATATCGCGCTCAGCCAGTCGATCCTCAGCGGCACGCGGCGGCTCGGCACAGGCGCAACGGTGCGCTCAAACGCACCACGGGCGGCTTCCCTGACGCCTGCCCAAATCGATGCGGCGCTGATCTACACCGCCGATCCCACACAAAGCGATCGTATCCGCGTAGCGATGATCGACACCATGGGCGGTCAGAACCCGGCGACGCGCGAGCAAATGACGAAAGCCTTCGCTGACGATGCCGTGTTGAAGGAATTTGATCGCGTCATGTCCGCCAACGGCTACTCCAGCCGTAACGTCGCTGACGACATGGCGGCGCTGCTGGTGCTTTGCTGGAAGATTTACACCGGCGGGACCGCCAACAAACTGCAGATCGCGGGCGCGCACCAGCAGTCGCGTGGCATCTTCCTCGGCACACCGGCGCTGCGCACCATGACGAACGCCGAGCGCCAGGAGATGGCGGAGCGGATCGCCTATCAGTTCGTGATCAGCGACATGGTCAACCAGGTGGCCTTGCGCAGTGGCGATCAGGCTCAGCAGGCGCAGATACGACAATCGGCTGCCGCTGTGATGCGCCAGCGGGTTGATATCGATATCACACGGTTGCGGCTCACCGAGAGGGGGTTCAGCAAGAAGTCTTGACCTGGAAGCGCGAAACGCCGGCACGGGCCGCGGCCCATCGCACCGAATCCACGGCGTCATGTGAACAAAAGGCCCGCCATTGGCGGGCCTCATGGATGGCACCGGACACTCAAACCTGCGTGCCTGTCAAACCCGAGTGCCTGCAGGCCTTAGTGCTTGATCTCAGGCGGCAACTTGCCGCCATTCGCCGCAAGCTTGGTCATGACCTGCTTGTGCAGCCAGATGTTCATGCTGGCGGAATCATTGCTGTCGCCGGTGTAACCGAGTTCCTTGGCAAGCTCCTTGCGCGCGCTGAAGCTGGAATCGATGTCGAGCGCCTTCATCAGATCGACGATCGAGGTGCGCCATGCCAGCTTTTCACCCTTGGCGGCAGCCGCCTTGTCCACGATGGCTGCGACATCGACGGTTTGTGCCGGCGCCGCCGACCCAGAAGACGATCCAGTGCTCGTGGCCGTACCGCCTCCTGCCGGCGCGGCTTCGGCCTTGGTGCCGAAGATCGCGCCCATGATTTTCCCGAAAATACTCATCGTTTGCTCCCAGTGAATTTGAAAATCGTGTAACGGGGATTGAACAGCACGTTGTCTTGGCTCGCGGCTGCACCGGACCGGATGCGAACCTTAACCGTCTCAAATGCAATTGCCAATGCAGGTCGGAGTTCCGGACTGGCCGGGCGGTGGCTAAATAATGGCGGAATAACGTAGCGCGCGTTTGCGCTGTGATGTTTTGCGTTGCGACAATGCAAGCCCTCACCGAAGCGTGAGCGATAACGCCGATGATCGGCAGTACGATGGTAGTTCAGTTCGCGACATGGCCTGCTTCGGTTTTCTGTTATCGCGTCTGGCCCGATCGTGATCGTTTCCGCAAATGGCCCGCTAGCGTCTTTGACCGGCGCGAAATTCGGCCGCTGCGTCAAGGGAGACAACGACGATGGCCACACCAGGCAATGTCACACCACTCGCTCAGGCTTCGCAAGACAGCGTAGCCGGGCCTGTCATCCGGACCATCCAGCTTTCCGATCTGCATGAAGCACTGCGTTTGGGCTGGGAGGATTTCAAGGCAGTGCCAAGCCACGCCATCATCCTGTGCGTGATCTATCCGGTACTCGGACTGGTGCTGGCACGAACGGTGTTGGGCTACTCTGTGCTTCCGCTGCTGTTTCCATTGGCGGCTGGCTTTGCGCTGCTCGGTCCGTTCGCAGCACTCGGCCTCTATGAATTGAGCCGCCGCCGCGAACGAGGCGAAGAGGCTTCCGCCTGGGACGCGGTCGACGTGATCCGCTCGCCGTCGTTCGGCGCCATGCTCGGGCTCGGTACGCTGTTGTTCGCGCTGTTCGTGACCTGGGTCTCGACCGCGCAGGCCATTTACGTCGCAGCATTCGGTTACGAAGCCGCGGCGGGGATTCCGGACTTCGCCATGCGGGTTCTCACGACGTCTGAGGGATGGTGGCTGATCGTGGCCGGTTGCGGCGTCGGTTTGCTATTCGCGGTGGTCGCGTTGTGTATCAGCGTGGTTTCGTTCCCGTTGATGCTCGACCGTCATGCCGGCGCCGGCGATGCGATGGTGACGTCGCTCCGCGCCGTTGCACGAAATCCGATAACGATGGCGGCATGGGGATTGATCGTCGCGGTGCTGCTGGTGGCGGGATCGCTGCCGTTCTTCCTTGGCCTCGCCGTGGTGATCCCGCTGCTCGGCCACGCCACCTGGCATCTCTATCGCAAGTTGATCGAGACAGATCTCAATCCACAACCGCTCCCTCCCCGCCGTCGGCGCGAGCGGCGCTCCGCGGCGGATTTCCCGGCCGCCTTGTTTCCATGGCGTCGCAAGGACGGCGCATAAGCTACAGCCAGAGCTTAAGAAATTGCCGAGCCGCCGGTTGATTGTCGACCGGCGGTTTGGCATCCGCATTGGACGTTCGATGCCCGTGGTGTTCGCAAAATGTCATTGCGAGCCAACAAGGTCGCGCGATTGCGCGCCCGCACATCATGGCGGCTGGATGGCTTCGTCGCTTCCGCCTTCGCTCGTTGAGCTACTGCGGGCAAGTCGCTGCTCGCAATAACGTTAGGCAGGTAGCCTTGTTTTGGCCGCGGTTGCCAACGACATTTTATGACGCCCGGGCATCACACTTCATAGCGAATCGATTCTGTGCAGGTGACCCCCGATGACCCCTGATTTTATGATCCGAATACTCACGGTAAGCGCGGTCCTGATGACGCCGGGAGCCTCTGCGCTTGCCGCACCATGCGGCACCGGCAAGTTTGAGACGTGGCTCGACGGTTTCAAGAATGAGGCCGCCGCGAAGGGAATCTCCCAGTCCGCCATCGCGTCCGGCCTCGCCGGCGTAACGCTGGACCAGGCGGTGCTCTCCCGGGATCATTCGCAGCGGGTCTTCAACCAGAGCTTCGAGGAGTTTTCCAGCCGCATGGTCCCTCCCCGCCTCGCGCGTGGCGCCAGCCTGATGAAGCAATACGGTTCGGTGCTGGGGCGAATCGAACAGAGCTACGGTGTGCCCGGCGAGGTGCTGGTATCGATCTGGGGGTTAGAGACCGACTTCGGCGTCAACATCGGAAAATTTTCGACCCTGCGTTCGCTGGCGACGCTGGCTTACGATTGCCGGCGATCGGAAATGTTCCAGACCGAGCTGATGGACGCGTTGCGCATCGTCGAGCGCGGCGATCTCGCGCCAGCGGAAATGCGCGGCGCGTGGGCCGGCGAGATCGGCCAGACCCAGTTCATGCCGTCGTCCTACGTCAAATTCGCGGTCGATTTTGACGGCAACGGCCGGCGCGACCTGTTGCGCAGCGCACCGGACGTGCTGGCATCGACCGCGAACTACCTTGCCAGTTATGGCTGGCAGCGCGGCAAGGACTGGGAGCCCGGCAGCGCGAATTTCGCGGTGATCCAGCAATGGAACAAGAGCGAGGTCTATGCGAAGACGATTGCTTATTTCGCGAGCCAGCTCGCGCGCGCGCCCTGAACATTCAAGGCATTCGCCGCCCGCCTGAAGGGCCGATCGCGCGACGCAACCGGCCCCTTGCGTCAAGCCTTACTTCGCCGTGCCTACGTGCATCGCCTTGGTGAGATGCGTTGCACATGCGCCCATCTTGCCGCCGAGCATCGCGTCCTGCGCCTGCGCGATTTCCTTTTGCGCCGTGAACTTGCCTTCGCCATCGGCCATGGTTTCGATCATGGATTCGGCTTTCGACAAGTTTTCGCCACTGCAGCCGGCCATCTTCGCGGCGGATGCGGGAACGACTGCGTAGGCAACGGCAGCCATTGCGGCTGCTCCGAGTAACTTATTGATCATGTTACTTTCCCCTTTCGAACAGAACCGGCATCATTGCCGGACTCTGTAAAACGATTTTTCGCCGATTGGCGGAAAGTTACGGAATGAATTTCGCGCGATGCAAATGTGATCGGCGCGGAGTGCAAAGCCTCATGCGCAAAGTCGCTTTTGCATTACAGATTCGTAACTAAACTCGGTACATCGGCATCGTTGCGGTGCACGCTCAAAGCGATGACTTCAATAAAATCAAATGAACGTCGCGTCGGTTCGAACTCCCGCGTTCGGCAATCGAATAAGATCGGCGGCGGATGCATCGCGTCATCGCTGTCCATGACAGCTCGTGATTTTTCAGTGCGTGCGGCGAACCGAAAACCACGAAACGATTGGCCGCGGAACGCTGGTGGCGATTCCTGCCCGACACAGGCAAACATCGCCGCGCTGGGAGTTGCGCCAGCCCACAGGCAAGTCGCTGCGAGTTTCCCCCCTTTGAACGTCACGGCGCCAGCCGGATTCGCAGCGATCCCGGTTCCGTACCGCGCCTGATCTCAGGGCTTACCCGACGCTCGCTACCTGCCTAAATAATGATCTTTAGTTCATTTCATGCATGCGAATCGCGCATGCGGTAACGGCCGAATCACCATGAATCAAATCGCCGGGACCGCCGTTTTAGACGTCTTCCTTGGTTCCATCCCGGCAATGGCCTTCCTTGATTCCCTTGGAGTCCAGTGTCGCCGCGACGACAATATCGTGAATACACGGGATATTTACTCAGAATCGGCCGACGATGGCGCTCCCAGCCGATTCATGAGGCGGGCATGCCGAGAGGTTAATCGGCCTTTACCGCTGCTATGCGTTCTAGACTTAGCTGCACCGCAGCATTGGAACTACTGCAATGCGATATGCTCATCTATATTCATTTCAACGATGAGGCCTCTTTCAAAGGCTGAATCGAAGATACAAGGAGACTACCCATGTTGCTCTCGCTCATCCGCATGATCCAGGCGTTCCGGGACTATCAGCGCAATGTCAGCGAACTGTCCCAGCTTAGCGATCGCGAACTGGCCGATATCGGTCTTGATCGCTCGGACATTCCGCGCGTTGCAGCCGGCACCTATAACGGCTGATCGCTTTTCAGCCGACTGTTGAGACGGATAACGCCCGCATCGCTGCGGGCGTTGTCGTATCCGGCGCTGGTGGACTGCCAGACACCAATCGGCGGCACGGAGCCGCCTTGCGCATTCCACCGCGCCTGAAAACGCGCTACGTGTCTCGCCATGACAGGCATCAAATCTACCTCACGGTCCGTGCACATTATCGGCGCCGGCCTTGCCGGCTCGGAAGCGGCCTGGCAGGTTGCCAAATCGGGAATCCCAGTGGTTCTGCACGAGATGCGGCCCCACCGGATGACCGAAGCACACCGTACCGACGGCCTCGCCGAACTCGTGTGTTCCAATTCGTTTCGCTCTGACGATGCCGCCAACAATGCGGTTGGGCTGCTGCACGCGGAAATGCGCCGGCTGGGATCGCTGATCATGCGTGCCGCCGATGCCAATCAGGTTCCCGCCGGCGGCGCATTGGCAGTCGACCGCGACGGATTTTCCGCCGCCTTTACCAAAGCCCTCGACGATCATCCGCTGATCGAAATTGATCGCGCTGAAATCGACGGCCTGCCGCCCGCGGACTGGCGCAATGTCATCGTCGCGACCGGGCCTTTGACCTCGGCGCCGCTCGCGGACGCCATCCGCGACATCACGGACGAGGATGCGTTGGCATTCTTCGATGCGATCGCCCCGATCGTGCACCGGGATTCGATCGATATGTCGGCGGCCTGGTTTCAGTCGCGCTATGACAAGGTGGGCCCCGGCGGTACCGGCGCCGATTATATCAATTGCCCGATGACCAAAGAGCAATACGACGCCTTCGTCGACGCACTGATTGCCGGCGAGAAGACCGACTTCAAGGAGTGGGAAACCAGCACGCCCTATTTCGATGGCTGCCTGCCGATCGAGGTGATGGCGGAGCGCGGCCGCGAGACGCTGCGCCACGGGCCGATGAAACCGGTCGGGCTCACCAATCCGCACGATCCGACGGTGAAGGCCTACGCCATTGT
>WNFF01005749.1_pt1 | contig 10156 bp, 8 predicted proteins | sample 5400441 | NCBI WGS metagenome assembly WNFF01 (sample SAMN13153345, study PRJNA577476) | soil metagenome | isolation source: 120 cm saprolite under Douglas fir tree site 2 hole 3 replicate 1 | place: USA:California | collected 2015-04-18
ATCGGCACCATCGCGGGGGACGACACCGTCTTCGTGGCCACTCCCGGCCCGTCGGCCGCGCTTCGCCTCGAGCGGCGCCTCCGCGCTCCCCTGGCCCCGGCCCGGGTGGGCCGGCGCGCCTGAAAGGACGAGTCCATGATCCGGTCCCCGATCCACGAGCGACACGAGGGCGACATCCTCGTCTCCACGGATGAGACCCGGCTCGACCTCGAGACCGTGCACGGCTTCCTGGCCGGCTCCTACTGGGCGGCCGGCATCCCGCGCGAGGTGGTGGAGCGATCCATCCGCCACTCGATCTGCTTCGGCGCCTTCGATCGCGGCCGCCAAGTGGGCTTCGCCCGCGTGATCAGCGACCGGGCGACGTTCGCGTACGTGGCCGACGTCTTCGTGCTCGACAGCCATCGCGGCCGCGGCATCGGCAAGCAGATCATGGCCGCGGTCACGAGCCATCCCGAGCTTCAGAACCTGCGCCTCTGGACCCTCTTCACGCGGGACGCCCACGGGCTCTACCGCCAGGTGGGCTTCCGCGAGGCGCGCCACCCCGATCGCCTCATGGAGCGGCGGCAGCCGCAGCCCTACGAGGCCGGCGCGGGCAACGGCGCGCACGGCGCCAAAGGAGAGCACACGACATGAGCACCGACGTCTCCGCACTCATGAAGATCACCGACCGGCCACCGGTGGTGATGGTCGAGGGCCACGGCTCCTGGCTCCGGGACGAGGACGGCAAGACCTATCTTGACTTCGTCCAGGGCTGGGCGGTCAACTGCCTGGGCCACTCCCCGGCGGCCATCGCGGAGACGATCGCGTTCCAGGCGCGCCGGCTCATCAACTGCAGCCCCGCGTACTACAACGCGGAGATGGCGCAGCTGGCCACGCGGCTGGCCGAGGCGTCCGGCCTCGCCCAGGTCTTCTTCTGCAACAGCGGCGCCGAGGCCAACGAGGGGGCGATCAAGCTGGCGCGAAAGTGGGGCGCACGGTATCGCGAGGGCGCGCACGAGATCATCACCATGGACCACGGCTTCCACGGCCGCACCCTGGCGACGATGGCCGCCTCCGGCAAGGCGGCGTGGGAGACCCTGTTCGAGCCCAAGGTCTCGGGCTTCACCAAGGTCACGCTCGGCGACCTGGCGGCGGTGAAGCGCGCGATCACGCCGCGGACGGTGGCGGTCATGCTCGAGCCGATCCAGGGCGAGGCCGGCGTCTACCCGGCCGGCGACGAGTTCCTGCGGGAGCTACGCGCGGTGACCGCGGAGGCCGGGCTCCTGCTGATCCTCGACGAGATCCAGACCGGCATCGGCCGCACCGGACGCTTCCTCGCCTACGAGCACGCGGGGATCGAGCCCGACATTCTCACGCTCGGCAAGGGACTGGGCGGCGGCGTGCCCCTGGCCGCCCTCGTGGCCGCCGAGGCGGTGTGCTGCTTCGAGCCCGGCGATCAGGGCGGCACCTTCAACGGCTCCCCGCTCATGACCGCCATCGGCAACGCGGTGGTCGAGGCGGTGAACCAGCCCGCGTTCCTGGCCGACGTCACCGCCAAGGGCGACTACCTGGCGCAGCGGCTCCGCGACCTGTCCGCGTCGCTCGGCCACGGCGAGGTGCGTGGGCGGGGCCTGCTGCTCGCGCTCGAGCTCCGCGGCACGGACGCGGGCAAGGTGTCGCGGAGTGCGATGGACCGCGGGCTGCTGATCAACGCGCCGCGGCCCGATGCGCTCCGCTTCATGCCGGCGCTCAACGTGACGCGCGAGGAGATCGACCAGATGCTCGTGCTGCTGGAGGCGGTGCTGCGCGAGGGCTAGCTCGGGGGCGGGACCGGAGGGGCAGCGGCCGGCGGGGGCAGTGGGGGGCCTCTAACCACGACCCGCTTCCCCTTCGGCTCATGCGGTCAGGAGTTCCCAATCCGGGAACACATCGGCGTCACCAGCGCCGGAGGGAACGGGTTACCCGGCCCCCCACTGCCCCCGCCGGCCGCTGCCCCTCCGGTCCCGTCTACCCGCCCATGAACTGTCCGAGCAGCGTGATGCGCTCGCCGCCTACCAGAGGCGTGTCGAGCTCGTAGCTGACGCCGAGGACTTCGTCGTTCACCAGGACCTCGATGTGGGAGCCGAGCTCGGAGTGGTCCGGGCTCCACAGTGCGCTGTCGAGATCCGGGAAGCGGGTGGTGAAGCGGCGGAGGAGCGTGCGCGGGGTGTCGCCGCGGCGGATGTCCTCGTCGAACAGCCTGGTGCCGGTACCGTCGCCGCCGACGTGCTTCGTCACCCACGTGGTGACTTCCACGGTCGCTCGGCTCGCCTTCGGCTGCGCCTCGCCAGGCAACCGCGGCTCTCCTCCTCTACTTCTTTCCGTAGAGGTCCTTCTCGAGCCAGCCCAGGTCGAGTGAGCGCAGCAGGTCTCGCTTGGGCTTGCCGGTCTTGCGGTCGTAGTTGACCGTCTCGTACCAGACGTCGAGCATGCGGTCCCACTGCTTGCGGACGTCGTGCTCCTTGGCGGGGCCGTCGACCGGCTGCGAGCCGTAGCGGGCCGACGGGTATTCCACCTCGGTGCCGATGCCGCAGCGCAGGTTGAAGGCGCGCAAGATCGCGGCGGTGCGGTTGCCGAAGCGGACCGCGTCTTCCAGGCGGTAGTCCCAGCCGGTTGCGGCCGACAGGGCGCGGGCCAGGTTGGCCATCTTGGTGCGGAACGTGAACGAGCAGCCGCCGAGGGAGTCCTCGAAGTGGCGCCGGCCGCGGATCATGCCGACCAGCTTGGCCACCTGCTCGCCGTCGAAGGGGTTGATGCGGCCGGGCGCGCCCACCTCGGTCTGGAACGTGGGGTTGGCGCTCTCCATGGTCCCGTTGGACGAGGTGCAGGTGTCGAGCATCTCCTCCCAGCGGCCCCGGTGGTCGTGGCCGCGGGGCGACGCGCCCTTCATGGTGAAGATCGCGCACTCCGCGGCCTTGCCGCCGATCTTCTCCGAGGCGCGCTTGACCCCCTCGGCCAGGATGTCGCCGAAGCCCCGCCGGTGACTGATCATCTGCAGCAGCTTGTAGGAGCCCTCGACGTCGCCCCAGGTGAGCCGGAAGCCCACCTGCTTCTCGGTGAGGTAGCCCTTCTCCATGCACTCCATCACCCAGCCGCAGACCCATCCGAACTCGTTGACGTCCACGCAGGCGCGGTCGATGCGGGTGTTGAGCCACGAGACCGAGTACTTGTCGGTGAGCCCGATGGTCCAGCCCGCCCCCGACCAGCCCTCGTACTCGGGCTCGTCCACCCGCTCCCCTTCGTAGCGGCCCTTGGGGATGATCTGGATGTGGCAATGGCGCATGCCGCAGGCGTTGCACTGGTGCCCCCGGTGATCGAAATCCCCACGCAGAGCGGGGGCCTCCCACTCCTTCATGTTCACGTCACCGGTCAGGTTGGTGGTGTAGTTCTTGATCGGCAGCACGCCGAGCTTGGAGAGGTTCACCACCCCGGGCAGGGTGCCGAAGTTGTAGAGGGTGGAGGTCGAGGGGTCGGTCTTCAGATCGTGCGCGATGTCGTCGGCGGCCTGGATCAGCCCACGGGTGTCGTGGGCCGCGAGGGCCTTGGTGCCGCGCACGATGCACACCGCCTTGAGCCTCTTCTTGCCCATCACCGCGCCGCAGCCGTTCTTGGAGGCCACGTGGCCGTAGTCGCCGTGGATGGCCGCGAAGCGCACCAGGTTCTCGCCCGCGGGGCCGATGGCGTAGACCGAGAGGCGGTGGCCGGCGAGGCTGTGCTCGGCCTCGAGCGCCTGCTGGGTCTCCCAGGTGTCCTTGCCGGCCAGGTGGGCCGCGTCGCGCACCTCGACCACGTCGTCGTTGATGTAGAGGTAGGAGAGCTTCTTGGCCTGCCCCTGCATGACGATCGCGTCGTAGCCCGAATACTTCAGCGCGGCGCCGAAGAAGCCGTTGGCCTGGGTGGACGTCGCGCCGCCGGTGAGCGCGCCGCGGGTGATCACGGTGAGCCCGCCCGTCCCCCACACCGGCAGGCCGGCCAGCGGCCCGGTGGCCATGATCAGGCGGTTGTCGGGATGGTCCCACTGGATCTTCGGGCCGACCTCGTCGTAGAGGATCCTGGCTCCGAGGCCGATGCCGCCGACATACTCGCGCCGGTCCTTCTCGGTCCAGGCTTCGGGCCAGCACTTGCCGGTGGAGAGATTCACCCGGAGGAGCTTGCCGGCGTAGGCGTAGGTCGGGGTCGCCGCGGACTTGGCGGCGGTGCGGGTCGTGGTCGCGGTCGGGCTCATAGGGCCACCGTCTGGGGAAGCTGGGGTGATTGCGACGGCCGGCCCAGGATGGTCTCGGGCAGCAGCCGCGAGGTCGTGTGGAGCGCGATGAACGCGGGCTTGACGTCGAACGGGTTCGCCTTCAGGTGCGCCTTCCAGGTCGAGAGATCGACGCCGGAGGAGACGAGACCCTTCAGCATCCCCACGTCGTTGGTGGTCCACACCGCCTCGGCGGGGCCGCAGATGACCGCCCCGGTGAGGCGCCCGCCGTGGAAGAGCAGCTTGCGGTACTCCGAGCGGCCACCGCGCAGCGCGGTGTAGACCTCCGCCTTCGGGTCTTCCCACTGGCCGAACGAGGCCACGTCGAGATGCGCGACCTCGACGATGTTCATGAGCAGGCTGCCGCGGTAGGCCACGTCACGGCCCGCCATGTTGGCGCCCACCACGCGCCCGTGCTCCTGGGCGGTGGGCTCGATCGCGTGCACTTCGGCTAAGCCGGTGATGAGGTTGCGCCCGCGCGCGATGTCGCCCGCCGCGTAGACCGTCTTCACGCTCGAGCGCAGGTGGTCGTCCACGACTATTCCGCTGGGGCCGCCGGGGGCATCCGCGGCCGTCTCGATGCCCGAGCCCTGCAGCCACTCGAGGTTGGTGCGGATGCCGGTGGCCATGATCACGAGGTCGGCGGTGAGCGGGTCGCCCTTCTTGAAGGAGAGCTTCCGCTTGCCCCCCACCTGCTCGATCTTGGTCACGGTGGCGCCGGTGCGCACCGCCACGTCGTGGTCCTCGAGCCAGCTCTGGACGATCCCGGCACACGCGTCGTCGACCATGCGGGGCAGGATCCGCGGCGCCACTTCCACGATGGTCAGCTTGGCCCCGCGGGCCAGGATCGCGTTGAGGATGGTGAACGCGATGAACCCCGCGCCGACCATGACCACCCGGCTGCCCGGCGGCATGCCGGCGATCACGTCCTTGGCCTCGTCGAGGGTCCAGAAGCAGTGGATCCCCGGCCCGTCGGCGCCCGGGATCGGGGCCTTGGCGGCCCGGGACCCGGTGGCGATCAGGCAGTCGTCGAACTCCACCTTGGCGTCGTCGTCGAGGGTGAGGGTCCGGGCGGCCGGGTCGAGAGCCTTGGCCTTCCGGCCGACCAGGGCCTTCACCTTCCAGGCGGTGAGCGCCGCCGGCGGCGCGGTGTACACGTGGCTCTCGGAGATGGTGCCCCAGAGGTAGTACGGCAGCACCATCCGCGAGTAGGGACGCTCGGCGGAGACCAGGGTGATCTCGGACGGGTCGAGTCCCCGCATCCGCTCCTCTTCTCTGATCGTCCGGATCGAGTTCATCCCCGCGGTGCCGCCGCCGATGATCAGGTGACGGGCCGGCATCAGCGGGCCTCCATCGCGAGCACCCGCGCGGTGCGCTCCGCCGCGAAGTCGCCGATCCAGTCGGCGTTCTCCGCTTCCTCGAAGGTGATCGCCTCGGTCGGGCACGCGGACGCGCAGGCCGGGGCGCCACCGCACAGGTTGCACTTGTAGGCCTTCTGGGTGTCGCCGTCGTAGAACATCGTCCCGTACGGACACGCGATCGTACAGAGCTTGCACCCCACGCACATGTCGTCGACCACGTCCTTGGCCCCCACCGCGTTGATCTGGATGGCCCCCACCGGGCACGAGGTCATGCACCAGCCCTCCGCGCACTGGGTGCACGTGTAGGGCGCGTAGGAGGTGTAGCCCTCGAAGGGCGAGACCCGGATCACCGACTTGGACGGCTGGAAGAGACCGGTCTGCATGTAGGAGCACGCCAGCTCGCACCGGAGGCAGCCGGTGCACTTCTCGGGATGGAGCGCGAGGACTTTCATCGAGTGGTCAGCGCCGCTTTCCTTTCCGGCCCGGGACGGAGCGGCTGCGCTCGAGCCGGTTGATGAAGGTGTCGAGGGGGATGGCGGGCATCGTCATCATCTGCACCGATCCGCGGGCGCCCATCTCGATCGAGATCGACGACACGGTCTCGTTGTCGGGCGCCTCGAGGACCGTCACGAAGTCGTAGGGGCCGAGCACCGCGTACTGCGCGAGCACCTTGGCTCCGCGCCGGGACAGCTCCCGGTTGACCTTGCGGATCCAGCCTGGCCGGGCGTGGATGACCTTCCGGCCGGACTCGCTCAGCGTGCTCAGCATCACGTAGTGGGCCACGGCGCGCCTCCTGGGATCTGCGGACGGTGCGCGTAGTATAGCAAAGCGCTCAGTCGCCCTCTCCGGTGATGCCGAACTCGACCCGCCCACCCGCCGACGGCGCGCCCGGCGACGGCGCGGCCGGGGCCGAGGCCGACGGAGTTGCCGGGGTCGGCGCCGCGGCCGGCGGCGGTGGCGCGGGCGCGGGCGCCGTCGCGGCCGGTGGAGGCGCGGGGACGGGCGTCGTCGCGCCCGCCGGCGGGCCCGGCGTCGCGGGAGCCGCGCCCTCCGGCGCGCTCACGAGCCGCGCCTCCGGGATCCCCTCCACCTTGGCCAGTCGCTCGCGCGTCACCTCGAGCCGCCGCCGCTTGAGCTCGGCGAGCGCGGCGGTGGGAACCGGCTCGCGCTTGCGCAGGAGCAGCAGCTGGTCGTCCACCGTCTTGGGCAGCTGCGCATCCTTGACCGCCACCTGATAGTAGCGGCGGAGGGCGGTGGCCGGGTCGCCGATCCCCTGGTCCTTCTGGAACTTCTCGAGCCGCGCCGCCACCGCCCGCTCCTTGAGCGTCTCCTCGTCCTCCGGGGAGGTCACCGAGGTGAGGGTCAGGCCCACGTAGGGCGCGCGACGCAGGAAGTCCCCCACCCTCACCGTCTGCCGCTCCATCTCCGGGCTCAGGACCGCGCTCCCCGCCGCGAAGGTCACCGGATCCACCTTGAGCTCGTCGATCTTGTCCCCGCTCGTGAAGAGCCCGCCGATGGCCCGGAACGGCGCCTTCAGGACGTTGACGATGACGTTCCGGACCGCGGTCCAGATCGCGTCGCTGAAGTTGAACTGCCGGTCGCTGAGGCTGCCGGTGATCGGCACGTTGACGTGGATGTTGCCGTCGCCGTCCTTGATGAGGGCCACGATGAGCCCGAGCGGCAGCCCGATGCGCTTCTTGACCTCGTCGGAGGCGCGCGAGGGCGCCACCCGGAGGTTGCCGACCAGGATGTCGTTCTTGGCGTCGAGCTTGTCCTGCTCGATCTTGTACTCGAGCTTCGCGGTCAGCTCCCCGCGCCGGATGATCCACGCGAGCACGCTGTCCATGTAGGGGTTCGCGGCGGGCAGGGCGAACTTCCGGAGCTCGCCGACCATGTCCACGTAGGTCGGCGCCCCGATCGCGGCCATCTCTCCCCGGATGTCCATCGCCGAGTCGCCCCCCACCGCCGCCTGCATCGCCAGGCTCGCGCGCTGGCTCGCCTTGTTGGAGAGATCCTTCACCACGAGGCTGATCTTGGAGATGTCCTCCGAGAAGGGCGGCTGGGTGGTGTGGTCGAGGAAGCGAGTGTACCCGTCCTCGATCACGATCTCCTTGAAGTAGAGCTCCATCGTCTCCAGCGGCCCTTGCGGCTTCGCGGTGGGCCCGGCCGGCGCGGGCTTCTCGGAGGCCTTCGGCGGCGGGGTCGCGCTCGCGGGCGCGCCCGGCTTGGGCGCGGGCGTGAAGAGCTTCTGCACGTTGATGGTCCCGTCCGCCGCGCGGTCGACCTCACCCACCGGCTGCTTGAGCCGGATCCGGGCGACCCGGGCGCGCGTGGGCCACGCGAAGTCGATGCCGCTGATGTCCAGGCGCTGCAGACGCAGCGGCGCGTCCTTGCCGTCCGGCTCCTTCACCGCGAGATCCGTGGCCCAGGCGTTGCCTCGGGACAGCGCGGTGAGCTTGCCGTTGACGATCCGGACCCGGTTCTGGGTCTCCGCGCTGAAGCGCCCCGAGAAGCTGGCCGGGAACGGGAAGTAGGCGTGATACGGCTCGATCGGCGCATCGTGGGTCGTCAAGGCCAGGCTGACGTCCACCGGATCGATCCCGACCGGCCCCTTCGCCCCGAACTTGCCGCCGCCCGGGAGCACCATCGCCAGGTCGAGCTGCATCGGCCGCGCCGCGGGCCAGGTCACATCGCCGAGCTGCAGGTTGAGGCCACCGATCTTGAGCACCGTCGGGGGCGAGGAGATCGCCTCGTCGGTGAACGTGGCCGACCCCTTGAGAGCCACCTTCTCCACCGTGATCTTGTACCCGGCGTCCGCGGGCGGGGCCGGCGCCGGCGCGGCGGGAGTGCCCGCAGCCCCGGCGGCGGGAACCTTGGCCGCGGGGGCCGGCTTGTGCGCCGCGGCCGGCTCGCTGCTCGCCGGGGCCGACGCGGCCGCCGGCTTCTTGGTGAGATCGAGCAAATCGATCTGCTCCCGCTTGTCGCGAACCGCCCGGAGGTCGAGCCCCTCGATGTCGACGCTCGACAGGGTGACCACGCGCGAGACCAGGTTCACTTCCTTGAGCCCGATCGCGATGCGCGGCACGGCGAGGAACGGGGTGGTCTTGCCGGGCTGGCTGAGCGCGAGCGAGGCGATCCCGACGTCGCCGGTGACCAGCCCGATCGCGAGGCCGCCGGGCCCCGGGCCCAGCTCGAGCTTCACCGCCATGTTCACTCCCGCGATCCCGGAGTCGAGGGTGGCGGGCAGCGGCGGCAGGTAGGGCCGGACCTGGAGCAGGCTGAAGTTCTGGATCGAGAACTTCCCGGCGAACGAGGTGGGGGTGAGGTCGATGTCCTGGGCCGAGAACTCGACCGGCGAGTCGTTGAGCGCCGCGCGGACCGCGAGGGTCCCCACCGGGCCGGACGGCCGGGTGGTGAGGTTGCCCGCCTCGATGCTCAGGTCGCGCACCTTCCACTCGCTGGTGGGAGTGACCGCGCGATCGATCGCGGTGATGTTGGCCCGGATCAGCGCGAAGTGGTTCACCGCGATGGTCCAGCGCGACTTGGCCTTGGGATCGACCGGCTTGGGCGGCGGCGCCCCTTCCTTCGGGGTCGCGATCCGCTTCAGGATGTCCGAGAAGTTGAACTCGGTCGGGCTCACGCGCACCAGGTTCACGGTGGGCGCGGTGAGGCGCAGCTCGGCGACCCGGACGTTGCCGAAGACGATCGACCACGGCACCACCCGCACGTCGAAGCGCTCGAACTCGACGAAGGTCTGGGCGGGGTCCGGCTCGGCGAGACGGAACTTCTTGATCGCCACTCGGCCGGTGAAGAGGTTGATGTCGATGTCCTCGATGCTGGCCGCGCGCCCGGTGATGGCGGGGATCTGCTTGAGCGCCTGCCACTTCACGATCTCGGGCAGGCTCCAGACGAAGGCGACTCCCAGGACCAGGAGCACGCCCAGGACGATCAGCCAGCGCCGGAGCCGGCGACTCATCGCGTCGCGGCTCCCCGGCTAGACCGGCGCCTGGCCCGAGGACGGCTTCAGGAACGAGTAGACGCTCGTGAAGTCGCGGCGGCCGAGGCCGTGGGAGGACGCGAGCCGGTAGACCTGCTGCGCGGCGGGCGTCACGAACAGCGGCACCCGGAGGTTGCGGGCCGCGTCCACCGCGAGTCCCAGATCCTTGCACATGAGATCGGTCATGAAGCCGGGCTTGTAGTCGTTGCTGGAGGCGGCGCTGGGCATGAGCCCCGGCACCGGGTGCATGAAGCCCATCAGGAAGGTGTTGCCGGAGGACTTGGAGATCACGTCGGTGACCACCTTCGGGTCCATCCCGAAGCCTTCCGCGATGCGGAACGCCTCGCTCACCGCCACCCCGCACACCCCCGCGATCAGGTTGTTGCAGAGCTTGACCACCTCTCCGCTGCCCACCGGCCCCACGTGGATCACGTTGGCGCCCATCGCGGAGAGCGCGGGCCGGGCCTCCTCGAAGTCGCCCGCCGCCCCGCCCACCATGATCGCGAGCGTGCCGTCGGTGGCCCGCGGGGTGCCGCC
>WNFF01005750.1_pt1 | contig 10154 bp, 10 predicted proteins | sample 5400441 | NCBI WGS metagenome assembly WNFF01 (sample SAMN13153345, study PRJNA577476) | soil metagenome | isolation source: 120 cm saprolite under Douglas fir tree site 2 hole 3 replicate 1 | place: USA:California | collected 2015-04-18
CTGCCGATCGACCACGGCGTGCACTCGCCGCTCACCATGTTCTGGCCGCCCTCGCCCGGCTGGCCCGGGAAGATCGTGCCGATCGAGATCAACGTGCTCCAGCACCCGATCCCCACGCCCGCGCGCTGCTGGAAGCTCGAGCAGGCGGTGCGCCGCGCGGTGCTTTCCTATCCCGAGGACCTGAAGGTGGTCATCGTCGGCACCGGAGGCCTCTCGCACCAGATGAACGGCGAGCGCGCGGGCTTCAACAACGAGAAATGGGACAGGAAGTTCCTCGACCTGATCGCGCGCGACCCGAAGAAACTCGCGGCGATGCGCCACGCGGACTACATCAAGCTCGGCGGCACCGAAGGGGCGGAGGAGATCATGTGGCTCGCGATGCGCGGCGCGCTCTCGCCGCGCGCGAAGAAAATCCACCAGAACTACTACCTGCCGATGACCACCGCGATGGCGGTGGCGCTGTTCGAGGAGCCGCAAGCGAAAGCCGGCTTCAAAGAGAGATGAATCCGCAGCTCAAGGGCGTTGAAAAGCTCGAAGGCACTTACCTCTTCGACCTCGCCACCAGCGCCAAGGCGCTGCGGCTCAACCGTTTCCTCCACGGTTTCACCGCGCCCGGCAACCGCGCGCTCTTCAAGGACAACCCCGAGGCGGCGTTCGACAAGGCCGGTCTCAGCGCCGAAGAACGCCGCATGGTGCGCGAGCTCGACTGGGCCGCGCTCATGCGCTACGGCGCGAGCTTTTTCTGCCTCGAGAAACTCGGGCGCGTCAAAGGTGTATCCAATCCGGAAATGGTCGCGGGATTCCGCGGAGAATCTCTGGAAGAATTCCTCAAGACCCGAAACGTTCCTGGCGCCCGGTAGACTGACGGCCCAATGCCCTCGTGGGGTTTCACCCCTTGAGAAATCAGACACTTCACCTTCCGCGCGCAAACTATCACGACTCGTTCGTAGTCGCGCGTCGGTAACCTCCACGTTAGACCGTAGGCAGAAATGGCAACGATACTCATGCAAATCAAAGTGAAGCCCAAGGCGCGCGCCTCCTCCCTAATGCAGGCACCGGACGGCACTTGGCTCGCGAAGGTGAAATCACCTCCCGTGGACGGCAAGGCTAATGAGGAACTCGTTGCTTTAGTGGCCGAGCACTTCCGGTGTCCGAAGGCTGCCGTCTCCATTAAGTCTGGAGCGTCTGGCCGCATGAAGCTGGTCAAGGTCGAAGCATCGTGAGTCAGGTTTTGTCTAGGCTGCGGTCTAACAACGCGTTCCGGGTTGCACTGCGTGCGTTTCGTGTATTCTCTCCACAGGGTTGTCATCGGAATGTTGTGGTAGCCTTGACTCTTGGCATCCTCTTCCTCCATCGGCGGATTGATCGCCACATTCAGTCGTTGAAGGGGCTATGACTATGGACATCATCGTCGCTGCCTTAATGATTATCGTCGCGCTCGTCTTTGTCGGCATAGCTATACACGCTGCCCGTTGATACGAGAGGGCGCGGCTAACCGCGCGTTCGAAAACGGACGTTCGCGAGCGTCACTTCGCTCCCGTGCTCGCGCCGTTCAACGCGAACGCTAGCCACATGGCCATGCACTCGATCCTCACCCATTCGGTCGCATTTCTCGCCGTTTGCCTCGGCGCCTCTTGCACCACGCCCACGACACCGCAAGGAACAATACCGGCCGCCAAGGAGCCGCCGCCGCCGCTCGTGAAGTGGGACGACCTGCCCATTGAGTTGAAGAAGGCGTCCGTGCCGCCCTATTCCGCCATCTCATACTGCGCAGTGCGCGCCAGTTCGCAAGGTTCGGACGCGGAAGCCGTGAAGGCGGATCTGGCCGCGTGCCTGAGCGCAGACCTGCTGGCGACCCAAGGCACCTTCCTCCTTTGCCACCTTGCCGCCAGCGGTCTGCAGGGAAAGGCGTATGCTGAGCAGCGCAGGAAATGCCTCATTCAAAGCGGGGCGAAACCCGGCTAGATACTCAACGGAGCCTGCCATGCTGAAACGCTTCCTCGTCCTGGGCGCTTTGCTTGCCGCATCTGCGCTAGCCGCGCCGCTTCCCTACGATGAATCAGCCGACGCCAAGGCAGACATTCGACAGGCGCTGAGCGCAGCAAAGGAGAGCGGTATTCCCGTTTTCGTCATCTTCGGCGCCAACTGGTGCGAGGACTGTCGCGCGTTGGACCGCGCCATCAAGAGCGGGAGGAGTGCGGAGCTGCTTGCCCGACAGTTCAAGGTAGTCAAGGTCGACATCGGGAACTTCGACCGAAACCTCGACCTCGTCGCCGCCTATGGCAATCCCATCAAGAAAGGGATTCCGGCGGCCGTGGTTCTCTCTTCAAACAACGAGGTCCTTTACGCCACTCGTGCCGGCGAGCTCGCCGATGCCCGGCGCATGAGCGAAAGCGGCATCTACGACTTCCTCAGGAAGGTCACGCAAACGGCGAAGGCGAAGCAGTAGCTAGCGCGCTCGCGCTCCGCGCCAGCCCTGGGGAATCGAGGAAAGCAGCTTCTTCGTGTAGGGGTGCTGCGGGCTCCGATAGATGTCGTCCGAATTGGCGACCTCGACGACCTCGCCTTCGTTCATGACCATCACCTGATCGGCCATGTATTTGACCACGGCGAGGTCGTGCGAGATGAAGATGTAGCTCATGTGGTACTCGTCCTGCAGGTCCTGCAGCAGATTCAGGACCTGCGCCTGGATCGAGACATCGAGCGCCGATACCGCCTCGTCGCAGATGAGCACGTCCGGCTTCATGGTGAGGCAGCGGGCAATCGCGATCCGCTGTCTCTGGCCGCCGGAGAATTCGTGCGGATACTTGAAGAACGAAACCTCGGGGAGCCCCACCTCCTCCAGCAATTTGTAGACCCTGTCGCGGCGCTCGCTCTCGCTCGACCCGATGCGGTGCACCTGCAGAGGCTCCATGAGAAGCTGGCCGATCGTGAAACGCGGATTGAGCGAAGCATAGGGATTCTGGAAGACGATCTGGATCCGGCGCTTGTACGGCATCATCTCTTTCTGCGGAATGGACAGCAGGTCCTTGCCGTCGAACAAGGCCTCGCCGCTCGATTCACCGCGCAGGCGCAACAGCGTCAGCGCGACCGTCGTCTTGCCCGAACCCGATTCGCCGACTATGCCCAGGGTTTTCCCCCGGGCGACCCTGAAAGAAACGTCTTTGACCGCCTTGAATTCCCGCTTTCCGAACAATCCCTCGCGCGAATAGAAGCTCTTGCCCAGGTGGCGCACCTCGAGAATGATCTCCTCGTCGCCGCGCAGCCCGCGGCTGCGTTCCTCCAGAGTCCTCCCGGCGAGCGGCCCGGGTTTCAGGAAATCGTCTATGACCGGCAGCCTCCTGGGACGACGCTCAAGCTGCGGCCGGCAGAGCAGCAGCGCCCGTGTGTAGGCGTCCTGCGGCGCCTCGAATATCTGCTCCACCCTTCCCTGCTCCTTGATCTCGCCTTCACGCATTACCACCACGTGGTCGGCGATCTCGCCGACCAGGGCGAGATCGTGGGTGATGAACAGCACCGACATGCGCAGGCGCTTCTGCAGCGCGGCGATCAATTCCAGGATCTGCTTCTGGATGGTCACGTCGAGCGCGGTCGTCGGTTCGTCCGCGATCAGCAGCTTCGGTTCGCACGCGATCGCTATCGCGATCATCACGCGCTGCTGCTGGCCGCCCGACAGCTGGAACGGATAGGCGTCGATCTTCGTCTCGGGCTCGGGAATCCCGACCTCGCGCAAGAGCTCGAGAGCGCGTACCTGCGCCTGCCTGCCCGTCATGCCGAGATGCTTGGTCAGGACCTCGGTGAGCTGGAAGCCGACCGTGAACACGGGGTTCAGAGAGCTCATCGGCTCCTGGAAGATCATCGAAATATCCGCCCCCCGCAATTTCTGCAATTCCCCGGGCGCGAGCGCGAGAAGATTGCGGCCGCCGTACAGGATCTCGCTGCCCGGAGCCACGCTCGAGTTCTCCTTGGGGAGCAGGCCCAGGATCGCCAGCGCAGTCACCGACTTTCCGCTTCCGGATTCCCCGACCAGCGCGACCGTGCTGTTTACCGGTATATCGAAGCCGATGCCCTTGACCGCCTGGGAAATGGTCGTCCTGTCGAGGCGAAAATCCACCTTCAGGTCGCGGATGCCGATCAGAATGTCGGAGCTGTTCACGGAGGGCTGCCGCTCAATCGCCTCTCTGTCCGGTGATCTCCTCGAAAAACGCCTTGGGCGAAGGATCGCGGCCCAGAAACTCCCGCACCATTTCCGCGGCGGGCTTTTGCCCGCCGTTGGAGAGAATCAGCTCGCGGAAACGCCGCCCGACGGCGGGATTCATAAGGTTCTTTCCGTACACGGACAGCATGTCGAGCGCAAGAACCTCCGACCACATGTAGCCATAGTAGCCGGCACCGTAGCCGCCGACGAGGTGCCCGAATGTGCCGGGAAACTGCGTGCCGGGAACGTAGCCTGCTGGTGTTTCGCCTTCCATCCGGATCCATCCCTGCATCGGATCGACCTCGCGTTCGCCGAAAAGCGCCATGTCGTACGAGGCGTACAAATGCTGCCGCCCGTACTGGATGCCCCGGCCAAACGAGCGCGCCGCGTGCAATCGCCTCACCAGCGCTTCGTCGACTTCGGGACAGGCCTTGCAGTACTGGTGAACCAGGCGCAACGGCTCCTTCTTGCGGGTCCACTCCTCGTACATCTGCGACGGCGCCTCGACGAAATCGCGCTCCACGTTAGTGCCGCCCTGGCTGGCATAGCGCGTTCGTGAAAGCACTCCGTGCAGGATATGTCCGAACTCGTGCAGCAGCGTTTCCAGCTCGCGGTGATTGAGGCCGTTGCGATCCAAGTTGGCGACCAGCACGCTGATCGGGGTGCGCCTGGCGAGCAAGCTGACACTGCGGACTCCGAAAGCGGCTGCGTGACTGTACTTGCCATCGCGCGGAAACAAATCGAGGTACACACCGCTCAAGAACATGCCGGTCCTGCCGTCGATCACTTCATAGTAACGCACGGAAGGATGCCAAAGCGGCGCCTTCGCCGGAACGAACCTGACGCCGTACAGGCTGCCGGAAACCGCGAATACCCACGCAACGCTTGCGTCGGTAGGGAAATAGGCGCGCAAGGCCTCCTGATCGATGTTGTAGCGCGCCTTCTTGAGCTGCTCTTGATAGTACGGAAGGTCCCAACGGTTCAACGTCACTTCCTGTACGCTCTTGCCCAGGCGCTCGGCCTTGAACGCGCGCAATTCGCCGATCTCCCTGCGCTCGACTTCTCGAACCTTGCCCTCGACCTCGTCCAGAAAGCGGTGAACCGTTTCCGGGCTTTCGACCATGCGCCGCCGCGTCACGAAATGGGCGTAGCTCGGCAGCCCGTACAAGCTCGCGATTTCCCGGTTCAAACGGGCCGCCTCGCCGAGCAGGTCCAGGTTCTGCGGCGTGCCGCGGTTGTTGAACGCGACGTAATACCGGCGGCGCGCCTCCTCGTTTTCCGCGTTGGCCATGAAGGGCTCGTACTCGGGGTATTCGAATCCGAGCAAGTAGTTGCCCTTGTCGTCGCGCCGCGCCTTCTCCAGGTAGGAGGCGGGCAGCCCCTTCATTTCCTCGGGGGAAAAAGCAAGCCGCGTCTTGTTGTCCCGGATATTGCGCGCGAATGCCTGGCGAACCTCCTCCAGGCGCTGCAGGATCAGCTTCATGCGGGCGCGTTTGTCCGGCGGCAGGGCCACTCCCGTATCCTCGAATCCCTCCACCACGTCCTTCTTGAGCTTGCGGTCGATACGGTCGGTGGGAGTGATGCGTTGAAAATGCGCGTAAATCTTTTCATTCTGGAACAGCTCGGTACCGAGCTCGTTTATCTTGAGCAGGCAGGACTCGCCCGCGGTGCGAGTCGCAGCATCGGGCGATACGTTGGTCAGTATTTCTACCGGTCCTTGCGTGTCCTCGATGAGGATCTGCATGCGATTCCACGTCCCGAACACGCGCTCGAGCGTCGCTTGTGAAAGCGGCAGGCGTTCCAGGGCGGCGATCTCGCCCCGCGCTTTCGATAAGGTCTCGCCGCACACCTTGTCGATGTCGGGCGCGTTCCAGATCGGAATCTGTGGACGCGGGGCCGTCCACGCAACCGGGGCGAAGGCGCCGCAGAACGCGGTCAGGACGAGCCGGCGCGCTGAGCGGCCGAAAATCCATTCTTTCATTTGCTGGAGTCGAGGTCGATATACATCCATTTCAATCCGCGTTTACCTGCTCAAGCCGCAGGCAGGCGGCCTCATGCCCCGCCCGAAACGCTTCGAGACGCGGCTGGTCCCGGCTGCACTCGGGGATCGCATAAGCGCAGCGCGGGTGGAACGGGCACCCGGCGGGAGGATTCACAGGCGAGGGCGGATCGCCCGCCAGGAGGATCCGCCTCCTCGTGCGCTCCCGTTCCGGATCGGGCAAGGGCATCGCGCTCGCCAGCGCCTTGGTGTACGGGTGCAGCGGGCGTTCCAGCACCTTTGCCGCCGGCCCAAGCTCCACAATCTTGCCGAGGTACATCACCGCGATCCGGTCCGAGATGTGCTTCACCACCGCGAGGTCGTGGGAAATGAAGATCATCGTCAGGCCCATCTCGCGCGTCAATCCCGCGAGCAGATTGATGATTTGCGCCTGGATCGAGACGTCCAGCGCCGAAACGGGCTCGTCCGCGACGATGAGCCGCGGCCGCACCGCGAGCGCGCGGGCAACCGCGATGCGCTGCCGCTGCCCGCCGGAGAACTCGTGCGGATATTTGCGGCTGAAGCGCGCGGCAAGGCCGACACGGTTGAGCAGCGCCGAGACTTCTGCGGCAAGTTCTGCGCGTGAAACCGCGCGATGCGCCTGGATCGCCTCGGCGATCGTGTCGTATACCGTCATGCGCGGGTTGAGAGACGCGTACGGATCCTGAAAGACCATCTGGAAATCGGCTCGGGCGGCGCGCAGTTCCTCAGGCGCCAGTTCGGCCAGATTCCTGCCGGCCAGGATCACCGTGCCCTCCGTCGGCGGCACCAGCCGCAGGATGGTGCGGGCGAGGGTGGACTTGCCGCATCCCGACTCGCCCACCAGGCCGAGCACCTCGCCTTGCGCAATCGAAAGGGACACGCCGTCCACGGCCTTGACCGTAGCGGCGCCGCGGCCAAACAGCATTCCGCGCTCGAGCGGAAAGTGCGTCTTGACGCCTTTCAACTCCAGCAGCGGGTCTTGCATGGCCTTCACTGTAGAGTGAGCTCCCCGCGTTGCACGCGAAGACAGGCGGAGGCCTGGCCCGCGCCCACGTTTTGCAGTCGCATTTCGGTGCGGCCGCAGTCGGCGACGGCGAATTCGCAGCGCGGCGCGAACGCACAGCCCGGAACGGGCCGCGAAAGATCCGGCGGCAGCCCGGGAATCACGTACAGCTCCGCCCCTTTTGCCTGCATTGCGGGACGGGATCGCTGCAGCGCGCGCGTGTACGGGTGCTTCGGCTCACGGAAGATGGCCCGGGTATGCGCCGTTTCCACGACCCTGCCCGCATACATGACCATGACCCGATCGCAGAACCCCGCCACCACGCTCAGGTCGTGCGATATGAAGATGACTGCGACGCCCCGCTGGCGCTGTTGCTGCGCGATCAGGTCGAGGATCTGCGCCTGCACCGTCACATCGAGCGCCGTGGTCGGCTCATCGGCGATCAGCAGGTCGGGTTTGCCGATCAGCGCCATCGCGATCATCACGCGCTGGCGCATGCCCCCGGAGAACTGGTGCGGGTAGCTGCGAATCCGCTGCTCTGCCTCCGGAACTCCGACTTCCTGGAGCGCCTGCAACGCCATCCGGGCCGCTGCCGCCCGGCCGATTTTCTCGTGGATCAGCAGCGGTTCCATGAGCTGCTCTTCGATCGTCATGTACGGATTCAGCGAGGTCATCGGGTCCTGAAATATCATCGCGACGCGCCGGCCGCGAATGCCGCGCAGGACCTCCTGCGGGCAACGCAGCAGATCGATGCCTTCCAGCAGGGCGCCGGCGCCCTCGATCCGGCCGGGAGGCTGCGGCACCAGGCCCAGGAGCGAGAGGCACGTCACCGACTTGCCCGACCCGGATTCACCCACAATACCCAGCGTTTCGCCCCGATCGATGCAAAACGACACTCCGTCCACTGCGCGCACGACACCGTTGCGCGTGTGAAAGGACGTGCGCAAGTCATCGACTTCAAGCAGCGCCACGCGCTTTAGTCCTTCGATGCCCGGACGTCGAGCGCATCGCGCAGGCCGTCGCCGAGAAAATTCAGCGAGAACAGCGTCGCCGCGAATACCGCGGCCGGGTAGATCAGCAGCCAGGGCGCCTCCTCCATCTGCTCGGCGCCCTCCTTGATGAGCAGTCCCCAGGAACTCATCGGCGGCTGCACGCCGAGCCCGAGGAAACTCAGAAAGGCCTCCAGCAGCATCACCGCGGGAATGGTGAGCGTCGTGTACACCATCACGGGACCGAGCACATTGGGGACCACGTGGCGCAGAACGATGCGGCGTTTGCGCAGGCCGAGCGCGACCGCCGCCTCGATGAATTCCTGCCGTTTGAGCGCCAGGACCTGCCCGCGCACGATGCGCGCCATGGTCAGCCATTCGACCGCGCCGATGGCGACGAACAGCAGGACGAAATTGCGGCCGAAAACCGTCATCAGCAGAATCACGAAGATCGTGAACGGCAGGGCGTAGAGGATGTCGACGATGCGCATCATCACGGCATCGAGCTTTCCCCCGGCATAGCCGGCGATCGATCCCCACAGCACGCCGATGGTGAGCGAAACGCTGGTCGCCGCGAGCCCCACCAGCAACGAGACGCGGCCCCCGAAGAGCAGCCGCGCAAGCTGGTCGCGGCCAAGCTTGTCGGTGCCCAGCAGATGCGCCGCGCTTGGCGGCGCGGCCCCCAGGGCGAGATTCTGTTCCTCGTACGAGTAAGCAAGGAACAACGGCCCGAACAGCGACAGTGCGGTCAGCACGATGAGCACGACGCCGCCGATGACCGCCATGCGGTTGCGGCGCAGGCGCGCCCACGCGTCCTGCCAGAGCGAACGCCCCGGCTCCACCGCGTCGGCGGCGAGCGCGGGCGATGCAATCGCAGTCACGGGCACGGGCTAATTGGCGCGCTGCTTCGGGTTCAGCATGGCCTGGGCGATGTCGGCCGCCAGATTCAAGGCGACGACAAGCGCGGCGTAGAACAGGGCGGTGCCGATCGTGAGCGTGGCGTCGCGGTTGAAAACGCTGGTGACGAAGTGGCGGCCGAGGCCCGGGATATTGAAGATCGTCTCGATGACAAACGACCCCGTGAGGATGCCCGCGATACCCGGGCCGAGAAACGACACCACGGGCAGCAGTCCGCCGCGCAGCGCATGCCGGAAAACCACGCGGATCTCCGAGGCACCCTTTGCGCGCGCGGTCCGGATGAAGTCCTGGTTCAGCACTTCGAGCATGCCGCCTCGCGTGAGGCGCGCGATGTAGCCCGCGTACACCAGGCCGAGCGTCAGCGCGGGCAGCACGCGATCACGCGCGAAATCCCAGCCCGAGGCGTTGAATTGTTCGAAGTGCAGCGCGAACACCAGCACCAGCAGCGGCCCCATCACGAACGTGGGCAGGCAGATGCCGGCCATCGCGGTGGTCGACGCGAGATAGTCGATCCAGGTGTTCTGCCTGACCGCCGCTGCAATGCCCAACGGGATGCCGACCAGAAGCGCGATGCACAGCGCGAGGCCTCCGAGCTCGAGCGATACCGGCAGCGCCGCCGCGATCAGCTCGTTCACGGAGCGGTTGGCGTGCTTGAACGACGGGCCGAGGTCGCCGCGCAGGAGGTTCCCCATGTAGCTTGCGTACTGCTTCCACAGCGGCTGGTCGAGGCCGTAGAACGCCTCGATCTGCACTTTGATCTCCTGCGGGATGTTTTTTTCCGTGTCGAGCGGCCCGCCGGGCACCGCCTTCATCATGAAGAACGTAATCGTCGCCACCAGGACCAGGACCGGAATCGTCTCGAGGATCCGGCGGGCGATCAATTGCAGCATGCGGTGCGTGCTCGCCGTTTCAGGGGCGCTGCGCTGCGGCGCTTGCCGTCGCCAGAGATGTTTCCGGCCGCGGCGCGAGCCACACGTAAGGATAGGGATGGTGATCGAGAATCGTGGCATTCCAGCCGCGCACCTC
>WNFF01005751.1_pt1 | contig 10153 bp, 8 predicted proteins | sample 5400441 | NCBI WGS metagenome assembly WNFF01 (sample SAMN13153345, study PRJNA577476) | soil metagenome | isolation source: 120 cm saprolite under Douglas fir tree site 2 hole 3 replicate 1 | place: USA:California | collected 2015-04-18
GTCCCGGTGCAGGATCTCGCGCTCGGCCATTCTCGCCTGATAGACCTGACGCGCCTCGGCGATCGCCGCCTTCTGCGCCTCGGTCAACGGACGCTCCTCGACCCCGGCCTCGCGATCCTTCAACCGGAGGCGTTCCATCGCCAGCTCGTACGCGCTCTTGGGCCCGTCAGTAGGCATCGCAGCGATAGTGTAACCCGAGATGGCACGCGAGCTTCCCCCAAGGGGATGCGCCCGTAAGACTGTCACCCTCTTGTGCTTGCGTTTGCGGCATTCGCTCTAGCTGCCTGAGCGGCTGCGGTCCTGGTTCAAAGCCGAATTCGGATGGCGCTACCCCAGACTGGGAATGCTCTTCGACCGGGAGCAGGAGACAGCCCCCAATCGAGCCCTGTGCCTTCATCGCTTCCACAGGAGCACGAAGCGCTGCCCGTTCACGAACCCGGCGGTGACCGCCTCGAACGGCTCCCGACCGGCGGGCTCCTTCGCGATGATATAGACGGGCGGGTCGAGCCGGCGGAACTCCGCCGGGTCTAGAACCGCTCGGATCGGTCTTTCAAGGTAGAACGACAAGACCAGCTCTGGCGCGTCAACGGCAAACACCGGCGCCGGCGCTCGCTCGACCGCCTGCGCAATGGGCCGCAGCTCGGTGCCGCGACTGTGGCGCGCTGTCACGTAGGCCTCGCCAACCGCCAGGGCGCCGGCGACGATGGCCCACACGGCGAAGGAGACTGCCATCCGGCCCGAAGAGCGCCGGGTCCGAGCCCAGCCGGCGACGAGCAACGCGCCGGGCACGCAGAGCGGCAGATAGTAACGCCATCGCTGGCGGTACGACGCGGCAACGAGGAGAAACACCGTGATCGCCCACAAGAGCGCCAACCGCTCGCCCGCTGCGTGCTCCGTCTTCCAGCGCCGAGCGGCCCAGCGAACGGCGAAGGGGAGCAAGAGAGACCACGGAAGGAGGATCGTCACCGCGGCCCCGAGGGGCTCGACCACCCGGCGCCAGCTCCACGCGCGCAGCGGGTCATAGCCCTGCACCATGTCGCTCTGCAGCACGTCCCGCACAAACTGTTCCCGCCCGGCGTTCGCGGCGAGCAGCCACCAGGGCGCCACCAACAGCGCAAGAATAGCGATGCCGACGCCGGCTCGCATGCGCGTCACACCCTGCCACCGATGAGTCGCGAGCTCATAGACGAGAACGACGGCGATGGGCAGAAGCCCTGCAGGCCCTTTCGCCCAGAACGCGACAGCCGTAAGGCCATAGAAGCCGAGCCACGCGGTCCGATGTCCATCGACCTCGGCCAGCACGAACGCGGCCATGGCGGCCGTGATGGCGAACGAAAGCGTCATGTCGGGCACCGCGGAGCGAGCCAAGGCGAATACGCCGGCCGTCGTGGCGACGATCATCCCGGCCGCGAGCCCAGCACGGGCACCGAACAGGCGGTGTGCAAGCCAGTACGTCAGAGCGATGAGGCCGAGAGCTCCGAGAAAGGACGGGAGGGCGGCTGTCCACTGCGACACCACGCCCGTCGGCCACGCCACGACGGCGATCAGCCAGGCGTGAAGTGGCGGCTTGTTGAGCATGGGCACACCGCTGATTTCAGGCAGGAGCCAGTGGCCGTTCGCCAGGATGTCGCGCGCCATCATGGGGAACCTGGCCTCGTCGTTGGTGGCGAGTACGCGGGCGCCGAGATCGAAGCCCAGCAGCGCCGCACTCACGGCCATCAGGACCGCGAAGGGTGTGCGGCCGCCGCCTAGATCCAACATTGATGGAGGATCCGGAGGGGCGCCCCCATCACGCCCCGAAGAATTCGCGCACCGTCGCGACCACCTGATCGATCTCCCCGTCGTCGTGGTTGGCCGACATCGGCAGCGAGAGGATTTCCTCGACGAGCCGCTCCGTCCGCGGCAACGGCGGCGACGCGAAGCGCTCGACCGCGGGCTGGCGATGGGTCGGAACCGGATAGTGGATGCCGGTCTGGATCCCGTGCTCTTTCAGGAACGCGGCCAGCTCGGCGCGGCGTGGCGTGCGCACCACGAAGAGGTGGTACACGTGGCGCGCGTGCGGGCGCACACCGGGCAGGACGAGCGGCAGCCCGGCGAGCCCGCGTGCGTAGCGGAGGGCGAGGTCACGTCGGCGGTCGTTCATCGCATCGAGCCGCCGCAAAAGCACGCGCAGTGCCGCGGCCTGCAGCTCATTGAAGCGCAGGTTGAAACCGATCTCCGCGTGCACGTCCTTGTCGACCCGGCCGTGGTCCCGCAATCGGCGGCAGCGGGCCTCGAGCTTGTCGTCGCCGGTGAGAATGGCGCCACCGTCGCCCAGAGCCGGCAGGTTCTTCGACGGATAAAAGGAGAAGACCGCGGCGCGGCCGAAGGTGCCGACGCGGCGCCCGTTCCACTCGGCCCCCTGCGCCTGCGCGCAGTCCTCGAGGACCCAGAGGCCAAGGCGCGCGGCGAGGTTCTGGACGGACGTCAGATCCGCCGGCTGGCCGTACAAGTGCACGGGCACGATCCCGACCGTCCGGGGCGTCGCCTTCGCCTCGACGTCGCGCGGATCCAGCGTGTAGAACTCGTCCGCGTCCACGAACACGGGCGTCGCCTCCGCCAGGCATATTGCCTCGACCGTGGGGAACGCCGTGTGCGACGGCACCAGGACCTCATCCCCCGCCTTCACGCCGAGCGCCCGAAGCCCGAGCCAGAGCGCGGCGGTCGCCGAGCTGGTCAGCACGGCGTGCTTCACGCCGGTCGCACTCGCGAGCTCGGCCTCGAGCTGGCGGCACTGCGGGCCCAGGATGTACTGGCGCGAATCGATCGCGGCCAGCACGGCCTGCTTGATCTCGTCGTCGACCGGCGGGCGGGACAGCGGAATGGGCCTCATGATGGGAGCGTGCCGAATGTCTCCGCGCCCGTCCAACCCGATGGCCGGTTCACGCGTCTGTGACACAAGGGACTCGTGCGGTTCCTCGTTCTCGATCGGTACATCGCGCGCGAGCTGGTCTCACCGTTCGCGTTCGGCTGCATGCTCTTCACCTTCTTCCTGGTCATCGACCGGATCTACGACCTGACGGACCTCGTCATCACGAAGGGCGTGCCCTTCTATCTCGTCGACCGCTCCTGGCTCCCGACGGTGGGCCATGACGAGAACGCTTCCCGAAAACCATCGACTAACAAAATAGTAGTGGTCGGCGAGCAGTCCACACTTACTTAGTTCATCGGCGATTCCAGAGACCATCATCTTCTTCCGCCCTGTCCGTCCCGTGAGCCAACGAATGAGCGCACGTTTGGCTGCCTTGACAGGTCTCTCGATGCGGTATTCGACAACGACCCATTGCCTCGTGACCCGAGCCATCTCATTCAAGCATCTCAGTCGCGCTTGTTGGTCTAGGAGATGAAGAAATCGAATGCATAACACCCCGTCAACGCTACGGGAACGGAACGGGAGATGGCCCGCATCGGCCCTAAGGAACCCCAGCCACCAAGGCATAGGCCGAACCTCTCGTCGTGCGACCGCCAGCATCTCCATTGAGATGTCGGCCGCGATCACCCTGAAGGACGCGTTCAACAACCAGTTGTCAATGCGCCCAGTCCCGCACGGGATATCAAGTACGACACTGCCGGGAGACAGGCCCTCTAACACTTTGTTCAACAGTCTACGCAGTCTCCAATTGTTGTATCGGCCCCGCGGGCTATGAAATCGCTGCCGATCATACGCTTCAGCCACGTCCGTGTCCTGGTATCGGACCGCGACCGGGCATCTTCCGGCGACGCCTTGACCGAGGCAGGGCGCGACGTGCTTCACCACCGAGGTCTCAACTCCACCGAGCGCTTGGCAGGTATCGCTCGCGCCATGCATCGAACATCAGGAGCGCCCAGAGAACCTTTCTGTGATCTCTCAGCCCCATAAGATGCTCAGTCACGAGGCGAGTTGTGACGTCGGGATTAAAGAGTCCGAGACGCGCGACTCGCTCGGGTGCCAAGCGCTCTTCGAGCGCACGTCGCAGTGGGCCGCGCAGCCACAGACCGATTGGGACACCGAACCCCTGCTTCCGTCGGTCGAGGATCGCGTTTGGCAGCAGGTCACGAAGGGCGCGCTTCAGAATGTACTTGGTCTGCCACCCGGCCAACTTGAGCTGGAACGGGATACGGCCGGCCAGCTCGACGAGGGCCCGATCGAGGAACGGCGCCCGGACTTCGAGGCCGCACGCCATACTGGCCCGGTCCACCGCCACCAAGTTCTGGCCGGCGAGATAGAACTTACAGTGCTGATAGATCAGGCGATCGAGCGGGGCCAACTTCGGTGCCTGGCCGACGGCCGCGGCCAACTCCTCGTAGGGCTCGAACTCGCCGCATGCCGCACGCAGGCCCTCCGAGAAGAGGGTCGACCGCTCTGAAGGAGCCAGACCCCCAAGCAGAAGCTGGGTGCGGACCTCTGGAGAAAACGGGAGGCCCCGGAAGAACTGCTTCAGGAGGAACTCGACACTGCCGTACCGCCACGAGGGCGCCAAGTGGCTCACCGCGCGAGCCGCCCCCTTCTGAACCCGCCCCGGTAGACGTTGCACCCATCGGGCTCCGCGATCCGCCAGGAACGTTGGGTACCCACAGAAAAGCTCGTCGCCCCCGTCCCCGCTCAACACGACGGTCACGGTCTGTCGGGCCACGTGCGAGAGCCAGTGGATCGGCAGAAACGAGCTGTCGACGAGAGGCTCGTCGAGTAGATCGCCCACGCGCTCCAGGAGTCGGGCCGCGTCCTCCGCCGAGAATTCGATTTCCGTATGGTCCGTGCCGCAGTGCCGGGCGACCGTGCGGGCGAACGGCCGCTCATCGTAGCTGGCTTCGGCAAAGCCGAGGCTGAACGTCTTGATAGAGCGCCTGCCACACACCTGGGTGGCGATCGCGGTGATCGCACTGGAATCGATCCCACCACTCAGAAAGAGCCCGAGCGGCACATCACTGACGAGCTGCTGGCGGACCGATCGCTCGAGCTGCTGCCTGAGCGCGTGCGCCCACTCGTGCGCGTCAATCGAATCGTCCGGGGCGAATGACAGATCCCAGTACGGAATGACGCGGGGCTTGCTCCCCGGGCTCACGGTCAGCAGATGGCCTGCGGGGAGCTTTTCGATCCCGGCGAAGATCGAGTGAGGCGCCGGAATGTACTCGAAGCTGAGATAACGGCTCAGACTCTCGAAGCTCAGCTCACGCGGCACGGCCGGATGCTCGAGGAGAGCTCGCAGCTCTGATCCAAACACGAAGGCGTCGGGACCCGCGTGGTAATAGAGCGGCTTTTCGCCCATCCGATCGCGCGCCAGTAGCAACGAGTTCTGCCCGCCGTCCCAGATGGCGAGGGCGAACATGCCGTCGAGATGATGCACGCAGTCCTCGCCCCACTCCTCGTATGCGTGCACGACGACTTCGGTGTCCGACAGCGTGCGAAAGTGATGCCTCAGGCGCTGCAGATCCTGACGGAGCGCCTGGAAGTTGTAGATCTCGCCGTTCAGAGCGCCCCAGACCGTGCCGGTCTCGTTGGAGACCGGTTGATCACCGGTTTCAAGGTCGATAATGCGGAGGCGCCGGACGCCCAGCGCGAAGAACCCGTCAACGTAGAAGCCCTCACTGTCGGGGCCGCGATGGCGTAGCGTATCGGCCATTCGCTGCACCGTACGTCGGCGATCATTTTGGAGCCCGTTCTGAAGAAACCCTGCGAGCCCGCACATGGCTAGATCCTTAGTGCCTCCACTCGAGCCCCTGAAGGTCTTGACGTGTGTAGTCGGGAGGCGCCCGCGGCTTCCGGCGAGACGGAACTTGCACATTCCGCCGGCGGCGACGCGCGCTAAGCTTGCCGCTAGTTGCGAATCAGCCGGAGTAGGGCGTGAAGCTTACGGGCGGAGCACGAGAAGAGGCTACAGAATGAAGAGACGCCGGCGCAGCGTCCGGTTCACGAGGCTCGACAAGGGCGACGGGCGCCCACAGCGGGCCGGCGTCGACGGCGCACAGCACGGCAATCGCGCACGCGCCCGCGATGAAGACGACCACGTTGTCGAAATCGTCGTCATCCCAATAGCCGCCGATCCATGACGGATCAGGTGGGTCCGCGTAGGCAGCCGGGGTAAGCCCGACGATGAGGACGACGAGCACGAGCGAGCAGAAGCCACGGAGGAGAGGCACGAGCTATTCTCTACTCGTAAACCCCGGTGCGGTCAAGGCCGTACGCGCGCTCCAAGGCCATGATGAAGCCGGGCGAACGCATCGAGATCAAGACGCCGACCGCAGCCACTGCGATCCGTGGCACCGTCGTCGGCGACCTCTAGTCGGCCCTACGGACGTTAACGTCCCGGGTGTGAATTTAGGGCTAGAATTCCCGCACTGGGTTCTCCGTCCAGCGTGGTCGCCACCTACTGTAGGGCGAGATCCGCACAAGCGTCATCGTCTTCGACTTCGGCCAGGAGCTGCTGACGCAGTTCCACATGCGGAACGTCCCCGCTCCGCTCGACATCGCGTTTGCGAAGGCGGACGGGCGTATCTTCGCGATCCTGCGCATGGCCCCCAGCCCGACCGCGCTCTACGGCCCCATGGGGCCATTCCGGTTCGCGATCGAGGCCAGGGCCGGGTTCTTCGAGTCGAGAGGCATTGAGGCGGGAGCGGCGAGGCTCATCGCCCTCGAGAAGCGGTAGCCCCCAGGGACCAAATCTCCGTCGAAGGTTCTAGCGCTCTCGCCGGGCTCTTGTCCGGAGTGCGTGTCTTTGAGTCCTATTATACCCCCCTACACTATAGTAGAATTCTCCGTATGAGCCACACCATCCGCGAGAAGGCGAAGTTGGTCAGTCGCGTCCGCCGCATCCGAGGACAGGTCGAGGCCGTCGAGCGGGCTCTTGAGACGGAGGCGGGGTGCGCGCAGACATTGCAGCTCATCGCGTCCGTTCGGGGCGCGGTCAACAGCCTCATGGCCGAGATCATGGAGGACCACATCCGCGTCCACGTCGTTGATCCCGCGCGCGAGCGCAATGCCGGCCGGGCCACCGCCGCGGGCGAACTGATTGACGCCGTCCGCGCCTATTTCAGGTAAGGAACGCCAGGCGATGGGTTCGCCCGACCCGATCGGCAGACGCCGGGACGGAGCCGCACTCTCGAACCCGCCCGCGCCGTCGGATCATTCCGACCCCCGCTGCAGCCCGGATCATCCTGAGAACCAAGCCAACGAACAGGGACCTGCCATGGGATGGTCGGATGCCGTGCGCATCGCAACGGTCGCCCTAGCTGCCGTCGCGGTCTGGTTTCACCTCTGGGAGCCCCTTCGGGCCGTGAGTGTCATCGGTGTCCTCGGGCTTCTCATCGGTGGGTGGCCCATCGTCAAGGAGGCGGCCGAGAACGCCCTCGCACGGCGCATGACCATGGAACTCTCCATGACCATCGCCATCCTGGCGGCAGCGGCGATCTCGGAGTTCTTCACCGCGCTCGTCATCACGCTCTTTGTCCTCGTCGCCGAGGTGCTCGAAGGCATGACCGTGTCACGCGGCCGGCGGGCGATTCGGGACCTGCTCGACGCCTTGCCCCGCTCAGTCTCGGTGCGCCGGGCTGGACGTGTGCGAGACGTGGATGCCGACGAGTTGAATGTCGGCGACATGGTGCTCGTCAGCCCGGGCGGGCTGATCCCGGTGGATGGCGTCGTCGTGTCGGGCCACTCGTTCGTCGATCAAGCGCGCATCACAGGCGAGTCGATGCCGATCGAAAAGGTCGAGGGCACGCTCGTCTACGCCGGCTCGATCAACGCCTCGGGCGTGCTCGAGATTCGTGCCGAGCGGATCGGCCGCGACACCAGCTACGGCCGGATCATCGAGGCGGTCGAGCGAGCGGAGCGCTCCCGAGCCCCGGTTCAGCGTCTGGCGGACCAGCTCGCCGCGTATCTCGTCTACTTTGCGCTGGGCGCGGCGGCCCTCACCTTTCTCCTGACCCGCGACATGCGCTCGACCATCGCGGTCGTCATCGTGGCCGGCGCCTGCGGCATCGCCGCCGGTACGCCGCTTGCGATCCTCGGCGGCATCGGACGGGCGGCGCGGCTCGGCGCGATCGTGAAGGGTGGAGTCCACCTTGAAGCGCTCGGCCGAGTCGATACCGTCGTACTCGACAAGACCGGCACGCTCACCTACGGGCAGCCCGAGGTGCAGCGTATTGTCCCCGCCGATGGCGTGACATTGGACATGGTACTGGACGCCGCGGCGAGCGCCGAATCGCGCTCGGAGCATCCCCTCGGCCAGGCGATCGTTGCGCACGCTCGGGCGCAGGGGCGCTCGGTGAACGAGCCGGACCGCTTCGCCTACACGCCGGGCCGCGGCATCGCGGCGCAAGTCGCTGGCGCCACGGTGCTCGTCGGCAATTGGGCGTGGATGCAGGATCGCGGCGCCGTGATGCCGGCGACCGCCTCGACGGGCATCGAGACTGATTCCGCCGCCACGGCGACGTCGAACGTGTTCGTCGCCCGCGACGGCCGCCTGCTCGGCGCGATCGCGATCGCTGACACGGTGCGGCCAGAAGCCAAGCGCGCCGTAGCGGCACTCGGCCGGCTCGGCATCCGCACGATGCTTCTCACCGGCGACACCCGGCCGGTGGCCGAGGCGGTCGCCAGAGAGCTCGGCATCCAGCATGTCGAAGCTGATCTTCTGCCTGAGGCGAAGCTCGAGCGCATCAATGCGCTCGTGGCGGCGGGCCGAACGGTTGCCATGGTTGGCGACGGCGTCAACGATGCGCCGGCGCTCGCCGCGGCGACGGTCGGGATCGGCATGGGTTCGGGCACGGATGTCGCACGTGAGAGCGCGGACATTGTTTTGCTCGGGAACGACCTCGTCCGCTTCGTCGAGACGCTCGCACTGGCCCGGCGCACGCGTCGGATCATCTGGCAGAACTTCGGCGGCACCCTCGCAGTCGACATCGTAGGCGTTGGGCTTGCGGCCGTGGGCCTCCTTGGCCCGCTCCTCGCCGCGTTCATCCACGTCGCCTCAGAGCTTGCCTTCATTCTGAACTCGACGCGCCTCTTGCCGTCGCGGGCCGGTCGCCGCGCCCGAAACGCTGAATCGGCACGTGCCGAGGCCACGGCGGAACAGATGGTCGAAGATCCAGCATTCGGGGGACACGCGGCACCGAGGTGAATGTCGCGCCTCACTGCCCGCGGTAAAGCGGAAGCGCAGATGATCGCCTAGAGACTGCCTGATGCTGGCCAGGTCCCTGGCCTGAGGGGACCAGGTCGCGGGTCAGGTGGCGGCTCATCAGGGCGAAAAGAGCGAAGGCCAGCCCGTTCAGTACGAACACCCACGCGAAGAAGAGGTGCCGGCACCGTCCTTCATCTTGTCGTCGCTCATTGCGCCGGTCTGAGCCGAGAAGGGCCGCCCATCGATTCGTTGTCGACCTCCAGGTCCTCTTGAGGTTGGCTGCCCTGTCAGAGTCTGCCGTGCCATACCGACCTGTCGTCGACATCTTTTCGGTCACTGCAAGAGCCGGGTTTCACTGATATCACAGGGTCCCGGGTCCGAGGTCGATCCAATCTAGCGCGCCCCGCTCGGCCCGGCGTCGCCGGTCAGCAGCTGGCCGTTCATACCGAGCGGCCCATGGAACTTGCAGGAGACAGCCAGCATCCCGGAGGCCGGGAAGGTGACGTCCACCTGTACCTTGCCCTTGGGCGGGATGTCCTTGTCGATGCCGAGCTTGGGAATGCTGATGTTGTGCAGTGTGCTCGCTTCGTTCTCCACGAGCAGGGTCAGTTTCTGCCCGGGCTTGCCCTGCAGGAACGTCGGCGAAAAGTAGTAGTCGTCGGCCTCCAGCTCTAGCTTCGACAGATTCCGTACGTCCTTGGTGCCGTGGTCGGCGTAGGCCACGCCGCCCAGCATGACGGACTTGCTCTTTCCCGACGGCGAGGCGGCGGCCCGCGTCTGCGCGGGGGGCGTGGCTGCTGCGCCCGTGCCCGGCTGCACTGCAATCTTGCGCGGGGCATTGCCGACGGGGATGGTGGCCGTCACCGTGCGACTAGCCAGGTCCACCACCGAGACGTCGTTGGAGCCTTCGTTGGTCACGTAGGCCGTGCGGCCATCAGCACTCGACATGCTCCAGTGCGGCGCTTTGCCTACGGCGACGGTGCCAGCCAGAGTGTTGTTCGCCGTGTCAAGGATGGCGAGCT
>WNFF01007361.1_pt1 | contig 10153 bp, 8 predicted proteins | sample 5400441 | NCBI WGS metagenome assembly WNFF01 (sample SAMN13153345, study PRJNA577476) | soil metagenome | isolation source: 120 cm saprolite under Douglas fir tree site 2 hole 3 replicate 1 | place: USA:California | collected 2015-04-18
AGGCCGAAAACGGCGCTTCCAGATCGATGGGCTTTAGGAGGCGTGCCGTGAAACCTCGCAAACAGTCATCGATTGTATCGGACCGGGTGGACAGGAGCCGGCGAAAAGCCAAACTCCACCGTCGAGGAGTTCAAGCCTGCGCGTGGACCACTGGGCGTGATCGTCTCAGTTCGCCGGAGAGTCATCACGGTCGTAAACTCAGTGCCAGTAGTTTCTATACTAGCATAAACAATGCCTCTAGTGTCGCGTTCGCTTCTGTATATATTCACGTTCATCGGTTGCCCCGACATGCACTGGCCTGATGGGCATTTGCGGATGAGCATGCGGGGATGCCGCATTCACAAGGAGGACCGAAACCATGCGTGTCATGAAATATTCCGACGGATGGACCCGACGCCACTTCCTCGAGCAAGTCGGCAAGAGCGTTTTCGCTGCGGGCGTAATTAACCCGCTGATGGACGCGATCGGGCGAAATGGCTCGCTCGAGGCCGCCTACCCGCCCGAACTTCTCTCTATCGAGGCCTACACCAAAGGCAAGCTCAAGCCTGGGGACGTGCTAAGCGCCGAGAACGTCGACATCGTCAAAGACCTGCTCGACCCGGCCGCATATTGGCAAATCAAGCATGACGGACGTTTAGTGGACCTCGCGCCGACCGAGACCGACGTTACCAAGCTCACGCCGGTGCCCTATCTCCAAGCGACGCTGCGCAACCGCGGCAAGCACAAGATCTTCCCCGACGGCAATTGCTACACGCTCGATGGCAAGGATTGGATCGGCGGCAACCCCTTCCCTGAGCCCAAGACGGCACAGGAAGTTCTGATGGGCAATACCTTGAGCTGGGGCAAGCACGATACGCAGGCTCACCCCATACTCGACTGGGACACCGATGCCGACGGCAACGTCGACTATCAGTACGCCTCCTACTCGGTTGAATGGCAGACCGTCGGCCGCCTGGTCTTCGATCCCCATCCGTATATGCCGGGACGCGAAAACCAGCTTCGCATTTTTGGCGGCATCGTGGTGGCCCCCGGAGACGTCAACGGCACCGGCACCCTGCAGGTCTGGAGTTATGACCAGCACCAGCTCCCCGGCTATTATGTCTACCAGCCGACCACCAAACGCGTACGCACATACCCTGTCGATCAGCGTTTCGAGCCTCAATTCCCAGGCAACACGTTTTTCGCTACCGAGTACTGGATGGCGGGGGATCCTCTTTTGACGTGGAGCAATTTCAAACTGGTCGGCAAGGGCCCCGTGCTAACTTGCGCACACCACTGTGCCGACCTCGACCAAGAGCGGTGTGAAGTACTGGCGCACGCGCATGGAGCTGGTGCCTGAGGCATACGTGGTCGAGATGGAACCGACCATGTATCCTCGCGCGCCGATCGGCAAAAAAAGGATCTGGTACCACGCATCAACGCTGTGCCCGCTCACCATGATCAGCTATGACCGTCAGGGCAAGATGTGGAAGCAGTGGGAAGGCGGCTTTGACTACTACGAGCGCAAGCCCGGGATGAAGTGGATAGAGGGAACGCCGGACCATTTCTGGAGCTGGACTCACGTGCACGCGCACGATCTGCAGAGCAACCGTATGTCGCGCTTCTACTATGCGCAGACGGTCCCCGGCGGTTACCACGCCACTGTCGACGACGCTAGACTGTTTGGGGATTTCTGCTCGATGGAAGCGCTGGAACGCTTGGGCCGGTAGTTCCCCGGCAGCGCAATTGTAACGCCACCGCCGGCTCTGCTCATGCAGCGCCGGCGGTTTTCCTTTTCCCAGCCCCTCCTTTGAGCGACACAGAAAGGTCGCGCACAGTACCCGATCCCGATTCGGGAGCTCTCTTGCTGAGATCGCTGCACGCGAGGGGCTCGCCGTGCGCTATGTGGGTCGCTTGTTCCGCTTGGCTTTCCTGGCGCCGGATATCGTTGAGGCCATTGTGGAGGGCCGGCAGCCGATCAGTCTTACTGCAGAAGCAGTCACCCGGAACATTGAGATGCCGCTCGAATGGCGTTCACAAAAGACCTCTGAACATTCAGTAGCCCGGGAATCGGCACCGAATTTCTCGCACACAGAGAGAAAATCGAAATTATGCGGCACGACTCGACACATGAGCTCTCTCCGGTGCCGGCGGGGCGGGCGGATCGCCCCTACAGGCGCGCTTTTTGCGTCCATCCAAGGAGAATTCCTCAAATCTGAGACTGATGGTATGGACCCCCGCCCGCTTATATGCGGCCTCGCAATGGGCCGAAGATGTGCTGAGCAACATCCGAAAAGCGAGGAGGGTCCGAGATGGAAGTTACAACGATCGGGATCGACTTGGCAAAGAGTGCGTTTGCGGTCAGCGGTGCGGATGGCAGCGGACGAGTGGTAATGCGGCGGCAACTACGGCCGGCGCAGATACTCAGCTTCATGCGTGGGCTGCCGCGGTGCACGGTGGGGATGGAGGCCAGCGGCGGAGCGCAGTTGTGGCTCCTCCGCTCGGATGAGAATGAGGACCACCTTCTCCCCGCTGCCGACGAGGAACGGTAAATCTCAGAACGGCCTTACGTCGCGGGAATAGATCCGGCTCCCATCTGCTGAAAATTCGGCACGTCGAGCGCCGTCGAGCAAATCACGCCACATGCGTACTGCCGGCCGTGGTGGTTTCGGTTCGTCCTAACGGTCTAGACTCTGTGCCAGTTAGTTTTAATACTAGGATAAAAAATCCTCTAGCGCCGCCTTCGCTTCTTTTGTATTCACGTTCATCGGTTGAGCCCGACATGCACTGGCCTGAGGGCATCTACTGATGAAACGCAAATTTCTGGAGAGCAGCAGCAACATGAATGCAGATTCGAAACGCAGAAAGCGCCTGTGGCTATTTGGAGCGGTCGCGACAATGGGACTGATGCTATGCGGTCAGACGCGAGCATACGCCCAGCAGGGAATTGCGCAAAACCTGGAGGATAGTTTTGAACTCCACGGCTATCTGGAGAATCAAGAAATCATCCGCAGCGAAAATTATGCAAGCGATTATCACGTGGCGTCGATCCGCAATCGCATCGACTTGCAGCCTTCGGGGCAGATAATCAAGGACGTCACCTTGCCCACCGTGATGGGTGTGCCTCTGGGAACTGGTCTGTCGGTCAGCTACTTCGCCGAAATCCGGCCCGGCTACGAAGGCGCATATGATCTCGTGACCGACCGCTTCGGAAATCATACCACCGGATTTTCGGGCATCGGAGTCTCGGAATTTCAAGGAACCGGGCAGACCGCCGGTTTGGCATTGCTCAGGGCCTTCGGCTACGATCCGCGACGCTTCAAGGGTGTGGTGGCCCGTACCCTCCTGTTCCCGGAGCCGGTTTCCCAGAACATCAAGTTCATCAACAACATCAACGGTGTTCCGACCGAATGCTGGAATTGCATAAACGTCGAGCAGACAGTTAGCAACCTGCGTTTCGAGCGCGATGACAGTAACCTGATCTACTACCCTCTGCGCGAAGCATACCTTGATTTCCGCTGGGACTTCTTCGGGTCCAACCTGCTTCGTCTGGGCAAACAGCAGGTAGTATGGGGCAAGGCCGATTTTTTTCGCCTGCAGGACATCATCAATCCGGTGGATTTCGCGCAGCACTTCTTTATCGAGCCGTTCGAAGATACCCGAATCCCACAACTGGCGGCGTGGTTGCAGCACCGTTTCGGCGACGTTCTGGGCTTTCAGGAGGTTGCGGGCAACGTGGTATGGAATTTTGACGAGTTCAATCCAGTCGGATTGGGTGTGGGCGGTCAGCCTTGGGCGGTCAACTTCGGCGATCAAAAGCGCGCGTTCGCCTTTTCCAACGGTCTGTTTGACGCCGGAGAATGCGGCGGGAGCAAAACTCCGGGCGTCTGCAACCCCAACCATGTCAATTTCGGCCTGTATCGCGAGCGCGTGCCTGACTGGCGGCTGCGCAACAGCGGCGTCGGCATGAAGTGGGACTTCGAGCTTCCGCATCCGGCGATCCGCTTCGCGCTGACCGATTGGTGGGGTATCGCACAAACGCCCATCTTCGTAGAGAGTCAGCTTCAGGTGCTGGGCGATCCCGCTCATCCAGGGGCAATTTCCACCGGCAGCAACTTTGCGGCTTCTGGCGTAAATTGCTCCAAGCTTGCCACCATCAGTTCGGGCTTTCCCGGTTTTTATGGACCTGGCGGCGGCGGTGCGGCAATCATCGCGACCAACGCGCGCAGCGTACATCTGGCCAAAGGCGTCAACCCGCACACCTTCCTTAACGATTGCACCTTCGGCGCCGGCACTGAGATTCGCTATCACAAAGACAATACTCTGGGACTGTCAGCGGACTATTTCGAGCCCTTCACCGGAGTGATTATACGCGTCGAGTCGTCGTGGACGCACAACGCGCTGCTCAACGACACCGATTCGCTCGACTGGACTACCAACAACGACATCCTGCAATACGTAGTTGGCATCGACCGTCCGCACTTCATCAGGTTCCTCAACCCTGACGACAGCTTCTTCACCAGCTTTCAAGTATTCGAGACTTATTATCCGGGTGCGCATAGCTCCAATGGCGGCAAGGACGGACTGGTCACCGGCGTGAACGATTTTACTTTTACTGCGTTCACCCAGACCCACTACTATCGTGACCAGATCATCCCGCTCATCTTTGCGACCTTCGGCACCGAGGGCACCGACTCGACCATCGGCGGCAACACGGAGTGGCTGATCACCAACCATTGGTCGGCGACTATCGGCTTCGATGCGTTCCTGGGCAAGTCACATCAGCACAACGTCGGGTCAAACGCAGTCTTCCAGGCCGGCCACACGACGCCTCAGGACGCGCCATACAGCGAAACCATCTTCGGTCCTGCGCACATGCAGGCCGGCGGCGCTCAGCGCAACAAGGATGACGAGTTCTGGACCAGGATTCGCTACCGCTTCTAGGCAGCCGGCAGAAGCGCCCACCCCGCTCGGTCGCGGACGCAGGTTAACGTCCGGCGGTGGTTACGTTTGGAATGCCGTCAAGCTCCTGATCGGCCTGATTGAGATGGTTCATTGCCTCCCGGTAGTCGCCGCGCGCGATTTCACGCTGGGCCTCGATGTAATCTTCCTGTGGCAGAGGACTTGAGTACGATGCGAGCTTCGCCACGCGCAGACGACGTCCGACCTCATTCAATCTCTGACGGAGGTCGGACGTGCTGGGTGTTCCTTTATCTGAACTCGCGGTCTCGGGTTCCGCGGATATCGTTTGGCTCAGTGACGTGGCCGGCGTTGCTCCAATCGCCGCAATGAGCGCCACGGTGCTCACAATTCTCGAAACTTTCATTCGCACACTCCTGCAATCAAATCGCTCGTCAATTGTCGCAGACGACCGTGACCGAGGAGTGAGCGAGAGGCGTGCCAATGCTCGGATCTAAGGCCCGCTGATAATAAAGTTAAGTAATTGCATCGAGCGCGTTGCTGAAAAGGTAGTCCGTCATTGGAGCTTTCCGCATCGTGCTCGATCTCGATCGTGGAAAAACTGATCGGATGATCTGTTGCGCATGTCGCGCATTCGCAGAATTCTTCTGAAATCGCGAACTCATCGATCGCGGGGCGATTTAAGACCGACCGCCGCGATGCAAGCGAAATCCCGCCAAGACCAAAATTTTCCGCTGATGGCGATAACTTCGATCAGGATCAGCTCATAGATGTAGACGCTAGAGAAGGAGCAAATCCAATGACCACTACATCCAGCGTATAGCTCTCCCGCGCGACCCGCACGAGGTCGCAATCATGAATCATGATCCGCGCGATCAGTCCGTCACGTAGCGTCGCTTCGCCCATCCCTGGTCGAATGCGGTCCAGAACCACGAACCCAGCTTCAGCCGCTTGAACTTCCACTGGCCGCCGACCTTGACGTACTCTTCGTCGTAGCGCGCGGCGCCCCAGGCCGCCTGTTCTCCCTTGGCGAAGGTGCAAGGCTCGAGCAGGTACCAGACGCCCGTCGCGCGATTGCCGTCCACCTCGATTATCGGATTCATCACGTAGTGGATGGCAAAGTGCAGCATCTCAGGGATATGTCTGAACAGGCCGCGAATCGCTTCACGCCCCTCGAAGCGGCCGAACTTGTCGGAGTCCCAGACCGCGTCTTCGGTGAAAAGGGCTACCCAGCCCTCTTCGTTAGCGTGATCGACGTGCAGGCAGTAGTTGGCCTTGAGCTTTTTGATCGCCTCGATATCTTCGAGTTGCGCGATTCGTTGTTCCAGACCACTGGCGCTCATGTTTCGCCTCCTTGGTTATGCAGCAAACAAATAGACCGCGGGATTTCCGATCTTTCAAATCTGGGGCCGCCTTCCGCGCCAGGGGCGGGCCTTCTCATAAGCTGCCGCCGCGCGGAACACGCTCAGGTCGTCGAATGTTTTTCCGACGATTTGCATTCCCGTAGGAATGCCTGAAGCTGCAAAACCGGTCGGTACCGCGATCACCGGACACTGACTAACGAGATTGAAGGGCATCGTCATGTACCAACCGATCGATGCGGGCACCTTGGCGCCATCGATTGTGAAATTCGCGTCGTTCGCGTCGTGATCGTGCTTCACCGCGGGCAGCGCCGTTGTCGGACAGATCAAGACTTGGTAATCCTCGAGAATTGGACCGAGAGTTTTGTACATCTCGCCGCGCACCGCGTTAATCCGGTAGAAACGATCGGCGCTCAACGCCGCGCCGCTCTCGATCATCCGAACCAGGCCTTCAGTCATTTCGTAGCGCCAGCGTGGGAGTTTGTCGCCCAGGAGCCCGGCGAACAACACGGTCCAGTAAGTCATCCACGCGTTGTTGACGCCCCAGTTCCACCCCAGATTAACTTCCTCGACCGTGCAGCCGAGACTTTTGAACGCCTCGAGAGCCGAAAGCGTATTTCGGCGGACCTCCGAATCGACGCTGTAGAACCCGAGGTCCATCGAGTACGCGACCTTCCAGCCTCTGATGTCCTCTGGAGCCTCGGGGAGGACGACCTTTTCGCGAAGGCTGCAGATGTCATCAAGGTGCGGGCCGGTCATGATGTTCTGCATGAGTGCGGCGTCGGAGACGCTCCGTGTCATCGGCCCATAATGCAGTATCGTCTCCAACGGATGATCGAGGTCGAGCGGATTGCGCCCGAATGGAGGCTTGTATCCGACAGCACCTGCCAGGGAGGCCGGGATTCGTATTGAACCGCCGCCGTCGGTGCCATCGGCGAGCGTGGTCATCCCTCCTGCCAGCGCAGCGCCCGCACCTCCCGAAGAGCCGCCCGGGGTGTACTCCAGATTCCACGGATTGCGCGTGATGCCCCAGAGCGGACTTGCCGTCATGCCGGCATGCGCGAATTCCGGCGTAGTTGTGCGGCAATGCATGATCGCGCCCGCATCCAGTAACCGCTGAACGGTCGGCGCCGTGTGATCGGGCCGATAGTCTCGATAGATCTTCGATCCTAAAGTGGTGATCTCGCCCTTGACCGGATGAAAATCCTTGATCGCAACGGGCACGCCTTCGAGCGGGCGCGGCTCGCCGCCGCGCCGGGCGTACTGCGACTCGGCGGCCTTGGCCTGTTCCAGCGCTCGATCAAAATAGGTGTAGGTGAGTGCGTTGACCTTCGGCTCGAGCTGCTCGCATCGTGCGATGATAGCTTTGAGAAGCTCTACCGGAGAAAGGGCGCGCGTCTTGAACGCGGCAATTGCCTCGGTTGCCGTCATGTAACAGAGATCGAGATTGAGATCGCTCATCGGTTCCTCCCACTTGTCCACTTGTACGCGTGTCCGGTGGCGAAGCGCGTTGCGCTACAGGCTCGGATGTTGTCTTGCCAGGGCGTGGCAGCCATCGCAACTCTCCTCGTCGTTTCGAACTTTCCTACCACCGACAGCATCAGTTCGCCAAACTCTTCCACCATCTCCGCCCAGAACGCGTCTCGAACTGATCAACGGAATGTAGCGTCGGGTTCTTGACATAGACGCACGTTAGCGATGCTCTCGAATTGCCAGCGCCCTGCGCCCGAAGACACGCGAGGAGGATCTGTCGATGCTCGCAATCGATGCTGACAGCCATTTCGTCGAACCGCTCGATCTCTATGAAAAATACATAGATCCGCAATTTCGCGATCGCGCTTTCAAGGTGCAAACAAATCCGGCCACCGGCCTGCGCCAAATGCTAGTTGACAACAAAGCGCTGCGGCTCCTCGACGTTGAGGAGTTGCTGAGCGCGATCTCCGGCTACGGACAGAAGGAGAGCGGCCGCGACCTCAGCAACTTCGATCGCGAACTGCCCTACAGCGCCGAGTGGGAAGACATGAATAAGCGGATCAAATTCCTGGACCAGGAGGGATTCGCCGCGCAGGTCATCTACCCCACGGCGGGCTTGTTATGGGAGGACAGCGTGAGCGATCCCGTGCTGGCCGACGCGCTCTGCCGCGCTTACAACACGTGGGCGCTCGAGCTTTGCGCCTCGCACAAGGACCGGCTGTTTCCGGCGGCCCATCTGTCGCTGCGCGATCCGGAGCTAGGGGTGCGCGAACTGCAGCGCGTGGCCAAACTGGGATGCCATTCGGTTTTCGTCGGCGCGGCACCCCATAATGGGAAAAGCTTCGGCGACCCAATTTATGACCCGCTATGGGCGGCAGCGCAGGATCTCGATCTGGCGGTCGGATTGCACCTGGTGGGTCATGCTCATTACCCCGGGAGCGAGTACTTCCGCGGCCGCGATCCAGGATTTATGTGGGTTACGATGAATGTCATTCAGGATCCTCGAATTGCGCTTGCAACGATGGTCTACGACGGCGTCTTCGATCGATTTCCGCGGCTGCGGGTAGCCACGATCGAAGCGATGGCGGGATGGGTCGGGGAGTGGCTCGAACGGTTCGAGTATCGATACAAGTACATGAAGCACACTTCGCGGATGAAACGTTCGCCGACTGAGTATTTCGCGGCAAACATCTGGGTCAGCGGCGATCCCGAGGAACGGATGTTCCCGATCATGGTGCAGTTCGCGGGCGACGACAAATTCTTCATCGGGTCAGACTATCCACACGCGGAAGGCTTCGTTGACCCGGTGCGCAAAACGCGGGAGCGGCTGTCCTCGCTCGCGCCGGAGTCGGTGGAGAAGATCCTCGGCACCAACGCCCGGAAATTCTTCCGCATATCGTAAATGAGCTACCCCTACTGTCATCCTGAGCGGAGCGAGTCTGCGAGCGCAGTCGAAGGACTCCGAAGAAGAAGCTTCACCGAAAAAGCAGACTCGCTTCGCTCAGTGATCGAAGAGGCCGACTCGCTTCGCTCACAAAATTCACAAACTCTCAGGATGACGTTCTTGTGCGCAACTTATTAATGACACTCGCCACACAGGCTATTGTTGTCCGCCGCCGATGCTCGGAGCGGGCTTGCCGGGCTGCGAAGCGAATCCTTCAGGCAGATCGCGCACCGGCCTGATTGTTATCGGGACAATCTGGCCCCTGTCGAACATCTCCAGGGTCGGCGTGTGCATCCCCAGCCGCGCCATGAGGTATCGCTTCGGATAGTCTACGACTATTTGGCGCGCGACTGCCGGATCATTGGTTATTTCCGCCTTGCCAATGAACGCTGGGCCTTTCGTCTTGCCTATCCAGACGATCACGGGACTGCCACGGCGGATGCGCTTGGCCTTCCATGTCGTGGGTGAAGTTTGAATAAGCACCAGGTGATCTGGTGCTACCGTGAACCAGACCGGAGCTGGCGTGCTCTGATTGCCATCTTTGCGGACCGTCGCGATATAGAGAACGCTGGCGGTTGAAAGCGCGTCGATATCGCGTTGGGAAACCTGTGCACCCGTATTTGACCCGCCTGGATTCGTTTCCGCAAAAGCATTCGACAGCGCCACGGCGGACGCCATCGCCAAACCGCCGAGCGCGATCGCTCCCAACGCGATCATTTGCCGCCGTGTCACAGTAGGCGCGATAACCTCTGTGCCGCGGCTGTTTCTGATCGACGTCCGATTCACTGGCTCTCCTTCCGTCTTCGGCGAGACTCTAATTTCGCTGGAGGCGCGAATCGTCCATCGGGACGCACTGCGCGTTCTTTACGGCTTCAATGTCGCTTGGTCTGTTTTCTTTAACCGCGCGGGAACTCAAAAGTGCCTGCGTCTCATTGCATTGTTCACGCGTGGCGGCCCCTCCCTCGATTTTCCATTT
>WNFF01005752.1_pt1 | contig 10151 bp, 10 predicted proteins | sample 5400441 | NCBI WGS metagenome assembly WNFF01 (sample SAMN13153345, study PRJNA577476) | soil metagenome | isolation source: 120 cm saprolite under Douglas fir tree site 2 hole 3 replicate 1 | place: USA:California | collected 2015-04-18
CGGCGAGACGGGCGAGGGCGCCTCGGCGCTCGCGCTGGACGCCGAGCACGCCCCGGACGTCATCCTGCTCGACCTGAAGCTGCCCGGCATGGACGGCATCGCCGTCCTGGGCGAGCTGCGGGCCCGCGGCAGCGCCGCCCGGGTGCTCGTGCTCACCAGTGCCACCGAACCCGCGTCCGCAAGCCTTGCGGTACGCTCCGGCGCGGCGGGCGTGCTCTACAAGGACGTCGACCCCGACGCGCTGGTGCGGGCGATCCGCTCGGTGCACGACGGCCACCTGCTGCTCGCGCCCGAGGCGGCGGGCACGCTGGTGCGCGCGGCGGGCGCCTGGGGTCCCGGAGCTCGTGGAGGTGGCCTGGACGCGCTCACCAGCCGCGAGCGTGAGGTGCTGGCCGAACTCACCAAGGGACGGTCCAACCGGGAGATCGCGAGGGCCTTGAGCGTCTCGGAGAAGACGGTGAAGGCGCACGTGAGTTCGGTGCTGGCCAAGCTCGGCGTGCAGGACCGCACCCAGGCCGCCCTGCTCGCGGTCAGGCACGAGCGCGGGACCTAGGCCGGCCACCCCGGCCACCCAGTGCCTAGGCCGGCCGCCAGGACTCAGCCCAATCAGGTCTTGACCAGGTGCGCGTACACGATGATGTTGTCCGCGTAGTGACCGGTGGCCTTGTCGAAGGCCCCGCCGCACGTGATCAGGCGCAGGCTCGGGTAGCCGGCCTTGCCGTAGACGGTGGCGGTCGGGAAGGCGTCCTTGGCTACCTTCTGTACCCCGTCCACGGCGAAGCTCGCGACCTTCCCGTCGGCCAGCGTGACGTAGACCCTGGACCCGGCGTGCAGGTCCTTGAGGTAGTAGAACACCGAGATGCCGGTGAGCGAATCCACGTGGCCCAGGATGACCGCCGGGCCGCGCTGGCCAGGCGCCGGGCCGTGCTCGTACCAGCCGGTCAGGTTGTGGTCGCCGAGCGGCGGCACCTGGACCGTGCCGTCCGCATTCAGCCCGACCCTTATCACCGGCGCGCTGACATCGATGTCCGGGATGCTGATGCTGACCGGAGCCGACCTGGCCAGCGGCTTGGCCCGCGGGTCGTGGGTCAGGCTGGGCGGGACGGTCGTCACCGATGCCGGGGTAAACGTCGCCCCGGCATCGGCGGGCGTGCCGTCGAACAGCCCGAACGCGGCCACGCTGGCACCGCCCGCGCACAGCACGGCGGCGGCGAGGGCGGTGCCGAGGGCCCACCGGCCCAGGGGCGTGCGCCGGTGGCGAGCCGGGTACAACGCGTCTAGGCGGCCGGGAGACGCGTCCTGCGCCAGCGGCGGAAGGCGAGCAGGCCGAGGCCGGCGGACGCGAGCGCGGTCGCGGCGCCGCCCGCGACCAGCGGGAGGTTACCGCCGCCACCGCCGATGCTGCCGCCGCCACCGGTGTTGGCGCCGCCCGACGGAGCCGTCGACGCGCTCGCGCTGACCGTAACCGATGGGGTGGGCGAAGATGTCGAAACCACCGAGGTGGTGGGGGTCGGTGTCGGGCTAGGAGACGGCGGCGGGGGGCTCGAGGGCGGGGGACTCGAGGGCGGCGGCGTCGTGTGGCAGGTGCAGGTCGGCGTCGGCGTCGGAGTCGGCGACGGCGTAGTGCCGTCGGCATGATCGCTCAGGCTGACGGTGGAGACGCTGGCGCTGACGTGAGCGCCGGATTGTGGGGTCGCTTGCGCGGCCATGCCAGTCAGCAGCAACGCTGTCACGCCCAGGGCGAAACAGCCCGCTAGCACCCGGATGCGCATAGCCATTTCCCGCTCCTCCTCGTTAAATCGCTCCTTGTGGTCATATCGGGTAGCTAAGCAAGCAGGCATCGTAGCGCGCCTCAAATAACTAAGTCACGGATCTCGGTGATATTTAATCGTTGAACCGGATATAAAGCGCCATGACTGCACAAAGACCACCAGACCGGGCTCTCGCCAGGCGAGATTCCCGCCGGGACCGCTCTGCGCACCCCACTTACCGGTCCGTCCGGCTGGGCTGAGAGGGGTGCGGTGGCATAGGTTCGGTCTCGGCGGCCATTCGAGCTGGCGGATCCACTGGGGCGCGTGCGGAGAAAGGGGGCCGGATGTCCGACGAGGTGCTGCGGCTGCGCGGCGTTGAGGTCCGGCGTGACGCGGCGGTCCTGCTGCGCAATGTGGACTGGACGGCGCACGGGGACGAGCGCTGGATCCTGATCGGCCCGAACGGCGCGGGCAAGACGACCCTGCTTCAGGTGGCTGCGACCATGATGTTCGCCACCGAGGGCACCGTCGACGTGCTCGGCGAGCGGCTCGGCGAGGTCGACATCTTCGACCTGCGGCCGAGGATCGGGCTGACCAGCGCCGCGATCGCCGAGCAGGTACCGCCTGGGGAGAAGGTCATCGACCTGGTGCTCACTGCCTCGTACGCCATCCTCGGCCGGTGGAAAGAGGAATACGACTCCGCCGACGTCACCCGCGCGGTCGAGATGCTCGACGCGCTCGGCTGCGCGCATTTGATCAGGCGCAAGTTCTCCACCCTCTCCGAGGGCGAGCGCAAGCGGGTGCAGATCGCCCGGGCCCTGATGCCCGACCCCGAGCTGCTGCTGCTCGACGAGCCGGCCGCCGGGCTCGACCTGGGCGGACGCGAGGACCTGCTGCGCCGGCTCACCAAGCTGGCCCGCGATCCCACGGCGCCGATGATGGTGCTGGTCACCCACCACGTCGAAGAGGTGCCCGACGGCTTCACCCACGCGATGCTGCTGCGCCGGGGCTCGGTGCTCGCGGCCGGGCCCATCGAGGAGGTCTTCACCGCGCGGAACCTGTCCCGGTGCTTCGGCGTCCAGCTGGAGGTCGAGCGCCGGCAGTCACGCTGGACCGCCCGCGCACGCTGAGTGGCCGTCCGCTGGCTGAACTCGCTCGCAATCTGTAACGTAGCAGGCAAGCCCGGAAACCCCGGAAACCTCCCGAGACCCGCGCACCGGGCGCAGGAGTGAAGCAGCCATGAGCTCTCTAGTCGCGACCATCCTGCTCGTCGTCTTCGTCATTCTTGTGGTTGTGGTGGTCGTGAGGTCGGTCCGCATCGTGCCCCAGGCCACGGCGGGAGTCGTCGAGCGGTTCGGCCGGTATCACCGGACCCTGCACGCGGGCCTGAACATGGTGACGCCGTTCGTCGACCGGCTGCGCCCGCTCATCGACCTGCGCGAGCAGGTGGTCAGCTTCCCGCCCCAGCCGGTGATCACCAAGGACAACCTGGTCGTCAGCATCGACACCGTCATCTACTTCCAGGTGACCGAAGCCAGGGCGGCGACCTACGAGGTCGCCAACTACATCACCGCCGTCGAGCAACTGACCGTGACCACGCTGCGGAACGTGGTGGGCGGCATGGACCTGGAGACCGCGCTCACCTCACGGGACCAGATCAACAGCGAGCTGCGGAAGGAACTTGACGAGGCGACGGGCAAATGGGGGATACGGGTCGGCCGGGTCGAGCTCAAGGCCATCGAGCCGCCAGGCTCCATCCAGGACTCCATGGAGAAGCAGATGCGCGCCGACCGGGACAAGCGCGCGGCCATCTTGTCGGCCGAGGGATCCAAGCAGTCCGCCATCCTGACCGCGGAGGGCGAGCGCCAGGCGGCGGTGCTCAGGGCCCGCGGCGAGGCCGAGGCGGCCGTGCTCAGGGCCGAGGCGGAGGCCAAGGCGCAGGCGGCGCGGGCCCTGGGGCAGGCCGAGGCGATCACCACGGTGTTCAAGGCCATCCACGAAGGCAACCCGGACCAGCGGCTGCTGGCCTACCAGTACATGCAGATGCTGCCGCAGATCGCGCAGGGCGACGCGAACAAGGTCTGGATCGTGCCGAGCGAGATCGGGAAGGCGCTGGAAGGGATCGGCGGTTTCTTCGGTGCCGCCGCGAGCAGGTCCGCCGACCGGCCAGCATCGGCGGCATCGGGGCCGTCGGGGCACTCAGGGTCTGGGCCTGAGCTCGACGCGGCCGTCGGTCGTCACGCGGGCCTCGAAGGATGGCTGACGGGCGGTAGCGGGCCCGTGCACGACGGTGCCGTCGGCGACCACGAAGGTGGATCCGTGCCAGGGGCAGGCAACGCAGGCAGCGCCCCGCTCAACGACGATCCGGCCCTGATGCAGGGGCCCACCGAGATGCGAGCACCGGTCTGAGAGCACGCTGACCTCGGGTCCTTGCCGGTACACCAGCAGGGACAGGTAGCCGAGCTGGCGCCGGACCGGGCGTCGGTCGGGCAAGTCGGTCAGCGCGCACAGGTCGTGCCAGCCGAGTCCGGACAGGTGGCTGACTTGCTCGGCGTGGCTGGTGCCCGCACCGAGCCGGAGCGCGAGGTGCCCGCCCAGGTAGGAGCCGAGGGTGGCCACGGCGAGCCCGGACGCGGACAGCGCCCGGCCATAGCCCGTCCGGCCCCCGGCCCGGGCGGCCAGCGAGCCGAGGAACAGCGTGGCCGCGCTGGCCTGGCAGGCCGCGTGCACGAGGCCGACCCGCTGCTGGTCCCGGTGCAGCGCCGACCAGTCGGCCAGGCCGGTGGCCGCCGCGGGCGCGGTGCCCGCTATCCCGGCCGCGATGAGCACGTCGGCCGCGCGCTCGGTGCCGCGGAACAGGTCGAGCAGGACCGCCGAGGTCCAGCAGCCAAGCGGCAGCCGGACCAGCGTGGGATGCACGGGCTGGCCGAAGGGGACGCCGTGCAGGGCGTCGGTACGCGAGCCGGCCGGCAGCGCCCGCACGACGGTGTCGGACAGCCCGTGGACCACGGGGTCGAGGGCGTGCGCACGCTCGATGCGCTCGGCGAGGGCCGCCGGCCCGGACAGCAGGGAGGCCTTACGGGCCTTACGCGCGCGCCGGGCCGTGGGGAGGAGGGATTGCCGCACGTGTAGTGCGTACCCGCCACTTGCGCCGCCTACCCGCGGGAAGGTGCCCGCCGATCAAGATCGTGGCGTCACTCTCCGTTCTCTTTTGATCCGAACGGCCCGGTATCACTCCCGGCCGCTGCGTGCCTCGGCCGCTTCGCCGCGCAGCCGGGCCAGCTGGCCGCGCACGATGTCCTCAAGCCGCTGCTGGAAGTCCAGCAGCAGCCGCAGCTCATCGTCGGAGTAGCTGGCCGCGGCGGCGCGCCACGCCTTGACCAGCGGCCCGAAGGTGGGGGCGATCTCTCGCAGCCCGGGCCCGGCGTTCAGGTTGACGATCACCCGCCGCCGGTCGTGCGGGTCGCGTTCCCGCCGGACGAAGCCGCCCTCCTCGAGCCGGTCGAGTACCCCGGTGATCGACGCGGTGGTCAGTCCGGTCTGCTTGGCCAGGTCTCCCGCCGTCATGGGGCCGGTCAGGGCCACGATGTTCAGGCAGTTCAGGTCGGTGACGTTGATGCCGATGCGTTCGGCCGACATCTGGCCGAGTAGCTGCATGATCGAGCCGGCCCGGCGCATGGCCAGCAGGAATTCGCCCTCGAGCCGCCGTCGTTCGGCGCTCGCGCCTGGCGTGGGCTCGCCCTGTTCTGGCATGTCCGGCCTCCCGTCACCCCGCATCGTTAGGAATCCAAGTATTTAGGAATACTAGACAATAACTTTCCAAGATGATAGCTTCCCTAAGTGTAGATCCGGCGGAAGGTGATCCTATGAGTTCCGATGCAGAAATCCTGGTGCTGGCCGGGGTGCGCGAACAGGACGCGGGTTCGGCCTCCGGCGTGCTGAACACCGGCTTCCAGCTCGGAAATTCGGTCGGGATCGCGCTGATGGGCGTGATCTTCATCGACCGGCTCACCATCAGGCCCGGCGAATCCGTGCCCGGGATCTTCGCCGCCGCGGTCACCCACGCGCTCTGGTACCAGGCGGGCGCGTTCCTCCTGGCCTTCCTGCTCATGCTCGCACTGCCGGCCCGACGCGGTCACAACGCCGGGGCGGCCGCCGTCTGAGAGTACGGCGGGCGGACCATCCATCACCGATACGAGGGGATCATCACCATGACAAGGACCACGCAGAAACTGCCGGGCACCGACGCCGCCCGGCACGGCACCGGCGACGCCGACCTGACCATCATGTTCGCGGCGCACAGCGCGTTCCGCCGCGACCTGGCCAGGCTGGTCCGCGCGGCCGCCGTGGCCGACCGGGCTGACCCGGCGAAACGCCAGTCGGTCGCGGCGGGCTGGGAACTGTTCAAGCGCGAGCTGCACATGCACCACACCGCCGAGGACGAGCTCATCTGGCCGGTGCTGCGGCCGCGGGGCGGAGATGTTCGCCTGGATCCTGGACGGCACCGACCACGAGCAGGCCGCCGCCACCCTGGGCCAGCTCCCGCCGCCGCTGCGCCTGCTCTACCGGGCCGTCTGGAAGCCCCGCTTCGAGAAGACCCCGCGCTGGTAACCCCACTGCGTACCGTCACGCCCGGCGCAACCAGCCAGCGCCCCGCCGCAATCAGCCCGTGCCGGCACGGTGGAACATTGAGCCGGTAATAGCCGGCCCGATGGACCATCGTGCCGACTTGCCACAGGCGCCAGGCTGGCACGGGCGTGTTGAGCGGGGCTGGTGGGGCTGGTGAGTCGGGATGCGGGCGGAGGACTGGCCTGGGCGCGGGCGGCTGGCCCGGGAGGCGGGCGGTTAGGCTTCGGCGGCGCTGATGGCGGCGTCGACTTCGGCCTGGCGGGCGGCGAACTCGGCCGCGTGCTCGCTCTCGATACGCTCGGCGATGTCCTCGTCGTCGCGCATCAGCGCTTCCAGGTCGCTGTCGGCGGCGTCAAGCACGCCGAGGTCGGTGTAGGCGCGCTGGACCTTCTCGCCCCACAGCCCGATGTCCTTCACGCACGGGACGATCCGGCTGAACAGCAGCGCGCGGAAGGCCTGCTGCATGGGCGAGTGCTCGGTGAACTCCAGGCACTCCTCGACGTTGAAGCCCATCCGTTCCCAGACCTCCTGGGCGCGGAACCGGTTCCGCATCAAGTAGCAGCCCTCGACCACGAACTCTTCGCGGTCGGCGCGTTCGGCGGTGGTCAGCTGCGCGTAGTAGTCACGCAGCGCCAGCCGCCCGAACGCGACGTGCCTGGCCTCGTCCTGCATGACGTACGCGAGGACCTGTTTCACCAGGGCATTGCCGGTGATGTCACGGTGCACCCCGAACGCCGCCAGCGCCAGCCCCTCGATCAGCACCTGCATGCCGAGGTAGGGCATGTCCCAGCGGGAGTCGCTGAGCGCGTCCGCGAGCAGCTTGGCCAGGTCCTGGTTGATCGGGTAGTACGTGCCGATCTTGTCACGGATGAACCGCTGGTACAGCTCCACGTGCCGGGCCTCGTCCATGGCCTGGGTGGCGGCGTAGAACTTGGAGTCCATGTCGGGCACCGACTCCACGATCCGCGCGGCTACGGTGAGCGCACCCTGCTCGCCGTGCAGGAACTGGCTGAACAGCCACGCTCCCATGTGCTGGCCGAGCTCATCGCGTTCGGCCTGCGACAGCACCTCCCACTGCCGCGATCCGTAGATCGGGCTGAGCTCCTCGGAGGTCGCCATCACGTTCGCGGGGTCGACCGGGAGGTCCCACTCGATCCGCTTGGTGGCGTCCCACTGCTTGTCCTTGCCCCGCTGGTACAGGTCGAGCAGCCGCTGCCGCCCCTCGTCGTACTCCCAGGAGAACCGCGCGGCCCCGGTCGAGGGCACGTCCCAGGTGCCCTTGTCCACCGGCGTCGTGTACAGGTCATAGGTGCTCACGGCGGCCTCCTCGGCGGCGCGGGACGGCGGCATGCCTTCTTCCTTACTACCCAGTAACTACGCCGCGCGCAATGCCCGGACGGGAAAATCTACCGAGCGGTAATGGCTTGAACCGGTAGCCCATGCCGGACTCGGTGAGCAGGTACCTCGGCTGGGAGGGTTCGGGTTCGAGCTTGCGGCGCAGCTGGGCCAGGTAGACCCGCAGGTAGTTGCTCTCCGTCTCGTAAGAGGGTCCCCAGACCTCCCGCAGCAGCTGCCGCTGGGTGACCAGGCGGCCGCTGTTGCGGACCAGGATCTCGAGCAACTGCCATTCGGTGGGCGTCAGCCGGACGCCACTGCCGTCGGCCCTGGTGACCTGCTTCGCCGCCAGGTCCACGGTGAAGTCCGCCGTCGCGACCACCGGCTCGTCCGGCGCGGGCGACGCGCGGCGGACGGCGGCGCGCAGCCGGGCGAGCAGCTCGTCCATGCCGAACGGCTTGGTGACGTAGTCGTCGGCGCCCGCGTCGAGCGCGGCCACCTTCTGGCTCTCCTGCCCCCACGCGGACAGCACGATGATCGGGATGGACGTCCAGCCGCGGACGCCGTGAATCACCTCGGTGCCGTCCATGTCAGGCAGTCCGAGGTCCAGGATGATGACGTCGGGTCGGTCCCGGGCCACGGCGGCGAGCCCGGTGGTGCCGTCGACGGCGGTGCTGACGTCATATTCGCGGGCGCTGAGGTTGATCCGCAGCGCCCGCAGGATGGAGGGCTCGTCGTCAACGACGAGCACACGGGTCATGACCCCGCGCCGAGTGCGGACTTGTCCCCGCTCGCCACCGGGAGCGTGATCTGGACCGTGAGCCCGCCGCCGGGCGTGTCCTGGGCTATGATCCGCCCGCCCATAGCCTCGGCGAAGCCCTTGGCCACCGCGAGGCCGAGCCCCACGCCCGGGTAGCGATCACCGACGCGGGTGAACGGCTCGAAAATTCGCTCCTTCTGCTCGTCGGGCACGCCCTGGCCGTGATCGACCACTTCGAGCAGCACCGTGTCCTCGAGCAGCTGGGCGTGCAGCTCGGGTGGCCGGGTGGCCGGGGAGTGCCGCAGCGCGTTCGAGAACAGGTTGGCCAGGATCCGCTCGAGCAGGCCGGGATCGGCGAGCACCAGCGGGAAACCGTCGGGTACCGCCATCTCAAGCCGCAGGCAGTCGTCGAGCCCGAGCAGGGCCGCCGGGGCCACCTCGTCGATCGCGGTCGGGCGCAGGAACGGCTGCAGGGATCCGGTGTGCAGGCGGCTCATGTCCAGCAGGTTGCCGATAAGGGCGTCGAGCCGGTCCGCGTTCTGCTCGATCGTCGCGAGCAGGTCGGCCTGGTCGGCCTCGGACCACTCCACGTCCGTCTGCCGCAGGCTGCTGACGCTGGCCTTGATCGAGGCGAGCGGCGTGCGCAGGTCATGGCTGACGGCCGCGAGCAGCGCGGTCCGCATCCGGTTGCCCTCGGCCAGCGCCTCGGCCTGGGCGGCCTGGGTGCGGAGCCGTTCCCGGTCGAGCGCGGCCGCGGCCTGGGCGGCGTAACCAGCCAGCAGGGCGGGCGTGGCCGAGTCGGCCTGCCCGGTGACCAGCAGGGTCAGATCGCTGCGGATGTCGATGCGCGAGGCCGCCGGCAGGCTGCCATCGACGCCGCTCGAGGCGGCCCGCACCCAGCGGCCGCCCGCCCGTTCCTGCAGTTCGGCCTGGCCGCCGTGGGTCCGGGTGAGGTGATCGAGAACGGCTGCGGGCGAGTCGGCGCCGCCCAGGACGGTCTGCGCCAGCTCGAGCAGCGAGGCCGCCTCCTCCCTGGCCCGCGCGGCCTGGACGGCGCGCCGGGCGGCGAGGTGGACCACGCTGCTGACGGCGACCGCGACCGTCACGAAAAGCAGCAGCGCCAGCAGGTTCTTGGGCTCCTGGATGGTGAACGTGTGCAGCGGCTCGGTGAAATACCAGTTGAGCAGGAGGCTGGCCGCCACGGCGGCGAGCACGGCAGGCCAGAAGCCGCCGAGGACCGTGATCGTCACCACCGCGACGAGGTAGATGAGGAGGTCGTCGGCGAGGTTCAGGTGCTGCCGCCAGGCGGCGAGCACCGCGGTAAGCAGCGGAAGCACGGCGGCGGCGAGGACTACGCCCGCGAGGCGCCGGCGGGCGTCGATCGCGCCGGCTTGGTTCGCCGTCCCGGGCGGGTTCGCCGCCCCGCCGGGCGGGTTCGCCGCCCCGCCGCCAAGCTCGGCATCCGGCGCCGCCTGGCCGTGCGGAGTCCCCTTGGGGGTGGGGCGGCCGGCTCGCATGCCCGTATACGTACCCATGCTTACCAGTGTGAGTCGCCGGCAGTACCACCGGAACACCAGGCCAAGACCGGCGGCGGCCAGCGCGCTCGCGCCGATGACGATGGCCGCGTGGGCGGCGGCCGGTCCCGTCGGCCGCAACTGCGCGTAGGGCGGCCGGGA
>WNFF01009473.1_pt1 | contig 10150 bp, 12 predicted proteins | sample 5400441 | NCBI WGS metagenome assembly WNFF01 (sample SAMN13153345, study PRJNA577476) | soil metagenome | isolation source: 120 cm saprolite under Douglas fir tree site 2 hole 3 replicate 1 | place: USA:California | collected 2015-04-18
CAGGGCGCCCGCGCCCGGCGCCGATCTCGCGGACCTGCTGCGGAAAAATCCGCAGCAGTACGATCTTTCACTCGGACACTTTCTCGACCTTACGCCTGAAGCTCTGGGAATGTTCCGGCCACAACTGATCGGCGCCGTGGGTTCACTTTTTGTCGGGGCCGGGGTCAACTTGTGGCTGCGCTACCTGCGCAAGCCGGAGCACGGAAATATGGTTCTGGCCGCGATGATGGTCGCGTTGCTGGCCTGCGTGCACGCCGCTTTTGTCACCTTTTCGCCGGTTCTTTCGTCCCGGCAGCTGGCCGTCGCCATCGAGAAGCACTACCGGCCCGGCGATGTGGTGGTGATTGACGGCCAATATCATGAAGCCTCGACTCTGAATTTTTATCTCCGAGTGCCGGTGCAGGTTCTGCACCCGCCCAGCGGCAATCTCTGGTATGGCTCCAAGTTTCCCGACGCTCCCCGGGTCTTTGAGACTGAAGATTCGTTTGCGAAGCTCTGGAGTAGCCCATCCATAGTCTTTCTTTGGACCGATCAGGATAGCCCCAAAGAACTGAACGGGCTGCCGCAGCATTTCCTGGCGCGCAGTGGCGGAAAGTCGGTCTTCACCAACCGGGAGCTGAGTCGGTGATTCCTCTGTTTTGGCGCGTGCTCCTGGGGATCGCGACTTTCGGACTGATCAGCTCCAGCATTTTTCTGTTGCTAGTGCTCATCGCAGCCGCGCGTTTCAAGAAACGGGCCGACTCGGCACGTGAGTCAGTCCTGAACGTCTCCACCGATCTCCCGCCGGTCACGATCCTCAAGCCGGTGCACGGCATGGAAGAGCGTCTCGAACAAAATCTGGAGAGTTTTTTCCAGCAGGACTATCCGGATTTCGAAATCATCATCGGCGCTCGCCGCGCGGATGATCCGGCGGTTGCGCTCGCGGAAACACTGTGCGGTCGCTATCCCCAGGTGAAAAGCCGCATCGTGGTCTCCGGCCCGCCCTCCTGGCCTAATGCTAAGGTGTTCACGCTGGATAAAATGATTCCTCTGTCGCGAAATGACTTCTTCGTCATCAGCGACAGCGATGTCCGGGTGGAGCGCGACTTCCTGCGCAATGTGATTCCTCCCCTATTCGACCAGAAACTCGGCCTGGTCACTTGCCTGTACCGGGGCGATCCTGCTGCGGATTTCTGGTCCTTGCTGGAGGCGCTGGGAATGTCGGTGGAAATGCCGTCCGGCGTGGTGGTGGCTGACATGCTCGAAGGAATTCGTTTCGCGCTCGGCCCCGCAGTCGCACTCCGTCGTGACGCTTTGGAAGCAATTGGGGGAATCGCCGCCACGGCGGATTACTACTCCGACGATTACGTGCTGGGCAACAAAATCTGGGGAGTAGGGTACAGCGTCATCTTTTCTCACCACTTCGTCTATCACGTGCTCACTCCGCGTCCCTTCCTCAGAACTCTGGGCGACCAGTTGCGCTGGATGAAGAGCACACGCCACTCCCGCCCCTGGGGCCATGTCGGTACCGGGCTCACTTTCGCCATGCCTTTCGGCGTGCTCGGATTCGCTGCCGCTGCGGCCCTAGGAAATTTGCGTCTTGCTGTAGGCTTGCTCGCGATTGCATTTCTCAATCGCATGATTCAGTCCATTGTTGTGGGATGGGGGCTGCTTCAGGACCCGCGCGCGCTGCGCTTTTGCTGGCTGTATCCGCTGCGCGATTTTCAGGGATTTGTGGTATGGGCGGCCAGCTTCCTCAGCCGCGATTTTTATTGGCGTGGGGAGACCTATCGCTTTACGTCCGGCGGGAGGATCATCGCCCAGGACCGTGAGGCCGCGACGACTAATCCGCGCTGACGAAGTTGAGTTGCGGAGAAGCTAGGATTTCCGTTCAACAAAACGGACTACACAAACCTTCAATCGCTGCGCGTGAGCTTCCCATTCTTCAAATGAAAAACCTCACCGCGCCAGACAATCTTGCTTCCCACCAGCCCTCCTAGCCAAATCAAAACCGCCAGAAAATCGCGGACGGGAAGCAGCCAGAACCAGCGCACGAATTCGCGGTCACGCAATACCAGCCACGCCGTGACTAGCGCCATGGCTGCGCGAGCGGTCAATGCGGCGGCAAGCAGTCCCCAAGCCCAACTCGCTCCACCCGCCACGACTAAGGTCAGGACTGCCCAAGGCAAGGTGAAAGTGAAAAGCAATCCAGCGTAGCCGCCCGGCAAGTAGGTCTCAACCACAGATTCCGAGAGCTTCACTATCAAATTTCGCTGCGCAATCCGGCGTCCCAACTCGTAATCATCCGCAAGATAGTCGGCAATCGCCTCGAATCCACCGACTGCCTCCAGGTCGCGCCTGCGAAATGCCAGAGTCGATCCCAGTCCGAAGCGCAGTCCGCCTTCAATTTGCCGCGCCGCCAGAACTCCGGCCATGAAATCGGTGCTGATGCTTAACGACTCCAGCCTGGACGCCATCGTGTCTGCCGGAACTCCACGGTAGAGACAGGTGACCAGGCCGGTTTCCGGCGCTTGCAGCTTGGTCATGACTTGCCGCAGATAACCTGGTTCGACGCGGATGTCGCTGTCGTTCACCAGGATAAAATCGTGCGCTGCAACCGCCGCCATTTGCGCCAGGCTGCTGACTTTCCCATTCGCTCCGAGCTTTTTGTCGCATCGCACCAGCTGCATCCCGCGATCAGGAAATTCCTCGATCAGTTTCTCGACCACCGGGATTGCCGGATCTTCCGGGTGTGTGACGCCAAACAGAATCTCGTACTCCGGATAATTCTGCGCGCAGTGGGAACGAAGGCTGGCATACATTTCAGGATCAGTTCCCTTGAGCGGCTTCAGGATGGAGACCGGGGGTGTTGCCTTCGATTGCGGAGCGGAGTGTCTCCGGTGCGAGGCAAAACGTCCGCCTGCCCAGATGCAGAGAGCGCAGTACAGCACACTCACAGTGGCAACAAGCGTCGAAATGATGAGCGAAATGTTCAGGAGCTTAGCGATCATCGGTGGAGGGTCAATTGTGCACTGGCAGAGGAAGCCGGTGCAAACCACGCGCTGACAGTCGCAGAAGCGAAGAGCTAAAACAATAAGAACTGTACTTACGTCTCCATCGCTATGTGGCACACGCGTCCCACTAGACACTCGGAGACGCTCTCCCGGTCATCCACCGGCAAAACTTCGACCGCGCAGGTGCGGTTGTGAGGACGGAGCACGATGCTTTTACCTGCCAACTCCACGTACCTGATCTTGGACACACCCTTCGCGTAAACCGCATACATGTTCAGCTCACCCTTGCGGTAGGGCTGAAGCGAGTTGTAGTGGCGGTCAATCAATAGCGTCGCGCCTGGTAGAAGGCGCGGATACATGCTCATGGCGTCGCTGTCGGTCTTGACGACGACAAAGCGCTCCCAGTCGCCGCGTTTCCCGTGCATCTCGGGACGCAGCTTGCGCAGAAAACTGCGCTTGAATTTCTGAATTTCGCGCACGTTCATGCTCATCACCAGCGGTTGGGTGGCCGCGACGGCGCTCTCCACCACGAAAATGTTGTCGAATTCGTCGTCACTGGGTGGAGGAATGCTGGCGCGCTTATTAACTTCAGCTGGATCGAGCAAGTCGAGAACGGATAGGTGTTGCACGTTCAGCACCCGGTCCATGCCCTCCAGACTGAGGCTTCGCTTGCGGTTCAGGAAATTGGAGATGTGCGCCTGCTTGAAGCCGGTCTGCTCCGCCAGCTTCAGGCCGGTGAGATCTCCTTCATCAATCCTTTCCCAAATGGTCTTGCGCAGGTTCTCTTGCAGGCTCTTGAATTTCATGTCCGCAGTATAGCAGATGGCTATTGCGCTGGGCATAAGATTTGCTTACTTCTGCAGTCGCCCGTCTGGTCGAGGAAGCCTCCAGGGTTTTCCTAAGGACGAAGCCGCTTTTCCACAAGGGAAATGACTGCTGCGCGCACGGCAAATACATTATGGAGGTCCAAATGCAAGATGGGCAAGGGAATGCGGCTTACTTTGACTAGCAAAATCTTAGAGCTATACGATCAGGCACGCGATATAACAAGTCGCTGGTCTCTGAGGGGAGAAAGCAGGGCAGTCTCATGTCGCAGTTGCCAGGAGAAGTGGAAGAAAAAGGTTTTGTTGAGTTTCGACGCAAAGTTCGTGCCGCCGAGGTGCTTTCCGCCGCCATGGAGCGTCTTCTGACGCAGATCCAGTTCAGCGGACGGGTCAACGTAGTGGTGCACAACGGCCGGGTGTTGAAGTCCGGATACGAGGAAGGATACTTCCGCCGTACTGCCACTTGAACCGGGCGGCCTCCCGCCACGCAACATAACTAAATAATTCCAGACAGGTCGTCGTAAGAGAAACGTGCCCTGTGATCCGGGAAACCGGCACAGGGCTTTTTTTGTTTTGCAACCCAAATTAGGGAGGCATCACATGGAACCTCTAGAAGCTGGCTCAATTCAGTTGGAACTCAAGTATTGCGAACGCTGCGGCGCATTGTGGCTGCGGCCAAAAGGCTCAGATCTGCTGTTCTGCGCGGGTTGCGCGCGGGCGATGGCCGGACTGATTCCCGGCTTGCGCCTGGCGCCCCGCCGTCGCGGAGCTCCGGGAAACGATCGTCTCACCCAAGTCGCATTCTGGAGCGAAGGAGGTAACGCATGAGCAGCACTCCTTCGCCTGACCCATCTGTCATGCTTGCTCCCCGGTCCGCAGAGCTTCTGCGCATCCGAAGTGGATGCGTCTTCGGCAAACCTACTCTCGGAGCGCGCGGCGGAACTCTGGCTGTACCGCTCGCGAACGGCCGCACTGCTCAGGCGTTATCCGCGGTTCTCGATTGAGGTCGGGAGACTGCCCTCCATTCTGGGCCGCGAATTGTTTCGCTCCAAGGTAACTTCCTACCGCATGTCCAGTTTCGAGGACGCGGTCATCTTTGTTTACGATGTAGAGCGCGCCCTCGCCCAACTGAACCCCTTCGCACAACTATTGATCGCAACGATTGTCTTCCAGGAATACACCCAGGATGAGGCCGCCGAGCACCTTCGCTGTGCGCGCAGGACTATCTGCCGGGAATTTCCAGAAGCCCTGGACCGGATCTCGGAGCTTTTTCTTGAAGGCGGACTACTGAACCGGCTTCCTTGCGCGCCTGTGGAAAATTTTTGTCAAGGGGGTGCGGAGGGCGATTTTCAATTAAGTGATTGCAAACAGGGCGAATAAATTTATGCAAAGTATGGCACAATTTCCTTTTCAGAATGCTATTCTGAAAATAGAGAGCAAGAAAAAAGAGCGCGCCCCTGCGGCGCGTTTTTCTTTTTGCCTACACATGGCCCCATGCCGAAAAAAGGTCTTGACCCGCAGGTAAATCTTTTTACGCTGCGCCGCCAGATTACAGATCTGGTGGCCCAGAATGCGGTGGCGATGGTGCAGCAAGCCATCGACGCGGTAAATGAGGAAGGCCAGTATCAGGCGATCAAATACCTATTTGAGATGATCGGTCTTTATCCGGCATCGGTAGAGGATGAAAGCCCGGTCGGAGATTCGCTGGCCAGAACGCTCCTGGACCGCCTCGGGCTGTCCGAAGCCATGCCAGCAGAGCCGGAGCAGCGGGAAAAAGAATTCACAGCGTCCAATCCCTTAAAATGAAATCCATCTCGTGGCGGCCTCCGAGACTTCATCTCTCGGCGGCATTGGAACGGCAATCGAGAACTTTGGCGTCCAGGCAATTGTTCGCCGGGGAGGCGGGCATGGCGCGGACGAGACACGGAAACCTTGGGATGGACATGACATGGGTGACGGGACGAATCGCGTTGGGCGGCGGCATTTGGTCGGCGGACAACATGGCCGCGGTGGCCCGCGCAGGCATCACCCACATCATTGATATGCAGATCGAGTTTGACGACACCGCGCTGGCGGAACCGCATGGGATCGAAGTCCTGTGGAATCCGACGGACGACGATTTTCAGCTTAAGCCGCCGGAACTGTTTCAGCGCGGCGTGGATTTTGCCCGCCAGGCCCTCGAAAACGACGACGCGCGTTTGTTCATCCATTGCGCCGCCGGAGTCCACCGCGCTCCCATGATGACGCTGGCGGTGCTTTGTGCCCAGGGTTGGGAACTACAAGCCGCAATGGCAACCGTTTCGTCGCGCCGTCCATTTGCGGATTTCGCTGAAGTGTACGTCAGCAGCGTCGAGAAGTTTTTGCAGCAGCAAGTGACGCAGGAGATTGGCAAACCACTCATCGAGTAAGACCCCGAACCTCTCCACGGTTCATTCAGACTCGGAGGATTTAGACTTCAAATTGACAACCTCCACGGCACCGGTTTGCGCGACTACACCACCGCCATTGACGCCGCGCACGCGCCGCGTATCATCCGCAAACTGAACGAGGCGTCCGAGCTGCGCTTTACCCTGCTGCAGGATGACCCCAGCTTCGTGGTGCCGACTCGGGGCGCGCGCGTGCTCCTGGGGCGGACCAACGGGCAAGATGTTTTCACCGGTTACATCATTGCCTCGCCGGAGTACGAGTATCTGGGATGGGGCATTCACGGCCCCATGTACCGCTACAACATCGTCGCGAAAAGCGACGATACCCTGCTCGACGAAAAGCGCCTGACGTCGCGAAGCCCTTTTGTGGCCCGGAGGGCGGGTGACGCACTCCGGCAGTTGACCGTGGAGGCCATTCCCAGCGCATTCGACCTCAGCGCAGTTCAGAATCTGGACTCGTTGCCATCTTATCCGCCGGACCCCCAGCTGCCGTGGTCGAAACACGCGGCCGCCATCGCAACCCTGCCGCGCGGCAGCTTTCGGATGATGAACGGCGCTTTGGTGTTTGCCCCGCTGGGCGCCGCAATCTGTTCGCTCGATGAAGCGGACGCGAAATTTTCGCCGCAGGGACTTGCGTTGCAACCGGTGAATTCAATCGTGAACGACGCGACTGTGGTGGGTGAGGTCGAGCCGCAAGATTTCGTGAAGGACTATTTTGTCGGCGATGGACTTACCACTCGCTACCATCTTTCGCAAACTCCCTTCACTCGCCTTAATAGGAGCATTTTCAATGAGGAATACATCGGCACTGCACTCGATTCCACACGCTGGAGCGTCGCCGACCCGGCAGGCGCAGTGAGCATCAGTGGCGGAAAGTTGCAGATCACGGGTGGGAATGGAAACGATGGAGCCACCACAGTCAGCTTCGTCGAGAACATAGAGCTCGGCGCGGCCTCAGTACTGCAGCACGGCGATGTGGTCTTCAATGCCCCATCGACCGGAATTCTCGGCGGACTTTACCTCGGAATCGTCTCACTGGCGAAATTGCATAGCGGGATTTCAGGTTACGCCTGCAGGGGGAGCCTCGGAGATCCAGGCTTTGTTGAACGGTGTCGCTGCAGGGGGTTCGCTGACCACGGTTACCGGTCATCATTATGTGCTCAGTACGCGTATCTACTCGCAGGAGATTTATCGCCAGCAGCAGATCTTTCACGGCGCAGCGTACCCGGCAGGCAGCGGGCTGGGCGGAGCGCAAGTGACCGCGAATGTGCGTATTGTGCTTGAGGTCCATGACATTGACCCCGCGAATCCCGCGACCATGGTTGCGCCCTCAACTGTGTTGTACGACGGCGTCCTTTCCAGCGCGCCGGCCTTCTGCACATACGCTCTGGCGAATTCCCCCAGCTTACACTGTGCCATCGCGTTCACGCGTTTTATGCAGGCCGCCGATACCGAAGTTCGCAGTGCGTTGCCGGGACAGAGTTATCGCACCCGGCTGGTGGGACCGCTTTCCTCAGGGGGCGAGTGCAACATCTATTCGGGTCCGACGCTCGATTTCTTTAGCCAGCATGTCCCGGCAACTAACGAACTGATAGAAGTTCATTACCGGGGCGGAGGGCGGGCCATGGCGCGAGTGACTAATCCCGCGAGCATCGCCGCCGAGCAGCGTGGAGCTGACGATGGCATGCACGGCGCGATTCGGCATGTGAAACTACCACCGGCGCGCACCAGCGTGGACTGCGAGAACGCCGCGCTGGCGGTTCTGGCGGATGCGGCAACGGGAGGATGGACAGGCAAGTACGAAACCTGGAGCGACTTCCTTCCTGGAAATGTCCAGGACATTTTTCCGGGAGACGCTATCAACGTGAATGTTCCTTCGCGCTCGGCGGTATTCCAGGCTATTGCCACGGAAGTGCAGATTATGGTGCACGATTTCCGCAGTGAGCACAGTCTTTATCAGATCCAGTTGGCGGCGGCATTCGCGGAAAAACTGTCATTCGAATTCGACGCGACCAAAACCAGCGCCGCGCTCAACGTCACGCCGGTCACTAGCGCGCAGGTCGGGACCACGGTCCTTCCGGATCTGACCGCGGCCGCAGTCACGCTGGTGAGCTCCACGACCGCGAGCCTGGATGCCGGGGCGGCGGCGCCCTCGGGCGGAGGAATTGAAATTAGGTGGAGCGATTTTGGATGGAACCCGGCCAACGATCAAAATCTTGCCGGCCGCTTCACCACGCAAACATTAACATTGCCCCGCCTGGCCAAGGTGCAGGATTATTTTCTGGCCAGTTCGACGTGTCAGTGCCGCCAAAGTATTCTCGATACTCTGCAGCGCTCCACATTGATTACCCGTATTAGGTCCGGCTGCTAGCTCCTAGCTTCTAGCTGTTAGCAAGCCTTGGCTCGCGGGAGTCCCAATACTTGGTTGCTAGAAGCTAGTAGCTAACAGCTAGAAGCTTTCATTTATGTCTAATCGCACCGACGACGCCCAAACTCGCGACTCCGCGAATCATCCGCTGGTGATGCGGGTCAGCGAAAATGACTTCCAGTGCGAAGTGCTGGAAAAACTTGCCCGCCTGGAGGCCAAGATGGACATGCTGGTTGGCGGAGGACAGCCCGGGCGGATGACGGTTGCCGAGGAGAGGATCGAGAAACTGGAGCCCAGCGACATACGCCGCAGCGTTTACGACCGCTTGGTCAACGTCATCCTCACCACTGCGCTCAGCGCGTTGATTGCGTTTCACGACAAGTGGTGGAAATAGAAACCATCTGATGATCGGATGACCGGGTCATCGGGCGATCTGTATTTCACCCCGATTTCGTGGGACGTGGCGTTTGTCGGCACAGTCCCGGCTCATGGCGTTCGCTTCCACCCTCCGTGCGTTGACTGCACAGCTCGAGGTATGAAGAAGTAGAAATGTAGGCTGACGTTTGGATTGAACCCTCCGCACGTCGTAAAAGGAAGTCCTGAATGAACTGCAAGTTGAGCCCGACGATTCTGGCGCTGCTCACGCTTACCGGTTGTGCGGCTCACCACCCGAATGCTTTTCGCACCGTGCTGGATCCCAACTGGCTTTTAGCGCCCATCGTGATTGAGGACTGCGACCTATCGCGCGAACCTATGTACTGCCGCAAGGTCAAGCTCCGCTACCGCGCGGGCTGCGAGAAAATCGAAGTGATACAGGCAAAGAAATAAAACATCGGATCGAATGATCGGGTCGTGGCGATCTTTACTTCCCGATCAACCGATGGCGAGATCACCCGATAGTGTTTCCAACACCCGGTCTACTTCTGCTTCAGTGTTGTAATGAACGAATCCAATGCGCAGGAAACCGCCGTCCTTTTCCACGCCGAGCCGCTCGGTCAAGTTGATGGCGTAATAGTTGCCGTCCCAGGTGAATATGCCGCGCTCGCCCAGCCTGGTGGCGAGCTCGATCGGAGTGTGTCCATCGATTCGGATGGCGAAGGTCGGACAGCGCGACTCTGAATTGCCGATTCCGAAAAGTCGCACGCGGCGAATTTCGCTGAGGCCGCAAAGCATCTTTTTCATGAGTTCGCGCTCGTGCGTCTGGATTGCGCGATAGGCGGCTTGCATGGCGTGTCGCCGGTCGGAAACCTGCTCGCTTCGCCGGCCAAGCTCCGCGATGTATTCCACGCAGGCCGTGATGCCCGCGATGCACTCGTGATTCAGCGTACCCCACTCCCAGCGCTGCGGAACGGCGTTAGTGTTGGCGCGAACTTTATAAGGAGTAAGCCGCGCCATGTGCTCGCGTTTTCCGTACAGCACGCCCATGTGCGGCCCGAAGAATTTGTAGGTTGAACAGACCAGGAAATCGCAATCCAGTTCGCGGACATCAATCGGCCCGTGCGGCGCATAGTGGACGGCGTCAATGTAAGCCAGCGCTCC
>WNFF01030478.1_pt1 | contig 10150 bp, 10 predicted proteins | sample 5400441 | NCBI WGS metagenome assembly WNFF01 (sample SAMN13153345, study PRJNA577476) | soil metagenome | isolation source: 120 cm saprolite under Douglas fir tree site 2 hole 3 replicate 1 | place: USA:California | collected 2015-04-18
TGCCGCGGAGTGCGCCGCGGAGCGGATGGCGGGCTAGTGCTATGGCTGCGTCCCGGGGCGCCTACTAAGCTGGGCCTGCCATGAAGTTCAGCGAGCTTGCCGCGAACCTGGATCTGATGGAGGCTACGAGCAGCCGCAACGAGCTCGTTCGCATCCTGTCTGAGGTGTACCGGGCTTGTTCGGTGGATGAGCTCGAGCCGATCACTTACCTGATCCAGGGCCGGCTGGCGCCTTTCTTCGAGCCGGTGGAAATCGGTCTTGGCCAGATGCTCCTCATCACGGCGGTCGCGACCGCGTCTGGCACTCCGAAGGAGGAGGTCAGCAAGCTGAACCGCCAGATCGGCGACCTCGGCGTCACCGCGCAACGCCTGGCACGCGAGCCCCAACGGGAATCGCCGTCGGTCGTCGAGGTGCACCAGCGCCTGTCCAGGATCGCGGCCGCAGGGGGTGCCGGCAGTCAGCAGGAGAAGCTCGACGGTTTCACCGGCCTTCTTGGCGACCTCGATCCCATTTCGGCGAAGCACCTCGTGCGCATCACCCTCGGCAAGATGCGGCTGGGGATCGGCGACCCGACGGTGCTCGACGCGCTGTCATTCGCGAAGTACGGAGACCGTTCCCGCCGGCCCGTCCTGGAAGCCGCTTACAACCGGACCTCCGATCTCGGCCTCATCGCCCGCACCCTGTGGGAGGACGGCGAGGCCGGGCTCGATGCGCTGAAGGTCAGAGTCGGGCATCCGCTCCGACCTCAACTTGCAGAGCGCCTGCCAAACCCGGAGGCGGTGATCAAAAAGCTCGGGCTGGTGGGCGTGCAGCCGAAGTACGACGGCCTGCGCGTCCAGATCCACAAGGACGCGGACCGGGTGAGCATCTTCTCGAGAAACCTGGAGTCGATGACCGAGATGTTCCCGGAGCTGGTCGCCGCCGCAGGAGGCTTGAAGGTCAGGAGCGTGATCCTCGATGGCGAGGCGATCGCATACGACCCGGACTCCGAAGAGTTCGTCCCTTTTCAGGAAACCACGGCTCGCAGACGCAAGGAAAACATCGAGGAGTTTGCTGCCCAAGCGCCGATGCGAGCGTTCATCTTCGATGTGATGTTCCGCGACGGATCCGACCTGACGCCCCTGCCCTACGAGCGACGCTTCGAGATCGTTGAGGAGCTGCTGCGCCACTCCGAGACATTGGTGACGGCGCCGCTCATGAAAACTGACTCGACCGATGTTCTGACCAGCGAGCTGCTCGACAACATCAGCCGCGGCCTCGAAGGTGTCGTGGCCAAGCGCCTCGATTCGCCCTACCAGGCGGGCGCCCGCAACTTCAACTGGGTGAAGCTGAAGCGGAACACGAGCGGCCAGCTCAACGACACCGTCGACGTTGTGCTGCTCGGCTACTACAGGGGCAAGGGCAAACGTGCAGAGTTCGGCGCGGGCGCCTTGCTCGCCGGCGTCTACGACAGCGACAAAGACGAGTTCGAGACGATCAGCAAGCTGGGCACCGGCTTGTCGGACCAGGGCTGGCGCGACATCCACCAGCGGCTGGCAAGCCTCGAGGTCCCGGACAAGCCGCCGCGAGTGAGCTCGATCCTGGTCCCCGACGCCTGGCTGGAACCCGCGATCGTGGTGGAGGTGCTGGCCGACGAGATCACCCCGAGCCCGCGTCACACCGCAGGGTTCGCCTTGCGCTTTCCTCGGATCGTTTCATTTCGAACCGAGGACAAGAAACCCGAAGACGCCACCAGTGTCCGCGAGATCCGCGAGATGTTCGAGCAGCAGAGGCAGCCGGGCCGTGGTCGACCTGGGTGAGGACCTAGCGCGGCTCGACGAACAGGCTCTGCTCGCTGCGACCGATCCTTCGGTGACGGTCGTAGAGAATCCCTTCGGCCAGACCCGTGCCACGCGGCTCCAGCCACGTGCGCGCGTCAACCATCACCCACTCGTCGACCGGAAGCTTTTGCACGTGGATCGTGAGGTCGGGGTTGACGAACGAGATCTTTCGAGGGTCGACCACATAGCTGATCCCGTTCGGGAAATCGGCGGCCGCACAGATGCGCAGCAATCCGCTGGGCTCCTCTCCCGGGACCAAGGGGAGTTTGAGACGAAACCATGCCCACCCGGGACCGCGACTACGATCCGGATCTTCCGGCGCCCGGCCCTCGACGCCGAGCAAGTGATAAGCCGGGCCTCGCGACCAGCTGCCGAACCATTCGGCAAGCAACTCCGGCGGACCGTGTGGTGGGGGCTCGTGCTCCTCTGGGACTTCCATGGCAGCGGACCGGATGCGAAGGCCAGTCGCGCGTGCAACTTCGCTGCCTTCGCTCCAGAGCGACGCCTCGACCAGCTGGACTTTGCGCCCAGGGCGCACTAAACGGCACCTCACTGAAAGCGGCAATCTGCCAACAGGCCGCAACAGCTCAACCGAGAGGCGTGCAACAAACATGGCCTGGTCAGAAGGAAAGCGCTCGATCTCCCGCGCCATGAGCATTGTCGGTGGACCGCCATGCAGTGCCTGGTCCGTCCACGGGCTGAGGGCCGCCTCAGTCGCGATGTAGACCCCTTCGCCTGCCGGCTCGAAGATGGATTCAGTCATGCCCTGGCAGCCTATCCCAGCTGCTGAAGGGCCTCTGGATCAAGGATGGTGATCGTGGCCGAGGCGACCGTGATGAGGCCCGCATCGCTGAAGGAACGCAGGCAGCGGGACACGACCTCCCTGACTGAGCCAACGCTCTCGGCCAGGGCCTGACGCGTTACCCGGGCGACCAGCAGTCCCTGATGCGGGTCGCGGACGCACAGGTCAAGGAGATGCCGAGCGACACGCTGGCGTACCGGCTTGAAGCCGAATTCCTCGATCATGGCGGGCACTTGCAACACAGCCCCAGCAAGCTGTTGGCTGATGTGCCATCCGAGATCCGCAGACTTCCGGGCCACTCTTTTGATGGTTGCAGGGTCGATTTCGATCACGATCGCGCGACAGACGACTTCGATCCTGAGCGGCACCGGGTGAAAAATCGTGGTCAAGCCGTATATCCCGCCGGACCGGATGTGGTGCAGTGTTACTCGGCGCCCGTCGGGCATGGGCACCACCGTACGCAGCAGGCCGCTAACCAGTACTCCAACCCGAGCGGGTCCGTCGGCCGAATAGAGCACCTCGCCAACGCTGAGGGTCCGGCTGCGGGCGGCCGACTCGAGCTCTGCTCGTGTGTCGCTCCCTAGGCCGGGAAACGCCCCGGCCATCGCGATCCGCTCGAGCCTGTCTCGAATCGCCCGGCGCGCCCGCTCGAGGCCGACATTCCCGCCGTTCTGCACGAAGCTTCCGTTGGCGCCGACGAGCAGGCAGCTCAGCTCCCAGGCGACTTGATCCGCGTCGACGTCCTGTTGAACGTCTCCCATTTCTTTGGCCGCCCTGATCGCCCGGCCAAGGCTGGCGACCCAATAGTCTCGCTTCTCCACCACGGCGTCCCTGATCCGACCGGGCTTGCTGTCGAACTCGGCCACGGCGGCCTCGAAGAAGCACCCGCCGAGAAAGACCTCACGCTCGACGTAGGACAAAAATGCGTTGCACAGGGCCCAGACCCGGCCGAGTCCGGCCGGAGTTTTCAGCCCGGGCTTGAGCACCTCTTCCGTGAACGTGCGGCTTGCCTCTTCGACCGTCGCAAGCTGCAGCTCCTCCTTCGAGCCGAAGTGGGCGAACAGGCCGCTCTTGCTGATCCCGAGGTCGCTCGCCAGGCGCTGAAGCGAGACAGCCTCGAGGCCTTCCGCCGACGCCACGCGCGAGGCATGGGTCAGGATCGCCTGCCGCGTACGCTCGCCGCGCAGCAGCCGGCGGTCGGTCGTGACGGCGATCGGAGCTTCGGCCACACGCTCATATTAGCACGACCGGTCGTTTTCTCTTGACTTATACGACCGGTCGTGCTATTTGTTTATCGAGATGATGATTCTGCAGGGTGAGGGAGCAGGTCGCGTCGGACTCGGGCGGCTCGAAAAGACCGATGGTCCGCAGCTGCGCCGGTTCTATTTCAGGCTCTCGCCGGAGACGCTCTACCGGCGCTTTCACAGCCCGATCGCGCGGCCTGAGCAGGCCCACCCGGAGCGGCTGTTGGACATCGACCACAGAGACCGCGAAGCGGTGGTGGCCGTGCTCGACAACGAGATCGTCGGTGTCGCACGGTACGCCCGGCGCCCGGGAGACGAAGCCGCAGAGGTCGCCGTGGTGGTCGCCGACGACTGGCAGCGCCAGGGCGTGGCGACCCGCATGCTTGGCAAGCTGGCCGAGCTTGCTCTCGAGGCCGAAGTCCGCCAGTTCACCCTGAACATGCAGTCCGACAACGTGGCGGTTCTGCGACTCGTGCGCCGGCTGTATCCGGACGCCAGGTTGTCGCACTCGCAGGGCACCTGCGAGGCAATCGTGCCGCTCGGCGGCCCGGAGCGCCACGCATGAAAACCTCCGGACAGCAGGCGCGATTTGTGGCCCTCCGTGGCGTCGCCGAGCTGGCGCCTTGCTCCGACGCCGAAATCTGGTCGCTGCTGACGTACGCGGACGAGGTGCGCCTGTCGGTTGGCGACACAGTGGCGGAGGAAGGCCGGTACTGCACGGAGCTTGTCGTCGTCATCGAGGGCACCCTGTGCGCCAAGCGTCAGGTGGTGGGACCCGGCGAGACCGTCGGGTGGGGCGCGATGTGGGAGCGCTCAACCAACCCCGTCGCGGTCAAAGCCGAGACGGACGCGCGCGTGTTGGTCATGAGCCATGATCAGTTCCGCGCAGTCAAAGCCCTGGTTGGTCCGGGCCTCGTGGGGACGGTTGAGCCATGCCGAAGGTCACCTTCGTTGGAGCGGGAAGCGCGGTCTTCGCTCGCCAGCTGATCACCGACATCCTGGCCGTGGACGGCCTGGATGAGGGGACCTTTGCGCTCGTCGACATCGACGCGACACGCCTCGAGCTGGCGCGCCTGATCGCCCAACGGTTGGTGGAGCTATCCGGCAAGCGCTGGTCGGTCACCGCATCCACAGAGCGCACCGCGGTGCTCGAAGGCAGCGACTACGTCATCAGCTCGATCGAGGTCGCCGGCCTCGCCAACGTCCGTTTCGACTACGAGATCCCGATGCGCTACGGCGTTGACCAGTGCATTGGCGACACGATCGGTCCGGGAGGAATCTTCAAGGCTCTCCGCACCGGGCCGGTCTGGCTCGAGATCGTCGCGGACGTCGCGCGGCTCGCGCCTCGCGCGCGCGTCATCAACTACAGCAACCCGATGTCGATCCTGACCCTCGCCGCAGCCCGCTCATCGGAGCTCGAGGTGGTGGGGCTCTGCCACAGCGTGCAGGGCACGTCGCGCCAGCTCGCGAGCTACCTCGACATTCCGTACGACAGGATCACGTGGCGCTGCGCGGGTATCAACCACAACGCCTGGTTCACGACCCTCGAGCAGGACGGCGAGGACCTGTACCCGCTGCTGCGCCGGCGGGCGACGATTCCGGAAATTTACGAACGTGATCCTGTGCGCTTCGAGGTGATGCTGCACCTGGGCGCTTTCGTCACCGAGTCGAGCGGACATTTCTCGGAGTACGTGCCGTACTTTCGCAAGCGACCCGACCCGCTCGCCAGGTACACGCGGGCGGGCTACCTGGGAGAGAGCGGGTTTTACGCGAAGAACTGGCCGGACTGGCGTCACGCCAACGACGAGCTTATCGCCTCCATGCTCCGCGGCGAGACCCCCGTGCCAACGGAGCGTGGCCACGAGTACGCGTCGGAAATCATCGAGGCGATCGAGCTTGGGCGCGAGGCGACCATTCACGGCAACGTGGTCAACAAGGGTTGGATCGACAACCTCCCGGGCGGCTGCGTCGAGGTCGAATGCCTGGTCAACCGCAGTGGGCTCCATCCTGTGACCTTTGGCCCGCTGCCGGAGCAGCTGGCGGCGCTGAACCGGTCGCATATGGCGGTGCACGAGCTGGTTGTGCAGGCGCTGATGGAGCGAGATCGCCGGAAGGCGAAGTACGCCTTGATGCTCGACCCCCTCACGGCCGCCGTCTGCTCGCTGGAGGAGATCGACCGGCTGTTCGAAGAGATGTGGGAGGCGGAGCGGGGGAGCCTGGCAGCGTTCGACTAAGCGACGGCGCGGCCGAAAGACCGCGCCCCTATTACGATCGCGATGATCGACAGGACCAGCATGATCGCGACGCCTTTCGTCACGCTGGGGTCGCTGATCTGGTCCCTGAACACCGCTCGAGCGGCGTCGACCGCGTAGGAAAGCGGATTCGCGGCCGCGATGCTGCGCAGCCACTGTGGCGCCAGGCCCATCGGGAGCAGCACGCCTGACAGCAGCAGGATGGGGAGGCTGGCTGTGAAGACGATCGACGCATAGATGTTCTCGTCGCGCGCGGCCAGCGCCACCGCGTACGAGATCGAGGCCGTGAGCAGGCCGATCAACGCGATCAGCAGGAGCGTGATGACTACGCCGATCGGATGGATGCTCAGGCCGAACGGCAGGGCAATCAGGACCAAGATCAGCGACTGCACAACGATCGAGAGCATGTCGCGCAAAGCGCGGCCGAGCAGCAGCGCGACACGGCTGACCGGCGTGACGCGAAGCCGCTCGATCACCCCAGCCCTGAGCTCTGCGATCAGGCTGAAGCCGACGCCGGCCGCGCCGAACAGGCCGAGCTGGACGAGAAGGCCGGGCACGAAGACGTTGTAGGCCCCACCTGGTGGAAACCCCTGCACCGACGCTATCGACTTGAGCAAGGGCGCGAACAGGACGAGGTAGATCACGGGCTGCAGCACCCCGAGTGCGACCCACGCAGGGTTGCGGATGAAGAGTCCGAAGTAGCGGCCGAACACGAGCCATATGTCGCGTGCGAGCTTCATGCCGCGGCCTCCCGCAGCGACCGGCCTGTTTGGCGCAGGAAGACGTCGTCGAGGCTCGGCCGGTGGAGCCCGACGGTCACGAGCGTCAGCCCCGCGGCGTCGAGCAGCCTGAGGATGGCCGGCATCGCCACCTCTCCGCGATCCACATATAAAAGGACGGAGCCTTCGTCCAGCTTGGCCTCCCTCACGAACGGCTGGTGCTTCAGCGCGTCGAGCGCCGGCTGCTGGTCGCCCGCCACCGCGAGGGTCACCACGTCGCCGGCGACGGCGCGCTTCAGCTCCTCAGGCGTGCCCTCGGCGACGATCTTTCCGTAGTCGATGATCGCGATGCGGTCGCAAAGGGCGTCCGCCTCGTCGAGGTAGTGCGTGGTCAGGAAGACCGTGGTGCCGCGGTCGTGCATACGGCGCACCTCGTCCCACACGCGCGCCCGGCTCTGCGGGTCGAGACCCGTGGTCGGCTCGTCGAGGAACAGGAGCTGCGGGTCGTGCACGAGACCCAGGCCGATGTCCAGCCGGCGTTTCTGGCCACCTGAGTAGGTGCCTGCCTTGCGATCGGCGCACACCTCGAGCTCGAGCATCTCGATCAACTCGGCAGCGCGTTGCCTGGCCGCGGCCACCGATTTGCCGTAGAGCCTGCCCTGGAACACGAGCTCGCTGCGCCCCGTGATCTCCCGGTCGGAGCCGCCCGCCTGCCCGACGTAGCCGATCCGCTCCCGGATCCGGTCGGGTTGGGTGAGCAGGTTGCAGCCGGCGACGACCCGCCTCAGCCCGCGGGTCTCGATGACGTCCACGACGTAGATTCTGGCGGGTCACAGACTCCCGGCCAGGAGCTGCCAGAACTCTTCGAGGGCCGGCCCGCCGTGATCGCGCCGGCGTATGGCGCTGATCGCCCGAAAGCTCGAACGACCCGGTAAGCGCTTCAAGGTGCCTGAAGCCAGGTCCGCGGCCACGGCCAGGCGCGGCAGTGCTGCGTATCCCAACCCCGCCAGCGCAGCCGCACGCACGTACTCGGGATGCCCCAGGTTGAGAACCTCGGAGCGGTCGAACGCCTCACCGATCATCTCTCTGACGTTTTGCTCCGCGGCCCAGGCCGGACCACGCCCGAGGTAGCGGTGCCGGGCGAGCTCGGCGGTGGTGACTCGGCGTAGAGACGCCAGCGGATGATCCCGATGCGCGACCAGGATGAGCTCGTCGCGATCCAGCACCAGGGCAATGAGCTCAGGGTCCGGCTTTCCTTCGACCAGGCCGCAGTCCACGGCTCCGGCGATCACCTGCCGGTTGATCTCGGCCGAAGGCTCGACGATCATGCTGAGCTTGATCCCGGGGTGCAGCTGTGTGAAGCCGGCGAGTCGCGCGGGCAGGTAGTAGCTCGCGCATGTCGGGCTGGCGCCCAGGTGCAGTGAGCCTGACTGCAGGGTCTTCATCGACTCGGCCGATTCCTCGAGGACCTGCACCGATCTCAACGCAGCCCGGCAAGCGACTGCCAGCGCCCGACCGGCGTCGGTCAGGCGCACGCCTCGCCCGTCGCGCTCGAGCAGCTGCAACCCGACCGCCCGCTCGAAGTGGCGCACCTGCTGCGTGACAGCGCCTTGCGTCAGGAACAGGGATGCAGCGGCTTTCGAGATGTGCTCGTGTTCGGCGACTGCAGCGAACGATCGAACCTGCTCGAGGCTGAAGGACGGCCTGCCCACAGCGACATATTAGTCAGGCTTATGGGAGCCCTTACAGATACTTGAAACAAAAACCTTAAAGAACGCTGAAGCCAAGCGTTAGACAAGTTACGGTTTCAACGCGCTCGCACGGGCGAGAAAGGAGGTGGATTAGCCATGATTCGTCGGGGTGCCGTTCGTCAGCGCGGCCAGGGTATGGTCGAGTACGCGTTGATCCTGGTTCTCGTTTCGATCGTCGTCATCGTGATTCTTTTGACCATGGGGAACCAGATCTCCAACGTCTTCTCCAATGTGGTGGCCGCGCTCGGTTAGCACGCACTCCTAAAGCGGGTCGGCAGGCCTCAAAGCGACACCGGCCCGCTTTTCGAGATAGTTAGCGGCCATGACGCAGGCGTGGTGGCATGGCGCTGTCTTCTACGAGATTTACGTCCGCAGCTTTGCCGACTCGAATGACGACGGCATAGGCGACCTGCCGGGGATCACCTCCCAGCTGGATTACGTGAAGCGGCTTGGCGTCGACGCCATCTGGCTGACGCCCTTCTATCCATCGCCGCAAAAGGACCATGGCTACGACGTCGCCGACTACCGTGATGTGAACCCGGAGTACGGGACACTGGACGACTTCGACCGGCTCGTGGAGCGCGCCCACGACCTGCGCCTGAAGGTGCTCGTGGACCTGGTGCCCAACCACACCTCCGACCAGCACCCGTGGTTCAAAAGCGCGCTCTCTTCCCGAGACGACCCGCATCGTTCCTGGTATCACTTCGCCGATCCAAAACCGGACGGCTCCCCGCCCAACAACTGGACGTCAGCCTTCGGAGGGCCGGCCTGGGCGCGCGACGAGGCGAGCGGCCAGTGGTACCTGCACCTCTTCGCGCCAGAGCAGCCGGACCTCAACTGGTGGAATCCCGAGGTGCAGGCGGAGTTCGAGAACATCGTCCGATTCTGGCTCGAGCGCGGTGCGGACGGTTTTCGAATCGACGTCGCGCCGGCCCTCTTCAAGCGCCGAGACCTCGCCGACCGGCCGATGATTCGCAACCGAGCGACCGGCGCCCTCGAGCCAGACCCCGCCTTCTCGATTTTCGACCAACCGCAGCTGCACGACGTCTACAAGAAATGGCGCGAGATCGCCAACGGCATCCCACCGGAACGCGTTCTGGTCGGCGAGATCTTCGAGCCGCGGCGGCACTCGGCCTTCGTCGCCCCCGACCAGCTGAACATGGCCTTCGCCTTGATCGCAGTCACGTGGGACGCGGCCCGCTGGCGCCGGCTGATCGACGTCGATCGCGGGGCGCTCAACGGCCCAGGCTCCGAGCCGAGCTGGACGCTTTCCAACCACGACGTGGTCCGCGAGGTGACCCGTTTCGGCGGCGGCATCCTGGGAAGGAAGCGAGCGCTTGCGGCAATGCTCCTGGTGCTCGGACTGCCGGGGCAGGTGTTCCTCTACCAGGGCGAGGAGCTGGGGCTCGAGGAGGCCGACGTGCCGGACGAAGAGCGCCAGGACCCGGTCTTTTTGCATAGCGGCGGCAGCCAGGCGGGGCGAGACGGGTGCCGCGTGCCCATGCCCTGGCTCCGCGGCCGGCCCAACGCGGGCTTCTCGACCGCGCCCACCTGGCTGCCCG
>WNFF01009182.1_pt1 | contig 10149 bp, 6 predicted proteins | sample 5400441 | NCBI WGS metagenome assembly WNFF01 (sample SAMN13153345, study PRJNA577476) | soil metagenome | isolation source: 120 cm saprolite under Douglas fir tree site 2 hole 3 replicate 1 | place: USA:California | collected 2015-04-18
CGGAAAGTTCAGCGAGTTCGGCGCGCTCGACGCGGCGCTGGAGGTCACGGCCCAGGGAGATCGCGATTGGCCGATGCGCGTCAGCTTCCGCCGATTCTCGCAGGCGCAGTGGAAGGATTTTGTGAAACTCCTCTCTGCGGGTTGGGGCTTGCCGGGTGACGTCGATGACGTTCAACTCGATCCCATCGAGGACACGAGCAAGCCTTTTCATCTGAAGTATCGCCTGCATCAGGACCGCTATTTTGTAGTGCCATCGGCGAGCGTGAATTTTCGTCCGATCCCGCCGTTGGGGATGCCGGCGGTTCGAGCGTCGGACAAGAGCAAGGAACCCTTGAACATCGGTCCCGCGGGTGAAATGGACTATCGAGTCCGCTTGCAGTTTCCCTCCAACTACACGGTGCGCACGCCAACCGCGGTGAAAATGTCGCGAGATTATGGCGATTATTCGTCAACGTATTCGCAGAACAAGGGAATGCTGGAAGGCGAGCGCAAACTTGTTGTAAAGACGAATGAAGTGGCGGCGGCGCGGCGCGCGGACTACGAATCCTTTCGCAATGTAACGCGCAGCGACGAAGATCAGGTGTTGTCGTGCACGATCCTGACGCCGTCGGGGCAAGGGGCGGAGACGGCGGCTTCGAAGATGGAAGGAACTCCCGCGGAACTGCATAAAGCGGGAGTGAAGGCGCTGCAGAGCAAGGATTATCGCACGGCGGTTGACTTGCTGAAGCGCGCAGTCGACGGGGATGCGACCCTGGTGAATCCGGGAGTGAAAGACGGCTGGTATGACCTGGGACTGGCATACGCCGCAGCCAACAGTCACTCTGAAGCGATCGCCGCGTTCCGCAAGCAGATCGAACTGGATCCGAATCACAAGCACGCGAATGGCGACCTGGCGATGGAGCTGCAGGAGACGGGGAAGACCGACGAGGCGATCGCAGCGTATCGCAAGCAGCTGGAGACGGCTCCGTACGAAAAAACGACGCACAAAAATCTCGGCTTGTTGCTGGCGCAGCTGGGGCGGGATGCCGACGCGCGGACGGAACTGGAAGCGGCCGCCGCGATTCCTCCGGATGACTCGGAAACGAAGATGGCGCTGGCGCAGGTGTATGGGCGGCTGGGAGAGAATGCGAAAGCTCAAGAGTTGATGAAGGGGCTGACGGGCAGTGTGGGCGGGGATTCGGGTCAGGATATTTTCGCGGCGGCGTTGAAGAACGACATTGATCCGGCGCAAACCGAGAACGATGCGCAGCAGGTTCTTTACGACATTGGAGGGCAGTTTGACTCGGGCGAGTTGGACCGGCTGGGGCCGTCGGCGTTTTCATCGATGCGACTGGTGGCGCTGGCCTGGTCGCGGATGGGATGGGCGAAATTTCAGCGTGGCGAAAATCTGGCAGCGATGCAGTTTCTCACTTCGGCGTGGCTTCTGAGCCAGTCGGGTACGGTTGGCAACCGGCTGGGTCAGGTACTCGAAAAGCAAGGGCAGGCGGAGAAGGCGCGTCATATGTATGCGCTGGCGGTGGCTGCGGGCGGAAGCACTAATGAAGTGCAGGATTCGCGGGCGCGCTTGGCGAAACTGGCTGGCGATCTCGGCCCTGCAGAGAAAAGCGCGGCGGAAAAAGATGCCGCACAGGCGCCGGTGGAGTTGACGCAAGCACGCACGGTAAAGTTAGGCGTTATCACAAGCAAGCCAGTTTCGGCGCGGTTCAACCTCGTGTTCGACAGCTCGCCCCGTCCAGAGCGCGCCGAGTTTGTTGACGGTGACGAAAGCTTACGAGCGGCGGGCGAACAGCTTCGGGAGAAAGACTTCCCCGTGCGGTTTCCGGATGTGTCGTCGGTGAAGATCGTTCGTCGCGGGTTGTTGAGTTGCGGCGGCTCGGGATGCAGCATCGAGTTGCTCTCCATCGATTCAAGCAAGTAGTCGATTCGCAACCGCTTCCTCTGTAGAGACGTGGCTTGCCGCGTCTCCACAGTTGATTTGCGAGTTGAATTTCCGTGTGCCGGCTCGAGAACTGCCTCCCCTCGACGCATCCGTATGGACTCCGATAATCTAGTAAGTCTTGTAAGGGAGGTCCTGCTCATGCGGGAGGCCGTCGAACGACTGTGGCCGGAGATTCAGTGGATCAGCGATTCCAAGCTTCGGGAGCAGGTGACGCAAACGTGGATCAAGGCGCTTGAGCGCAGTCCGCTGAAGCCTGACGACCTTCATGGAGCACAAACGCTGCGTGGTGCATATAGCGCGAGACAGTGCGAAAGCGATGACGGACTTCATGGGGCGAGCGCTGCCGATCGACGCGGACGTGGTGATTGCGGGCGCGATTCTGGCGGACGTCGGCAAGTTGCTGGAGTATGAAATCGGTCCGGACGGTAAGAGCCGGCAAAGCGAGCGCGGAGAAGCATTGCGACATCCGTTTACCGGAGTCGCGCTGGCGATGGAGTGTGGCGTGCCGGATGCGGTGTGCCACATCATTGCCGCGCACGCGGCCGAAGGCGATCTGGTGAAGCGCACGACCGAAGCGTTCATTGTGCATCACGCGGATTTCATGGCGTTTCTGCCGTTCAAGAATCCAAAGAACGTGAAAGCCAAGTAAGGTGTCAGGATTTTACTGACGACTGAACACTGACGACTAATAGCTGCATTCGTAGAGGAGATGTCGTTGTCGACACATCTAACTACCAGCAAAGAAACCATCACCGCGACCATGTCCCGCTGGGCTGCTGGACTTGAATACAAGCAGCTCTCGCAGGACGCGGTGTACCAGGCCAAGCGTTTCCTGCTCGATTCGGTAGGCTGCGCGATGGGCGGATATCGGCAGCATGACGTGATCATCGCGCTCGAAGTGCTGAAGGAGATTGCCGGACGCGGGCCGGCGACCGTGATCGGCACGGGCCAGAAGATGGACGCGGTTTCAGCGTCGCTGGCGAATGCCCTCATGATCCGCTGCATGGATTACAACGACATTTACTGGAAACAGGACCCGTCGCATCCTTCCGATATTTTTCCGGCCGCGATGGCGTGCTGTGAGCGCGCCAAGAGCGACGGCAAGGAATTGATCGTTGGATTTGTGCTGGGCCACGAATTCGAAATGCGGTTGTGCGAGGCGGCTTTTCCGGGCATCCGCGAGCGCGGCTGGCATCATGCGACTTTGACTGCTTTTGTGTCGCCGATCGTGGCGGGACGCGCGCTGCATCTGAGTTGGGAAAAGATTCAGCACGCGATCGGGATTTCAGCTTCGCGGCATTGCACGATGGGCGCAGTCACTGCGGGAAAGCTGACGATGATGAAGAATACCGTCGATCCGATGGCTACGCAGAGCGGCGTTCTGGCGGCGCTGCTAGCCGAGCGGGGCTACACCGGTCCCGAGCACGTAATCGACGGCAAGGAAGGATTGGTGCACTGCTACGGTCCTGAGTGGAAACAGAACCTGCTGACAGACGGACTCGGCGAGTCGTGGCGCATCACGCAGTGCGGAATGAAATTTTTTCCGACTGAGGCCCTGACGCACGCTCCAATTTCCGCGGTGCTTGATCTGGTGAAGAGCAACGACCTGCGTCCGGATCAAGTGGATAAGATTCAGATCCGGTCGCTAGCCCGCGCGGCTGACATTCTTTCCGACCCGAGCAAGTACGATCCACGGACGAAGGAGACGGCAGACCATTCGCTGCCATACGTGATTGCAGCAGCGCTGGTGGACCGGCAAGTGACGCCGGCGCAATTCGAGATGAAGAAGATCATGGACCCGACGATTCGCGCACAATTGAAAAAAGTGGAAGTTGTGGCCGATCCCGAGATTGAAAAAGTTTTCCCGGCGCTGCAGCGGGTAATTGTAAACATTACGACGACCGGCGGGCGGAAATTCTCGAAGCAGCTGGACTATCCGAAGGGCGATCCGCGAAATCCGCTGAGCGATGCGGAGATTGAAGAGAAATTCCGCGCGCTGGCAGAGGGCGCGCTTTCGGCGAAGGCGCAGGACAAGCTGATTGACGCGATCTGGAATCTGGAGAAGTGCGGGTCGGTTTCGAAACTGATGGCGCTGATGAAAGCCGATGTGAAAACGAAGCCGAAGTCGCGCGCGGTCACGAAGGCCACCAAGAAGCGTCGCTAGCAAAGAACCACGTAGGGACGGCAGCCCTCGGCTGTCTAGCCGGACGAAGTCCGGCTTCTAGCGGAAGATACGAAACCCGGCGAGCTGCGTTCGCCTCTGCAGCCAGGGCCGCTGTGCCTGCGTGTGCAGGAATAACATATGACTGATCTGAACCCGACGATCGCATCAGCGTTGACGGCGCGTTACAAGAAGCTGGCGGGCGTAGTCCGCGAACTGGCCGCACCGCTGAGCGGCGAGCAGTTTTGGGCGAAGCCCTTCGCATTCGGCAACAGCCTTGGGCACCTCGTGCTGCATCTCACGGGTAATTTGAACTACTACATCGGAGCGCAGATTGCGGGGACGGGCTATGCGCGAGATCGTCCGCTGGAATTTGCGGATGCACAGCGGCCGTCCAAGGCGGAAGTATTGAAGAAATTTGATCAGGCGATTGAGATGGTGCTCGGCGCGATCAACGGCCAGTCGGCGGACGACTGGTCAAAGGAATACGCGGCAGTGGGCGCCGACGCTCAGGATCGATTTGGCATGGTCCTGTCGTGTGCGACCCACCTGCATCACCACGTTGGGCAGATGATGTATCTCGTGTTCGAGTTGAGGCGGAGAGAGTGAGTAATCGGGAGTTCACTATGGGTCAGACCATCGTCGAAAAAATCGCGCAGAAACACATGACCGAAGGGCCGGCACGGCCGCTTCGGACAGGAGATTTCCTGTCAATCCGTCCGCACCGCTGCATGACACACGACAACACGTCGGCGGTGATGAGCAAGTTTAAGGGCATTGGCGCGAAGAAGGTGAAAGATTCGCAACAGCTCGTGTTCGCGCTCGACCATGACATCCAGAATCAGGATGAAGCGAACCAAAAGAAGTACCGCGCGATTGAAGCGTTCGCCAAAGAGCAGGGCGTGGACTTCTATCCTGCCGGCTCGGGCATCGGGCACCAGATCATGGTCGAGCGCGGATATGTGGTGCCCGGTTCGTTCGTGGTGGCATCGGATTCGCATTCCAATATGTATGGCGCGCTGGGCGCGATTGGAACGCCCATCGTTCGCACGGATGCAGCCGCGGTGTGGGCGACCGGCGAATTCTGGTGGCAGATTCCGCGGTCGATTCAGGTTGTGCTCGAAGGCAAGTTGCCGGATGGCGTCACGGGCAAGGACGTCATCATCACTCTATGTGGGCTTTATAACCATGACGAATGCCTGAATTCAGCGATCGAGTTTACGGGGCCGGGAGTAGCATCGCTTTCGATGGACGCGAGGCTTTCGATTTCGAACATGACCACGGAGTGGGGACCGCTCGTGGGCTGGTTTCCGGTGGACGAGATCACGATCCAGTATTTGCGCGGCGTTCACCAGCGGCTGAAGGCGATGGGTGTGGAGCGGTTTTCAGAAAAAGACATAGAGAGTTGGGCGAAGAGTCCTCCTGCGCCGGATTTGGATGCGGTTTATGCGGCGCGGATTACGCTCGACCTCGGGCAGGTGACTCCGCACGTTTCAGGGCCCGATACGGTGCAGGCGATGCAGTCGCTGGCCGAAATTGAGAAGAAGAAAATTGCGATCCAGAAGGCGTATCTGATTTCGTGCGTGAATTCGCGGGTGGAGGATTTAGCCGCGGCGGCCGTGGTGCTCAAAGGTCAGAGAGTTGCCTCGGGCGTGAAGTTCTACTTGAGCGCCGCCAGCAAGTGGGTGCAGGAAGAAGCTGAGCGGCGCGGCATCTGGCAGACGTTGATGGATGCGGGCGCGCAGCCGCTGCCGTCGGGTTGTGGGCCGTGCATTGGCTTGGGCGTGGGATTGTTGGAGGCGGGCGAGGTCGGGATCTCCGCGACAAATCGAAACTTCAAGGGCCGCATGGGATCGCGCGATGCGAAGTGCTACCTGGCGAGTCCGGAGGTGGTGGCTTCGTCGGCCGTGGCTGGCTACATTCGCGGGCCGCATGAGTTCGCGAATCGCGCGCCGCAGCGCGCCTACACCGAATTGGCATCGGCGTCCGGCGGGGCGGAGAAGGTTGAAATCCTGGCGGGCTTTCCGCAGCGCGTGAACGGGCGACTTGTGTTCCTACCGCAGGATAACGTTAACACCGATGCGATTTACGGTAAGGACTACACCTATCGCGACGACATGACTCCAGCAATGATGGCGAAGGTGGTGATGGAGAATTACGATCCAGTGTTCGCCGACCGCACAAATGCAGGCGATGTGATCGTCAGCCAGTTCAACTTTGGCACCGGATCGAGCCGCGAACAGGCGGTTACTTGCCTGAAGGCGAAAGGTATTCCCCTGGTGATCGCGGCCAGCTTCTCGCAGACCTATCTGCGGAATGCGTTCAACAATGGCTTTTTGTGTATCGAAGTGCCGGAATTTGTGGCGCGAGTGCGGGAGCAGTTTGTGAAGGAGATCACGGCGAAGGAGAAGACGATTATCCCGGGGGATGAGATTGATATCGACTTCACTTCGAGCACGATCTCGTGGCGCGGAGAGAAGTTTGCCTTTCCCGCGTTGGGCAGCGTGCCGCAATCGCTGGTGATTGCGGGCGGAGTGGAGAATCTGGTGGCGAAGCGGCTGGGCGTGGGATAGTTAATCCGCCGCGAGTTCTTTGATCGTCGAGACGCCGAGGACGCCGAGATAAAAGCAGGTCCTTCGCTTCGCTCAGGATGACAAATGTGTGCGAGATGAATTACTCGGCGCCCTCCGCGTCTCGGCGGTAAATACATTTAAGGAGCAATAATGGCGAAATACACAGTCGTCACCATGCCGGGGGACGGCATTGGAAACCAGGTGCTGCCGGAGTCATTGCGGGTCTTGAAAGCAGTCGGCTTCGATGCCGAGTATATTCATGCCGACATCGGATGGGACTGCTGGTGCGCGCAGGGCAATGCGTTGCCGGATCGGACGATCGAGTTACTAACTAAGAGTAAGTTGGGTTTGTTCGCAGCGATTACTTCGAAGCCGAACAAGGCTGCGCAGGCGGAACTTAAGCCTGCGCTGCAAGGAAAGGGGTATGTTTACTACTCGCCGATCGTAACCATGCGGCAGAAATTCAATCTCGATATCTGCATGCGGCCGTGTGTCGGGTTCACCGGCAACCCCTTGAACTACATTCGCAAGAAAGCGGATGGCGGCTACGACGAGCCGCAAATCGACACCACCGTGTTCCGGCAGGGCACAGAGGGCATGTACGCGGGGGTGGAGTGGACGAACCCCCCGGAGATCGTGCGCGCCGCATTGAACAGCCATCCGCGGTTCAAAGCTTTCGCCAACGTGCCCGGGCCGGAGCTCGCGGTAAGTTGCCGCATCATCACTCGCAAGGCGGCCCAGCGCATCGTGACCGCGGCTTTCGAATACGCGAAGAAGCGCGGGTTCAAGGGGGTGACGATTTGTGAGAAGCCGAATGTCGTGCGCGAGACGTCGGGCATGATGGAAGAAGTGGCAAAAGAGGTCGCGAGGAATTATCCGGGGATTGCGCTTTGGTCGACGAACATTGACGCGCAACTTATGTGGCTGAACAAAAATCCCGAGGAGTACAACGTAGTCGTTGCCTCGAATCTGTTTGGCGACATTCTATCAGATGCTTTCGCGGGACTGGTGGGCGGCCTCGGATTCGCGGCATCCGGCAACATTGGGGATGAAGTAGCTGTATTTGAACCGACACATGGATCCGCGCCGAAGTATGCCGAGCTGAATCCGCCCATCGTGAATCCAATTGCGATGATTCTTTCATCGGCCATGATGCTCGATCATGTTGGCGAAGATCAAAAAGCAAATCGCATTCGTACGGCGATTGCGGATGTAGTGCGTGAGGGGAAAGTCCGGACCTACGATATGATGCGCTTTACCGGTGGGCCGAAAGCCATCAGCCAAGGTGCGGCTTCGACGGTGCGGATGACGGACGCAATTTTGGAGAAATTGAAGTAAGCCGCCCGTGCGGGCTCTGTTGAGGATCTCGAGTTGAGGAAATTATGAAGAGCAGCGCTGCTGACGCTACGTCCCCGCGCTCTGCCGAGGCAGGGCATTGGGGCAGAGAAGTCCGGTCGGACGTGCACGTCACCTTTGAAGCGCGGGCCAGCGGCGGAGTCGAGATTTCACTGGAGTCGCGCGTTGCGCCCTATTACGGGACGGCGATCCTGGATCAGACGCGAGAAGTTCTGAGCGAACTCGGAGTGAAGCACGCGCGGGTTGCCATTCATGATGAAGGCGCGCTGCCTTTTATTATCGCGGCTCGCATCGAGGCGGCGGCTCGGCGTGCTGGGATCGCGCTCGGCAAACGCTCGCTGCCGGCTCAGCATCCGCCACCGCCGCCATCGCAAAAAGACCGGCTGCGTCGATCGCGTCTCTATCTGCCAGGCTCTGAACCGAAGTACTACATCAACGCTTCATTGCATACGCCGGACGCCGTGATTCTCGATTTGGAAGATTCCGTGCATCGCGGAGAGAAAGATGCCGCCCGCATCCTGGTGCGAAATACCTTGCGGGCGGTCGGTTTCGGACCGTGCGAACGCATGGTACGCATTAACCAGTTGCCGCTTGGACTCGAAGATCTAGCGGAAGTTGTGGGCGAGAGTCCGGATCTGATTCTGATTCCGAAGGTGGAAGAGCCCGAGCAGGTCAGAGAAGTGGATCGCATGATCGCCGAGATCAAGGAGCGTAATGGAATTATCCGGTCGATCTGGATCATGCCCATCATCGAATCAGCGCTGGGGATCGAGAACGCATTCGCCATCGCAACAGCGAGCGAAAATGTGGCGGCGCTCACGATTGGGCTCGAGGATTACACCGCCGACCTCGGCGTGGTGAAAACCTCGGAAGGGCGTGAGTCGCAGTATGCGCGCTCGCGCGTGGTGAATGCAGCGCGCGCGGCGGGAGTGCAGGCGATTGACTCGGTCTTCAGTGATGTCGCCGACGTGGATGGTCTGCGAGGATGGGCGGAAGCCTCACGGGCTGCGGGTTTCGAGGGCATGGGATGCATCCATCCCGGGCAGATTCGAGTGGTCCACGAAGCATTTCAACCGACCGCCGTCGAGATTGAAAAGGCGCGGAAAGTGGTCGCCGCTTTTGAGGAAGCGCAGAACAAAGGATTGGCGGTGGTGAGTTTGGGTTCGAAGATGATCGATCCGCCGGTGGTGCAGCGGGCGCTAAAACTCGTGGAGCGGGCGAAGGCGATGGGAGTGATTTCGTGAGTGTGAAAGAACGAGAACGAGTAGAGCTGGCGCATAACGCCGCAGGGCGCGCGGTGCCGACGATGGTGAACGGCAAGCCGCAGATTCCATTTCTGGGCGTGGGAAAATATCAGCCACGCGGGCGGAAGGCGGCACCGGCAATCTGCTCGAATAAAGATTATCCAGATAGTGGCGATAAGCGCGTGGCCGATCTGGAGACGGCTCTTCGAAAGTGCGGCCTTCGTGACGGGATGGTGATCTCGAACCATCATCACCTGCGCGACGGCGATAAAGTGGCGCTCATGGCGCTCGAGGCGGCGGCCAGGATTGGCGTCAAAGATCTGATGTGGTTTCCGAGCGCGTCTTTCCCTTCCCAGAAAAATGCAATCGAGTTGATGGAGAAAGGTGTGATTCATCACATCGAGGGCTCGATGAACGGGCCGCTGGGCGACTACTGCACGCAAGGGAAAATGCGCGGCATGGGCGTGCTGCGCTCGCATGGCGGCCGCTATCAGGCGATCCAGGATGGAGAAGTTCACGTTGACGTCGCGGTGATTGGGGCGCCGACCGCCGATTTTTTCGGCAATGCGGATGGCTCGCATGGCAAGTCGGCATGTGGCTCGCTGGGTTTTGCGCTGGCGGATTCGATCTACGCTGATCGCGTGATCGTGGTCACGGATAATCTGCTGCCATTTCCTTGTGTGCCCTGGCAGATTCAGGGCAACAACGTGGACTTTGTGGTGGAAGTGGAATCGATTGGCGATCCGGCGAAGATTGTTTCCGGCACGACGCAGATTACGCGGTCGCCGGACCGGCTGCGGATCGCGGAGCTGGTTGCGCAATTTCTGCGGGCGGCGGGAATCATAAAGAACGGATTTTCGTTCCAGGCAGGAGCGG
>WNFF01024261.1_pt1 | contig 10148 bp, 6 predicted proteins | sample 5400441 | NCBI WGS metagenome assembly WNFF01 (sample SAMN13153345, study PRJNA577476) | soil metagenome | isolation source: 120 cm saprolite under Douglas fir tree site 2 hole 3 replicate 1 | place: USA:California | collected 2015-04-18
TGCATCCGCTTCTTGATAGAACGGAGTTCCGCTGGGCGCACGACCGTACACAGTGAGAGGCACATCCAACTCCCACCGACGGCTTTGCCGCTGATCCGGCATTTCCATGGTGCCGAGACTGTCTCTATCGGCTGCGCTGTTTCTCAAACGCGCTTCCTCTGCGTTTCTTAGGGCATCGTAATATCGGCTCATAGGTCCTATCCTGCCGGTGTGCTGACAATTTCGCGCGAGAATAGAATGATCCCAGACCAATCCAACCGGCCCAATGGTTGTGTAGTTCCATCGTGAGGTAGTACCTGGGTTCTAGTACTTTCCCGCTCGATCTACTAGGGTTTCGTGGCAGTTGGGTGAATCTGGCAGGCGTGCTTTGCCGGTAAAGGGCTCTTGAACCCATGATTTCGACATGAGAGGATTTCATCTTTAGCGCCATGAGCGGGAGCAAGATAGGCCAGCGCGCGGGATTGGCGGCAGCCCGGCGGGAGGAAATCGTGAACCGGAGAGACTTCGTGAAGTTCGGCGCTGCGGCGGCTATTGAAATGGGCACTGCCAGATTGCTCCTGTCGCAAATGCAACCCGGTATGCAGTCCAGCACACCCGGGTCCGACGCGACAAAGCCCGATTTTACGCTGCGAATTGCCCCTGTGATGGTGGAGCTGACCCCGGCCCGTACCATCAGCACTATTGGCTATAATGGTACCTCCCCAGGGCCGCTGCTCCGGATGCGCGAAGGCAAGCCCGTGACCGTGGAGGTCATCAACGACACTGATGTGCCTGAACTTGTGCATTGGCACGGACTTTTCATTCCTCCCGACGTGGACGGCGTGGAGGAAGAGGCGACGCCAATGGTGCCGCCGCACGGGCGCATCCGATATCAGTTCGTACCGCGGCCGGCCGGGACGCGCTGGTATCACACGCACACCATGGCCGGCGCGGATCTGCACCGGGGCGCCTACACGGGGCAGTTCGGATTCCTCTTTATCGAATCGGAAAATAATCCCGCGAATTACGACAAGGAAGTTTTTCTGGCGTTGCGCGAGTGGGAGGCGTTTTTCAATCCGGAGGAAGACGAGGATGAGGATGCCAGTAACTCCGGACCGCAGCCGGAAAGGCCAAAGGTACTGGATACCAACCCGTCGGGCCTCGAGGTTGGCTACCAGATGTTCTCGATCAACGATAAGTCCATGGGAGCAGGGGAGCCGATCCGCGTACGACAGGGTGAGCGCGTGTTGATGCACCTGTTGAATGCGAGCGCCAGCATGAATCGGCGCGTTGCCCTCCCGGGTCATCGCTTTCAAATCGTGGCGATGGACGGCAACCCGGTTCCAACGCCTCGAGCGGTCGATGCGGTTGATCTTGGTCCGGGAGAACGCGTGGACGCCATCGTCGAGATGACCCAGCCAGGAGTCTGGATTCTTGGCACAACCACGGATGATGCTCGCAACGCGGGGATGGGCGTTTTAGTCGAATATGCGAATCAGCACAAACAACCGCAGTGGACCGCGCCGCCGAAGTTTATCTGGGACTACACGATTTTTGGCCGCACGGGGACACAGCCGGCGCCGGACCAGACGATCGACATGATTTTTCAAAAAGTACCGAGCGGAGCCGGGCTCTTCAATAGCTGGACAGTGAACGGGAAGGAATATCCTCACGATCAGGAATTTGTCCTCAAGAAGGGCGGCCGCTACCGTTTAGTCTTTCGCAATCGCAGCGAGGACGACCATCCGCTGCACATGCACCGGCACTCGTTCGAACTGGTCGAAATCAACGGGAAGCCCACAGCAGGAATCATGAAGGACACGGTCGTAGTGCCGGGCTATGGGCGCGCCACGGTCGACATGGTAGCCGATCAGCCTGGCTTGACGCTCTTCCACTGCCACATCCAGCAGCACATGGACTACGGATTCAAGGCGCTATTCCGCTATGCATAGTCATTGAATGCCGTGAACTATTTTTTGTTGTCCTCCTCTTTCTTCTCTGTTGGCGTTCCTATCTTTACCGTCACGCCGAAGCGCTTGTAATTCTCGTATCGAACCGTCATACGAATGGGTATGTCGCCACTGCTGAAATGCAAAATGTCATTGGATCGCGTATAGGTCGGAAACCAGTAATTGCCTTCCACGTTTTCGCGGAACGTCTCAAAGCGCGGAAATACGTTTTCCTGCCCTTTCTTTTTAATATCCGGCACGGCTTTTCCGTCGGTCTTGACGATTTCGAAGTCCTTGTCATCTACCCACACACGTCCTTGAAAATAGCGCTGATTTTTCTCAAGTGTTTTTGGGCCAACTTCGAATACGTAGGTGTTGAGTTCATCCAGCGGCTCGTGGTCTACATACTTGATGTTGTACTTGGGCAATTCGTTCGTTGTAAGGACGAATGGCTGCACGTGTTCCAGGTCGTCCAAATCCTGTTGCGATAGGGAAATTCGCTCGAGAGTCGGTGCAGGAGCATTGACTACCCGTTCGTAGCGTTTGCCCTCCGGGGTAAACACAATTTCACTGGTCATCCGATATTCGCCATCCACACGGCCGCCGTCAAGCGTTTGGATAATAAAAGTCTGCGTGTAGGTGAAGTTACCGCGCTCGGTCCTGAATTCGGCTTCACGCGCCGCGAATCGTTGGATAATTTGATCGGCCGGAATCGAGGGGGGTTCAGTGGAAGCGGCGGACGGCGCGCTTTTCGGCGCCGTACCCTGCACCGGTGCTGCAGTCGCCGGCTTCGGTTGAGGCTCGCTCGAAGGTGCAGAGGTTCCAGGCGGCGCTTTAATCGGACCCTGTTGCTGCGCCGAAAGTGGCATTAATAGACAGAGGGCTGCGAGACAAGTCAATACGGTGATTGCGCCCCGCCAATAGTTTTTCGTTACCCACCCGGATAGAATCCCCACCATAAGCTTGCTCCCTTTCAGTCTTCCCTCTGTGTTCTCTGTGCCCTCTGTGTTAAATCTTTTGCGTAGTTGGCAGGGAAGGAAAAGATCCAACACGGACAAAACACGGCTGCTCGCCAGTGAAAACGATCTCCAGAAATTAGCCGCGCTCCACAATCGTTGGAGTTTCACGCAGGGCTCAGGGTTGCTTCTCTTGTACTAGCGTCCGGGCAGGTTCCACGGCGCGGCGTCCCGAGAAAACTGCGCGCGAATCCAGTTTACCTCAGCCGTGGGCTCACTGTTTGGAATAAGTGCGAACACTCGGTTGACAGTAAAACGAAATGTTTGATACTTTCCGGCGGCAATCAATCGCTCCTGTCATGAACACGCCGGTAGGAGAAATGGGAAGTATTTCGGAGAGACCACGTGTCCCCATCCGCGTCACAGAACAGATGGTTCCATCTGACGCCAATTCAATGGCTCATTTGCGCCGTGGCTTGCATTGGATTCGCATTCGACACGTATGAACTCCTCGTCCTGACCCTTACGGTCCAACCTGCCTTAAGCGAATTCCTTACTGCCAAGCCCGGAAGCGCGGTCTTCAACCACTGGATAGGCATGTTGTTCTATGTCCCCGCAATCGCTGGCGGCATTTTTGGATTGCTTGGGGGGTACTTCATCGATCGTCTGGGCCGCCGCCGCATCCTGCTCTGGAGCATTCTTCTGTTCTGCTTTTCCGCGTTTGCCACGGCCTATTCGACGTCCGCGTTGCAATTGCTGGTTTTCCGCTGTACGACGCTTGTGGGGGTCTCCGTCGAATTCGTGGCGGCCACCGCCTGGCTGGCCGAATTATTCGCCGAGCGAAAACAAAGAGAGAGCATACTCGGCATTACGCAGGCCTTTTCGTCTACCGGCGGGCTCCTGATGAGTGGAGCAAATTATTTGAACATTACGATTGGACATTTGCTGCCGGCCATCCACGGCGGCCACGAAGCGTGGCGCTACACTGTCTTGTGGGGGATTCTTCCCGCCATTCCGCTGCTCGTGGTTCGTCCGTTTTTGCCTGAATCTCCCCTCTGGTTGAAGAAAAAACAGGAGGGAACGCTCAAGCGTCCCAGTGTTTTGGAACTGTTCCATCCCGAGTTCCGGACAACCGCGCTGCTGACATGTTTAATGATGGCGTGTGCCTATGCCGCGTCATTTGGGATGCTTCAACATTTTGCACGGATTATACCCGGCGGGACGTCAGTCAGAACTTTGCCGCACGCCGACCAGCAAAAAGTTGTCAGCTTCTTGCAAGGGGTGCAGGAGTTGGGAAGTTTGGTCGGCCGTATCCTCATGGCTGTGCTCGCCGTCTTCGTGCTGAGTCGAAAACGTCTTCTCCACATTTTTCAAATCCCCGGCCTGCTTCTGGTGCCGCTCGTTTTGTTTCTACCGGCGGTACGCGACGCGGACATGTCTTCTTGGGGAATTTTTGCCCTGGGAGTTGTGTCTGTCGCGCAGTTCAGTTTTTGGGGAAATTACCTGCCTACGCTCTACCCGACACACCTGCGTGGTACCGGAGAAAGTTTCGCGGCGAATGTGGGCGGCCGCATGTTTGGCACGGCAGCAGCTCTCATCACAACTTCGATCGTGATCGATATGCCTGGACGCACAGTCACACAACAGCTCGCCTATGCGGCGGGTATCGTAGGGTTTCTGGCGTACGCGATCGGGTTCATCGCAAGTTTTTGGCTCCCTGAACCTCGGCAGGATGCAATTCCAGACTAATAGCTAACCATCAGATAATCCATGCTCGTGGGTGATTAAGTTTTGTGGATAATTAGGTTTTGTGGGTCGCGGCTTCAGAGGCTGCGGAAAAAATCGCCGTTCTAAATTCTCGGCTCTCCGCAGTGCTCTTTTTTCGGGCCTGGCCGCTATTTTCTGACCCTTTCGCTCTTCCTTCCGCGGGTTTTGCGCCCCTCCGCAGACACTACTCCCTGGACCTACACCGCGGGAATCAGTTTCACCAGACGCACCAGATTGGCGGCCGTGGCCAACAGTCGGAACAACCAATTCACCTTCTTCACTCCGCGCACTTTCACCTGCCGCAAAATGCTGTCCAGCTTAGCCCAGCCAAACACTTTCTCGATCAATCCGGGTCCTTTTTCCGGATCGAAGGGCGAATCGGATGCGAACAGAACTTGATCCGCTCCAAAGAAGTCCAGTCCACATTGCAAGGCGGCGCGCGATCCAAACGTCGCCGTATCCGCGTAAAACATTTTGAAGTATTCCTGCGGGCGTTTCTTGAGGCGCCGCGAATAAATCGTCAAATCTTCCTCTGGCGTTCGGGCGCCAAGCTGGTCTAGTCCCGCGCCTGTGCGGCCGGAAAAGTAGGGAACCATGGCGCCCAAGTGATGAGTGATGATCTTGAGATTCGGGAAGCGGTCGAAGTAGCCCGCAAACAAAATACGCGCCATCGCCACCGACGTTTCATAAGGCCACCCGAACACCCACCACAATTCGAATTTCGATGATTTCTCGGTTTGATAGTCCGGAAAATCAGCCCCACGGCTGGGATGGAGCCAGATCGGGAGGTTGACCTCCGCCATCTTTTCGAAGATAGGCAGGAACTCGGGATCGTCCAGGGGCTTCCCATTCACATTCGAAAAAAGTTGAACTCCGGTGGCTCCCAACTTCATGACCGCGCGTTCGATTTCCTGGACCGCAGCTTTGGGATTGTTCATCGGCAGCCCCGCCACGAAGCCGGGAAAGCGGTCGGGGTGCTTCAAAACAAGCTCCGCCAGGCCATCATTGGCAAGCTGCGCCAATTCGGGGGAATGCTTTGCGTCCCCGAAAGCTTCAATCGGCGGCGAAGCAAGGCTGACAACTTGGACATAGTCGCCGAACCGATCCATCATGCGGAAACGAATGTCCAGATCAACCATCGCCGGGACGCCCAGGGAACGCATTTTTATGCCGCTTTCCGGAAGCTTACGCATCCGGTCGAAGAAGCTTTGGGGGAAGATATGGCAGAAGATATCGATCTTCATGAGCCTCTCTTTCGTGAAATCGAGACGTGAGACGTGCCGCCCAACGGAACAAAGTACCGAGGCAAAAGGCGCTGGTGTTCCTCACCCAAATGCCAATTTGAGCGACGAACATAGCAAGCCATTCATGTGCTGTCAACGAACTGTTGCCCTAACCACCGCTTGCAGGAATTGCCTCCTCAGCTCATGCGGCGTTGATTTGGGGCTGGCCCACCATGCACTCCTCCGTGCTCCATAAGTCTTTAATAATGTTTAGCATACAAAAAGAAAAGGGGCGGCCCGAAGGGCGGATTTTGCGCGGGTAACCGTTTGAGAAAACCAAAGCAACGTTGTGTTTGGTTTCAGAGTCAAATCGAGGGAACATAGGTTTGCCCGCAAATCATTCAGATAGACCTCTTTTTTTCTGATCCATGCGGCCAAACTGAGGGAGACAACGTGCCTTTATATTCCGACCGGCATGGCGAGGCGAAGTATGGTCCTGACACGGGCAATGCCTGTCGTACCCGCCGCGCCAGTGCCCCACCATTCGATCAAGGGGTGTACAGGTGAAGGGGTACCGTACCACGGCAAAATTTACATCGTACCTGTTGCGTGCAGGATTGCTTCTAGCCGTGTCGACCTTCGCGATTCCGGGATTTGCGCGGCAAACAGGGGCAGATCCTCAGGCCTTAGCGGCGTCTATCACCGGCAAAGTCACTGTCACTACCGGTGAGGGCTCCACGAATAGTCTTGCCGGCATCAGCGTGACCTTGACGGGTCCAGCCCCCGCGTCGTCCTCCATTCCGACTCTGACAGATGCTGAAGGTCGCTACGTGTTCACCGGTCTCGCCCCAGGAAGCTACACAATCGAAGCGAGTCTTGAGTCCTTTAAGCCTTGGACCGCGACAGTAACTCTAACACCCGGGCAAGCCGCTGTCCTGGATGCTCCGCTGCAGATTAGCACCGTCAGTGAGCAAGTCGAGGTTCGGGGGGAAGCCACCGAGCTTGCTACGCAGAGTGTTAGCGCCACCGCAACCGTCAGCGAGAAGCAATTGGAGGCCCTGCCTCTTCGCACGCAGGAATTGGCCGAGGCCCTGTCACTGTCACCTAGTGTGATTCGAACGCAGGAAGGGAAGTTGAATTTCAACGGCCAGACGGAAAGCCAGGGTATGTTGTTGGTGGACTCGGCGGAAAACGTGGACCCCGTGGCGGGGAGTTTCGCGATTCCAATTCCGCCCGACGTTATTCAATCCATTCAGGTCTATAACACACCTGATAGTTCCGAATTTGGAGGATTTTCCGGCGGCTTGACGAGGATCGAATTAAAATCTCCTCCGTCGTCATGGAACTACAAGCTGTACGATTTCATTCCGGCCTTCCGAGCCAAGAACGGCGACCTCGTGGGGCTGGCCAACATGACGCCACGGCTGGATTTTGGTGGTCCGCTGGTTAAAAACAAATATAGCTTCTTCGAAAACCTGACTTACGAATTCCGCAGGGACCCTGTGCGCGGGCTGTCATGGCCCTTCAACGAGACCTACAGGAGGAGTTTCATTTCCTTCACGGAACTTCAGGCAGTTTTTTCACCACGGCACGTGGTGAACATCAACATCAATTTCTTTCCACAGAACCTTCAGTTCATAAATATCAACACGCTGGTCCCACAGTCAGCGTCGGCGGATTATCGGAGGAGAGGAGTTTCCGCCGGCCTCTCGGATAGCTACCAGTTTGAATCAGGGGTAATCCTTAACACGGTCGTTCGCTACACGCGTTTCGACAGCAGTACCTACGCTCAGGGTCCGGCCGACATGGAAATTACCCCCGAAGGCTGGGGCGGGAATTTCTTCAATAATTGGGCTAGAAAAGCCAATCAAGTGGAAGCCTTGCCGAGCGTTCAACTTCCGACGAAATCCTGGCTCGGCCGCCATGATCTGAAATTTGGAATGGACGTTTTATACCGGACTTACGGCGGGGACAGCGTATCTCACCCCATCCAGATCCATGCTGAAGATGGCTCGCTCGCCGAGCAGATTGACTTTCAAGGCGCCGGTTTATTGAAGGCGACTAGCGAAGAAGTCTCGGAATTTGCGGAGGACCGCTGGACTCTGACCAGCGGCCTGTCCATAAACTTCGGAGGACGCGTAACGAGCCAATCCATAGGCCGCAGTCTGGCTTTCGCCCCACGTGGTGGTATTGCTTACGCGCCCGGAAGTGGTAAGACTGTAATCCGTGGCGGCGCCGGAGTACTCTACGGCCATGTCCCCTTGCTTGCAGCAGGCTTCTCTGACAACCAAGCGCGAGTGATCACCATGTTCAATTCGTCCTGCCCGCTCGGGTGTCCGCCGGTTACTCTCCAGAATCTCTATGTGCCTGCAGGTGCGACCGCGGGTTCACCCGGACCACAAAATCCGGGCAGCACCCCCCGGACACTTACGTGGAACGTGGAAGTCGAAAGCGCGGTGCGAAAGAATCTCAGCGTTCGGGTTGGCTACCTGGACGCCCACACGAGGGATCTCTTCATCGTGGACCCGATGCTTCCCGCGAGCGGAACGATTGGGGTGCTGGCTCTCACGAACACGGGATCTTCGCAGTATCGCCAGGCAGAAATTTCCGCTCACTATCGGCCCAGTGAAAGCGCCGATCTAAATTTCACTTACGTCTGGAGCCGCGCTCGCGGGGACCTCAACGCACTTTCGGATACCTTTGTCCCCGTTCAATCTCCCGTGATCCGCCCGGACGCCTATGGCATCGCCTCTTCGGATATTCCTCACCGGGTTGTTGCCGGAGGCCTCGTCCATCTGCCCTGGTGGAAATTGATTGCGGCTCCGGTTGTGGACGCGCATTCGGGGTTTCCGTACTCGGCGCTGGACGTTTATCAGAATTACTTCGGCACGCCGAATAGCGCGCGCTTCCCCACGTACTTTTCGCTGGATGCGAAGATCTACCGTGACATCGTGCTGCACATACCGTTCCTGGATAGTTCCAAGGGCCGCAAGATTCGCCTGGGGGTCTTTTCCCTGAACGCCACGAATCATCAGAATCCGCACGACGTGTTCTACAATGTTACTTCTCCTATGTTCGGGCAGTTCGCAGGAAACCAGCGGCGTTTTACCGGCTTTGCGCTTGGCGTTGGCCAGTGAACGGTCGGGCCGGTGTGTTCGGCTGAGCTTCACGCCTCTGGATGCAATCGACTCCTCAAATTATTTTCCATGCAGACATTTGGTCCCATTCTGCAACAATTTGAATGAACAACGCGGGCGACACACAACTATGCCGATTTTTCGGATGGAGATCGCTCATGCCAGGCTCCACGCTCAAGACTCATTGGGGCGAACCTCCCTGGACTATTGATTTTCGCCCTCCAGCCAGGCCAATTCCCAAAGAATTGGATTTCGCCGTGGTAGGCGGTGGATTTACGGGCCTTTCGGCCGCGGCCTGGCTGCGCCGGTTCGAACCATCGAAAAGTGTCGCCCTGTTCGAATCCGGGCACGTCGGCGCTGGCTCAAGCGGCCATACCGGCGGAATGACCCTGGCAGAAACTGCCGCTGGCGATCTGCCGGGCTTAGGCGATGTTCTGGCCGGGTTCTCGGACATCGTGAAAGAGTTAGCGTTGGATTGTGATCTGTCACTCACTGGAGCGTGGGAACTCGGTCGAGCAGGAGGTCTACCGGACTCCCCCATCTCGTGGACAGATTCTGGAGATCTCCGCGTGGTTAACCGGGTTCCTGGGGGCACGATTGATCCCGGAAAACTCGTGAGCGGTCTGGCGCGCTCCGCAGATGCGCTTGGTGTGCAGATTTTTGAGAATGCAACAGTCGAGAACATTGATTTCGAGGAGCCGTTGCGGTTGAACTTCATTGGCGACGTGGTTCGAGCTCAAGATGTGTTGCTGGCGACGAATGCAATGTCGCTTGAAATGAGCGATCTGGTCCAACGAGCGCAGCCCAAACAATGGAGTCATATTCGGCAGTGGGCTTGTGCACCTGAAGGATTGGCGGGAGCTGGCTGATGTGGATATCACGGGAGGGCAGGCGGCCGAATTGATCACGCGCCTCGAACGTCGCGTTCGTGGATTACACCCAGTTTTGCATCGTGTCGAGTTTACTCACCGATGGGGAGGGCCGATCCTGATCGCGGACGAGTGGCGGCCCGTATTTGAATTTCATCCTCGGAGTTCGCACGCCGTGGTACTTGGCGGCTACAGCGGGCATGGCGTGGCGCTTTCGGTTTACCTGGGGCGATGGGCGGCCGAGGTGATGCTGGGACGAAGAAAACCT
>WNFF01005755.1_pt1 | contig 10146 bp, 7 predicted proteins | sample 5400441 | NCBI WGS metagenome assembly WNFF01 (sample SAMN13153345, study PRJNA577476) | soil metagenome | isolation source: 120 cm saprolite under Douglas fir tree site 2 hole 3 replicate 1 | place: USA:California | collected 2015-04-18
CTCCAGGGTCGCGTCCACATAATTGCTCGCCTCCATGTCCACCCAGACGATGGAATCCTTTTGTGCCCACTCGATAATGGCCTTCAAATGTTCGAAGCAAAGTTCCGGCGAGAGATCCAAGCCGAGTTGCGTCAGTTTGACGGAAATCTCCGCTTCCAGGCCCTTTTCCCGGATGCGGTCCAGAACCCCCAGATAGTGTTCTGTAACCTGCTGCGCTTCCGCGCGGTCCTTGATGTTTTCTCCCAGGTGCGTAAAAACCGTTCCGATTTTCTTGCTTCGCAGCGCCCCCGCCGCGCCAAGTGCTTCGTCCAAAGTTTCGCCGGGCATAAACCGGGCCACTGTCCCGCGCACAAAGGAATAATGTGTGGCGTGGTCGCGAAGCCATCGATTCTGCGACGCGGCCAGCAACAGGGATCGCATCAAACTCATTTTTTCTTCGGCTCCCTTTTTGCCGCAGATTCCACGTTCTTGCCAGGTCTTCACTCGGCTCTGAATCGTTCTCAAGAGTCAGCGAAGATCCGCTTGCTTCCTGCTCATATCAGGAAATCGCGAGCATGCGCAACAGCAGACCAGCCAGTACGCCGCCAATGAGCGGTCCAATCACGGGAATCGGCGCATGGCCCCAATCCGAACCGCCTTTCCCTGCAATCGGAAGAATCGCGTGCGCGATACGCGGCCCGAGGTCTCGTGCCGGGTTGATCGCGTATCCGGTCGGCCCGCCCAGAGAGAGACCGATGCCCCAAACAAGGCTTCCAACGAGATATGGGCCGAGTCCTGCGGCGGGGCCTGCCGCGGAGACGCTCTTTGAAAAAATCGCGCCAACCACGAAAACAAGCACGAAGGTTGCAATGATTTCGCTCAGCAAATTCGCAACGGCATTGCGGATCGCCGGGGCGGTACAAAAGCACCCCAGCTTCGCGGCAGCGTCTGGCGTCTCCTTCCAGTGCGGAAAGTAGTGCAGCCAGACGAGCGTGGCGCCCGCGGTTGCCCCGAGCATCTGTGCTGCAAGGTAAGGGACAAATTTCGCAAAATTACCCTCGCGCACCGCGAAGCCGATCGTCACCGCGGGGTTCAGGTGGGCATCGCTGCTCCCGCAGGCAATGGCCGTGAAAGCGCCCGCCATCACCGCGAACGCCCACCCGGCAGTGATCACCATCCAGCCGGTGCCCTCCGCTTTCGATCGCTTGAGCAGCACCCCGGCGACAACTCCATCGCCCAGCAGGATGAGAATCATCGTGCCGAGAAATTCACCGGCCAGCGGCGATGTCATAAGCGAGAGCCTCCGTCAGGATTCAATCCAGTCAAACGATCGCGTGACCGCTTTCTTCCACTGCCTGTACAGTTGCTCGCGCTCCGTTTCGGGGAGATATGGCTTCCAGGTGCGGTCGACCGCCCAGTTGGCGCGCAACTCTTCTAAGCCAGAAAAGAATTTTACCGCCAGGCCCGCGGCATAGGCTGCGCCGAGCGCCGTCGTTTCTTGAATCACGGGACGCACCACCTCGCGGTTCAAAATATCAGCCTGAAACTGCATCAACAAATCGTTCGCTACCATGCCGCCATCCACGCGGAGGCTGGCAAGGCCGATATGCGAATCTTTCTCCATCGCTTCGACCACTTCCCGCGTCTGAAATGCCGTGGCTTCCAGGACCGCTCGCGCAATGTGTCCTTTATTAGCATAGCGCGTCAAGCCGGCGATGACCCCGCGCGCATTCTCCTTCCAATACGGCGCATACAGTCCGGAAAATGCGGGAACAAAATAAACGCCGCCATTGTCTTTGACCGTGCGCGCCAGCTGCTCTACATCCGGGCTCTTCTCAATGATCCCAAGATTGTCGCGGAGCCACTGCACCAGTGCTCCCGCAATGGCGACGCCGCCTTCCAATGCGTAGTGTGCGGCCCCGCTGCCGAACTTGTAGGCAACCGTGGTGAGCAACCCAAAGTTCGAGGGCATCGGCCGCTCTCCCGTGTTCATCAGCAGAAAGCAGCCTGTGCCATACGTGTTCTTGACCTCGCCGGGACGAAAGCACGCCTGGCCCACCAGCGCCGCCTGCTGATCGCCCAGGATTCCGGTGAAGGGAACGCCGGCGATCGCGCTGAGAGTTGCTTCACCATAGACTTCGCTGCTTGAGCAAACTCTTGGCAGCACCGTGCGCGGAATATCAAACGCCCCGAGCAGCTCCGCATCCCAATCCAACGTCTTCAGATTCAGCAGCTGTGTGCGGCTGGCATTTGTCACGTCGGTTACATGCACTCCGCCTCGTGGTCCGCCCGTCAGATTCCACAGGAGGAAAGTGTCGATATTCCCGAAGAGCAACTCGCCTCCCGCCGCCTTCTCCCGGGCGCCAGGAACATTTTCAAGCAGCCAGCGCAGCTTCAGGCTGCTGAAGTACGTGCTGAGCGGCAATCCGGTCTGCGGCCGGAAGCGGTCTTGCCCGCCCTCGCTGGCGAAGCGCGCGACATCTTCCGCGACCCGCGTGTCCTGCCAAACAATCGCATTCGCAACCGGCTTGCTGGTCTTGCGCTCCCAGAGGACGGTGGTCTCTCGCTGGTTGGTGATGCCGATCGCGGCGAGATCCGAAGCGCGTAAACCGCGCTGCTCCAGCGCGTCCGCAATCACTTCTTCTGTGCGGCGCAGAATTTCCAGCGGATCATGCTCGACCCAGCCCGGCTTTGAAAAAATCTGTTCGTGCTCTTTTTGCACCACGGCGGCAATGCGCGCGGACTGGTCAAACACCATGAATCGCGTGCTCGTCGTGCCCTGATCAATTGCTCCGATGTAGTTTTTCACCGTATCAGCCCTTTTTGTTGACGCAGCAGCATACTACGCAATTGGCACCCCTTCCTTCATGCAAAAGGCCGCCCAACCCTGTCGATAGCAAACGCTCTGCCCACTCTTGACCCGAAACCGGCCCTCCATGTACGCGTTTCGGCCGATTGTGCATCTAAGTAAACGAGGATAGGCAAGAGGAGTTAATACGATGATGAAGAAATCAAATCTAAGCCGTATTGCACTGATGATCGGGACACTCGCCTTGGCATTTGGGTTTCTTGTAACAAATGCCGTCGCCGCGGGGCCAGGGACTGTCACCACGACGATAACCGCCGTCGGCAAGAAAAATACCAGCCCTCCAGTCATTACAAAAGACAACGTTCAGCTTTTTCTGAACAAGGAGCGCACCCAGGTTGCCGATTTAAACCACGGCGAAAAGCTGTATCTTGCCGTACTGATTGATGATTCTCTGGACAGCGAAATCGCCGGCCAATGGAGCGATCTGAAGGCGTTTTTCGCCGCCCAGCCTGACACTACCTATATTTCTGTAGCCTACGCGCGCAATGGCAGCGCCATGCTCGCCCAGGATTTCACCAACGACCACCAACTTGCGGCCAAGGCTTTGCGCATCCCGGTCGGCGGTGGCGCGCTCTCGAGTCCCTATCTCGCGCTTCTGGATCTGATGAAGCGGTGGCCTTCTTCCCCGGACAGGCACTCCATACTTTTGATCTCTTCCGGGATCGACTATTTTCGCGGAGATTTTGGGATAAGGAGCCCGGATCTCGATTCAACCATCAGCCGCGCGCAAAAGCAGAATATCAATATTTGGACGATCTATGCCCCAGACGCGGGGCACAGGGGACGCGGATTCTTCCTTGCTTTCAGAGCGCAGTCGAATCTTAGCGAACTCTCGGATCAAACGGGTGCCGAATCTTATTATCTCGGCACCAGCGAGCCCGTCAACCTCAAGCCCTATTTTGATGAACTCTCCACGCACCTCAGCAACCAGTACCTCTTGACGTTTAAAGCCAGTGGAGGAGCAAAAGGGCGTTTCGAGCACGTCCGCGTGGTTCCAACGGAGCTGCCCTACGTTGAATTTTTGGTGGCTCCGCAAGCCTTTCTGCCTGCCGTGCAATGAACGCCTAAATTGGTTTGTTTGAAAACGGAAAGGCGCGGATCACACGGTTCGCGCCTTTTTCTTTGATGTTGGATAAACGGTCCCGCGCCGTCCTGCCCGCCCGTGGTGATATTGAACTGCTCTGAAGGAAAGTAATCCTCAGTCGTCAGAGCCGCTGAGCACTGCCGCTCGCGTCGAATCCCGGATCACCAGCTCTGGGTTCATCTTATGCCGCGAAATACTCCAATCGCGCTTTTCCAGCCCGGCGTTGACGCCTTCCATCACGATATTCACCGCCAGGTTTCCCATCGCTTCCAGTGGCTGCCTCACTGTTGTCAAAGACGGCGCGGACAGCGAGGACAGCGGCACGTCATCGAAACCCACTACCGAACAATTTTCCGGCACTTTTACCCCCGCTTTGGTCAGCGCTCGGATCGCGCCCAGCGCCGTCAGGTCGTCGAAGGCCATCAATGCCGTGAACCGTTTCTTTCGTTGCAGCAATTCTTCCGTGAACCGGTAGCCGCCTTCGAATCCCGAGTTCGGGTCGAAAGAATCCGGCAATTGCAGAACGAGCGCCGGGTCGATCTCCAATCCGGCCGAGTGTGCGAATTTCTGAATCCCTTTCCACCGCGGTGCGCTGTCGATCAGCATTTTTGGGCCGCGGATGAAGGCAATCTTGCGGTGCCCCAGTTGGTGGAGATGTTCGAGCGCCAGCCGCCCTCCCGCTTCGTTGTCCACCATCACCGAGCTTACGGAGTTCCCGGGCATCTCCCAGCCGATGGTCGCTGCGGTAATGTTTCTCTTGCTCAGGTCCGCGAGCAGGTGGATGTCCACGAAGAGCCAGTTGGCAACGACGATCAATGCCTCGACGTGATGCTCGAGCAACATTTCAAGGTATCGTTCGAACCGGTTTCTCTGATTGTGGGCGTCGGCGAAAATCTGGACATAGGATGATTGATAGAGCGCGTTCTCAATGCCCCGCAGGACCGGCGTGCAAAAAGGATCGGTAATGTCGAAGAACATCACTCCGACGCTATGGCTCCGTTTGCTGCGAAGAAAACGCGCCATCGCGTTTGGCCGGTAGCCAAGTTTCTTCGCTACTACTTCGATGCGTTTTTTCGTGGCCGGTGCGATGTACCGCGCCAGCGGCGCATTGTTCAGCACGATCGAAACCGTGGCGGGAGAGAAGCCGCTGGACTTCGCGACATCCCTCATCGTGATGGTCTGATTCTCTCCGCTTTGCCGCTTCACGCTCGCGCCTCCGGAGGGACTATCATCCGGCGTTTGCCGTTCGAATTGCAATGACGGTGCCTTCACGAGATCGCGTGCGTTCTACTCGGGGGGCGCTTCAAACGACATGGTTTTACGGAAACCAGATGTTTTCCAGGCCCCGTAAATCAGCCCTGCGGCCACCCACACCGCGCCAAGTTTTTTTGCCGGCGTACTGAGCTGCAGGAAGATATAGCCGCAAATTCCGAAGCCGAGCATCGGCCAAAGCACCGGCCACACTGTTTTCCGCTCCGCGCGAAGGAAGTAACGCACAAAAGCCGCTGCGTTTACTCCCATGAAGGCGATGAACGCTCCGAAGTTAAGCATCTCCGCGCCCCGCTCATAGGAGAGAAAGAACGAGCCTGCCAGCGCAATCGCGCCGATGAGGATCACGTTGTTTGCGGGAATCTGCCGCTTCGCTTCGATCTTGCCGAAAAATCCCCTGGGGAGCGCGTCGTTGCGGCCCATGCCGTAAAGCAGTCGCGCCGCCGCCAACTGCGCGCCCATCCCGGAGCCAATATTGGCGATCAGAATTGTGAAATTCAGCAACTGAAACAGAAAAAAACCGCCCGCCTGCTTCGCCACCAGCGGAAACGCCGATTCCACTTGTTCCGCGGGAAACGCCTTTGATCCCCACACGAGCTGCGCCGCGTATACTTCCAGCGAAGACAAAACTCCCGTCACCACGCACACCAGCACGGTGGCCAGCAGGATGTTCCTTCGTGGGTTTTCCACTTCCTCCGAAAATGTCGAGATCGCATCGAATCCGATATACGTCAGGACGGCGATGGAAGTGCCGTGAAAAATGGAATTCAGATTGAACGTCGCCGGATCGTAAAACGGCCGAGTGAAGAACCCAGCGCCGTATTCGTGCAAGCCCACCAAAAACCGGATCACAAACCCGAAAAACACGATTACCACGATGGTCATCCCGGCGGCCAGCACGTCGTTGATTCGCGCGGAAGTCTTCACGCCTCGAAGGTTGAGCACCGTAAAAGCCGTCGCGTAGAAAACCGCAAGCGCCCAGTACGGCACACCCGGCAAAATGTTCTGCGTCAGTTTGCTGCACAGAATCGTGCAGATCAGCGGGTTGAGGATATAGTCCATCACCATCGCCCAGCCCGTCAGGTAGCCGAGCCCGGGGTGGATTTCCTGGCCGACGTAGGTGTACGCGGACCCCGCGCTCGGATACACGCGCGCCAGCATTCCGTAGCTGATCGCTGTGAACAGCATCGCCACCATCGCGATCAGAATCGTTGTCACTACGTGTCCGGACGCCGCGTTATTCACCACCCCGTAAATCCCCATCGGTGCGATCGGCTGGATGATCACGATGCCGATGATGATCAAGTTCCACAACGTCAGTGAACGCTTCAAGCGTGGCCCGGAATTCGCAGTGATTTCGTGGCTCAAGCAAATCTCCTTTTCACCGAGGAACTATTGTTCGAATCCGGCGCCACCGTAGCACGTGGGTCGGGCGAATTCTTCGATCCACGCCGCCTCGCGCCACACTTTCAATCGTCTTTATTCAATCGTTTCAATGCCGTCAGTGTGCGCAATCTTGCTCGCCCGCGCAACTGCAAAAGCTTTCCCCCCGCCCTCGCTCATCTCCGTCGATGTGCTGCTGCCACATTTTGTCCTGCACTTTCGTACAGGTCGCGAAATCCACAGGACGGTAACCCTTGCTCCACTCCACCTTTGAATTCCAGGCAACGGAGATGCCCCCTGCGTAGTCTAATGAAGTAGGCCCTCGGCCCGGAGAATAAACATAAACACGGAACAATCCATGGGCGAGGCTCCTCTCACGAACCGCCGCAGCAACACCACGATCTTCCTGGCGCATTTCGGCGCTTTTCTTTTTGTAGTCCTCGCCGCTTCTTGGCTCCGCCGCATCACTCTTCAGCCTGATGCCATGCTCCAGGGCTACCTGCAGATCGTCTGTGGCCTTCTTGCCTTTGTTTTCGCCGCCGTAACGCTTGTCCGTTTCCAGGGGACTCAGGATCGCATTTCACTGATTCTCGGCGCCGGATTTCTTCTTTCCGGTGCCGTCCTGACGGCGACCAGTGTTCTCTTTTTTCAATTTTTTCCGGACGCCCCTCTGCACCTCCTTTGGGCGCCCATCGCCTGGTGGCTGGGCCGCATGGTCTTGGCGCTTCTGCTCCTCGTGGCGCTTCTCGTCGAGCGTTTCCTCCCGCGTTCGCCTCATCCCCACCGCGAAATTGCCGGCGCTCTGCTGACCGTGATCGCGCTGACTTACGTGCTCGCGGCCGCTCTTCGTGGCTTGCCGCCGGAAGTCTCTCGGCATCCCGGTGCCTTCTTCCCGAATCCAGAGCAATTGCTGCCCGGCGTAATTTTTCTCGTGAGTCTCGTCTGGTACCGTCGCCGCTTGTCCGTTGAGGATTCGGCATTCGACCGCACCATCTATACCGCTACCTGGCTGAATGTGGCCGCTCAATTCTCGGCCGCTCAATCCGCGCGATTGCTCGATGCTCCCTTCGTTTTCGCTCAGGCGCTCATGGCGTTGGGTTACACCGTCGCGCTAGGTGGCGCGCTTCTCGATAACGCGCGGCTCTTTGAACAGGTTCGCCATCTTGCCGTCAGCGATCCGCTCACCGGCCTTGCCAATTACCGCCGCCTGCTCGATGTTCTTGAAAACGAGACGGAGCGCACCGATCGCACCGGCCGGCCCTTCTCCGTGCTGCTCCTCGATCTCGATGAATTGAAAAAAATAAACGACAACTACGGCCATCTCGTCGGCAGCCGCGCCATCTGCCGCCTCGCCGATATTCTTCGCATTCACTGCCGCGCCGTCGATACCGCCGCTCGATATGGAGGTGACGAATTCGCCCTCGTCCTCCCGGAATCCGAGGAAACCGAAGCGCACCGGGTTGCGAATCGCATCCGCGAAGTTCTCGCCAGCGACGGCGAACACCCGGCCCTCTCCGCGAGTATCGGCATTTCCATCTACCGCGGCGATGGCGAGCGCATCGAAAAACTGCTCTCGGAAGCGGACCAGGATCTCTACGCTGAAAAGGCTCGGCGGGGAAGGCGCGCCGCTCCCGCGTCCAATCCCCGCCGTCGTAGCTCGATATCCTGACCTAATCGAGCTGTCTGCCTATTTGTTCGAATCGCCTGCTGCAGCGTAAGCCGCAAGCTGCTCGCTGATCTTCACCTTGTCTCCCACCTCTACGATCCTCATTTGATCCGTCTTGATGGACTGCGCGCTCATGCGCTGCACCTCCGCAGGCGTGATTGCATCGATCTTCTGAACGTACGTCTTCAGACCGCATCTCTCGGATGGTCAAGGCAACGGACTCAACTCCAAATTGTCCATCCGCCCGCGTCCGCTGGTCCAACCTGGCGGACACATTTGTGCCAATGGGTAGGCTGATATTGCTTTATCGTTAGTCCGTTACTTCTATCTGATGGAATTGCCGTCGGCATCCACAACGTGCGCCGTGCCGAGGTTCAGCTCGCGAATTCCAGCCTCCACCTTTGCAAGGTCCCCGACCACCACCCACACCAATCGATCCGGGTTGAGGAAGGACTTCCCCGCGGTCGTGAGATCGTTTGTCGTCAGCGCCCGCACCTTGGATGCATACGTCGAGTAGTAGTCGTCGGGCAAATGATATTGCACGATATTCTCAATCGCATCTCCGACCTCGGTCATCGTTTCGCGCGAACCTGCCAGGCGAAGGGTTCGATTGTCCTTGTCCTTATTGAGTTCATCCTGCGAGATGGGGCGGGCGCCAAACACATCGCGCAATTCTTTGTTCAGCTCAACGAGAGATTCCTTCGTCTTATCCGTCTGCACCGGTGCTTGCGTCACCCAGGCGCTGTCGCCGCGCGCAAACTGAAACGTCGTGCGAACGCCGTAAGACCAGTGCTTGTCCTCACGCAGGTTCATGTTTACGCGCCCGCCGAACGTTCCTCCCAGCATGTCATTCCAGATTCCCAGCGCAATTTCCTGCGGGCTGTTGCGCGGCGGTGCGATCGTTCCCGCCAGAATGAAAGACTGCGCCGCGCCCGGTTTATCGATCAAATACACTTCGGCCTGTTTGGGCGCCGCTACGCTCGAAATGCTCTTCTTCGGCGTAGTTCCTTGCTTCCAGGACGCAAAAGCCTTTTCAAGTTGCGGTTTAATTTCCGCCGGCGTGGTGTCGCCCACGATCACCAGCGTAGTGTTATTCGGCCGGTACCACGTGTCGTGGAATTTGGCGATCGCGTCGCGCGACAATTTGCCGACGCCCGCTTCGGTCAACTCCAATCCGTAGGGATGGTCCTTGCCGTAAAGCGCCGGAGTAAGCACGCGGCCCGCCATCGCCCCAGGCGAAGTCTTCGCCCGTTGAATCGCGGCAATCTGCAGCTTCTGCTGGCGCGCGAAATCTTCCTGCGGGAACAAAGGATGGAGCAGCACATCGGAAAACAACGCGAGCGATGGCTCCAGCTTGCTCTTCAACGCGGAGAGATACACCGTCGAACTGTCCAGCCCGGAACCTGCCTCGAGCTCTGCTCCCAGCCTCTGAATCTCATCGCTGATTTGCAGTGCATTGTACTTGTCCGTGCCGCTGGTCAGCAGCGAGGACGTCATTGTCGCAGTGCCGGGTGCCGAAGAACTGTCCGCGGAGGTGCCCGCATCCACAAGCATGGTGAAATTCACAAGCGGCAATTCATGGCGTTCCGCCAGTACGACTTTCAAACCATTCGAAAGCGTCATGCGTTCGAACGCCGGCAGCTTCACGTTTGGCGTCGCGCCGACCTCAGGGAGCTTAGAACGGTCCGCGCCCGCGCTCGCTGCCTTGTATTCCGGATAGGGCACCACTTCGAGCTGATAGACACCATCGCTGAGCCAGCGCCGCGCCGCATCTCGCAAATCTTGAGCCGTCGCTTTGCGCACGCGGTCCAGCGAAATCAGGTACTGTTCCGGATTTCCCGTGAATACCTGGCCGCGAGCGAGGATGTCGGATTTCCCGCCAAAGCCTCCGATGCG
>WNFF01005759.1_pt1 | contig 10146 bp, 8 predicted proteins | sample 5400441 | NCBI WGS metagenome assembly WNFF01 (sample SAMN13153345, study PRJNA577476) | soil metagenome | isolation source: 120 cm saprolite under Douglas fir tree site 2 hole 3 replicate 1 | place: USA:California | collected 2015-04-18
TACTTTTTTGGGGTGTCGGCGGTAGCGGCATGGCCCCGCTCGCCTTGATCATCAAAGCGAGGGGCGGACGGGTCGAGGGCTCCGACCGCGCGCTTGATTCGCAGAGCGGCTCGATCGCTTCTTCTTTGGAGCAGACATTCACCCGCTGGCCAGGCTTGCCGCCTGCGTTTGACCGCGATGGGCAACGGCGATCGATCAATCCAGCAGGCCTGCCTTGCGCACGCCCTCGGCAATCCTTTCGGCGTCCGCTGGATCCTTGAATGGCAAACGATCGATATGATCTTCAAGCGAATATCGCGGATTGATTTCTTCGAGCTCTTGCCAAACGCGACGAGCCTCCTCTGCCCTGCCCAGATGGCCCAAAGTCGATGCGAGGAAGGCGCGAGACAGATCCGTGTTGGGATTGGCCGTTATGCGATCCTTGAACTTTTTCGCGGCGGTCTCATAGTCGCCGGCCACGAAATAGGCCGTGCCAAGGAAATGCAAGTATTGCGCAGGGAGCGTAGGGTCGAGACGCATCGCCCGTTCGATGTAAGGAATCGACTTCGCCGGTTCTCCCGTATAGATGTACTTGATGCCCCGAGCCACGATCGCCGGCGCGTAATTCGGGTTGAGCGATAGCGCCCTGTCGCTCTCATCCGCCCATCGTCGATAGTCCTTTTTGCTCATGGCGGCGGCCGAGGCGACGTGATGGGCGAACGGGTTCTTGTCGTCCATGGCGATCGCCGTGTCGGCAAAGCGCTCGGCCTCACCGAGGGAGAGCTCCGGTTGGTCGCTCCAGCGGTTCTGATGATCCAAGGAATAGCCCATGCTCAGGCCGGCATAAGCATTGGAATAGCTCGGATCGAGCTCGATGGCGCGCCGGAAACATGCCATCCATCGGTCGAAGCTCGCGCGATCCTTTTTGAGCCCGAGCATCAACTCGCGACCCTTGAGCAACAAGTCGTGCGCCTCGACATTCCTGGTGCCGCCACCGGCGATACGGGATTTTTCAGCATCGCTGAGCGTGACCTTCAGCGCACTGACGATGTGCCGCGTGACGTCGTCCTGGACCTCGAATATGTCGGTGAGATCGCGGTCATAGCGCTCGGCCCATAGATGTCCGCCGGTCGAACCGTCGATCAGCTGCGCCGTGATCCGCACCCGGTTGCCCGCCTTGCGAATGCTGCCTTCCAGGGCAAACCGGACTCCGAGGTCCCGACACACCTGCGGAACATTCACTGCCTGGTCCCTGTAGACGAACGCCGAGGTGCGCGCGATGACGAACAACCCGGAGACCTTGGACAGGTCGGTGATGATGTCCTCGGTGATGCCATCGCTGAAATATTCCTGCTCGAGATCGCGGCTCAAATTGGCGAATGGGAGGACCACGATCGAAGGCCGGTCGGGAAAAGACGGAGCCACGGAAGGCGTCGCCGCATCCGTTGCGCTGGCAGCGACGTGGCCGGGAGGACTCTCGCCTCCCGATCGGGATCGTAATGACTCGATCACCTGGCCCGACTGCGGCAATGGCGCTTCGGCGCCCGCCGGCCCGTTCACGGTCCTTTCCCGGTGCATTCTGCGGACAAGCACATCCACAACTATGATGGCGACGCCGACCGAGACGATCAGCGCTCGAATATCGAGCCACGAGGCCACACCAGCCCGGCTTGAGGCATCTCGACATACCGAAATGCCGCCGCAAACCAATGTTCGGGGCCGAATCCGGTCAATGCAACGATCGCTCCGATTGTCACCCAGGACGTGAGATTCCTGGCGCCGGCCACCCAGATGTGCCGGATCAAGCGTCCGAGTTGCGGTGGGATGTCTGCCATGACAATGATTCAGTCCAAGCGTGCCCTCAGATCTAGTTCGGGGCCGCCCACCTCGAAAGGGGTCTGCCCGTGTTGATTTGTGGGCAAGCGGGGCGTCGCCGGAAAGCCCCACGCTGATCTCGCACAGCCAATCTGGAACATCTGAAAGTAAGCAAGGGCGCGCCACGGTCGATGAAGATGGGCGCTACTCGCTCGCCGCGGCGCTATGATGCGGGAGCCCACGTTACGCTGCGGTAGCTCAAATTGCGATGCCCCAGGGCAGATAGCCGAGCTCATCGAGAATGACGAAGTCCATGCGGGTCAGGTGGTCGGCAATCCGACCCTGCCGGCCACTGCGGGTCTCGGCCTCGAGCCGGTTCACGAGATCGACTGCGTTGTAGAAGCGGCCACGCGAGCCTGACCGAATGCAGCTTCGGGCGATCGCGATCGCCCAGTGGGTTTTGCCAGTGCCGGTTCCGCCGATCATATGAGAGGCGCCAGCAACCCGCCACAGGGGGGTCCGAATTACTGATCCTGCTCGTAATAGCCACAGAACTGGCGACTGACTTTGGTCCGAATAAAGCTGGATTGTTCGATATCCCAGATAGCATCCAACCGGGCCACCCACGATTTTCTTATCGTCGTCTGCTTTGGGTTGTTTTCTCCGGTGCAAACAATATGAACTCGACCAGGTTCATCGAAGCTCCATCGATCATCGCCTTGACTGACAAGACGAAATAAAAAGTAGTCATTATAGGGTTCGCACCCGCAGTCTAAAGCATCGGCTTCGAGCGCAGCGGTGGCCTGTTCCGATAAATTGGTTTGCCGAACCAGCCTGTCGCCGCTGATCTCGATCAACACAACGGAACCCGGCCCCCACTTGCTGTCAACTGTCACCAGTGCCGTCAAATTGCTGTCGGCCCACTTCACGTATAAACCGGAATGGTTCCTCCCTGCGAAGTGAGCTTCCCAGCCGACTGTACCGATGATTCGCAATGGGGCCAGGCTCACCAGGTAATTCCTCATTCTTGAACCTTCATATCTGACGATCTCTGGCCTGGAACAATAGATGACGCCATATTTTCCGTTTGGCGAAATACTGTCTGGTTCCACCTTGTAACCAAGAGCTTGGAGCATGCGACTCTCCCACAGGTGGTATGTCGCGTCATCCATGCCTTGCTTCAAAACAGCCTGCACCAAACGATGGATATCCAAGGTGTTCGTGGCCGGGTCCCGGCGCAACAGCGAATATTTCAAGATTGTCGAGAGCGCATCATTCCACGCCAGCGGATCTGATGCGGCTGCTCCCAGTACAGGTCCGAGGTCCTGGGCACCTTTGCTGAACAGTTCTTCGGGGATTCCGTCATCGGGCTCCAGGAAGGCACAACAACGCAAAAGTTCGGCCGCAGCCGGGTTGGACCGTTCGACGTTCCCGAAGGACAGCGCCCACGTCTTGGCCACCGGGTTGGGGTGATCGAGGCTCAGCGCGCCACGAAGTTGAAGGAGCTGCGGCCCGTGGGTCCGGTAAAGTGTCAGATAGCCCAACAACCCGCAGCCGGTTTCCTCGATGTAGGCGGCGGCTTGATCGAGAGCGAGCGGAAGGCCATCGAGTTGGGCAACGATCTTTTTTGCGGTGTCCCGATCAGCGATATCCGCCGATTCAAGCGTTGCACCTTCCGCGACGTACTTGGCGCGACGCAACAAAAAGAGCGCGCCTTCCTCGGTCCCCATCTGTTCAATCTCAATGAGGCGGCCGAATCCACCGACTGCGCGCGCCTGAGTGGTCAGTAGTACATGACCAATCCGTCCGGGCGGAGCGAACTCGCTCGCCATCTTGACGTCATCCGCGTTGTCAAGAACAAGCAACCAATTCTGGTTCGCGCGTAGCCAGCGCTTGAAAGCCGCTGCGGCGTCCGGCCCTCCTGCCTCTGGCAGTTTCATCAACCCGGCAAGTGTCGCATAGCCGGAAAGCAGGCTGTCGAACGAAGCAGCGGAGGCCCAGAACACGTAGCCGTACTCGTGTAAATGCCGATACGCATATTCCACGGCCGTTTGCGTCTTACCCGATCCGCCAATCCCGCTCAGCGCGACCCGTCCGTGCGTCGCCAACGCGTCGTGAACCTGCGCAAACACGTGTTCCCGCCCGGTAAAAAACGGATTGCGATCGGGAAGAGATGCGCACTGGTGCGAGGACGGAAGTGAAGCAGCAGCGGATCTCTCAAGGTGCAGAAGGAAATGTCGCAGCATGAGATGCTGGATTGCGCCGCGATCGCGTGGCTTGACAATCGTCGAGTGATCCGAGCCAGGGACCCGGAACGGTTCACATCCCGGTTCATTGAAATAGGCAGATGCAGAGAACGGCTCCACGACCTGACGACGAAGCCCCAGCCAGCGTTTGATCCTGATGGCTCTGTCTTCGGTCAGCTCGCGTCCCCTGATGGTGAGGCGGCGGCTGTTCAACAACGTTTTGAAGTCACGATGCAGCTCGTCCAACGAGGTATTTGCTTGGGAAAAGCGCAACGCGGCTGCCTGGGTGTGCCCCAACGCAAACGAAAGGACCGAAATCAAATTCGCGTCCCTGGAGCCAAGCGAGGGGGAAGCCATCAAGAACAACCCAATCGCCGGCTGCGAGGCAATGAGCTTCACCTGGTTGGCAACGAGGAAGCGGCGAACGACGATGCCTCCCATGCTGTGGCAGAGAAACACGATCTTGCCCATGCTCCACAGGTCCGCAAGCGTGAAGTGCTCGCGCAGAGCATCCGAGACATCCGCGATGCTGTAGGTGCGCGATGACACCCTTGTCTCATAGGTAAACAGGAAAATGCCCCAGTCCTGAAGCTCCCCCTCTGCCGCCAACAACTCGGGCCAAGAAGGGTGTCCCCAAGCGGCTTCGGAGCTGGAAAGAATGCCGTGCACGAACACAACGATCATGTCGTGCTTCGGCTTTCGCAAGCAATGCAGGCCGAATTCAATGAACGAAGTCTTCGGCAGGCCGTCGCCAGGCTGGCTGAGCGAAACGGGTTCGAATGTCGTGCTAGCCTCGGGTGCCATCATCGAACCTCCCCGTAGCGGTGATCGTGAGGCTGATCCGTTTTGGCGAAGCTCTATTCAGCTTGGAAATCATGGCAATGTCGGGACGGGTGGGAAGACAGATGGAGCGCCGCACGGAGATTCAGTTCCTGTTCGGTTGGATAGCGGAACGCTATCGAACTCAAAGTCATTCAGCATTTTTTTTCGTCGACCGACATGACGCATCTTCCTCCGGCGGGGAAACGGCTGCCCACCGCAAGGAAGGAGAAGATGACATGTTCAACCGCATCGACACTCGCACGCACCGTCGCCTGCTCGTACTCGCCGGCATCGTCATGGGCTCATTGAGCTCCGCTGCCTTCGCGGGCGCCCCGAACCACAGGGTGCGAAGGTCCCGCTGATATCGTCTCGCCTCGTCGGCGCGTACGGAGCCAACTCCTTGGCGGAATGATCTGGGGCGTGTCGTTTGCGCTACACGAGAAGGCCGTCATGGATCCGCGGTCCGGCCGTCCGATGAACGCCAATTTGGCCGAGTCTCACATCCCCGTGAATGCCGACGTGCCGTCGCTCGAAGCGATCCTGGTCGAAGAACACGATCCCCACGTCAATGCCGCTCGGCATCAAGGGCGTGGGCGAGCTCGGGATCACCGGCACGGCGGGTACGGTCGCGAATGCCGTTTGGCATGCCACAGGAATCCGCGTGCGCAACTTCCCGATCACGCTGGATCGCATCATCGAGCCTCGATAGTCCGAGCGCACTCTCGGGATCTGCACCGGTTCGTTCATGGACATGTGGTCTGTGTTGTCGAAGCCGCCATTCGCTGTGTTTCCGGCGACGGCCACGGCAACTTCCGCCGACATGCGCGAAGCCGGCGCGACGACGCCGATCCTGGCACCTCTCTTTGCTCATCCGAGCGTCCAGCCTGCATTGCCCCTCATCGGCAACCCCCGTAGATTTCGCCGATGTCCCAACTCGGAGATTACTTTTTTTGCGGCGTCGGCGGTAGCGGCATGACCCCGCTCGCGTTGATCATCAAGGCCAGGGGCGGACGGGTCGAGGGCTCCGACCGCGCGCTCGACCAGGGACGCAATTCCGAAAGATTCGATTTTCTGCGCGCACGCGGCGTGCGGCTCCATCCGCAGGATGGCAGCGGCGTCAGCCGGGCCGGTCAGATCCTGGTCACCTCCGCTGCTGTCGAGGAGACGGTCCTCGACGTGCAAGCCGCGCGTCGCATCGGTGCCGCCGTCACCACCCGCGCGCGGCTTCTCGCCGAGCTCTTCAACTCTGCCGGCTTCGGCGTGGGTGTTGCCGGCACGAGCGGCAAGTCCACCACGGTCGGCATGCTCGGCTGGATCCTGCACCGCGCCGGAAAGAGCCCAACGATCATGAATGGCGCGGATATGAAAAACTTCATCGATGTGGGCTCACCTTTTGCCAGCGCCCGGATCGGCGAGGGCGAGGTTTTCGTCAGCGAGGTGGACGAGAGCGACGGCTCGATTGCGTTTTTCGAGCCCGGCGTCGCGGTAGTGAACAATATCTCCTTGGACCATAAATCGCTGGACGAGCTGCGCGCCCTGTTCCGCGGTTTCGTTGCCAAGGCGCAGACCGTGGTGCTGAATCTCGACAACGCAGAAACCGCGGCGCTTTTGGTCAGTTTGAAGCCGGGGCAAGCAGTGACCTACAGCCTGGGTGGTGCGCAAGCCCACCTCGTCGCGTCTCCGCCGGTCCGGTCGCCGGCCGGCATCGCCTTCCAAGTGAAGGCACGCGATAGCGATGAGGCCGTCGAGGTGGCCCTGAAGGTTCCAGGACTGCACAATGTGGCCAACGCACTCGCCGCCCTGAGTGCCGCGAAGGCGTGCGGCGTGGCCCTCGCAGCGGCGGCGGTCCATCTAGGCGAGTTCAGCGGCATCCGGCGGCGGCTGGAGGTCGTAGGCGCCGCAAATGACATAACCGTGGTCGACGACTTTGCCCACAACCCCGACAAAATATCGGCCACGCTGGAAACCATGCACGCGTTTCCCGGCCGCCTGCTGCTGATGTTTCAGCCCCACGGCTACGGTCCGATTCGCTTGATGAGGAACGACTTGGTGGACTGCTTTGCAAGCGGGTTGCACGATGAGGATGTTCTGGTCATGCCCGAGCCCGTTTATTTCGGCGGCACGGTCGACCGCAGCGTCGGCAGCGGCGATATTGTTTGCGAAATCCAGCGGCGTGGTCGAAAGGCCCTTGCTTTTCCTGACCGCGCCGCTTGTGGCGACCTGCTGGTCAAGCTGGCCCGTCGCGGCGATCGCATCGTAGTCATGGGCGCGCGTGACGATTCGCTTTCGCAGTTCGCGCGTGAGCTCCTTCGACGGCTTGCGGTGACAAAGGACAACGACCATTGAGTGCGCCGTCCTTTCCGGTCGTGCGCGGACCTGCTTTGGGCTACGAGGAGAATGGTAGAGGAGTTTCGGTGAGACGTGGTCAGCGCGAGCAGCAGACTCGGTCTAATCCCTCCCCCGAAGGGGGAGGGTGGCCGACCCCGGCCTTGAGCCGGGGGAGGCCGGGTGGGGACGGGGCTGGCACGATTCTTTGCGTTTGCCCCCACCCTAACCCTCCCCCGCAAGCGGGGGAGGGAACGCACCGAGTGTGCCGACCGGTTTGTTGATCAACCTGACCGAAACTTGCTCCAGCTTTCAGTTCCTCTCCTTCCGCCGGCCCGAATGAGGAGAACCGGACTCCAACATTCTCCGATCCTCCTGGCGCGCCGCAGTCGATTGCGGCCGGAAATTGGTGCTCGACTGCGGCCCCAAGCTGCGGCCGCCGGAGGTCTCTGCTGCGGCCCTTACTGCTGCGCAGCCGCCTTCAATTCGACGTCGTATTGCGCCTGGCACCGCGGGCTGGTCTCGGATTTTTTCGCACGCAGGCACGCAGCGACGTTATCCATGTTCATGAGATATGCGCTGCACAGCCTGATTGCATCGCCCGTGCAGGCGGAGCGCAGCTCGGCTGACGGTTTGAACTCGGCAAACCCTGCGGTCGGCCATGCCACGAGAACGAGCCCGACGGCTGCGATAACTCGATTGCGGATGTTCATGATTTTCCCCTTTGTCTCGATGGCGCCCCTATCGCCATCGGCGACGTTATGGCGCGCTCGCGAGCGGAGCGCTGTGATGGCGATCACAAAAACGCGGCTTTGCCTGCCTCTGCCCCATTGACTCGTTGTTCTCTTTTTGTTCTCATGGCGCGAAATTTCGCAGGTGGACGGTTGGGATGGAAACAACAGCAACCATCCTCCATGCGGACCTCGATGCCTTTTATGCGTCGGTCGAGCAGCTGCTGGACCCGTCCTTGCGCGGCAAACCCATCGCCGTTGGCGGTGGCGTTGTGCTCGCCGCGTCCTACGAAGCGAAGGCCTTCGGCATAAGCGGCGGCATGTCGGGGCGCAGGGCACGCGAGCTTTGTCCGCAACTGATCCTCGTCGATGGCCATTTCACGGACTACCAGCGGCTGGGCGACGCCGCCCTCAATGTGCTCAATGATTTCACGCCGCTCGTTGAGCGGATTTCCATCGATGAGGCCTTCGCCGACGTCGCGGGGTGCACCCACCTCTTCGGTCCGCCGGCTGAAATCGCGAGAGCGGTCCGTCGCCGCGTGCGGAAAGAGCTTGGCCTTCCGATCTCGATCGGCGTGGCGCGTACCAAGCACCTGGCGAAAATTGCCTCGCAAGTGGCCAAACCCGATGGATTGGTGGTTGTCGATCCCGGGACCGAGCTGGATTTCCTTCACGACCTACCCGTCGAGTTGATGTGGGGAGTTGGCCCGGTCACCAGGGCGCGGCTGGCCGATATTGGCGTGCATACCATTGGGCAGCTGGCGAGGATGCCGGGAGGGTCGCTCGAACGGTTGCTCGGCTCGGCGGCCGAGGAGAAGCTGACGGCACTGGCGTGGAATCGCGATCCTCGGGAAATCAGGACGCATCATCGGGCGCGATCAGCCGGAGCCCAGTCGGCGCTCGGCAAGAAGCCTGCTGAAGAACGAGTCTTTCAGCCTACGCTCCGTCATCTGGCCGACAGGGTAGCCACTCGGCTGCGGGCGAAATCCCGGCCCGGCCGGACCGTGACGGTCCGCGTTCGCTTCGCCGACCTCCATTCGGTCACTCGTTCCGTCACACTCGATGCGCCGATTTCTGCGACCGCTATCCTCGCAGAAATCGCCGAGGAGCTGGTGCGCACCGTGCTCGCGAATCATCCTGAGGAAAAGACGATCTCGCTCCTGGCCATCTTTGTGTCACGCCTCGAGAGTCACTGGGACCTGCAGCTGGAGCTTCCACTTGGGCTCGAAGATGAAAGGCGCCGGCCGGGCAGCACGAGCGGCATAGCGCGTTGGACGGCCGACCGCGCTATTGACAGGATCCGCGATCGTTTCGGATGCGAGGCTGTCGGATACGGGTCGGTCGCGCTGGGCCCTTCCCGCTCCGTTCCCGACGCGTTTCGCGAGCTTGCCGAAAAAGAACTCTAACCAAAGCCAGATCCAGGCATTCGTCAAACTCCCGCGCCCGCCGTGCTATGGGCCCGCAATCTGCCGCCGACTCAAAAGTGAATGACTGCGGCATTCCCGCCTGTTCCGCGGTGTTAGACGGAATCCGCTTGATGAGCTCATGTGACTGTCGTCCCCGCGCGGGGTCCCCATCGCGCAAGCGCGATGGGGTGCCCCGTTGCGGGGACCCAGTATTGCAGAGACGGTGCTGATCCGGCGGAGGCGGCGGCAGTTTGTCCTAATCGGACGGCCGGTGGTTACTGGGCCCCCGCTTGCGCGGGGGCGACAACGAATGGTGCGGAGCCAATCAACCGGATTCCGTATTAGACGTTCTCGCGATCCAGCACGCCCATTCTACAATTGGCGGATCGAATAGATCACCTCGCCCTTGAACTTCCCCTCATCCGGCACCCACGGGAAGTAGATCACCCATTGGAGGTGCACCTGCGCGCCGACTTGCTTTAGACCGGCGAACTCCTTGACGAGCTTCCCAGTCATATTCACCACGTCGAGGACGCCCTGGGGGCCGATGACCAGCGCCTGCGGAACCCACTGCATTCCTTCCAAAGAGCTCAGGAAGACGCGGTAGAACTCAGCGGCCTGCACATGGCCCTGCCAGCGCTGCCCCGCGGTCACCAGCTCCATCACGCAATCATCGGTGAAGACGCTGAGCATGACCTCCATCTGCGTCTTGAACTCATCCTCTGTGAACGGCTTGAACAGTACTTCTTCGGCGTGAACGTGGGTCAGCCAAGCTCGCCGAACGGCATCGTAGCCCTCTGGCGTGACTCCCCAAGTGATCGG
>WNFF01005764.1_pt1 | contig 10140 bp, 7 predicted proteins | sample 5400441 | NCBI WGS metagenome assembly WNFF01 (sample SAMN13153345, study PRJNA577476) | soil metagenome | isolation source: 120 cm saprolite under Douglas fir tree site 2 hole 3 replicate 1 | place: USA:California | collected 2015-04-18
TGATTCGAGCCATCCAGGGAGATCTCGTAAAGCGCCTCTTCGGAAGTGACCTTCGGAGTGGGAGTGGTGCGCCGTTCCCGCCAGAAGGCGGCGATGTAAGCTTTGCCATCGCCTGCTACTACGCCCGCGGCCACGATCTGCAGGTGAGGTCCCTCGTCTGAAAACAAGAGAGTACTTTTTCCGGTGATCAGGGAAAGCGAATAGATTTCGGTTTTCCGGGTGCCGCGAAGCATGGACAAATTTTCATCGTCCGACCGCCTGCCAGGAAAAGGAGAGACGTTCGCAAAATGAGCTTGGAAACTTGTACGAGTCTCCGAATAAGTTAAGGAATAGACGACCGCCTGAGAACGCGCTTGTGTACAGAACAAGAGGCACGAGACCGTCAACAAATGGGCGCTCAATTTCATGAGGTTTTTTATCTGACTAACAAGATAGCACGGAGACTAACGGAATAGACCGTGACCGCGATGTTGGGCAGTTTAACTTTAACTAGTGGCTGCCAAGTCAGCTAGTCGTTTTCAATCGTACATCGAGGGAATTCGGAGCGAATCACGGGCAGCTCTTCCGTAACGGGATAAGGGAAGGTTTACCGACCATCCGGGAGTTACCTCATGGCAGCTCGAATCGAAATGCTGTGTGCGCCCACCTCCGCAGCTAGGCAACCTATCTATTCACACTTGGCAGGAGTTAGTCCTCGAAAATGCAGTAGAAACGGCGCTGGCCGGTATCGATACCGAGCTTGAGGCGGGGGAGAACGCGGCGCGCGTACGCGGCGTGGTCGCTCTGCGGGGCGGTTTGTAGCAAGCGCTCATAGTAGGCGATGGCTTTTTGCCGGGCCTCTTCGGCACCTTCTTGATACCGCTGATAAACCAGGAGCTCGGAATCCTCTTCGGCTGCAACGGTTTGGCCAGGTATGGGCGGGAGGCTGATCGACCACCAGGTCTCATAGGCCTGCGCCACGGCCAACTGCACGTCCAGCTGGTACGGGCTCTTTGGGTGTTGTTCCAGGAACGGAAGCCCTTGTTGAATGACGGCGCGAAACTGTTCAGCACCGGCGTTGCAGTAATCGCCCATGTCCCACCCATGGCCTTGCAGGACCAGGAAGGCGCGCTCGCCCCATTCGCTTTGACCGTAGTCCGTCCAGATGCGCTTCAAGAGGCCGCCAGTATAGGCCTGCGACCCATCCTGATCGGACGACGGCCCATACGTTACGCCGAAGGCGGCCAACTGCGTTCGCCACTCCGTCCAATCCGCTGCGGGGCCCTTGTCGTTTGCTATCACCGAAGGCAGACGCTCGGCCAGCCTATCTGCAGCCCAAAGCATGATGGGCTGCCGGTCGGGCGCGGACGTCTTGGTTCTATCTAAGAGCCGTACCAAAGTGGCGCGGAATTCCTCCGCTTTCCATTTCGTGGTGAGCTGCGGCACCGCAGCCGCGAAGACGGCAATTGCACCACTCCTTCCGGCGGCTTGCGCTGTCTGGCGCTGCTTCTGTAATTGCTCTTGGAAAGCTTCGCGCTGCTTCTGTTGAAGGGCCGCAAGTTCCTGCGGATCACGGTCCGGCTGATCTTTCATGAGCATGGCAGCCACATCCGGGAAGTCTGGGCGCAAATTGTCAGCCAATTGCGGATCGATTCCAGAGCCCGTAGCGTAATACTGATATGCGTAGCCGCTGGCCCCAACCGACTGCAGTCGATGGTCTTCGTTCAGGGCTTCTAAGAGCGCGCGATGCCGCCCCTGGAGACGCAAGCGGCCCTCTTTGCGCTGCGGGTCAAACTCCACGAGATCCAGCTGAATTTCGAGGTCCGGGGCTTGCCAACGCACATTCCTAGGCCAGGTAATCTGGTGAGTGACTAAGGCCTTGGGGCCACTCCGATCTTCACCGAGGCCAAAACGTTCGGCAATGCGGCTTTGCAGTAGGTTCTGAAGGGCGCCCAGCCCGTCTTCCGGAAGCGTGGCCGTGGTTACATCGAACTGCTCGAGGCGAGCCACTGGCTCTTGCAAACTAAAAACATAGAACGACCAGTGAGCAGCTTCGCGTTGACCGGTGGTGGAACAGCGGTGGGCCCACTGCCTGTCAGCGCCCACTCCGACCATGCGCCCGCGGAATGGTTCACAGCGAATGTCCGGGTGGAGCCGCGACCAATCTTCCAGAGACGTACCCCACACCGACTTCTCGAATGCAGCCCAGAAATTCTGCGCTTGTTCCTCCGCCGAAGGAGAAGTTTGCTGACCCAGCGGGAGGGCGGCGGGGCCTTGCGCTGCGTGTTCGGGGATTTTCGCCGGAGAGGCGGAAAGTGGCGCAGTCTTTGCTTTGAGGGTGGGCTCGAAATTGGCCACAGCGAATTTGGGCAGGGCGTAGCGAGCGGCGACAACGATAACGATGACTAAACCGAACCCCAAAAGTAGGGCAACGCCCTTGCGAGATGATTGCCGAGTCGGCCGCATCCCTTCCGGGAAAGTGAGCCGCTGTTCGGCCGGTTGAGGGAGCTGTTCCTGGTTCATCTCAAGACACCTCTAGCTAGACCAGAAACAGGCTAAGTCGCTGAACTACACTGGACAATAGTACCGGTGGGGGAATATCTCGGATGTGTTGACGGACCTCGGGTATTGTACTCGCCCCAGAGCGAATCCGTCTTTTTATGAGCAAGGCGCCTAGTGGGGGGATTACGCTCGAGTGACGAGCGACTCGGAAGTAATGCAAATGTTGCAAACGGGGTACCCACTCGGACGAGATTCGCCCAATAAAGCCAATTCCAACGATTATTCCGAATAAAACGAGGCGCTGGGCCTCGTTTGGCGATGCGGCTTCAATGCGAAAAAGGCGATGCCATCTTTGCAGCTAACGACTTTCGAAATGGAAGATATCCACCACTAAATTGGTTCTACGGTTCAGCAAAACGATGTGTCCCCCAATCAGCACGTGTGCGCAATCGGCAGGTGGCGGAGGCAGCCGGCGCTCAAGGTCCTCGGGACAAGGCTGGAGCCGTTTCTGGAGACCGGGCGGGAGTGTGCCGCGCCGCACAAGCTGTTTTTCCAATCCAGGGGGCAACTGATCTCTCTTGGCAAGTCCTGGCGGAAGGTTGCTCCTGTGGTCGTCGTACCATCCGCGAATAGCTCCGCGGTCGCGATCCTTATAGTATTCGCCCCGGTCGTCATCGTCTCCTTGCTTACCGTTTCCCTTTCCGTGCCCGTTTCCGCGACCCTGGGCTAGTGCGAAACTGCTGGTGAGCAAAAATGCCCCCAACATGCAGGCGACCATCCATCTTGTCGTTCGCATTGTCTCCTCCTGATCCAAATGTGCCTAACTTCGAGACTAGTTGGAAACTCAATGCCACTACAAGCATGACCAACAGGAATGTGTCGTGTTATCGACCCCGCCCCTCACGCTGATGAGTTTCTCCTTAGGACAAGCCCGACCACTGGCACAGTTGTTGTTTCCCAGCCATCGGCGCAAGAATCGAATAGACGCTCTGGAGTAATGCCGTGAGAAAAGCTGGTGCTTTTGTCGTAGTCATTTTTATGTCGTGCGCGGCCTTCGGCGCGAATCAAAGCAGGGAGCAAAAGCGCCTTGAAGCGTGCGGTCAGGTGTTCAAGGAAATTATGGACATCCCTGATGGGATTCCGAAGGATCTGCTCAACAAGGCCGAATGCGTCATTGTGATTCCTTCGGTTCTGAAGTTCGCAATCGGCATCGGAGGCGACTTCGGCCGCGGTGTGATCACCTGCCGAACTGGCCAGCACTTTACGGGACACTGGAGCGCGCCCGCACTGTTCGCGCTCGAAGGTGCAAACATCGGCTTGCAGCTGGGCGGTCAGGCTACGGACTTCGTACTCTTGGTCATGAATCCCAAAGGCGCGAACTCCATCTTGAGCAGCAAAGTGAAGCTTGGCGCCGACGCCTCCGCAGCTGCCGGGCCCAAGGGACGTACAGCGGCTGCGGATACCGACATCGTTATGAGGGCAGAGGTCCTCAGCTATTCTCGCTCACGCGGATTGTTCGCGGGGATTTCGCTGGAGGGCTCGACGCTCCGATCTGACGGCAGTGCGAACAAGAAACTCTATGGCCGAAATCTGACTGCTAAGGAGATTGTCCGCGAAGGCAAGGTGGGCGTTCCGGCTTCGGGCCGCGAACTCGTCTCCTTGTTGGATAAGAAGTCGCCGAAGAATCAGTCCGATCCCGTATCGCTGAAGGAATAACCCACCGCACGACTGCCCCGGATCGCTTCAGAATTGGATTGTTGTCCCCGCAAGCACTCGAGCTACGTTCGGCAGGATTTGCTCGCCGTCTTCATTGAGGAGGAATCTGGACACAAACGGAATGCCTCTTAAAGCAACAGGCAGTGCCTGCGCCAGTGCAAAACAGATTGGTTTCTCTGGGTGCTCTTAGTGATTTCGCCGGAGATATTCTTGACACCGACAAGACTGGACATTATGCTCACGAACCGCGCTGCGAATGTCCCCACTGGCGCGCAATACGGTCGAAACGCGACCATCCGAAAACCGATGCGTGTGCGAGGTGAACATGTTGCCGGTTTCAAAGTCTTTCCCCTATTCTCTGCACATCCAGGAACTCTGCGGAATAGAGAAGCGCCTTTGCCTCACGCTCCTGCTACTAACGACCTTGGTTCCTCTCTCTTTCGCGCAATCGGTGCCTCCGCCTCCTCAGGGCACGCAGACCGATGCTTCCTTCGCTGACAGTTTCAGGCTAAATCACGTCACAAACGTTTTCGCTACCACTCAGAAGATCAGCTGCTACACGCCGGAGGTTCCGTACTCTGGGAATCTGGGTCCGACGAACGGGTATACCGGAGAGACCCCGTGCAACGGCAGCGCAAATACGGGCGAAGACCAGGGGCCTTACCCGACTCAGAACGTTGTGAGCCAACCGTTCCTTGTAAACAACCACAGCGAATCTGACCTTCGAGTCGATCCCACCAACCCTAATCACCTGATTGGGCAGACCAAATGGTTCGTTAGCGCCGAAGGCTACAACCACTTGCAGGGCTTTTATGAATCGTTCGACGGCGGCAAGACTTGGCCTGTACAGGGTCATGTTCCCGGCTACGAAGGCTTCACCGACAACACCGACCCGGTGGGCGCGTTCGATGCATTCGGCAGCTACCATGCCCTGCTTCTGCCCTACCAGTTCTCTTATGACAAATTTGGCTTTCAAGTGTTCAATAACGGCTCTTCCTTGCCTAATCCCGCGCTGCCCGGCGAAGCCATCTCCTCGGCTGCTCGGCCGCATGGGGCGATTTCCGCCACAGACTGGAACTTCACTCACAACGGCGGCCTGGACTATTTGATGACCGCTCCCAATGCCCATTCCAATGACCCTGACAAGCAGTGGATCACGGTTGACATCAATCCTTCCAGTCCGCACTACAACCGAATTTACGCCATGTGGACATTGTTCGCTTTCAATCCGAGCAGCGTGTTTGTTTCCTTCTCTGACGCAAACGCCGATGGTAGCCACAGCGACTGGTCCACTCCGGCGGTCCTTCCGACCATCAACGGTCATCCTTGGGACAGTTACATGCTCCCGCATGTCACGCCAGACGGAACGGTGTACACCACGGAAACGAACAATCCGTCGCAAAAAGGCTTCCTGTTCGCTGATCTATATGTGATTTCCTCGCGCGATGGCGGCGTAACGTGGCAGACCCCACTGCTCGTACAACACGATATTCCTGTTCCTACGTATCAGAACACCACCTTCCGCGAAGGCATTGTCAATACCTTCGCTGTGGGGCACCACCTCATCAACGGCCACTATCCTCTCTATGTAAGCTGGGAGGATGGCGCTTCCGGCGTTTCAAATATCTACCTGACGACTTCGATCGACAACGGCGTTACGTGGTCTACTCTGCTGAAGGTGAACGACAATGGCAACCCCGTGGATGCACTCCAGCCAAATCTGAACGTCGCCGATAACGGCCTCACCGACACGGTCAGTGTTGCGTTCTATGATCGCCGCTTGCCCTGTCAGGCGGCGGGGACCGCGGAAGCTATCGCTGCGGGGATTGCTTTCGATCCGGGCACCAGCGCTTCTCCGGGCACCCCCTATAGCCGCTCCAATTACTGCATAAATACGGCCATCCAGTTTTATACTGCCACGCTGGCTCCTGTCGGTCACAACATCCGCTTGTCTCAGCACACTTGGGATCCGCAACTCAACTCGCCGCATTGGATTTGCATCTGCAACAGCGGAACTTTTATCGGAGATTACTTCGGAAATACGTCTGGCGGGTCCACCGAGTACACAACTTCAGTAAGCACCTTTGACGATGGTTCTAACCTAAACCATTATCAACAACAGGTAGTGGCCAGCGTGCCGATTCCGAAACCGTAGCAGAGGGTCTTCCCCGAAACAGGAGCGGGCAAATACGTGCGAGTTTTACGGGCCAGGTGCCCGATAACGATCACAGGAGGGAGTTCTAATGGGCAGCCGCAATTCAACGAACAATAGTTTTCAGGTGGTCTGTTTGACCCTAGCCAATGCCGTTCCCCGTCGCAAGTGGTTTGTCTCCGTCGTTTTGTTTTTCTTGTGCGGGCCACTCGCTTTTGCAAATAACCCGGATGTAATCAAAGCCTCTCGTCACGACGTTTCGCCACCCTTTTCGCAGATGGCCATTGGCGCTTCGTCCAACGGCGGCGGGAGCGACACCCAGAGTCCCACCGCACGCCCGACGGGTGCGATGATCACTAACCCTAATTCAGACCCAGTGGCCGCGCCGCTCGCTGGCCCGCTTACCGGCGTCACCCTCCTCAGCAACTTCGATGGGCAGAGCGCGCAGGACAATCGCAACTTGTTCGGCTTCGCTTTCGTGCCCCCGGACACCAATGGCGCAGTCGGCGCGAAGCAGTTCGTGCAAATAGTGAACGTAACCATCGCGGTCTATGACAAATCGACTGGAGCGCTGCAGTTCGGTCCGGCCGCGATACACACGCTCTGGACCGGCTTCGGCGGTCTCTGCGAATTCGGTGGAGGGACGCCGACGTTTGCGGATGGAGGCGATCCGGTGGTCCTCTATGACCATTTGGCCGGGCGGTGGCTCGTAACGCAATTGCAGTACAACACCACCTTCACCCAGACAGCGCAGTGCGTCGCGGTCTCCACCAGTTCCGACGCTACGGGTTCCTACAACCGCTACGAGTATGACTTCGGCGCGAACTTCCCGGACTATCCAAAATTTAGCGTCTGGCCCGACGCGTACTACAACACCATCAACGTTTTCCCCGGCCATGGCTTTGCCGGCGCGGAGGCATGTGCCTTTGACCGCAATGCCATGCTTGCCGGAGCGCCGGCCAGCTCGATCTGCTTTCAGCAGCCTTCCACCGTTTCGAGCCTTTTGCCATCGGATCTCGACGGCAGCACCTTGCCGCCAGCAGGCTCGCCGAATTACCTGGTAAGCCTTGCTGACTCCACCCATTTGAACTTCTTCCGCTTCCACGTCGACTTCAGTAATGTGGCTAACTCAACCTTCACCGGCCCCACACTCATCTCTGTAGCGCCGTACAACGAGGCTTGTGCTCGCGCCACAACTCTGTCCTGTGTTGCGCAGCCGAACCCGGGGGAAAAAGTGGATGGGCTGGGCGACCGGGTGATGTTCCGGTTAGCCTACCGCAACTTCGGCGATCACGAGTCGCTGGTCGTCAATCACACGATTAACGCTGGAACGCTCGTAGGTGTGCGTTGGTACGAGATCCGTAATCCGGCAGCTCCGTTCGTTTACCAGCAGTCCACGGTGGTCGATCCCAACGTGAGCTATTGGCTGGGCAGCATCGCGATGGATAAAATCGGCAACCTCGCGCTGGGCTTCAGCGCTTCCAGTCATAACGTGTTTCCGAGCGTATATGTCGCTGGCCGTGCGTCCACAGATCCGGCGGGTGCCCTGTTCGGACCGCTGGTCCTTGTGAACGGCAGCGGCGTGCAGTTCAACTCGTTCCATCGTTGGGGAGACTACAGCTCCATGGCGGTCGATCCCACCGACGACTGCACCTTCTGGTACACACAGGAATACTACGCGACAACTGGCAGCTTTAATTGGGCGACCCGAATCGGCTCGTTTAAGTTCAATAGCTGTAGAGGAAGAAACAACTGAGGCGAGGTCCCTGCAAGTGGGGGCCTTAGATTTGCACGAGCCGCGATACCTTGTGACGGCTATACCCGGATTGTGTTCGCAATTTCTGAGCGGCTTCGACACGTGCAATACGCGACTACGTACGTCTTTTGAACGCTCTCATAGCGTAGTCTGTCCATCCTACCAGTAGGGGACATTCTTCAGCCGCGACGCGCGCGGGCCCCGCCAGGGGGAACCCGATGCAACCCACAATGACAAACGGAATTCTTTCGCTGATCCTCATTATTTCCCCCAATATTAGGCAGCATACATGCGGCGGCAGTGCCGCAGTCGGAGACGAAGTCGGCGTCCCCACCGAATCGGCCTGCGTAAGCGCAGGTCATCCTGGCGCGAAGTCAGGTCACCGCAGCCCAGCTTCCGCAAAAGGAGCCCATGCCGGCGGACGCACGCAATCCGGACCGCAACAAGTCGTCGGTTAGGATCCTTGTGAGCGCCTTTCTTCCTCTTCTCTTAGTTCGTCAATCCACCTCTCCAAGATTAACTGGTCCTTTTGCTCAATCTTATTGAAGGCGACTCCCATTCCAGCGTTCGGTCCACAATATACCACCGTGCCCAGAGCAACGAAGTTCGCACCTCTGTGGGCAATCCTTATTCTGACCCTTGTCCCCGTGGGAAAGAGGTTCAGTGTCTCTACGTGGCACCCAAACACGCTTAGGTCGCTCGTTCGTTCCCTTATTTGGCCTTCCGACTGCACGTCGGTCAATTCGATGCTGGCTACTAGCCGATAACGGCGCGCGCGCGGATGCTCGGTGCGCACTTCAAAAGTCCTTCCAGAAGGCATTGCTTATCGGCTTGGGGAACTTCGCTCATTCTACAACACCGAGAGAACTGCGGCGGCTTATTTAAGGCAAATGGCAGAGATGAAACGTCAAGCGTAGGACGACGACCATCGCGTCGTTGTTATGTTGTTATTTATAAAGAATGGGCTGCTATGTTAGTTTCGGGGAGCAATGTTGAGTGAGCGAATCCCCGCTTGACGGATTCAAATTCCCCCTTCAGCCCGCAGTGGAAAGAACCGGCGAGTTGTAAAATCAAACGGTTGCTGCCGGTATTTAAGGCGGGCCCGAACCGAAGCAGTATTCTACTCCCAGGACCAGGTAAAAATTGCGCGGCAAAGGACCTTATCCCTACGTTGACAAAATGTGTCTTTTTCTCTCTAAAGTCCCGCGCACAAGGCACTTAGAACCGGGCGACAGCACGCTGGTTGCTTGGCACCCAGTTTGCGCCCATCTAACTAAGGGTTGTGCTGTGTCCAGGGAGGCGGACATCGCTCATGACGAATAAACGTCATATCCACAATGGAATACACGAATGCGAGCCAATCGGTGATGCTTAGTCCGATGAGAAGTCATGTCGAATCTGAGAAGGGGGCGACAAGGTTGCGCGGTTCACTGCTTATCGCAGCGGCGGCGCTACTCTTTGTGCCGCAAGTGCGCGGGCAGGCAAGCAGCAGCGCGCCAAGCAGTAATTCGTCGCCGTCGGTGAATCCAGCACTGCGCTCAGAAGACCATTTCACGTGGATCGAGCAATTTGACGGAAGTTCGAACACTGAAGGCCAAGTGATGCTGCTTGACTCTTCTGTAGGCTACCTGTTCGGGCCACACCTTTTGGTTGACGCAGGCGTTCCCGTTTATTTCATTCGCGCCAATACCACAACGGCTTCCGGAGCTTCCACAACAAACTCGTTTACGGATCTGGGGGATGTTTACGGGCAGGTTCGGCTCTCGTTTCCCAATTCTGCGCTGAATTTCAAGACGCAGCTTACAGGGCGAGCGCCTAGCGGCAGCACGTCCAACGGAATCTCCACCGGGCACGCAACCTACGACTGGACGAATCGAATCGATCGTGACTTCGGCCATTGGACTCCGTTCCTTGAGGTGGGCCTTGCGAACTCTATACCCGATACGTTCGTCTATCGGCGACCGTTTGCTTCCTACGGAGAACTCGGCCACTTCCAGGCCGGGGCCGCGTATCACGTTGTTAATTGGCTTAGCGT
>WNFF01005768.1_pt1 | contig 10139 bp, 10 predicted proteins | sample 5400441 | NCBI WGS metagenome assembly WNFF01 (sample SAMN13153345, study PRJNA577476) | soil metagenome | isolation source: 120 cm saprolite under Douglas fir tree site 2 hole 3 replicate 1 | place: USA:California | collected 2015-04-18
AGAGCCACGAAGTTGCGGCGGGCGACATGAGCATCGCGCGCGAGCATGGCGAGGAAGGCTTTCCAGTTCATTCGCGCAAGCTCCTTCCGGTATGGTGGAGAAAAAGATTCTCGAGGCTGGGCTCGGAGATGTGCACATCGCACAACTCGACGCCCGCGCCGGAGGCCAAGCTGGCAACCTCCGCAACGAGCGAGCCGCCGCGGTCGGCGTAAAGATCGGCGCCGTTGCCGTCTGTGGCGCGGACTTCGCGGACACCAGCGAGACTCTGGAGACGCCTGAGGAAATCTGGGGAGTGAAGACCGAAGCGAAGGCGCAGCAAGTAGCCGCCGGGAACAGAGGCCTTCAACTCCTGAGGAGTTCCGAGAGCGATGACGCGGCCATGGTCGATGATCGCGAGGCGCTTACAGAGGGCGTCGGCTTCTTCCATGTTGTGGGTGGTCAGCAGAATCGTTTTGCCGCTCTGGTTGTATTCGCGGACGATCTCCCACAAAAGCAGACGGGTTTGCGGGTCCAGGCCGGCGCTGGGCTCGTCCAAGAAGAGGACTTGTGGGTCGTGCATCATGGCGCGGGCGATCGAGAGACGCTGCATCATGCCGCCGGAGAAGCCGCGGACCATCTGGTCGGCGCGATCGGTGAGCTTGAAACGTTCGAGGAGGGCTTCGGCGCGCTTGGCGCGTTCTTGAGAGGAGAGACCGAAATAGGCGCCGTGAAACGTGAGGATCTCGCGCGCGGTCAACGAGAAATCGAGATTGGGGCGCTGGGCGACTACGCCGATCAACCGCTTGACGGCGACCTGTTCTTGCCAAACGTCGTGGTCGCCGATGAAGGCCTGGCCGGCGGTTGGGCGAACGCGTGTGGTGAGAACGCCGACGGTGGTGGACTTGCCGGCACCATTGGGACCGAGCAGACAGAAGATTTCTCCGGGTAAGATGTCGAGAGAGATTCCGTCGAGCGCCACAATCTGCGGCTTGGGCTGTTTGCCCTTGGGTTTCGGCGCGCCGAATGAGAAGCCCCCTGTGCCGGCGGCTACGGGAGGAGGCGAGTTGTAGACTTTGCGCAGGTCGCGCGTGCGGATGCCAGCTACCATGCCGGAGATCCCTTCCAGAATTCTCAAGAGACGTGGCCAGCGCAAAAAGGTCTTGAGACGATACCCGATGCCACCACTGGAATTAAGTACGCATGCGATGATTCCAGAGTATCGACGCGGAAGTCAATTTCGGGCGAAAGATGATGGCTTCTCTGACTTTCGGAGCTGCTGACATTCGATTGCAAAGAAAAGCCCGGCAAGGCTGGCGCACTCCATAAAAATCCCACTTCGCGGTAGAATGCCGGTTTCATCGACGAGAATCAAACTGGGGAAATGCAAACGATGGGGAATCAGAAAAAAAGAGTGGGAAAGACAATGATGAAGGCTGCGTTCCTGGGGCTGCTCGCCTTTGGGCTGATTCCGGCGGGTGCGCAGCAAGCGGCTCCGCGAGATCCGGCTGAGCCGGCCAAGGGAAAACCGCAACCGAAAAATTTTGCGCGGCCGGCGGGAGCGGTTGCGCGAGCGTCCATCGATGAGAAATCGATGCGCGTACTGATCGGCAAGCTGGTGGCTTGCGGGACGCGGCTGACGCTTTCTTCGTGGACGGATGAGAAGCGCGGGATCGGATGCGGGCGGGATGCCATCGTCGCGCGATTGAATGAGATCGCGAAGGATTCCGGAGGGAAATTGCAGGTGGTGGTGGACAAGTTCGAGTCGACTTCGGAGCGGACTTCGTCGAAGTCCATTCCGCTGGAAAATGTTTACGCGATTCTTCCGGGGTCAGATCCAAAACTGGCGAAGACTATTTTTATTGTATCGGGGCATTTTGATTCGCGGCCATCGAACGTGATGGACACTGAGGCGGATGCTCCAGGAGCGGATGACGATGGTTCAGGTGTAGCGGTGAGCGTGGAATGCGCGCGGCTGCTGAGCAAGGCGCGGGCGAGCGGGCCCAGCATGGGAGTAACCTTAGGAGGGCGCGGGACGTATCGCGCGACGATACTTTTCGCGGCGGTATCCGGGGAAGAGCAGGGATTGCTCGGGAGCACGCATCTGATGGATTGGGTCAAGCAGCAGGGGTACACCGTGGGCGGAATGTTGGATGACGATATAGTCGGCGCCGATCCCGCAGCAGGCGCGCCGCATCGGGTGCGGTTGTTTTCCGGAAATGGAGAAATCGACGATGCGGATTCGCCTTCGCGGGAACTGGCGCGGGCGATTGAAGAGATTGATGGGCGCAGGGCGATTCGTCTGATCTTCCGCGTGGACAGGTATGGCCGCGGAGGAGATCACTATCCGTTTTATAAGGCAGGATTGCCGGCGGTGCGATTCACGGAGCCGCTGGAAGATTACAATCACCAGCACCAGACTCCGCGGACGGAAAACGGAATCGAGTACGGAGATTTCGAGAAGTATCTCAACTTTACGTTTATGGGCGACGTGGCGCGAGACAATGCGGAGGCGCTGCGGCAGTTGGCCCTGGCTCCGGAGCCTCCGAGAAACGCAAAGCTCACGGGAGCGGTGACGCCGGATGCGAAAGTGTCCTGGTCGGCTGAGGATGATCCGGAGCGCGCGGGATTCGAGATTCTGTGGCGAGAGACCACCGATCCACGCTGGCAGGTTTATGATTTCGCGGCTGCGCCGGCTGAAACGGTTTTGAAAGGCGTGTCCACGGACAATCATTTCTTTGCGATGCGCGCCGTGGGGAAGAATGGCGCTCGGTCGCTTGCGGTCCCCACGGAAATAGAACGGCGGCCGCCGCCACTGCCTTCACCGAGTAAACAGTGATCCGCAACGGCTATTTCTGATAGTGGTCGGGATACCAGATTGAGGCGCATTCGGGGCACATGGTGTGGGTGAGCTCGACTTGCGAGCGATCCCGAATGTAGAGGCGTTAGGCCTCGAGCCGTTTGTAATATGCGAGATCCGCCTTTATACCGAGGCGGGCAAACATTTCCTGCGCATTGAAGTTCATTTCGCGGTGGAGCTTCACAACCGCGGCGCGCGCATTCTCGACAGCTTCCTGGCTCGCCCATTCCACGATGGTGACGAAGTTGAATTCGCCTGGACTTGAGGATTGTTCCAGGACGAAATCCTGCAGGTAGCCTGGTTGCGCCTTGAGGAGCGAGTGCGTCGGTCGCACCTTGCCAAGAAACTCTTCGCGAGCGCCGCTGGGAACGACGAACTTGTCCACGCGATAGATTCTCTCCGGCATGCGGTTCTCCTTCACTCGTGTTTAGTGCTGCGGCGCGGCGACGGGCTGAGCGAACGTGATGAAGTGGCCGTCAGGGTCCTGGACGCTGAATTCTTTCATGCCGTAGAAGGCGGTGCGAACGGGCATGACAATTTTGACGTCCTTCATGGCGGCGAGGACGGCGTCGAGATTGTCGACCTCCATATAGAGATACGTAGGGCCTTTTCTGGCTTCCGCGGACATGGACGACGGCGCGTCTTTTTCCACGCTGGCGTACGTTTGGTACATCACTTCGGCGGTGCCTTTCTGAAATGTGACAAAACCGAGTTTGTTGCCGTCAGGGACTTCGATGGTTTTCGCGAAACCAAGACGACCGACCCAGAAGGGGACGATAGGCTCGATTTCCTTGACGAGCAGGACCGGGGTGATGCGTTTGACGTTCATGGATTTGATCTCCTGAGATGGATTGGCTTGCCGGGAAGCGGAACCAAGAAAGAAAGCGAGAACGAAAAGGGCGAAGCGCATGGCACGGATTCTCCTTGACGGGTCCACTAGTCTCAACTAGACTAGTATACGCTAAATGATCGAGAAATCAAAGTCAAGGAGGTTTCTTATGGGCGGGACTGCACGGCAATTGGGAGATTTGATTTCCATCGGGCCGGCGATGCTGCGCGACTTCGGGAAGCTTGGGATTCGCAGCGTGACGAAACTGGCAGGGCAAAATCCATACAAGATGTATGACCGGTTGAGTCGGCTGACCGGCCATCGGCAAGATCCTTGCGTATTGGATACGTTTTGCGCCGCGGTGGCACAGGCGAGGAATCCGCGCCTGCCCGTGGAGAAATGCCAGTGGTGGTGGTGGAGCAGAAAGAGGAAAGGAGTCGACAGTTCAAAGTTGAAAGTTAAAAAAAGAGAGAGGTTCTCACATTGAAGTCCATCAATGAGGCGCAGAGCGTCACTGCGAAGCCAGAGAAGGCGAGGAGGAGTGCACGCGCAAGGAGAAGGCTGGCGCTAACGACACCGGACCTGGTGCTACTTAGCCTGCTGGCGGAGCGGCCGATGCATGGTTATCAGGCCAATCTTGAGCTGGAGCGGCGGGAGATTCGGGATTGGGCGGGGATATCGCGGCCACAGGTTTACTACTCGCTGGAAAAACTGGCGCGCAAGGGGCTCATTCGGTCCTTGGAAACGGATGAACCGGCGGCTGGACCGGAGCGCAGCACTTTTGAAACAACGGCGAAGGGCAGCGCGGCGTTAGCAGCGGCTCTCGAACGCGAAGAATGGACTGCACAGCGAGAGCGGCCGCCGTTCTTGACGTGGATTGCGCTTTCCTGGCAAGCGCGGCCGGGTATCTTCCAGCAGCAACTTGAGAGGCGGCGCAGATTTCTTCAAGAGGAGCTTCAGAGAGAAAAGGAAACGTTACGGTCGATACTCGAAGAGGTCGGCCATCCCCATCACGAGGCCGTATGGATGGTGAGCCTGATGATCGAACAGTTCAAGGTGGAGTTACGATGGTTGCGCAAACTTGAACGCGAATTGCCCCTCCGGGCCAGGGCGCAGAAACCCAGCTATGCGTAAAACGTACTTGCGAAAGCTATATCAGTGGATCACAAACGGTGACGATCTTGGAGCTGTCCGAAGTTACCACGAATTATCTTGTAGGCAAAAATTCAGCTCAAAGATTGAGAGTGCCCGAGTAACTCACGCGGGGTTTGCCGGATTCGCCGCGCTCGATGCGGCCGATGAGGAAGAACTTTTCGCGGTGCTTCTTCAGGTCGGCTTCCACGAAGCGAACGTTCTTCGGGGGCACCACGAGAATCATGCCGACACCCATGTTGAAAGACTGGAGCAGCTCTCCGGCGTCGATTTTGCCGAGCTTGGCAAGATACTTGAAGATTGCGGGCACGGGCCAGGAGGCGAGGTCAATTTCCGCTTTCACGCCACTGGGCAGCACGCGAGGCAAGTTTCCGGGGATGCCGCCGCCGGTGATGTGCGCGAGGGCGGAAACCCAGCCGCGCGCGACAATGTTTTTCAGCGCGGGCGCGTAGCACAGATGAGGCTTCAGCAGCTCCGCGCCGATCTTATTTCCGACTTCCGCGACATAGGTATCGGGCTTCAGCTTTGCGATTTCAAAGACAAGTTTGCGCGCGAGCGAATAGCCGTTGGTGTGCAGGCCGGCAGACGGCAGCGCTATCAAAGTGTCTCCGAGCTGGACGCTCTTGCCGGTCAGAAGTTTCTTGCGCTCGACCGCCCCGACAATAAAGCCCGCAAGATCGTACTCGCCGGGAGAATAGAAACCGGGCATCTCCGCGGTTTCGCCGCCGATGAGCGCGCAGCCGGCTTTGCGGCAGGAGCGGCTCATGCCTTCGACGAGCTGCTCGACGACCTGCGGCTCAAGCTTTCCCATCGCAAGGTAGTCGAGGAAGAACAGGGGCTCGGCGCCTTGCACAAGAATGTCGTTGATGCAGTGATTGACAAGGTCGCCGCCGACAGTGGAATGCACGCCCATGGCCATGGCAACTTTGAGCTTGGTGCCCACGCCGTCCGCGCTGGAAACGAGCACGGGCTCCTTCCATTTCTTACGGTCGAGGGCGAAGAGCCCGCCGAAACCGCCGATGCCGCCGAGCACGCCGGAAGTGAACGTGCGGCTGGCATGGTGGCGGATGCGCTGCTTGGCGTCATCCGCGACGGCGATGTTCACTCCGGCATCGGCATATTTCATGAAAGACCCGCTCGTTTCCGTATCCGCTCTTTTTTGATCGGGGCGTACGCTGCCGCGCGCCGGTCACTGATAGGACTTCCTTGGAGGCGGCTATTGCCAACAACGACTGTTCGACAGACTAAAAGGTCCGGAAAATCCGGTTCCAGCGCACGATTCTGGGATGCAGCAGGGCATTCGCATAGGCGAAAAACCGCTCGCGAATCTGCCCCGGCTCCCAGGCCTCCGGCGAAACATTCAGCGACATGTAAATCATGACGGGCGTTCCGATGATGTCTTTTCGCGGGACGCAGCCCCAGAAGCGGCTGTCGAAGGAATTCCCGCGGTTGTCGCCCATCACGAAATAACAATCCGGTGGAACCTTGTAGGGCATGTGCTGATCGTAAGGCTCGCTCATGCCAGTGGTGTATTTTTCAGCGAGTTTCATGCCGTTGATCCAGACGGCGCCGTCGTGAATGTCGATGGTGTCTCCGGGCAGCCCGATGACGCGTTTCACGTAGTCCGGCGTGTCCGGGGCAAACGGCGGCTTGAAGATGATGACTTGCTGGCGCTTGGGAGAGCGCCAGAGGGGAACGTGCCAGTTGGTGAAGGGCACGCCTGCATCGTAGCCGATGCGGCTCATGATGAGGTGATCGCCGATGAGCAGCGTGTTCTCCATGGAGCCGGAAGGAATGACGCGCGCCTGGCCAATCGTGCCGTTGATGAGGAGAAACACCAGGCCGACCCAGAACCATGCGATGATCTCGCGCTGAATCTTGGTTTTCACGGGTACGTTCGCCTCTTCTTGCTTTTTCTCTTTTTCAGCTTTCATGTTCCACCACAACCGGCCGCTCTGCGGGCGCGGGTTCACTGCCATTGCCGTCGCCATGAATAGTTTCGCCGGATTTGCCATTGGCAGCGTTCTTGCGCACCTCAAGCTGCACCAGATCCGTCGGATAAACGCCCGTATAACAAGACGTACAGAACTTTCCTTCGGTGTCACTGACCGCGCGGCGGAGTGCTGGGAGAGAAACATAGCCCAGCGAATCGGCGCCCAGGAATTTGCAGATTTCTTCGGGCGTGTTTGACGAGGCGATCAATTCTTCACGTGTGGGCGTGTCCACCCCGTAGTAGCAAGGTGAGATTGTCGGCGGGCAACTGATGCGCACGTGGACTTCCTTGGCGCCCACCTCGCGGACCATGCGGACGATCTTGCGGCTTGTCGTGCCCCGCACAATGGAATCGTCGACCAGTATGACGCGCTTGCCTTCAAGCAAGCCGCGGATGGGATTGAGCTTGAGCTTCACGCCGAAATTACGAATGGCTTGCGACGGCTCGATAAAAGTGCGTCCGATGTAGTGATTGCGAATCAGGCCCATGCGAAAGGGAATTTTTGATTCGAGCGCGTAGCCTACGGCCGCGGGGACACCGGAATCGGGCACGGGGACGACGATGTCTGCGTCCACCGGATGCTCCTGCGCGAGAAGGCGGCCGAGCATCTCGCGGCTTTCATTCACGGAGCGGCCGAAAATAATGCTGTCGGGCCGGGAGAAATAGACGTGCTCGAAAATGCACTGCTGGAGCGGCTTTTCGGGCGCGAAGTGGATGGATTCGATGCCGGATTTCGAGATGCGCACCATTTCGCCGGGCTCGATCTCGCGCACGTATTGGGCATTGAGCAAATCGAACGCGCAGGTTTCCGAGGCCACTAACCAGGAAACGAAGCCGCCGGGCGTGGTTAATTTTCCAAGCACCAGCGGACGGAAGCCGCGGGGGTCGCGGACGGCGTAGAGTTCATCTTGAGTGAGCACGAGAAGGGAATATGCGCCTTCGACTTGATTGAGTGCATCGCCGATCGCGCCGGAGAGATTACGTGCCTGTGAGCGGGCGATGAGATGGACGATGACTTCGGTGTCGCTGTTGGTCTGGAAAATCGAGCCGCGATGCTCGAGCTTGCGGCGCCACTCGGCGGCGTTGGTGAGATTGCCGTTGTGGCCGAGGGCGACCTTGCCCTTGTTGCAATCGATCATGATGGGCTGGGCGTTGAGGAGAGCTTTGTCGCCGGCGGTGGAGTAGCGCGTGTGACCTATGGCGAGGCTGCCGGGAAGTTGCGCGAGCACGGTAGGTTGAAAAATTTCTTCGACTTCGCCCATGGCGCGGTGCACGTACAGCTCTCTGCCGTCGCTCGAGACGATGCCGGCGGATTCCTGGCCGCGATGTTGCAGCGCGTAAAGGCCGAGGTAGACGAGATTCGACGCTTCGGGGTGACCGAAGACGCCGAAGACACCACACTCGTCATGGAAATGATCGTCGAAGTGTGTGAATGAATTCACGACAACTGGCCCACCTTATGTGCATCCAGTCTCGACCCTGGCCAGCTGAAAGCTAAGTAGCCCAGCACGACAGCGGGAAGGAAGCACAACTCCGATGCGAGCCACCAATCCGAAGATTGCGCCGAGAGCGTTCTAGTTAAGACGAAAACGATGGCCACAGAGCAAAACACCGCAACCAGGTGCTTTGACCACCGGAGATGGAGCAGAACCGTGGATGTCGTAAAGAAACCCAACAGACATACAAACAGACCGCTCAAAACGCCAAACCAGAAGCTCCAAGGATATGCTCTTTTAAACCCGAACACTCGTCCGAGGACATAGTCCCCAGAGGTTAAGTGACCGAGCGACATCGATTCCACAAATAGCGACGTAAGCAGAAACCAATACCCGATGTTTGCAATACGCTTCATTTTCCAGCCAAAGTGCGTTCGAGCGAATGGGCCCAGGTGACGTGGAGCGTTTCAACGGAACTGTCGACCACCGCGCGCCCCTTATGTTGGATGCGGAACGAGCCGTCGCGGGTGACCTGGCCAAGCTCGCGCGCCGCCACGTTGTATTGTCTCGCAGTATCGAGAACGGCGGCAAGTTTTGATGGTGTGACGGAGACAACGGCGCGGGCCCCGCGTTCACCGAATGCGGCGGCCTCGGCGGGGCCTTCTTCTGCCAATTTCACGTGTGCGCCAAGATGGGGCGCAACATGTTGCGTTCCTACGACGGAAGAGGCGAAAGAGGATTCGGCGAGGGTGACGGCGAGGCCACCGTCGGAGATGTCGTGCGCGGATTGCAGAGCGCCTTCGGCGGCGAGATCGATGACGGGCGGTTCGCCGGCGACGATGCCGGCGATCGTTTTGGAGTATTCGGAGGAGGAGAATTCGCGGGCGAGCACGGAAAACTCATTGCCTTGTAGGGGCGCAGCATGCTCCGCCCCTACAGAGGAATTCGATCCATCTAGCAGAAGTATGGCGTCGCCTTCTTCGCGGAAGGCGATTTTCAGGACGCGCGACGCGTCGTCGAGAATTCCAAGGACTCCGAGTACCGGCGTCGGGAAGATCGACTTGCCGAGAGTCTCGTTGTAGAAGCTGACGTTGCCGCCGGTGACGGGCGTTCCGAGGGCCGTGCAGGCTTGGGCTAAGCCGTCGATGGTCTCGCTGAATTGCCACATCACCTCGGGCTTTTCAGGGCTGCCAAAGTTGAGGCAATTCGTCGCGGCGATGGGCCGCGCGCCGCTGCAGGCCACGTTGCGGGCCGCTTCGGCGACGGCATGCATGGCGCCTACGCGCGGATTCAATTGGCACCAGCGGCCGTTGCCGTCGGTGGAGAGCGCGAGAGCGCGCTTCACTGTTCCCGTCTTCGGATCCTTGATGCGCACCACTGCCGCATCGCTGGCGCCGGGGCCGGCCAGAGTGTTCGTGCGCACGCTGGTGTCGTACTGCTCGGTGATCCAGCGCTTGGAGGCAATCGCGGGCGAGGCCAGCAGCTTCAGGAAATTTGCTGTGAGATTCCCGCCTTCGGAGGCAAACGCAAACCAGTCTTTTTCTGTTTCGATGCGCGGCGCGGGCGCGGCGATGGGGCGATGGTAGACGGGCCCTTCTTCGGCGAGGGGATGCGCTGGAATTTCCGCGGCAACGCGACCATCGTTGTTAATGCGGGCGATCCCGCCTTCGGTAACTTGACCGACCACCACGGCATCAAGGCCCCACTTCTCGAAGACGGCGAGGACTTCGTGCTCGCGACCCTTCTCCGCCACCAGCAGCATGCGCTCCTGCGATTCGCTGAGCATGATTTCGTACGGCGTCATGCCGGTCTCGCGCTGGGGAACTTTTGCGAGGTCGATCTCGATGCCGGTGCCGCCGCGCGAGGCCATTTCCATGGTGGAGCAGGTGAGGC
>WNFF01022637.1_pt1 | contig 10139 bp, 10 predicted proteins | sample 5400441 | NCBI WGS metagenome assembly WNFF01 (sample SAMN13153345, study PRJNA577476) | soil metagenome | isolation source: 120 cm saprolite under Douglas fir tree site 2 hole 3 replicate 1 | place: USA:California | collected 2015-04-18
AAGTCGCCGGGGAGCCCACTCGTCTTGCTCACCAGCGCTAGGCGTGCGCCGCCGGCATCGTTGAGGACGCTGGCCTGAACATCATAGTTGTTCGCATTGAGATAGGCGGAGAGCTTATCCAGCGTGTCATTGCTGGCATCGATAGTGATGAGGTTACTTCCCTTTCCGCCCGCGAGCGTGAAGGTCCCATGAGCCAGGGTGGTGGAACTGTTCGTCACCGGGTCTGTGTAGTAAGAGGAAACGGTAGCGAGATGATTGATAATCAGCGTGTGGACACCGGCGGCGGCGTTCGGCTGCGCGCTCACGGTCACGAGGTCGGGTTGTGACGAGGTGGCTACCTGCGCCGCGAAGACTCCGCTGAGATCGCTGAGAGCCTGGACTTTAGCTTTTAGCGCATTCACTCCGCTGCTCAGCGAGTTCAAGGACGAGGTTTGCGCGGCCAGCGCTATCTGCTGCTGCTGCCAGATGCGCTCCGGCGCCTGCTCGGCAAAGATGATCTGATCGACGACCGAGGTAACATCGATGCCGGCACCCTGACTGGCTGAGGTTTGATTGAGATTTATACCGGAGGTGGCCATAGTTTCTCTCGTTAGCTCCTACGACTAGGTTCTGCTCCTGGACGTCTTCTGTTCATCAAGCACCTGACGGATGTACCGGGCAACGCTGAGCACCTGTTCGGCGGGGATCTGCCGTACGACCTCGCCGCTCTTCTTATCCGTGAATGTAACGATGACGCCTTCGTTCCCCTTCCATTGAGTATGGACATCGTCGGCGGCTCCGAGCGCGGGCAGAGGGACGGCCTGCGAGGAACGCGCCGGGGCGCTGAATGGCGTTTGCGGACGTGGGTGTGCGGTGCGCGCCGGCACTGCGTCCGGGACGGGGTACGATCCATTAGTCAAAAATGAATTCAACAGCATGACCAGCTCCGCGAAGAAACGGAGGCGAGGATGAGCTCGCCTCCGAGGTCCGGTTTAACGGAGTAGCGAGAGCACGCTCTGTTGGGTGGTGTTGGCTTGCGCCAGCGCCGAGATACCTGTCTGGTTCAGGATGGAGAACTTGGTTAGGTTCGCCACTTCCTGAGCGATATCGGCAGCACGAATACCGTCTTCGGCAGCCGTCAGGTTCTGGGACTGGTTGTTAATGACGCCAACAGCGCTCTGCAGGCGGTTGATGGTTGCACCGAGATTGCCGCGCGTGCCCGCCACAGATTGAATGGCGGAGTTGATGGTGATCAACGCAGCCTGAGCCGCGGCGGCGGTGGTCAATCCAGCCGAACCGGCGCCGCCTGTCAAGGTAGCACCATTGCTGAATCCGAAGGTGGCGTCGTCAGTGGTGGTAGCGAAGGCGTTTCCGCCCACTCCGGCAACTCTTGCGGTGAAGGTGACGGTGGAAGTGCCCGCTACTGCCGAGATGTCCGGATTGGCAACGGTTCCAGCGCCGTAAGCGACTCCCGCTCCGGAACCACCGTTGACGGCGGCAGCCAGATTGGCGAGTGTGTCGGCCGTGGTGGCGCCAATGGTGACGGTGTTCGCAGCACCGGCGACGGCAGCGAAGGTGTAGGTCTGGGTTCCGACGACGACGACCTTACCTGCGGTTGCATTGCCGATGGCGCTGAGGACGTTGCTGGCATTCGCACCCAGGCCGATGCCGAGCGAACTCACCACGCCGGTTGTGGTCGAAATGAGGCTCGATCCGGTGGTGGTGGAATCGCTGAGGAAGATGTCGGTGGAGGTTGCGCTGAACACCTGAGTGCCGTTGAAGGTGGTGTTGGAACCGATGCGATCGATTTCAGCTTTGATGGCCGTGAACTCATTGTCCAGGGCGCCGCGCTGCGCGTTCGATACGGTGCCGTTGGCCGATTCAGTGGCCAGCGTGACCGCGCGGTTGAGGAGGTTGGTGACCTGGGCGAGCGCGCCATCGGCGACTTGCAGCTTGCCGGTGCCGTCGTTCGCGTTGCGGGAAGACTGCGTGAGGGCCGAGATGTTGGCTCGCAACCCGTCGGCAATCGCCAGGCCGGCTGCGTCATCCGCGCCGCTATTGATGCGCGAACCGGATGACAACCGGAACAGCGTTTTCGACAATCCCGCACCTGTAATCGCCAACTGGTTTTGCGCGGCCAGGGACGGAATATTATTCAAAATGCTTAACGCCATGGTGAATCTCCTTTTGGTTTCGTTCCTGGACGCGTCCCCGAACTACCCGGGGGCTGCGTCCCGTTCGTTTTGCGGAAGCCATTTGGTTTCATACTGAACATCGGCAAGGGGCGGACGCGCTTTATTTCCACAGGCACTCTCCGGTGTAGCCCTACCGTAACTAAAGCGGTCCCAGCCAGCTAACGATGCGATTGCCGGATTCAGCCGATACTCCTGAAAGGAGGTCTGGTAGAGGCTGCTCCCGGTGCGGAAACAAACCCATGATCCAACTCACTCGGCTCAATAAACACCCGCTGGCGGTCAATTCGGACCTGATCAAGTTCGTGGAGCAGGCGCCGGACACGGTGATCACCCTGGTGACGGGAGAGAAAATCGTGGTGCTCGAGAAAGCGCAGGAGGTTCTCGACCTCGTAGTGCAGTTCCGGCGGTCGGTGCTGCAGGGCGTCATGCTGTGGTGGGACAACCGTTCTGCCCTAATCCCGGTGATCGAGGATGAAAATCGCACCGCTGGCGAGAAATAGGAGATCACGTGGACCTGGCAACCCTCGCCGGTGTGGTGCTGGCCTTGGGAGGCATCCTTCTTGGTTTGGTTATCGAAGGCGGCAATGTGGGCCAGGTAATCCAGCCCACGGCCGCCATGATCGTGTTTGGAGGAACGCTGGGCTCGGTCTTGATTCAGTTTCCAATGAGGGTAGTTCTGAGCGCGTTTCGACGGTTGGCAAACGTGTTCCTGGAGCCGGGTGAGAGCGCACGGTCCACTATCGACGCCCTGGTGAAATACGCGAACCAGGCGCGGCGGGAAGGCATCGTGTCGCTCGACGGCGAACTGGCCAACATTCAAGAACCGTTTCTTCGCCGCTCTCTCATGCTGGCGGTAGATGGTACCGAGCCGCAGGAACTCCGCAAGATCATGGAACTCGAACTCGATAATCAGGAGGAGCAGGATGAAAAAATTCCGCAGGTGTTCGAGGCAGCGGGAGGATTCTCTCCGACCATCGGCATTATCGGAGCGGTGCTGGGCTTGATCCAGGTGATGCAGCATCTGGATAAGATCGACGAGGTCGGCAAGGGGATCGCAGTAGCGTTTGTGGCGACCATATACGGCGTGGGCGCGGCCAACCTCTTCTTGTTGCCGGCGGCTGGAAAGCTGAAGATTCGCATTCGGGGCGAGCAGGTCATCCGGGAAATGACGCTGGAGGGCGTAATTTCGATTCTGGAAGGCATGAACCCGCGCATGCTGGAAGAGAAGCTGCTGGGATTTCTGGTGGGGGAAAAGGAAACGGCCTCTGCGCCCGAAGCTACGCCGGTATGAGTCGGCGAAGAAAACCTCCCGGCCACACCAACCATGAGCGCTGGCTGGTTTCCTATGCCGATTTCATCACGCTGCTGTTTGCATTCTTCGTCGTGCTCTATGCTTCGTCACAAGTGGATCACAAGAAAGCAGGGAAACTGGCGGCGGCCATCCAGGCCGCGTTTCAGGAGATGGGTGTCTTTCAGAACTCTGTGACCAGGGTGCCGAATCTCGAGGACGCGATCCCCTTCGGCACAATGCCGACGGTGATCGCGTCGCGACCTGATGGCCCGCTGGGCGGAGAGGGGGCAAGCAACAATCTGGCTCAGTTACGACACGAACTGGAGATTATTCTGGCGCCGGAAATCGCGCGCAAGGAGATCTCAATGGGGCGCGAGCTCGACGGATTAGTGATCAGCTTGCGCGAGGCCGGATTCTTCGAGAGCGGATCGGCACAAATGAAACAGGCCTCGGGGCCTGCCTTTGATCGCATAGCCGCCCTGTTGAGAAAACGTAAGTGCCGTCTGCGAATTGAGGGACACACCGACAACATCCCCATCCACAACGCGAAGTTCTCTTCCAACTGGGAACTCTCCACGTCTCGGGCGACGGAAATTGTCCGACTACTGATCGTCAGAGACGGATTCGACGCTTATCATCTCAGCGCTGCCGGCTATGCCGAGTATCATCCTGCGGCCAGCAATGGCACGGCTGAGGGGCGCGGCCAGAATCGGCGCGTAGATATTGTGATCCTGAGCGAGGGTCCGCCCGCAGCCGCAGCCGCCTCCGAGGGCGCGCAAGAATCGGTGCCTGTTGCTTCCGGCGCGAACCCGTTACAGTAACAACTCCAGGTAGAGAGCGCCGGCGATCGGGTTGGAGCGGTAGGGTGCGATCTCTCGGAAACCTCTTCGGCGGTAGAGCGCGATGGCATCCTGCATGGACGATTCAATCGTGTCCAGGCGCATTCGTTCGTAGCCGATGGTGCGGGCCTCGCCGATGATGCGGTCTACCAGGACTCGCCCTACTCCTTTGCCGCGATAGGCTGAACGAACGTAGAGCCGCTTCATCTCGCAGACTTGATTGTCGAGCGGGCGCAGGGCAACGCAGCCGGCTGCCTGGCCCTGGTGGTGCGCGAGCAGCAGTCGTCCGCTGGGAGGAGCGTAGGCGCCGGGCAGGTTCTTCAGCTCTTCGTCGAAGTGCTGGAAACTCAGGCTGAAGCCGAGGGATTCGGCGTACTCGAGAAAGAGGTTGCGGGCTTGCTCGACGTGTTCGGACGAGACGGCCGGGATCACCTCAATGCCGGGGTTAGGAGACGTTGCCACAAAGCCTCAGCTGGAACTCAATTGCACAGCACGCCACGGACGATTAAGATTTCTGCACTCCCATGTCTGAAGTAATTTTAAGCGAGCCTGCACCTTTGAACGATTCCTCCAGCAACGAACACGAACCCTCCGTTGAAGTCTTTGCCGTGTATGGCGTGGAGCCTGAGATCCAGGCTTATGCCATGGCAAAGTATTCGCGGTCGTCGCTTTCAATGAAGGAGTCGTTGAAGGAAATGATGAAGGAATCGCTGAAGGAAATTACCTCGCAGAAGGCCGAGAAATTCCTCAACACTTTCTACTTCCAGTATGGGCATCGGTCGATTGCCGATCTGGCCCATATCGCGCTCGCCATCGAACGGCTGTCGATTCTGGCTGCTATCGTGGTGGCGGACGAGCAGCGCTGGGATGGGCAGGAGCGTTCGACGCGCTACCAGGATTTCAGGAAGAGCGGCTACTACACTCCGGATTTCGGGAAGGATGCTTCGGCGCAGGGGCTTTACAGGCAGGCGGTTGATCAACTGTTTGCCGACTACGAGAAACTGTCGGAGACGATGTTTGAGTATCTTCGGGGCATTACGCCGAAGCCTTCCGACATGAAGCAGGAGGCGTACGAACGCACCCTGCGCGCCCGGGCTTTTGATATATCGCGCTACTTTCTGCCGCTGGCGACGAATACTTCGCTGGGAGAGATCGTTAACGCACGCACGCTCGAGACCCAGGTGGCGCATTTGCTCTCGCACACGCATAAAGAGGTGCGCGATCTGGGGGCGCGGCTGAAGCAGGCGGCCCTTTCATCCGCTTACAACGCAAACGAAGATTCGCTGCGGGCTTTGGTCGAGGAGATCCGGGCGGTGTCGCCAGAGTTGGCTGAGCGCGCGGAACGTGAGTTGTTGCGTGAGGTGCGGGTTGCACCAACGTTAGTGAAGTATGCAGAGCCGAATGCGTACGAAATGGAGACGCGGCGCGAACTGCGGCAGGCTGCGTCGGAGCTGATGCGGAGCGCGAGCATTGCCCCGGCGCCGTTGGTGGACCTGCTGGATGACGAGCCGCTGGAAGTGGAGCTAGCGACGACGCTTCTTTATGAGCACTGTCATTATTCTTACCGGCAGGTTCGGGAGGCGATGGACGGGGCAGGCGAGGCGCGACGTCGGGAAATTGTCGAACTGGGATTGCGTCATCGCAGCAAGCATGATGAGATGCTGCGTCCTTTTTCTGCCGGCCAACAGTTCCGGTTCGACATCCTGATGGATATCGGCGGCTTTCGCGACATGCACCGGCATCGCCGCTGCGTGCAGATCATGCAGGACTTTACGACCGTCCACGGCTTTGACACGCCACCGGAAGTGGACGCCGCTGCCGTGCGGGCGGAATACGAATCCGCTATGAAACGGGCGGAGGCAGCGGTGCTGAAGATTGCTGTGAACGGCGGCGATGAGGCCGGGCAGAATGCGCAGTACGCGATTCCGCTGGCATTCCGTAAGCGGACGCTGTTCAAGATGGATTTCGCTGAAGCCGTGTATATCTCGGAATTACGCACGACACCGGCGGGGCATGCTTCGTACCGGAACGTCGCTTATGCGATGTATGAGGCGGTGGCGGCGCGGTATCCGGCGCTGGCGAAGTATTTTCGGGTGCATGACGTGCGAGAGCCGGTGGACTTGCTAAAGCGGTGATTGTGTGGCTTGTGTGGCGCGGGCGCCCCCGCCCGCGAGAGTGTTGAACGAGTCCACGTCGCCCCTCGGGGCTGAAGCGTGTGTATGAGAAGGTGGGTCGTCCCTCCGGGACTTGAATCATTATTCAACTCTACCCAGCGCTGAAGCGCTGGGCTAAGCTGGTTCGCCCCTTCGGGGCTGGTTCGTTTGGCGTCCGCGATCCAGCGCAAGCAAGCAATGCTAGATCGCACACAGACTCTCAGGGGCTGAAGCCCGAATTTATTCCCAGCTTACGCGGCCCTGAAGGACCGCTCTTCCATGCGGTTCATGCAGCGTTGCATTCTTTGCAGGGCCGAGATGTATGACGATAGGGCAACCACCTACCGCAGCCTGCTAAAATCACATCAACGATGCCCCTCTACGAATACGAGTGCAAGAAGTGCGGCCACCGCTTCGAGAAAATCCTGAAATTTTCCGACAAGCCCATGAAGAAGTGCCCCGACTGCGGAGGCGCGGTTGAGCAACTGATCTCGGCTGCCACCGTGCAATTCAAGGGCGCGGGCTGGTATGTGACGGACTACGCCAAGAAGAGTACCCCGGCTTCGGGGAAGCCATCCGAGAGCGACAGCGGGTCCAAAGATATCAGTAAAGATTCTAAACAGGATTCCAAAGAAACCAAGGATTCCAAGGAAACAAAGAAGGAAGAGAAGCCGAAGGCTGAGACCGGGCACAAGAAACAGAAGAAAGAGTAATCCGGTCCCGAATCTCGTTGGAAGACTGAAGACGTCTTACAAAATTCCTTTTCACCAGCAATTCTTAATTGGCGTAATTGCCTGCTTATCGACAATCGAGAAAAACCCCGGAGAGTGGAATTCGGACTGCGAAAGCTAGTCGTGGAGAACAACGTTTAGAAGTGAACTATGAACTTGCAGCCCGCTATCGCCATAGTCTACGAAGCCTAACTTTCTGAACCTATTCATGAAAAAGCTGACCCGCGAGCGCGTGGTGCCGATCATTTCAGCCAGCACCTCCTGACTGACCTTGGGAACTACACTCTCGGGTTTGCCTTCCTTGCCAAAACGGGCGAGCAGTAGAAGGATCCGGGCTAGCCTTTTTTCGCTCGAATTGAAGAGCTGATCAACCAGATCTTCTTCGTAGCGGATGTTCCTCGCCAACAAATAGGCCACGAACAGGTCGGACAATTCGTGTTCCCGATGAAGCGCTTCCATCATGGCCTTCTTGTTGATTCGCAAAACAGCGCAATCCGTCATTGCGGTTGCAGAACACATGCGGAGAGTTTGCCCCGCAAGCGAACCTTCGCCGAAAAAGTATCCCTCACCTAGGATGCCAATGGTTGCTTCCTTGCCCTCAGGGGACACGACCGTGAGTTTTACCTTGCCGGTCTGGATATAAAACACTGCGTCCGTGGGATCCCCTTGCGTGAAGATGGTATGTTTCTTCGGAAAAAGCACAAATTTCCTGCCCTCGCCGATGGTTGCGAGGAATGCATGGGGGTCGAAAGTGTGCCTCTTCTTAGCCGCCGCACGAGAACCCATAGTTTCCGCGGTTGCACTAATATCACATGCCAATTTTGATGGTCTGTTGGGCAGACCACATCCACTGAAGATTCTTGTTCGTCGCCCGCCGGTTTCAGGGCCTCTTTTGAAGTAGGATGATTCCCGGTTCTAGTTTGTGGCGCGCAGAGACCTCCAAGTCGTGCAGTCCGGCGAGCGGACCAATGCCGCGGGAAAGCCAGTCAGCAACATAATCCTGCTATCGATCTCCGATAGCGACTACAGCTCACTTCGTCCTCATCTCGAATACGTCAGCTTGCCAAACCATCTAGTCCTTCACGAGGCGGGTGGAAAGCTGGAATTTGCGTACTTCCCGAATCGAGGTTTGATTTCTCTTGTAGTCGTAATGAAAGATGGAAGAACGGCCGAAGCCGGCATAGTTGGAAATGAGGGCTTTACGGGAACACTAGCGGCTGTTGGCCTGCGCAGCAGCCCGCTGCAGGCGGTGATACAAATCTCGGGGGATGGGTTTCGGGTGGAGGTCGGAGCCTTGCAAAACGCTTTGGAATCCGCTCCGCACCTGCAAATGATGTTGGGCCGCTATGCCGCCATTCGGAGTATGCAGGTTGCCCAAACCGCCGCGTGTAATCGGCTTCACGATATTGAGCAACGGCTGGCGCGGTGGTTGCTCATGACTCAGGATAGAGTGGATGCAGGGTCGCTGCACATCACTCATGATTTTCTCGCAACCATGCTAGGGACAGATCGATCCAGCGTGACCCTGGCAGCTGGTGTTTTGCAGAGGAAGGAGCTCATCGAGTACACCCGTGGCGCAGTGAAGATCGTGAACCGCAAGAAACTTGAAGACTCCGCCTGCGAGTGCTACGAGGTTATCCAGCACTACGATGGCGAGCTTGGCTTGAAATACCGGAAGTGAAGACACTCCCACGCTTGATTGCCGAGTTGAAATGTTGTTGTTGATAAATCCGCTATCTGACTCATTGAGTAGTCCCATACGAGCGTTACAGGTTAATGCCTGAATCCAAGTGGGAACCTTGCTATCCACTTGCGCCCGCTAGCGCGTGAAAGACAGTATTTTGTAGCGGCAACCGGCCGTCCAGGAGGGGGACCATTGGAACACCTGAGTTGTCTTCGCTGTAACCGGGAGCTCGAGACGGGACACAAATCCGTTGGCGTATTTATGTTCGCGCAGACCGTAGGAATAAGACCGCGGCAAAAGTCGGCGGCACGGCGAATTTGTTTCTGCTCCCCGTGCTCAGTTTCGCTGGCGATGGGGCCAGCACCCGAGGGCGCGCTCAACATTGCGGCCTGGCAGATGATCCGCGACCTCGTCGGCTCGGATCCGGCACTGAACCAGGCGGCCTGGGACACGCTGCGAGGAATTGTCGGTCTGCTGCAGACCAGCGAAGCAGGAGCGGACTCCGCAGGGCAGCCCGTTAACCCAGCAGACTCGAGCTCTGCAGTACATTAACGGACTCTAGCGGACAGTGGCTCCCGGGTGTTGCCGCGCGCTCCGGTGGCAATACTCGTCTGTTTTCGCAGGCGTTCGAGTACGGCCCATTTCTTCCACGCCTCTCCGGCCCGCTGAGTTGTGCCTCCCAGAAAATCCGCGTGTGAATCCTTCCGCGCCCTCCGGCATCCAAAAGACTGGAAATAGTCGTTACAACGAATAAATGGGAGACGAACATCATGATTACCATCCGGCGCAGTAACGAACGCGGGGGCGGCGACCACGGCTGGCTCAAGACCCGCCACACCTTCAGCTTTAGCGATTACTGGGACGAGAAGTGGATGGGTTTCCGCTCGCTGCGCGTGATCAACGAGGATTTTGTGGGGCCCAATAGCGGTTTCCCGGCGCACCCGCACCGGGACATGGAGATCATCACCTACATCCTATCGGGCGAACTCGAGCACAAGGACAGCCTGGGAACGGGCTCCGTTATCCGGCCTGGTGACGGACAGCGCATGACCGCCGGGCGGGGTATCCGGCACAGCGAGTACAATCCGTCTGCGAAGGAGACCGCGCACCTGCTGCAGATCTGGATTACGCCCGAGAAGCAGGGGCTGGAACCGAGCTATGAGCAGAAGAGTTTCCCGGAATCGGAGAAGCGTGGGAAGCTCCGGCTGATTGCTTCGAACGACGGCGCCGATGGGTCGGTCAAGATCAATCAGGATGCGAAGCTGTT
>WNFF01015066.1_pt1 | contig 10137 bp, 6 predicted proteins | sample 5400441 | NCBI WGS metagenome assembly WNFF01 (sample SAMN13153345, study PRJNA577476) | soil metagenome | isolation source: 120 cm saprolite under Douglas fir tree site 2 hole 3 replicate 1 | place: USA:California | collected 2015-04-18
CATGCACCGTTCCATCATGGCCAGCCGACGCGATGCGCTTGCCATTGGGAGAACATGCTACGCTGCTCACCTCTTTAGTGTGACCCTGATAGGCGAAAATAAGCTCACCTGTGGTGGCATCCCAGATCTGTACTGTTCGATCATCGCTTGCCGACGCGATGCGTGTGCCGTCGGGAGACCACATTACAGCATTCACTTTGTTGGAATGTCCTCGATAGGTCAGGACGTTGCTCACTGTGTCCACATTCCATACCTGCACGTTGGTGTCTGCACTCGCAGACGCAATCATCTTGCCGTTAGGGGACCATGCAACCGCATTCACAAAATAGAAGTGGTCTCGATAGATCAACGGATTGTCTCCGGTGAAAGCATTCCAGATTTGTACAGTATTATCAACATCAGCGTTTCCGGCTGCACCACTTGCGGAAGCAATGCGCCAGCCACCTTCAGAGGGAGATGAAGAGATGGAAGGAGACCATGCCAACGCGTGGACAGGACCGGTATGACCTGAATAAATGAAGAGCCTGCTTCCTGAATTAGCCTGCCGAACCTGTACCGTCGTATCCCATGAACCGCACGCGATATTCTTTCCATCAGGTGACCACGCCACGCTGCTCACCTCTTGTGAGAAGCCTCGAAAGGTCATATGCTTACGCCCGGTCTGCACATTCCAAACCTGTACCGTCGTATCCCATGAGCCAGAGACGATGCGTGAGCCATCAGGCGACCAGGCCACCGCGCTCACTGGTTTAGTATGGTTGCGGTAAATCAGGGTAGGGGTTTTGCTGGTGGCATTCCAGATATGAACCGTTTTATCAGCACTGGCAGAGGCAATCTTCTTACTATCGGGAGACCATGCAATGTGTAGCACAGCTGCAGAATGTTTTCGATAAGTGGTAAAGAGTTTTCCCAAAGGGACGGGTGCACTCGCGTACTGTTTTGATGCCTCCGCAGTGCATATCTGTTCGAAAGCTCTGGCAAATTCAAACACGCTTGCGAAGCGCTCTTCTGGATTTTTGGCAAGTGCTTTTTGTATCACCTGGTCAATAGCAAGCGGAAATGCCGGAAGCGTATTACGTAAAGAGGGCGGAGGAACAAGGACATGCTGCGTAGCCACTTCTATGAAGGATCCTGAAAAGAGGCGCTCCCCGCTCAACCATTCATAGATCACGGCAGCCAGCGCATATTGGTCGCTGGCTGGGCATGCTTTGCCCTGCAGTTGTTCAGGTGCCATGTAGGTTACGGTGCCCGCAACAGTTTGGAGCCGTTCGCGGGAACTCTGGGCAATTACCGCCAGTCCAAAATCACTCAGAAGAACCGCATTCCTGTATCCCAATAACATATTTTCTGGTTTCACGTCCCTGTGGATGAGTTTTCGATCATGCGCATACTGTAAAGCAGCTGCAACTTGTCGAACATACGGAATAATGCTATCTGGAGGCAAAATCGTACTCTTTGGGTGACATTGGCGCAAGGTACCATTTGGAGCATACTCCATGATGAGAAATGGAATGCTATCTACCACGTCATATTCCAGAATTCGCACGATTGAGGGATGCTTCAGGCGGGCAATGGTACGTGCTTCAGCAAGGAAGTTTTGTTCATCATCATCAGTCAGTCGCATCTGGAGTACTTTAATTGCAGCCGGTGTGTTGAGATATACATGCTCGCCAAGGTATACATCAGCGAAACCTCCCTGTCCGAGTATACGAATCAGGCGGTAGTTAGCAAGTTGCTGACCTATACGGTCTGACATCGTCGTATAGCTCCTTGAAGTACACCTCTGTTACCTGTTGCTAAGGAGAGTATCTTTGGAGTTATACCCAACCAGGGTCCTCTTTACTCCAGAATTGACGTTTATACTCTTATCTCGTAGCAATACCATTTCTAATGGCTTATATAGTATACAAGAGATTCTAGATATATGCAGCCAGCGTGTCAAGGCAAACATGAATGCTCTGAACTTCTGATAAGGTAGCTTTCATAACCAGTTTGTGCGAAAATAACAACAGAAGACCACTCGCTGAAGGAGTATCAAAAAGATGGCAGCAGATCCTCACCGACTCGTTATGAGCGTGGAAGAATACCTGACTCTCGACCGCAATAGCCTGGAAGCACGTTATGAGTTCATCGATGGCGTAGTTACCATGTTAGCGGGTGGCACCGCTAACCATTCCCGTATTAGCATCAATCTCCTCATCCTCCTCGATGGTGCGTTACGTGGCAAGCCTTGCATGGTCTACAACTCTGATATGCGCATGAGTATTTCTGCAACACGTTATGTATATCCAGATATCTCAGTAAGTTGCGATCCACGAGATCAGGAGCAAGGCGACAGTGATATTATTTACTGCCCTTGTGTGGTGATTGAGGTACTCTCTTCCAGCACAGAAGCTTATGATCGAGGCAGAAAATTTGATTTCTATCGTGCATGTCAAATGCTCCAGGAGTACGTGCTTGTAGACACGCAACAACAGGCTGTGGATCTCTACCGACGCCAAACTGAGAAGTTGTGGACATTCCATCCATTCAGGCCTGATGACGAAATAGAACTGAAAAGTCTCAACTTGCGTTTTCCTATCGCTTCAGTTTACGAGAACATAATGTTCTCAGAAGACAGAGTAGAACCTTAACACAAGTAGTCCGCTAAATCACAAAGAAAAAGTGAAAGCAGATATGTTTGATAGCTTTGAGCAAACTCAGATCAACACAAGTGGGGCTACTATCCATCTTGTTAAAGGAGGGAATGGTTTTCCTCTGCTGCTGCTGCATGGCTATCCTGAGACCCACCTGATGTGGCACAAAATTGCTCCTCGTCTGGCTGAAGAGTTCACCGTAATTGCACCCGATCTGCGTGGGTATGGTGACAGCTCGAAACCAGAAGGTGGGGCTGACCACTACAATTATTCGAAAAGGGCTATGGCTCAAGACATGGTAGAAGTGATGATCCAGTTGGGCTTTGAAGAATTCTTTGTAGTTGGTCACGATCGAGGCGCGCGTGTAGGTCATCGTATGACTCTCGACCATCCCCAGCGAGTAAAGAAGCTGGCGGTGCTTGATATTGCTCCTACTTACAAAATGTATATGACTGCGGATAAAGCATTTGCGACTGCCTATTACCACTGGTTCTTTCTCATCCAGCCCTATGACTTACCAGAGCGCTTGATCGGCGCTCAGCCCGAGTACTACCTGCGTAAATGTTTAACGAGATGGAGTGCAGATGCTGGCGCTTTTACCCCCGAAGTGGTTGAAGAATATCTCCGTTGCTTCAGCAATCCAGCGACCATTCACGCAACGTGTGAAGATTATCGCGCGTCTGCCACCATTGATCTACTCCATGATGAAGCCGATATGAGCCAAAAAGTGATGTGTCCGTTGCTCGCCCTGTGGAGTGAGAAAGGGTTTGTGGGGCATAAGTACGCTGTCCTGGAGACATGGCGTGAACGTGCCGGCGATGTACACGGCGGAGCACTCCCAGGAGGACATTTTCTTCCAGAGGAAGTCCCAAATGAGACATATAGTGCCTTGCAAGAATTTCTGTCTTAGCTTAAACTACCATTTCGCCCGTGGTGTGAAGTTACCTGTGACCGATTGATGCCCGTTATTCTCCGTGTAAGCAGCCTCCCGGTACTTGTTCAGCGCAACCATCACTGGTGTATCGTGCATCGAGAAAAGAATGGCCCGTGCCACTTTCACTGCGATGAGGTGATAGGCTGGACTTGCTCTTTACTGCCTTCAATGTTGGGGCGCCCTTTTAGCACGACCAAAGCAAGCAAGATTGCAACTAGCGTCGCTCCTGCCGAAATGGCAAAAATGCTCGCCGGTGTCGTCCATGCACTGACTATGACTACCAGCAATGGGCCTACAACTCCTGCAAGTGCAGCCACTGACGCCTTTATCCCTATCACCCGTGATCGATGCTCTGGCTTTGCAATATCTAGATACCAGGCAGCTATAGCCGGAATAAAAAGTGCGTCGCCTAAGCCGGCGAGTATAGCAATAGGGAAGAGCAAGCCGAACGATTTGACGAAGATCAGACCAAGGTATAAGGTTCCGTTTAGAAGCAGGCCAAGTATCATCACTGGCTTTCTCCCGTAACGGTCGCTCAACTTTCCAAGGAAAGCCTGCCCCAGGAGCATAGCCAGTCCATACCCACCCACAATAAAGCCCAGTTGCGTCGGGGTCAGGAAGAGTTGGTTGTAGAAGTAGAGGGCCATCTGCGGTTCGATGAAAGCAAAGGCAAAGGTGGCAATGAAATCGATGAGCAGTAATGTGGTGAACAGGTATATCGGTCGAGGCAAGGAAGCCCAAATTTCTCTCCACTTCGTCTGTCCCGCGATTGGATTCAGCTTTTGAACACGTAAGGAGGCAGGTTTCGTCTCGGGAACCATCACAAGGGCGAGCAACAGCGCAAGAAATGCCAGGATTCCAGAGACGGCAAAGGGGGCGGCGTAACCCCAGCGATCAAAGAGAAATCCTCCGAGTACTGGACCAAAAATGAACCCTGCGGCATAACTAGCCATAATGACGCCAGTCCATTGTGCATGTTGTTCTTCGGGAACTCGATCCCCAACCACTCCCAGGGTCGCTGGCAGCAGGCCTGCTGAAATAGCGCCCTGGAAGAAACGTATGGCGATATAGAGCGGAACTGATTGCGCGTAAAGATACGCACCATTAGCTATAACCTCTCCAGCAAGTGCAATGAGGATCAGCGGGCGTCTTCCAAAGCGGTCGGCGAACGATCCCATGAAAGGTGAGAGCAGAAATTGCGCGAAGGCGAAGCTCATCGTCATCAAGCCCAAAGCTTGTACTCCCGAGCCGAGTTCACCAATACGTTTGGCAAAGACAGGCATGACAATGCCATAGCCAGTCATGGTCAGTGCAATACAGGCTGCAAGGAGGTAGAGCATTCGCTGTGTCTGTGATGAAAGTGAAGCCTGGGGTGGTTTTAGTTCACTTGTTAGGGCAAGCTCACCAGTAATCCGAGGGAGTGGTTGTGTTTTCATGCTTTTCCTCTCTGGTTCCAGTGATGCTATTTAAGCCCGGGAGTGATAGTCAAGACAGCTCTAAAGACGTTCATATGCATATACGCCTTCATTGAGTTATTTTAGCACCACTCTTCTGTAAGATGCTGAACAGAATTCTCCTCGTTATTGTATAACTCTCTCATACTTCCTTGCATTTGGGTATGATAGGAACAGGAGACCAACACACGCTTTTTTGTGGTTTAATAGAGAATATCTATCCCTATCTACACAGTAAAAAGAGAGGTATCTCAATGAGTGTCATTCAACCAATCCGGCTCACAGAACTTGCCAGTTGTGCAGGTTGCGCTGCAAAAATTGGTGCTGATATTCTGGCTCAGATTGTGGGTCCCCTTCGACAGAGTAATGTTCCTCGCCAGTTGCTGGTTGGGTTGGCAGCGATCGACGATGCAGCGGTGTATCGTGTCAATGACCAACAAGCCATTATTAGCACTGCTGATTTTTTCCCTCCGGTGGTGGATGATCCGTATACCTATGGTGCGATTGCTGCCGCCAATGCTCTCAGCGATGTCTATGCGATGGGAGGCCAGGTGTTGATGGCGATTAACCTGGTTGCCTGGCCCGAAAACCTGGATACGAGTATTCTCAGTGAGGTGCTGCGTGGAGGAATGAAGATTGTTGAGCAGGCAGGAGGTGTGATTGCAGGAGGACATTCCATCTCTGATGACGAGCCGAAGTATGGACTCGCGGTGACTGGCATGGTTCATCCTGATCATATTCTGACAAAGGGAGGCGCAAGGCCAGGTGATATCCTCATCCTCAGTAAGCCGCTGGGAACAGGTCTCATTACTACAGCACAAAAGCAAGGGAAGGTGCGTGAAGAGGATATGGCTACTGCCGTCCAATCCATGATACGGCTCAATCGCAGAGCAAGTGAAGTGCTAGTCCAGGCGGGACCGGGAGTTCACGCCGCAACTGATATTACGGGATTTGGTATTCTTGGACATGCCTGGGAGATGGCCGCCCAGAGTTTGACAAGTATGCGCTTTGACTATGCTGCACTCCCACTCCTTCCAAATATTCGGTATTATACTGAGCTTGGGTGTATTCCAGGAGGGACAGGACGCAATAAACACTCGCTTCAGGCCCACGTTCACTTTGACGACCGCCTGGGTCAGATTGATCAAGCGATCCTCTTCGATCCCCAAACCTCAGGTGGACTTTTTGCTGCCATTGATCCGGCACTGTGGCCGGCACTCTCAGAGCAGAAAGACGTCACATTCTGGCGTATAGGAGAGGTGACTGAACTGGTAAGCGATCAAGATCTCATCGTCTTAGAGGTCGAGTAATCTGGCATTAGGAACCAATATGAGCGTCCGGTGAGGCTACTCGACTTCCGGATGCCTGAATTTCCCTGGTCGAGAGGAAAGAAACAGAAATGACTCAATGCCGCTCTTGTACGCTATTTAGACTTTAACGATAGCTACCTTGCAAAGTATGAAACCTGCCATCCAAGCGACAACCTGGGGGCGGTACTTGCTGCGAGTGAGTATGCTGGGAAAAGCGGCAAAGATTTACTCACAGCCCTTGCTATAGCCTACCAGGTCCAATGCCGGCTCTCTGACGTTGCGCCTGTACGCGCCAAAGGCTTCGATCACACAACCCAGGGAGCCTATGCAGTCGCTGCCGGAGTAGCGAAGGCGCTTGGTCTCGGCCAGAAGAAAACCGCCAATGCGATTGCGATCAGCGGCACGGCCAACAATGCCTTGCGTGTGACGCGTACGGGAAGCCTCACCAATTGGAAAGGTCTGGCTTACCCCCATACCGCGTTCGCTGCTACTTCTGATACCTTCCTTGCCATGCATGGCATTACTGGCCCGCTGGAGGTCTTCGAAGGCACTAAAGGCTTCATGGATGCCATTGCCGGACATTTTGAGATCGACTGGCTAGGCGAGAATCTTGAGATCGTCAGGCGTACGAATATCAAGAAATACAACGCTGAGTTCCATGCTCAGTCTGCCCTGGAGGGTGTGCTCGAACTGCGCGAAGTTCACCACTTGCGCGCGGATGAAATCGAGCGCATCGAGGTTGAGATATTTGACGTGGCCTATCACATCATCGGTGGCGGCGAGGAGGGCAATAAACTCCATATCCAGACCAAAGAAGAAGCCGATCATAGCCTGCCGTACATGGTAGCCGTGGCGCTTTTGGATGGCGAAGTGACGCCGAGGCAGTACGCGCCGAAGCGCATTGAGCGCCACGACGTGCAGACGCTCCTGCGCAAAGTGGAGGTTCGTCCCAACGAGGAGATGAGTGAACTTTTTCCTGAAGCAATACCCTGTCAGATCCAGGTCTTTCTCAAAAATGGCCGTATTCTCAGCATTGAGAAGGAGGACTACGAGGGCTTTTACACGCAGCCCATGTCCTGGGAGAAGGCTAGCGAGAAATTTGAGCGGCTCGCAAAGCCATTTACCGACCAGGAGCTACGAATGGGCATTATAGAAGCTGTGGCACGCCTGGAGACCCTTGAAGTACAGCAGTTGACCGAACTTTTAACCTATGTACGCAAGGGAGAATTGTGACGTACAAGGAGTAGGGGATGCTCCCTTCAGTAAATTGGAGGGAGCGAGTAGATGATAGTTCTGTTGAGATTGATGTGATTGAATCACTCATGTTCCTGTAGTAAGCACCTGCTCCGCTGTCATACTACGTCCCTCGGTCCATTCGGAGACGAAGGCTTCCTCCCCGAGATCGTCACGGACAGCCGTCACCGCATGGTCGTAGTCAGCCCGTTCAACAGGCTGTAAGGGTGCATCAATAGCTTCCCGCAGCGCTTCCGCAGTTCCCCAAAGGCGAGTTGCCCAGGCCGGTTCTCCTTGCATTGCTACGACACTCGCTAGCCCTTCCAGGCCGGAAGCGATCAATTCCTTGTCTCCTATCTCTTGCGCCATGGCCAGGCTGTCTTCGTAAAGGGTGCGGGCAAAGGCATAGTCACCAAGGGTGGCCTCTGTTTTCCCTAAGAGGGAGAGCGCTTCCGCCATACCCTCTCGATGCTCCATCTCCCTGTAGAGTACCAGGCTCTCCTCCACACGTGAACGTGCAGTAGCAACGTCTCCCTGTTTGAGAGCTACCCATCCCAACAGGAGAGATGCGACGGCCATCCCTTCCTTATCACCTACTTCCTGATCGAGCGAGAGCCCTTCCTCGAGCAGTGGATAAATCATAGTCTGGTTACCCTGGGAAACAAAGAGCGTGCCTGCCAACTGTGTCAGTGAAGCGGCTATGCCCCTCTTGTTGCCTAATGCTCTGAAAAGCGTCAGGCTCTCCTCAAACAGGGTATAAGCTCTGGAGTATTCCCCCTGCTTATTGTTGAGCAATCCCAGGGTGAAGAGCGACCAGGCGACACGATCTTTGTCACCTATCTCTTTAAAGAGCGGGAGATCCTCCTCCAGCAGGACACGTGCTGCTGGGAAATCGCCTCGTCTCCAGGACGCCATTCCCAGTCGATCAAGGGAGAGAGCAATGCCTCTTCTATCTCCAAGCTTCCGGAACAACGCCAGACTCTCCTGGGCCAGCGCCTCTCCCTGGTCGTAGTTGCTCTGGATAAAGGCGAGTCGTGCGGCGGCAAGTAGCGCTTTCGCTCGCACATCCGTTGCAACTCCTGCACTTCCTACCAACGCTCGCTCCAGGAAAGCCAGTCCCTCATTGCGGTGACCTCGCACCACCCAGAAGCGCTCCAGCGCGATACCAAAGCGTAAGGCCATTTCCGCGAGTGACAAAAAGTAGCTGGCATGTGCTTGCCTGGCGACTTCTCCTTCCCCATCGGTAGGAAGTACCTCCAGGCCGTACTCACGGATCGTTTCCAACATCTGGAGGCGCGGCTCCTCATGTATTTCCCCCGTTTGCTCCACTTGTTGCAGTAAACTCTTGTCGATCAGCGAGGCTACGCCATTCAACACTTGTCCCGATGCGACGTCGGACCCGTCGCAGACGATTTCCGCTGCCAGGAGGGTGCAGCCGCTAACGAAGATGGAGAGCCATCGGAAGAGGCGCTGTTCCTCAAAAGAGAGCAGCTGATAACTCCACTCGATGGTGTTGCGCAGGGTCTGCTGCCGTGTTGGCACATCTCTCGCCCCACCTGTCAATATGGCCAGTCGTCTGCTCAGACGCGCGAGTAGAACCTTTGGTGATAATAGTTTCATACGTGCCGCTCGCAACTGCTCTGGCGTTAATAGAGGTCAACTGGAACTCTGACCTCGCTGCCTGCGCCCGCTGAAGAAAGAGCGCCACTGACGGAATGTACGCAAGTGCTGCAAGTCCGGGAAGATGTGCGAGATCGGGCAAAGCCAGGGGGTTCACCGTGAACTCGTGCTCAGCGCGCACATGCAATACCTCCCGACTTGTGACAAGCAGCTTGAGCTGCGGGCAGGAAGTGAGCAAGTCGGCCACCTGTGATGCTGCCCCAACAACCTGTTCGAAGTTGTCCAGGAGGAGGAGCATCCGCTTCATTAGCAACACCTCTGCAAGACGTGCTGAGATAGGTTGTCCCACGCTATCCCGAATACCAAACGCTCGCGCAATGGTAGGCATGACCAGCATGGGGTCGTTGATGGGAGCGAGCGAGACTAAACATATCCCATCGACGAACACGTCACGCAGCTCTGATGCGGCCTGAATAGCCAGGCGGGTTTTTCCCGTGCCACCCGGACCTGTTAACGTAACGAGGTGTACATCCTCGCGGCGCAAGAGTTGTCCAAGGGTCGCCACCTCGTGCTCCCGTCCAATGAGCGGAGTCGGCTGCACAGGTAAGCTGTCAAAGCGATTATCGAGGTTCTTGAGCGGTGGAAAATCGGCAGACAGACCCGCGATTACCAACTGGGAGAGAGGGATAGGCCGCTCCAAATCCTTGAGATAGTGTTCTCCGAGATCACGCAGGCCCACTCCTTCTGGTAAATCGTGCTCCACCAGATCGCGGGTAGTGTTGGAGAGGAGCACCTGCCCACCATAAGCTGAACTCATAATACGCGCTGCGTAATGTACGTCCAGGCCCACGTATCCCTCAGCCAGGCGGGAGGGTTCGCCTGTGTGCAGCCCCATGCGTACACGTACCGCCACGTCATCCGGCCAGGAATGACTGGCGAGTTCGCGTTGC
>WNFF01005769.1_pt1 | contig 10136 bp, 7 predicted proteins | sample 5400441 | NCBI WGS metagenome assembly WNFF01 (sample SAMN13153345, study PRJNA577476) | soil metagenome | isolation source: 120 cm saprolite under Douglas fir tree site 2 hole 3 replicate 1 | place: USA:California | collected 2015-04-18
CGAGCTCGGGATTGAGATGCGCGCGCACCCGCTTGATGGTGCCCACGAGGTCCGACAACCCTTCGAGCGCGTAGTACTCGCATTGCATCGGGATCAGCACGCGCCGTGCTGCAGTGAGCGCGTTGACGGTGAGCAGGCTGAGCGACGGCGGGCAATCGATGAGAATGAAGTCGTAGTCGCCCACGACGCGCTCGAGCGCGACCTTGAGACGCGTCTCGCGCGCCTGCAATTCGACCAGCTCGACCTCCGCGCCGGCGAGCTCGCGGTTGGCGGGCACCAGGTCGTAACCACCGCGCTCCGAGCGCGTGCGTACGGTTGCGAGCTCGGCGAGCCCGAGCAGAACGTGGTAGACGGTGCGGGCGACAGTGCGCTTGTCCACGCCGCTTCCCATCGTCGCATTACCCTGGGGGTCGAGATCGACCAGGAGCACGCGCTGGGCAGCGTGAGCAAGCGCAGCGGCGAGATTAACGCTGGTCGTCGTTTTGCCGACGCCGCCCTTCTGATTCACGACCGCGAGCACGTGCGTCAAGCCTGGTTCTCCACGCGGCAAAGCACCAGATGGCGCTCGGCGTCGAGCAAAGGCACGCGCAGCGGAAATGCCTGATCGCAGCGGCAGCAGGCAGGCAAGTGGCCAAGCTCTTCGCCCGGATACGTGCCCTTCATCGCAGCCAGTGCACCACCACGCGCAACCAGATGCCGACATGCCGAAACGAAGCTGGCGAGTTCCGCAAAGGCGCGCGAGATCACTACTTCGAAGCGCCGCGCCGGCAGCCACGCCTCGACGCGTCCTTCCTGGACTTCGACGTTTCGCAACGCGAGTTCGATGGTTGCCTGGCGGAGGAACGCGCACTTCTTCTGACTTGCGTCGTTGAGCGTCACGCGCCATGCCGGCCGTGCGATGGCCAGCGGAATGCCGGGCAGCCCCGCTCCTGAACCCACATCGGCGAGCACCGCGTCGCCCGAGGGCATCGGCAGGTAGGGAATCACGGCAAGCGAATCGAGCAGGTGCTGGCTGACCATCTCGAGCGGGTTACGGATTGCGGTCAGGTTGTAGGTCCGGCTCCACTTCGCGAGAAGCGCGACATATCGCAACAACTGCTCGCGCGCGTCCACCGGAAGCGTCAAAGCGAGTTCGCCGAGCCCTTGGTCGAGCGCGGTCTGCGGCGTCATGCTGTTTTCTTGTGGGGCTGGAAGCCTCGCTTCAAGTGCACCAATAACAACGAGATCGCGGCCGGCGTGATCCCTGAAATGCGCGACGCCTGACCGATTGTCTGCGGCCGATGCCAGTTGAGCTTTTGCTGCACCTCGGCCGACAGACCGCGCACTGCGCAATAATCGATGTCGGAGGGCAAGGTAAGCGCCTCGAGCGTGCTGTGGCGCTCGACCTCCTCGCGCTGCCGCTCGATGTAGCCCTCATACTTCGCCTGGATCTCGACCTGCTCGGCGACCACCGAGTCGACGCTCGGTTCGTCCACCAGGCTCGCGTAGGTGACATCTGGTCGACGCAACAGCTCTAAAAGAGAGTACCTTTGCTGAAAGCATGTGCTTACATACGTAGATTTTAGGCGCCCCTGCTCGCGTACAACGGCGTCGCGCTTGCGATTGAAAGCATCCCAACGGGCGTCGTCGACGAGTCCCAGTTGGCGCCCTACCTCGGTAAGCCGCAGGTCGGCATTGTCTTCGCGCAGCATCAAGCGGTATTCGGCGCGGCTAGTGAACATCCGATACGGCTCCGAAACGCCGCGCGTGACGAGATCGTCCACCAGCACCCCAAGGTACGCCTGGTCGCGTTTCGGCCACCAAGGCTCACGGCCCTGCACCCGAAGCGAGGCGTTGATGCCCGCAAGAAGCCCTTGGGCTGCGGCCTCTTCGTAGCCGGTGGTGCCATTGATCTGACCGGCGAAGAACAGGCCGCTAAGGCTTTTCGTTTCCAGCGACGCCTGCAGATTGCGGGGGTCGAAGTAGTCATACTCGATCGCATAGCCCGGCCGCACGATGTGCGCCCGCTCGAGGCCCCGGATCGAGTGCACCAGCTTAAGCTGCACGTCGAAAGGCAGGCTGGTAGAGATGCCGTTTGGGTAGATTTCGTTGCTGCTGAGGCCTTCGGGCTCAAGAAACAGCTGATGGCTGGACTTGCCTGCGAAGCGGTGGATCTTGTCCTCGATGGACGGGCAATAGCGCGGACCCACGCCCTGGATCACGCCGGTATACATCGGCGAACGATCCAAGGCACCGCGAATGATTTCGTGAGTCGCCTCGTTCGTGTGGGTGATCCAGCACGGCAGTTGACCGGGATGCATGTCGCGCCGCCCCATGAAGGAAAACACCGGCTCGGGGGCGTCGCCGGGCTGCTCCACCAGCACCGAGAAATCGATGCTGCGGGCGTCGAGACGCGGCGGCGTGCCGGTCTTCAAACGACCCGCCGGAAGATTCATTTCCCGCAACTTGGCGGCGAGCGTGACGGAAGCGGGATCTCCTGCGCGCCCTGCCTGGTAGTTTCGCAAACCGACATGTATCAGCCCGGCGAGGAACGTCCCGGTCGTCAGGACGACCGCCTGCGCGCGGAAGCGCAGGCCGAGTTGCGTTACGACCCCGACGAGCCGCTGTCCCTCGAGCAGGAGGTCGTCCACGGCTTGCTGGAAGACCACCAGATTGGGCTGGTTCTCGATTCGTCGCCGAACGGCCTGCTTGTATAGCACCCGATCAGCCTGCGCGCGCGTGGCCCGCACCGCCGGACCCTTGGATGAATTCAGCGTCCGGAACTGAATCCCAGCCTCGTCGGTAGCTAGGGCCATGGCACCCCCCAAAGCATCGATTTCCTTGACGAGGTGACCTTTGCCGATGCCGCCGATCGAGGGATTGCACGACATCTGCCCCAGCGTCTCGACGCTGTGGGTCAGCAGGAGGGTGCGGCAACCCATGCGGGCGGCAGCAAGCGCGGCCTCAGTGCCAGCGTGGCCACCACCGACCACGATGACGTCGAAATCGACGGGAAACTCCATGGGGACGGCGCGATTTTACGCCATCGTTCCACGTGGAACTAGCCTGCTCGTCTCTCGCCGTAAGGTCTCACGTAGAACAAGCGGAATGCTGCTATGCAACATTCACGATGTGCGGCGGCCGTCCGGCCAGGCTATCTACGCGGCGAGCTTCTGGTGCATACGGCCACGTCGCGCCTCGAGTGCGGCAGGCAGGCGCTTACCAAGCTTGGCGAAAAGCTCGTCGTGCGAAGCGAGTTCGTCTTTCCACGCCGCAGCGTCGACCCGTGCGAGTTCGGCGTATTGCACCGCCGAGAGCTTTTCCAGTCCCGTCCAATTAAGGTCCTCGTAACGCGGCATCAGGCCAAGCGATGTCTCCACGCTGCGCGTGCGCCCCTGGGACCGGTCGACGATCCATTGCAGCACGCGCATGTTCTCGCCGAATCCCGGCCAGATGAACCGGCCCTGCGCGTCGCGCCGGAACCAGTTGACGCGGAAGATCTTCGGCGGATGCTGCACAGCGCGCCCCATTTTCAGCCAGTGGGCGAAATAGTCGCCCATGTTATAGCCACAGAACGCGAGCATCGCCATCGGATCGCGCCGCACGACGCCCACCTTCCCGGTAATCGCGGCGGTCGTTTCGGAGCCGAGCGTGGCCGCCATATAAACACCCTCTTCCCAGCTAGGCGCCTCGACGACGAGCGGTACCGTGGAGGAGCGACGACCGCCGAAGATGAAGGCCGAAATGGGAACGCCTTGCGGATCCTCCCATTTCGGGTCCATGGACGGACACTGCAACGCTGGAACCGTGAAGCGCGCGTTGGAATGCGCGGCGAGACGACCGGATTGGGGGGTCCATTCCTTGCCCTGCCAATCGATCAGGCGGGCCGGCGGCTGCTCGGTCATGCCCTCCCACCAGACGTCCCCTTCTGGAGTCAGCGCCACATTGGTGAAGATGACCTTCTCGCGCAGCATGCGCATGGCGTTGGAATTGGTGTGTTCCGAAGTCCCGGGTGCCACGCCGAATAGTCCGTATTCGGGGTTGATGGCATAGAAGCGGCCATCGCGGCCCGGCTTGATCCACGCGATATCTTCGCCGATCGTGGTGACCTTCCAACCTTTGAAGGCTGGCGGCGGAATCAGCATCGCCAGGTTGGTCTTACCGCAAGCGGAGGGGAACGCCGCTGCGATATAGGTCTTTTCTCCCGCCGGCGATTGCATGCCGAGGATCAGCATGTGCTCGGCGAGCCAACCTTCGTCGCGCGCCATCACCGAGGCGATGCGCAGGGCGAGACATTTCTTCCCGAGCAGCGCGTTGCCGCCGTAGCCGGATCCGTAGGACCAGATCTCGCGTGTCTCTGGAAAATGCACGATCCACTTTTCCTTCTCGTTGCAGGGCCAGGGGACGTCCTTCGTCCCCGGCGCGAGCGGCGCGCCGACCGAGTGCACGCCAGGCACGAAGACGCCGTCTTCGCCGAGCCACTCGGCGACCGCGCGGCCCATGCGGGTCATGATCTGCATGTTGACCGCCACATACGCCGAGTCCGAGATCTCGACGCCGATTTGCGCAATATGCGAGCCGATGGGTCCCATGGAGAACGGCATCACATACATCGTGCGTCCCCGCATGCAACCGTCGAACAGACGGTTCAGCGTCTGGCGCATCTCACGCGGCTCGATCCAGTTGTTCGTCGGTCCCGCGTCGTCCTTGTCCCGGCTGCAAATGAACGTGCGGTCCTCCATGCGCGCGACATCGCTGGGATGCGAGCGCGCGAGGTACGAGTTGGGCCGCAGCTTGTCGTTCAGGCGAACGAATGTACCCGCCTTCTGCAGCTCGGCGCATAACCGGTCGTATTCGGCCTGCGAGCCGTCACACCAGTGGATGCGCTCAGGCTTGGAAAGACGCGCGACCTCCGAGACCCACTGCCGAAGCGCGCGGTGGCGTACCCACGCAGGAGCGTTCGATTGGTCGGGTGCGGAGGCGGGTGCATTCATTGCGCGAGACTCCTGAAAGGCAAACGGCCCAGCGCAAAGGCTGGGCCGGTCGAAGGCCGGGGCGATTGTAGCACCGCGAGCCTAGCGCCAGATGGAACAAGGGTGCAGTCCGAACGGATAAACAAGAATATTATCAATGAGTTCTTCACTGCGAACCTATCGCTGAGCCGCGCGCGCCGCTCGGTGGATTGATGCGGTAGTGGAGATCAGCAGGATGACCCGCGCCACATGCGCGGCGGTAACAGACCGGCAGGCAAAAAAAAAGCGCACAGTTAGGACTTGGAGCGATCATTAGGGGAGTCGATGGCTAATCTGAATCCGCTGAAATATTGTTTCCACGGGCAGCACTCCAGGCCTCGCGCGACCTTTCGCACCTTGCCCGGAATCAAGCACAAACGCGAAGTTTGCGCGCAGTGCTACGAAAAGATCATGGCGGAGCGCACGAAGAAGAAGAAGTAGCTACTTGCCGATACAGAAGCGGGCGAAAATCTCGCCGAGAAGGTCGTCCGCAGTGAACTCCCCGGTAATGCTGCCGAGCGCGTTCTGCGCGAGTCGCAGTTCCTCGGCGAAAAATTCCCAGCGTCGCAGTTCCCCAGCAGCCGCCTGAAGGCGGCTGCGCGCGGTCTCGAGCGCGCGCAGGTGCCGCTCTCGGGCGAGAAACAGCGATTCGCCCGTCGAGGTCCACCCGGCCGCGTGAAGGATCGCTCTGCGCAGCTCGTCCAGGCCGGCGCCGGTTTTCGCAGATACGACAACGGCTGCATGCCCCGTAGCCGGCGGCAAGAAACCCGGCGCCAGATCGGCCTTGTTGAAAACGTCGATGCGCGCGGCCCCGGCGGGCAGATCAGCGAGCGGCTCGACAATCTGACCCGCTTCGAACACAGCGAGCACCACGTCGGCGCGCTCGAGCTCGTGTCTGGTACGCTCGACGCCGAGGCGTTCGATCTCGTCGGCGGAGGCGCGCAGGCCCGCGGTGTCGACGAGGATTACCGGCACGCCGCCAATATCGAGAGGCTCACGCAGCGCGTCGCGCGTCGTGCCTGGAATGGGCGTGACGATCGCGCGCTCTTCGCCCGCCAGGCGGTTCATAAGACTCGACTTGCCCACGTTGGGCCGCCCGGCCAGAACGACCTGAATGCCGCTGCGTAACAGGCTGCCCTGCCGGCTCTTGCCAAGGACCTCCTCGAGCGCGGCGCGCACGCGCGCCAAGCGTGCGGCGGCATCGTCTACATAGAGACGGTCGACCTCTTCTTCCGGAAAATCGAGCACGGCCTCAATCAGCGCGCGCAGCTCGATGAGCTGCGCGTTGAGCGCGCCGATCACCGCGGAGAACTCTCCCTTGAGCGAGCGCAGCGCGGAGCGCGCCGCCTCGCGGCTTGCCGCATCGATCAGGTCGGCGACCGCCTCGGCCTGCGCTAGATCGAGCTTGCCCTCGAGAAAGGCGCGTCGTGTGAACTCGCCCGGCTCGGCGAGCCGCGCGCCCGCATCAAGACAGGCGGCGAGCACGGCCTGCATCACCACCGGCCCGCCGTGTCCCTGAAGCTCGAGCATCGCTTCCCCCGTGTACGAATGGGGTGCCGGGAAATAGAGCACGATGCCTTCATCGATGCGCTCGCCGCTGGCGTCCCTGATTAAGCATAGCGACGCGTTCCTCGCCCGGGGCAGCCGGCCGGTCAACGCTTGCGCGATTTCCTGCACCTTGGGGCCCGAGAGGCGAACCACGCCGATTCCGCCTCGCCCGATCGGCGTCGCGATCGCGGCGATGGTGTCCCGCGCTACCTCATCTTTTTCCATGGGCAGGCTTGTCGCGGTCGAACAGGCGCTGGATCTGCCACTGCTGGAGGATCGAGAGGATGTTGTTCACCAGCCAGTACAGCACCAGGCCGGCCGGGAAGAAAAAGAAAAAGATGCTGAATACGAACGGCATGAACTTCATCACCTTGGCCTGCACCGGGTCGGGCGGCGTCGGATTCATGCGTGTTTGCAGCACCATCGTGATGGTCATCAGGATCGGAAGCACGTAGTACGGGTCGAGCGCCGACAAATCCTGGATCCACAGCATGAACGGCGCGTGGCGCAATTCGATCGCGGCAAGCAGCACCCAGTACAGCGCAATGAATACGGGGATCTGCACTAGGATCGGGAAGCAGCCGCCCAGCGGGTTGATCTTCTCGGTCTTGTAGAGCTCCATCATCGCCTGATTCATCTTCTGCCGGTCGTGCCCATACATCTCCCGGAGCTTGGTGAGCCGCGGCGTGATCAGCTTCATCTTCGCCATCGACTTATAGCTCGCCGCCGAGAGCGGGAAAAACACGAGCTTGATAAACACCGTCAGCAGGATGATGGCGAGTCCCCAGTTACCGGTCAGCGCATAGAATTTCTCGAGCAGCCAGAACAGCGGCCAGGCGATGATCGTTAGCCAGCCATAGTCCACCACCAGGTCGAGACCGGGCGCGGCCGCCTCCAGGCGGCGTTTTTCCTGCGGCCCGGCGTACAGCCGCACCGACGCGCTCGCGCTGGTACCCGGGGCGACACTCGTCCCTATCAGCACGCGCCCCGCGTAAATGCCGTCGGGCCGCTTTTCGATGACGTAATCGCGCTCTACGCCGTCGGGCGGCAACCACGCCGAAACGAAGTAATGCTGGACGAATGCTAGCCAGCCGTTAGTCGCATGCTTGGTGTGCTCGCCCTTCCCCTTGTCGAGGTCGGCCGGCGCGATCTTCTCGAACTTGCCTTCGTTGGTGTAAATAGCGAAGCCGGTAAAGCTCTGGGCGCCAAACGATTGCGCGACGGAGCTTCCGGTCAGCTCGGGTTTACCGTCGTGCGCCAGCTGGAAATACGCGTAGGCAGGCAGAGCGGCTGCGCGCGGATTGCGGATATTCAAGGCGATGCCGATTTCATAGCTGTTGCGCCGGAACGTGTATACCTTTTCCACCTCCGCGCCATCCCTGCCGGTGGCGGTCAGCCGAAGCACCACCGCGTCCTGCCCGGGCGCCAAGCTGCGCTCTCCGGGCGGCGCTCGCCAAAGGGTGCGGTGGTTGGGGCCACCCTCTCCTGTAATCCCGCTTTGGGCTTCGTACCCATGATGCGGCCCGAGCAGCACGAAATTCTTGCTGGGATCGCTCGAATCCTTGTGTCGAAGCAACTCGAGCCGCTTCAATGTGCCGCCCAGCGTGTCGATCTCCGCAATAAGGAGGTCCGTGGTGACCCGCAGCGTCTCACCGGTGGCCGCCGACTCGGCCGCCGCTGGGACGCTACCGGCCGGTGCCTTCGCCTCGGGTGAAGGTACCGGCTTAGCCGGGGCAGGCACCGCCTGCTGCGCGGTCGGCGCGGCGAGCGGGGGCTTCGGCCGGTGCTCCTTGTCCCAGGCCTCCCACAGCATGAGCAGGGAAAAGCCGAAGATGAACAACAGAATGAGCCGTTGCGTGTCCATCCTCAGGGCACCGGGTCGCAACCGCCCGGATGCCAAGGGCCGCAACGGCATAGCCGCCGTGCAGCAAGCCAACTGCCGCGCCATGCGCCATGGCGTGCCAGAGCCTCTTCCGCGTATTCGGAGCAGCTAGGATGGAAACGGCAGGCGGGCGGCAGCACCGGGCTGACAAACCAGCGGTAGCCGCGCAGCGCACTGCGTAAGAGTCTTGCAATCATGAATTCAACTTGCCGAGCAGCTCGCGCAGCCGCTGCAGCATCGAGGCCGACGGCTTAATGCCATAGGGTGGCCGTACCAGCACGTCAACTGCGCCGAGCGTTTCCTGCTCCAGACGAAACGCCTCGCGTATGCAACGCTTGATCCGGTTGCGTTCGACCGCCCGCGCCGCGTGCTTGCGCGACACCAGAATGCCGAGCCGCGCGCGGCCCGCATCGCGCCGCTCCAGGTAGAAGGTATAGCCCTCGAGGCTGCGCCGTGCGCCCTCGCGCAAAAGACGCTCGAATTCGGCTTTTCGCCTTAGCCGGCGCCCGGAATCCAGCCCGAAGCGGTTACCGACCGCGACTACAACCCGAGCCGGCGCCGGCCGCGCGCGCGCCGGTTGCGCAGCACCGTGCGTCCGCCGCGCGTGCGACTACGCACTAGAAATCCATGGCGCCGCGCGCGCCGCGTTTTGGACGGTTGATAAGTCCGCTTCATCGCTGCTCAGCCTGAAAAAGGGCGGTATTAGAGCGTGCGCGCCAATGCATTGTCAAATCGTCGCGCTTGCCTGTTGAGCGCGCTCGCGGCTGTGGATAACTCATACCGAAGAAGGTAAAATTCCAACTCACCTCGGCCAACCATAAGATGCAAAACCTCTGGGACGCCTGCCTGCGTCGACTCGAGCAGGAACTCCCCGCGCAACAATTCAATACCTGGATCCGGCCGCTTGCGCCGGAAGCCGGTGCAGGCACCGACACGCTGGTTCTCGCCGCGCCCAACCGCTTCGTGCTCGAACTGGTGCGCGAGCGCTTCATCGCCCGCATCGAGCGGCTCGCCGCCGAGGCTAGCGGTCGGGAGCTCGGCGTGCGCCTGGTTCTCGCACGCGGAACCGATGCCGCCGCCCGCGCACCGCAGCCGGCGCAACGCGGCGCGAGCGAAGTACCGACGATTCTGGAGCGTGGGCGTCTAAACCGGGCGTTTTCGTTCGACAGCTTCGTGACCGGCAAAGCCAACCAGCTGGCGCGCGCGGCTGCTATCCAGGTGGCCGAAAATCCGGGAATTTCGTACAACCCGCTGTTCATCTACGGCGGAGTGGGGCTCGGCAAGACGCACCTTTTGCAGGCCATCGGCAACCAGCTCGCCGACCAGCGGCCCCAGGCGCGTATCCGGTATAGCCATGCGGAGCAATATGTTACCGACGTAGTACGCGCTTACCAGCAGAAATCCTTCGATGAATTCAAACGCTATTACCATTCGCTCGACCTGCTGCTGATCGACGACATCCAGTTTTTCTCCAACAAGGGACGCACCCAGGAGGAGTTCTTCTACGCGTTCAACGCGTTAGTGGAGGCGCACAAACAGATTGTCATCACCTGCGACACCTATCCGAAGGAAATTGCAGGCATGGAAGAACGGCTGATCTCGCGCTTCGGATGGGGCCTGACCGTGGGCATCGAGCCGCCGGAGCTGGAGATGCGCGTCGCAATCGTGCTGAAAAAGGCCGAGGCGGACTCGATCGAGCTGTCTGAAGACATCGC
>WNFF01006376.1_pt1 | contig 10135 bp, 12 predicted proteins | sample 5400441 | NCBI WGS metagenome assembly WNFF01 (sample SAMN13153345, study PRJNA577476) | soil metagenome | isolation source: 120 cm saprolite under Douglas fir tree site 2 hole 3 replicate 1 | place: USA:California | collected 2015-04-18
CAGTTCGATATCCAGGTGCACATTTCCGTCTGAAAACGCAGCTGCGAGCGCCCCCGTAGGGTCAATGGCGTTGAGGGTCGCGGTAGGAACGCCAGAGAAGGTAACGGTGCCGGTCACGTGATACTTTATCGACGATCGGTAGGACAAGCCCAGTCTGGTGTCTGGTGCAACTTTGAACATCGCGCCAAAGTTATATCCCCACGCGTTATCGCTTCCCTTGACGGAAGCTGTGCCTTCTTGGCCGGCTGCCGCCACGGCGTTAGCCGCTGCCGCGCTGCCCGTCGCACCGAAGGTTGCCGCGGCAAAATTTACCGCATTAGTGAGCTCGGCATCGAAGTGCTGGTAACTCAGGCCAAAACCGAGAGAAGCATCTTCGCTCACCTTGTATGAGACGGAGGGATTGACGTTGAGGGTCTTGATATCCGATTTGATCGCCTGGAACCGCCCCATCCAGTCCGGGCTATATTCGGTCTTCAGCCCGAAAGGCACACTTATGCCGACGCCAACTTTCAGGTCCTTTGCGACATCCGTCGCAAAGTAAAAATTAGGCACGGCCGACAAGCCGCCAGCGTTCCCTCCGGTACCGCCCAAAGGCGCCTGGGTGGAGGGAACGCGGCAGCGGCGGCTCCAGCATACGAGTTACCCAGACCGCTCGCGTTCTGTTCGATCAGCGCGAACGCGGCAGCGTGCGCTTGCGAAACGCCTCCGGCGAAAGCCCCCGCCACCGCGAGTGAAAGGGCAGTTTTTCTGATTCCGGTACGTACCATGAGAATTTCCTCCTAGCGTTATTGGAGCCGAATTAGCAGCTGTCTTTGGCCGCCGACACGATAACACAACGTCATAGTCTCGCAAATGGGCCGCTGCGACTGCAGGCCGGCCCGCCTGTGAGACCCGGCCTCTCAGGCGAGGGTCACCCGCGCGAACTTGCGTTTGCCGACCTGCAGCACGACCGTGTCCCCCCGCTTCACGGCAAGTCCCTTGTCGGTGACCTTCTCGCCGTTGATGCGCACGCCGCCCTGTTCGATCATGCGCAGGGCCTCCGAAGCGCTGGAGACCAGCTGCGACTCCTTGAGCACTTTCATGATCGCCATTTCGGGGACTTTGCCCGGTGTCGATTTCCGATTGTCGCCCGGGACCCTAAGTGTAATTTCCGGAATGCCCTCGGGCGTCGCGCCATGCTTGAAACGCGCCACGAAATCGGCCCGGGCGCGCTCCGCCGCCCCGGCGCTGTGAAAACGAGTGACGATCTCGCACGCAAGAAGCACCTTGATGTCGCGCGGGTTGCGACCGCCCGCAACCTCCTTCTTCCACTTGGCGATCGTTTCCAGGGATTCGAAGGATAGCAGCTCCAGGTAACGCCACATCAGCTCGTCGGAGATCGACATCAGTTTCCCGAATATGGTCTCCGGGGGCTCGCTGATGCCGACGTAGTTGTCGAGCGACTTCGACATCTTCTCAACGCCGTTGGTGCCCTCCAGAAGCGGCATGGTGAGAATGCATTGCTGCGGCTGACCGTAGTGTTTCTGCAGCTCGCGCCCTACCAGCAGATTGAATTTCTGATCGGTCCCTCCGAGTTCGACGTCGGATTTCATCGCCACCGAATCGTAGCCCTGCATGAGGGGGTAAAGAAACTCGTGGATGGCGATGGGCTGCCGGGCGGCGTAGCGCTTGCCGAAATCGTCGCGCTCGAGCATGCGCGCGACCGTCCATTTCCCAGCTAACCCTATCAGACCGGCTGCTCCCAGCTCGTCAGACCACCTGGAATTGAACAGGACTTCCGTCTTGTTGGCGTCCAGGATCTTGAAGACCTGGTCTTGATAGGTTTTCGCGTTCTGCAAGATCTGCTCCCGTGAAAGCGGCGGTCGCGTCGCGTTCTTGCCGCTCGGGTCACCGATCATCCCCGTGAAATCCCCGATCAGGAACTGGACGTGATGGCCCAGGTCCTGAAACTGGCGCAGCTTGTTGATCACGACCGTGTGCCCGAGATGCAGGTCGGGCGCAGTCGGGTCCAGGCCGAGCTTCACGCGCAGTGGTCGTCCGGATTTGAGCTTTTCGCGCAGCTCGGCCTCGACGATCAATTCATCGCAGCCGCGCTTGATGACTCTCAGTTGGTGATCGATATCGCTCATGGTGTGCAGATGGCCGATCGCGCGGTAATTTGTTAGACTTTTTGATTCAACCCGCTGGCGAATATGCATAACGACGAGATTGGAATTGTAACGCGCTCCGGCGAAAGGCGCCTCCGATGGTTGGCCGCCGCCGTCGCTCTGCCGCTGTTCGGCGTGGTCGCTGCATTCGGCACGGTCGAGCGCGTGCCGGAACGGATTCCCGTCCGGACTGTCATCGAGCCGCTCGCCCTGTCCGCTACCCCGGTCGGCGACTCAGGAACGATCATTTACTTTCAGGAAGATCGTTTCAGACGCAACGACACGCTGACCACTCTGATCGAGCGGCTCGGTGCCGATGAGGACGAAGCCACGACGCTTCTGCGCTCGTCGCGTGCAGCGCGGCCGTTCCGCCTCCTGCTTCCCGGAACGACCGTCCAGGCCAAGGTCGACGAGGTCGGCAAGTTGCGCTCGATATCGTTCCTCACCGACAGGGACACGATTCTCTCGGTGGACCGCCTCGGCGAAAGCTTCGGCAGGTTCGAGCGGCAGGCCGAGGTAGCGCGCGGAATGGAGATGAAATCGGGCGAGATCGAGACCTCGCTCTTCGCAGCGACCGATGCGGCGGGGATTCCGGACGGCATTGCGGTCGAGCTTGCGGACATTTTTGGAGGCGACATGGATTTCCACCGCGATTTGCGCCGCGGTGACCGTTTCGGGGTCGTTTTCGAAACTTTCTACCACGGCGGCCAAACGATCAGATCCGGGCGAGTGCTCGCGGCAGAATTCTCCAGCCAAAGGAAGACCTACCGCGCGGTGTGGTTTCAGGATCCCTGGGGAAGGGGCGGCTATTACACCGCAGACGGTGAGAACCTGCGCAAGGTATTTCTGCGCTCGCCGCTCGAATTCTCGCGTATTACCTCGGGATTCGGCCTGCGCCGCCATCCGATTTTCCAGCAGTGGCGAGCGCATCAGGGTGTCGACTATGGAGCCACGGTCGGAACAAGGGTCAAGTCAACCGGTGACGGTGTCGTGTCGTTCGCGGCACGGCGGAACGGGTACGGAAACCTCATTGTGATCAGGCACCACGCGGGATACAGCACGTACTATGCGCACTTGAGGAATTTCGCGCTGGGGTTGAGGGCGGGTAGCCGCGTCGTCCAAGGCGAAATCATCGGCTACGTCGGGCAAACCGGCTGGGCCAGCGGACCACATCTTCATTACGAATTCCATCTCCACAACCAGAACCGCAATCCGCTGACCATGGCTTTCCCGGCCGCGCAGCCGATTCTCGCGATCGAACTGGCGGCATTCAAACGTACCGCCGAGCCGCTCATCGCGCGACTGGATCTTTTGAAAAACGGCGACCTCGCGCTGCTCGAGTGAGCGGTTCCACCAGATCAGCGTCTTCCGAGATCTACATCGGTTTGATGTCGGGCACGAGTCTCGACGGCGTCGATGCGGTCCTCGTCGACCTGCGGGGCCGACCCTTTCTTCTGGGCGCCGGGTTTCTACGGTATCCGAAGAGCTTGAAAGCCATTCTGCTTGCCCTGCACGAGATATCCGGCGACGAAGTGCATCGTGCAGCGCTCGCGGGGATTGAACTCTCGAGACTCTATGCGAAGGCGGTCGAGCGCCTGCTGGAAAAACACGCAGTCCCCGCGCAAACCGTATCCGCCATCGGTTGTCACGGGCAGACAGTGCGTCATAGGCCTGGGGCCGGGTACAGCTTGCAGCTCGGCAACCCCGCGTGGCTTGCCGAGCGCACCGGCATCGCCGTGATCACCGATTTCAGGAGCCGCGACATCGCCGCGGGCGGACAGGGTGCCCCGCTTGTACCTGCGTTTCATGCGGCCGTTTTCCGGGACCCGCGCCGCCACCGCGTCATCGCCAATCTCGGTGGTATAGCCAATATCACCGATCTTCCCCGTCAAGGACCGGTAACGGGCTTCGACACAGGACCCGGCAACGTTCTGCTCGACGCGTGGACGCGCGAGCGATTCGGCCGCGACTTCGACCGGGGCGGGGCGATTGCCGCTCGAGGACGGCCGGTTGCGCCCTTACTCAAGGCGTTGCTTGCCGATCCTTATTTTCGCCGGTCACCGCCCAAGAGCACGGGCCGCGATCACTTCAGTCTCGATTGGTTAAACCGGTTCAGCGTCGGAAAGCGCAAGGCCGAGGACGTGCAAGCCACGTTGGCCGAGCTCACAGCGTGCAGTATTGCCAAGGCGATTGCGAAGTTCTGTGCAGGCGCAGAAGAGGTTTATCTGTGCGGTGGTGGAGTGCGCAACCACGACCTGGTAATGCGCATCACCCGGGAACTGGCAGGCATGAAAATCGCCTCTACCGAGCGGCTCGGGATTCATCCGGACTGGGTGGAAGCAATGGCTTTTGCCTGGCTCGCACAGAGGGCGCTGAAGCGAGAGACCGGAAATCTTCCCGAGGTCACCGGTGCGAAAGGGCCGCGAGTGCTCGGTGCGATTTACGCGGCCTGACCCACGGCGAATTATTGCGAATAAAAGCCCCAGCGAAGCAGGGGCCTAGAGCGCCCGGTTCAGGATTGCGACGGACGAGGACTTATGCGGAGAACGACGAACCGCAACCGCAGGTGCTCGTCGCGTTGGGGTTTTTGATCACGAACTGCGCACCCTCGAGGCCTTCGGTGTAATCGATCTGTGCGCCGACGAGATACTGGTAGCTCATCGGGTCGATGAGCAACATCACCCCGTTTTTCTCCATCACCGTGTCGTCGTCGCTCTTCACTTCGTCGAAAGTAAAACCGTACTGAAACCCGGAGCAGCCGCCGCCCGTGACAAACACGCGCAGTTTCAATTCGGTGTTGCCTTCCTCGTCGATCAATTGCTTGACTTTGTTTGCGGCACTGTCGGTGAAAACAAGAGGCGCGGGCATCTCGGCGACTGCATTCATGTCTCAACTCCTGTTGCAAACTACCCCATTATCGGGCCGGGACCTGACACGGTCAACCGGGCCAGCTAGCTAGTTGGGGCTGCGGCACCGGTATTCAAGCCGGAAAAAGTCATTGCCGCCCGTTAGACCGCGGGCTTGCTCGTCGCGAGCTTCAACTCCACGGTTTTTGCTTCGCCCGAACGGTGTACCAGATGCCCCTCGACTATGGCGCCGAGATGCATCTCCAAGCTGTTGTAATGCACATCTCCTTTGACCCTGGAACGCGACTGGAGTTCGAGGAATTCGGCTACATACACGGGCCCTGTGATCTCGCCGTTCACGACCAGGTGCGATACGCTGATTTCCCCTTCGATACGGGCCTTTTCGCTCAGCACCAAGGTCGAAGGCTCGTCGGAAACCGCGGTTACGTTTCCGACGACTTCGCCGTCGACACGAAGGCCTCCGGTGAAATTGACATTACCCTCGATCTTCGTGCCGACACCAATCAGGCTGTCGATGCGATTTTGCGGCTTGCTAGGCTGCTTGCGAAACATAGCGCTTCCTACCTGCTAAGAAAGGTTGATGTTTTGGCTGGCACGGGCCTCGCTGGACCCGTTCTCCAGGATACGCGCCTGTACCGTCCGCACCCTGGCTCCCGCCGGAACCCGAAATGTTCCCTCAACTCGACGAAAATATTTGAAGTTGAGCCTGAAAGCAGTGCTGCCCGTCTCGGCTGAATCGGGGATGATGATTGTAGCATCCCTACCCTCCTGCTGCATCTCCACTACGAGCTGTAAAGACCCGTGAAACTCGCGGTCAAGCCTTCCTCCCTGAAGGACGAGCAGCCGGTAGCGAAACTCGCCGGGAAGCACGTCGCGCTCGACTTTGAAGCGGTGGATACTGACCTTCTCGCCGCGTCGCTCGCTCGGGACGAGATTTTCGAAAAAGGCAAGATCTTCCTTGAGCCTGTTGTTTTCGTCTTCGAGCGCCTTCACCTGAGAGGCAAGCTGGGCTTGCGCCGTTTGTTCGATCTTCAGGCGCGACTCACTGGCGTTGGCGATCGAGCGCAATCTCGCAGCCTCGCTCTCGAGCCGCCCCATCGATTCGCGAAGCCTGGCGAATTCGTTTTGCAGCTCGCTACGATCGAAACCGGCGAAACGACGCCCGGCGTCGTACATCCACGCCGCCAGCGCAAGCGCAAGCGAGAGAAACACCAGCATTCCAAGCCATCGCCAGTACCAAGCGACGTGCGTCTGCACCGTCATCTTCGGCGCAGAAATTCCGAAGCGCTGGCGGAATTGTTTGAAAAGCTTGGACATTGGATTCTCCGCCCGCCGGGTCAGGGCACGATGGCCAGATGCGAGAGACCCATCGTCTCCTCGAATCCGAACATGATATTCATATTTTGCACCGCTTGTCCCGAAGCGCCCTTCACCAGATTATCGATCACTGAGAGCACGACGAGCATGTCCCCCCCATTCGGGCGATGGATCGCGATACGGCAAGTATTGGTGGCCCGCACCGACCGCGTGTCCGGTTCACTCCCGTTTGGGAGCACGTCGACGAAGGGCTCGCCACGATAGCGATCTTCGTACAGCCTCTGAAACTCGATGTTGGCAGTGATGCGTGCATACAGTGTTGCGTGTATGCCACGAATCATGGGCGCCAGATGCGGCACGAACGTAAGACCGACGCTCCTTCCTACGGCTGTATCCAGCCCCTGCCGAATCTCTGGCCAATGACGATGGCCGGAAACACTATAGGTTTTGAAATTATCCGAAGCTTCGGAGAAGAGCAGATGCTCTTCGGTTTTCTTTCCGGCACCGCTCACCCCGGACTTCGCGTCCGCGATCAAGTGATCGAGGTCGACGGCCCCGGCTTCCGCAAGAGGCAACAAGCCGAGCTGAACCGCGGTCGGATAGCACCCAGGATTCGCCACCAGGTGCGCGCGCTTGATTTTTGCGCGATTCACTTCCGGCAGACCGTACACTGCCTGAGCGAGAAGCTCCGGCGCGGCGTGCTTGACCTTGTACCACTTCTCCCACTCAGCTACGTTCTTGATGCGAAAATCGGCCGACAGATCCACGACGCGCACGCCGGCCTCCACGAGCGCCCTCGCCTCGCCCATTGCGACGGTATTGGGCGTCGCGAAAAACACCACATCGCACTTGGCGAGGTCCGACTTGACTGGGTCCGAGTACGCAATCGCCACGGCCCCGCGCAAGCTCGGAAAAAGCTCCGCCACCGGGGTGCCCGCCTCTTTGCGCGAGGTGATCGCGACGAGCTGTGATTGCGGGTGGCGCGCGAGGATGCGCAGTAGCTCGATCCCGGTATAGCCGGTCCCGCCCACGATGCCGACTTTGATCATCATTACCTCAGCAAAACCAGCCTACCAGTCGCGTTCCATCGAATCGCGCTGTGCTCCGGAAGGCCCATTCCGGCTGAAACGGGAACCGCAAACAAAAAAGCCGCCCGGGGGCGGCTTTCCTGTGCCAATCTCTGAACATCAGCGTTTGGAGTATTGCTTGCGCCGCCGCGCCTTATGCAAGCCGACTTTCTTTCGCTCGACCTCGCGCGCATCGCGAGTAACCAGACCCGCCTTGCTCAAAAGCGGCTTGAGTGCTGGGTCATACTCGATCAGTGCACGCGTCAGGCCGTGGCGCACGGCCCCCGCCTGGCCGAACTCTCCTCCTCCTGATACGTTCACCATGACGTCGAACTGGGTCTGTTTGTCGGTCAATACAAGCGGCTGACGCACAACCATTTGCCCCGTCTCACGCGCGAAGTATTCCTTCGCTGGACGGTCGTTCACGATGAAATCGCCCTTGCCGGGCTTGATGAACACGCGCGCGACTGCACTCTTGCGTCGGCCGGTTCCGTAATAGTATTGTCCGATCATGCGTTGGTCTCCAGCGCTTTAGGTTGCTGCGCTGCGTGAGGGTGCTCTCCACCCGCGTAGACTTTCAGCTTCTTGAGCATTGCGTAGCCGAGCGGCCCTTTGGGCAACATTCCTTTGACTGCGATCTCCAGCGCCCGAGTCGGGAACCGCGTCTGCATCTTGGCAAACGTAGTCGCATAGACCCCGCCGGGGTAGGTGCTGTGGCGATAATACGTCTTGGCCTCGCCCTTGTTCCCCGTAACGCGAAGCTTGCCAGCGTTCACGACGACCACATAGTCACCGGTGTCGACGTGCGGGGTAAACTCCGGCTTGTGTTTGCCACGCAATCGGCGCGCGATTTCGACGGCAAGTCGCCCGAGCACCTTGCCGCTGGCATCGACCAAATACCAGTTGCGCCTGACCTCATGCGATTTGGCGGAGAAAGTGGTCATGGCTTTGGATTCCTGCGTCCCGTATAGCGACGAAAGCGCGTGATTTTATTGAAGAAGTAGCGAGGTGTCAAACGCATTTCAGCGGGCCCGGCGCCCCCAAAAAAAGCGCAACCTCGAAAGGTTGCGCCAAATCCACCAAAGGAGGAGGGTGGAGGAGACAAACTCATCGAGCGCCTGGAATGACTGCTGGCGCCCGGCACAAAGTTATTATGAAGGCAGAATTTGTGCGGCGCAAGAATATTTTGGTGCGGTGCGATGCGAACGCTTGGCCAAGATCATGAATCAAAAAAATAATAAGCATATTCAACTGATTAGAGTTGAGTGCTTGGGTCCAATCGATTGAGGCGGCCCGCTTCGCGATACGGAAAAAGATGCTCCGTATCGAGACGATCTTGACGATCTCGATCGGGTAGCCTGAGATCTCTCAACGCGATTTGAAAGCGCGCAAAAATGGAATGCAAAGTTAAGTGGATTGGCTCGGACGGCATGACCTTTGTCGCCGAAACCGAAAGCGGTCATGCCTTCGTCATGGACGGTGCGCCCGAAGGCGGAGGGCGCAACCTGGGGCCGCGGCCGATGGAGACGGTGCTCGCCGGAACCGGCGGCTGCACCGCCTACGACGTGGTGCTGATCCTCAGCAGGAGCGGCCAGAGCATTTCCGCGTGCGAGGTCCTGCTAAGCTCCGAGCGCGCGGAAACCGATCCCAAGGTCTTCACCAAGATCCACATGCACTTCGTCGTACGAGGCAAAGATCTGAAACCCTCGATGGTCGAAAGCGCGATCAAGCTCTCGCACAACAAATACTGCTCGGCTTCGATCATGCTCGGAAAGACCGCGCAGATCTCGCACGACTACGAAATCCTTCCCGATTAAGCCCGCGCCGCACTAGATCCAGTACGAGAGCGTTGTCATCAAGCGTGCGGCCAAGCGCATGCCGAGTCTCGCCGGTTCAGGCAGTTCGCGCGCCCCGAGCGTTTCGGCCGTGCGCCGGTGTCCGGCCTCTTCGCGTTGCATACTCTCGATCACGGCCCGCGTCTTGGCGTCGCGGCCCCCAAGTTTCTCGACGTGTCCTTGCAAATGCTGCTCGACCTGCCGCTCGGTCTCGGCGAGGAATCCGAGATTCCAACGCTCGCCCAGCCGGCCCGCTGCGTAACCGAGAGCGAGCGAACCCGCGTACCACAGGGGGTTGAGCAGGCTCAGCCTGCCGCCGAGCTCGCGTACGCGTTGGGCACTCCAGGCGAGATGATCGGCCTCCTCGCGCGCCGCCTTTGCGAGCGCACCCTTGATGTTTTCGTTCGAAGACGCAAGCGACTGGCCCTGGTAAAGCGCCTGGGCACACACCTCGCCGCAGTGGTTCACGCGCATCAAGGCCGCAGCATCGCGGCGTACCTCGTCGGGAAGATCTTCCCCGGCGACGGTCTCAGACGGACTGGGTCGGCTCGCGACCGACTCGCCGCACAGGATCAGCAAGGCCCTGTCGAATTCGAGGATGCACAGGTCCAGATCGAAGCGCGTGTGATTCGAGATTCCCATTGAAAACCCGTCCGGAGTTCCAATGATACCTCCGGACCGCTCGGTTTCTCCAACGCAGCAAATCGCATGCAAAAAAAGGCGCCCGAAGGCGCCTTGGGTTTGCTGCTGCTTTTACGGTTGCGTCAGAACGAGTGCTGCATGCCGACCGCCAAGGTCGTTACGTCCGTGCCCGCAGAAAGACCGCCGTTGGTGCCGCCGCCGTTGTTTGCGGCTGGCCCGGCGATGTAGTAATAATTCGAGCTGATCCCGTTATCGATCTT
>WNFF01008509.1_pt1 | contig 10135 bp, 7 predicted proteins | sample 5400441 | NCBI WGS metagenome assembly WNFF01 (sample SAMN13153345, study PRJNA577476) | soil metagenome | isolation source: 120 cm saprolite under Douglas fir tree site 2 hole 3 replicate 1 | place: USA:California | collected 2015-04-18
TCTCCTCGACAGCGCCGCCGGCGGCGGTCACAGCCTTCGCCAATTTGTTGCCGGCGCCGAGCCTGCCGGCGACTGTGATCAGAACCCGTGTGGTGGCCGGGACATCAGCCAAAGCGGTGGCAAGCCCTTCGGCGCGGGCGGCGGGCACCATGGTCGCCGCGACGACTCGATATGGGTCGAGAAACGGCGCCTGCAGCACTGAATCCTGGAGGCGCGCGGCGTTGAGGCCCTGGCCTTCGAGGCGGTCGAAACCAAAGTCGGAGACCAGCTCCGACCGCCAGGCCTCCAGGGTCGCCCTTGCCTTCTCTTCGACCAGGAAGCGTTCCTCGCCGTGGAGCAGCAGGATCGCGGAGCTGTGCTTGGGGTTCGCCATGGCTGTGCTGATGCGATCGTAACCGCGCCTTGCGCGTGTCACATGGGAAGCGTGATCGTGCCCTCCTGGTCCGTGCGCAAGACGGTCTTGGGGAAATCGCGCGCGAGCCTCCCCGATGCGAGTGATGCGATCAGCTGCGCTTTCGAGGAAACGCGCTCCAGATCCGGCGAGAGGCGACTGCGGCCGCCGGCGGGCAGCAGCAGATACGTGCACGAGCCGGCGAGCCGTGACGCTGCGATTGTCTGCGCATCGAGGTCGAGATCGCTCAGGTCGCAAAAGCTGCGGCCGGACTGGGCCACGACTCGGAGCCCGAGGTAGGCGGCGCCGACCTGGTCCCCGGGAGCGCCCGGCTCAGGTGAGATCACCTCGAGCCTGAAACCGGCTGCCTCGAGCAGGTCACCGGCACGCGCACGCATGACCTTGGCGCCTCGCGCGACTGCCTCGTATGCCGCGCTCCGCCAGGCCGACCCGGTGAGCTGGGCGTCGGGGATGAGCACAGTCCCCGCCGGCCGGTCCAGGCCTGCGAAACCCGCGATGTGGCCCAGACCCGGTGCGGTGATGGCGACCACGTCCAGCCTGGCTTGCCACGGGGGCAAGATCTGCCCGAGCTCGTCGCTGAGCCTAGCGGGGCTCGGCCCGGCGTCGACGAGGATGACGCCCTGCGCGCTCCGGAAGAGGACGGCCTGCCCGTTGCCGACCGCGAGCACGCTGACCCGAGGTGGCGATATCGCCCACATGTAGAGGGCGGTGCAGGCGATCAGGGCCGGGGCCAGTACAGCGGTCCCCAAGGCGAGTGAGCGGCGCCGCGGGTCGACGTGGCCGCCGGCGATGACCGCGCCCAGGCCGGCGTAGTACGCGAGGCCCGCCCAGGTCGGGAATCGGACGACCGGGATCGCCGCCGCGGGCAGCCGTGCCAGCAGGTAAGCCAGCTGTTCGAGATATGCGAGGAGCCCGGCGACTGGAAGCGCGGCCAAGCGGGCCAGATCGGGAATGACCGAGAGCGGGCCCAGGGCGAGGCCGGCGGCGACGATCGCCGGCAGGATCGGCAGCACGAGGGCGTTCGCGATGGGCCCCACGGGTGAAAGGAGGTGGAAATCGGTGGCCATCATCGGGAGGGTGCCAACCTGCGCGGCGCAGGTGACCGCGAACGGCTCTCTGACGAAAAGCGGTAGCCACAGGAGGCGCCGCTCGATGCAGGGCGTGAGCAGGATGATCGCGGCCGTCCCTGCGAACGAGAGCTGAAAACCTACGTCCCAGGCGAGCTCTGGCCGCCAGCCCAGCATGGCGGCCGCTGTGGCCGCAAGTGACGTCCATACATGAGACGGGCGGCCGAGGCCGGCGGCGGCGATGGCCATGCCGCCCATCACGGCGGCGCGGATCGCCGCGGGGGTGGCGCCGCCGGCGAGCGCGTAGAGACCGATGAAGCAGAGGGCGGGCACGGTCGCGTATCCGCGGAGGATGGGCCGAAGCGCACTTTGAACGATGCGGGCGAAGACTGCGACCTTGAGTCCACTCAGGACCAGCAAATGAACGAGCCCGGTCGCGATGAGCGCTTGCTGGAGCGCGGGTGGGATTCCCTGCCGGATGCCGAGCACGACGCCGAGGAGGACAGCGGCATGCGGCGCGGGCAGCACTGAGAGGACGGCGGCGATATAGCGCGCTCGCAGCCACGACGGGAGCGCTGCGATTCCGGAGGCAGGGTTGGACACGTTGATGCCGCTCGTATCCAGCTCGAGATACGCATGGCGCTGGGCCAGGTAGGCACGGCGATCGAATGACGGGAGGTCGCGCGGCAATGCGAGCTTGCCTGTGGCGTTCAGCTGATCGCCGAAGCCTGCCTCCGCAGGCCCTCGCCACCGCACCATCAGGTTGCCCACGCCGGCGACAGGCGAGCCGCCGACGAGAATCAGGTCGGGCTCGACGAGGACTTCCGAACCTCCCGCCGCCGCGCGGGTGTCGTCGGCGACATGGCCGGTGATGGTCGCGGTCTGACCCGCCAACGCAACGGCGCGGGTCGCGGCGCCGGCATCCAGCGCCGGGAACTCTGCGCGCCCGACGCCGAGGAGGGCCGCCATCAACGCGAGCGCGAGCACGGCGGGACGGATCGCGATCGCGAGGGCCAGGCATGGAATTGCAAGGGCAACCGCGAGCACGCCGATCCACGATTGGGAAGGGGTGATCACCACCGCAGCTGCGAGCGCGATCGACCACGAGATCGCTATCACCAGGAGGGGCGCCCGGGCGAGAGAGCGCAGGTCGTGGCCGTTGCGGGACTCGTTCACAGCGTCAGGTAGCGGCGCGCGACCACGAAGTCGGCTTCGCTCATTCCCAGGATCTCGACCAGCTCGCGTGTGTTTTGAAATCCGCCGAAGTTCGTGCGGTAGTCGATGACGCTCTGCGCGAACGCGCTTGTGAAGCCTGGCACGACCTCGAGCTCCTCGAGGGTGGCGGTGTTGAGATTGGCCCGGGCCAGGATGGTTGTGCCGGCGGAGCCCTTTGCGAACGGGACCTTGATCTGCTCGCCATCCTTCAGGCGGCCGGCCAAATTGGGGAGACGCGTGATGTCTGCTTCCACGGACAGCCCGCCGGCGGAGGCGATGGCGTCGTAGACGCGATCCCCGCGCTTCATCCGGTAGAGGCCGGGGTGCTCGACTGCGCCGACCACGTGGACCAGGAGGCCGGCCGGGGCCGGAATGTCGACGTTGCCTGCGGTTGCTGCGGCGGCTGCCTCCGCGGCGGTCACGGGGCTGGGGTGTGTGGTGGCCGATGTGTAGAGGAAGGCTGCAGCCACCGCGCCGATCCCAAGCAGCACCGGGAGGGCGAGGGCGAGGAGCGCCTTCCAGCCTGGAATCAAGCTGAGGTGATTGCTCATGCAGGCGAGGCTAGGACGCGCGCGTGGGAACGAAAACCCAGCCTGTTAAGGGTCTCGCGGGCAATCGGCTGGTTCCGGGGGAAGGATTCGAACCTTCGGTCGAGGATCCAAAGTCCTCTGCCTTACCTCTTGGCCACCCCGGAAAGGTTGCCTGGTTATCAATGGTGGCCCGGCGACGAACTGTGTGCCTGGCGAGCCCTAGGCGAGCCCTAAAAGAGTATGAGGAACGCTCTAGCCGGCCAGAGACGTGACCTCGGGCGTGTGGAGGGCGTTGGGTCTTTCTGATGAGAGCTGTGCTTCTGTCGCTGCTGGTGCTGTTGATCGTGGCTTGCGGGGCCTACCGATTCCCGGGCCAGACCCCGTCTGGAACCGGCACCGTGAGCGGCCACGTGACGGTCGTTCCGTGCTCGCCAGTCCAGGCGGCGAAGCTGCCACCGTGCGCCGGCCGGCCGGCGGCCGGTCTGGAGATCGATTTCACCGGCAACGGCACCGCGGTGGGCACACGGACCGACTCGAGCGGCGCCTATTCGGTCGAGCTTCCCGCTGGGACCTGGAAGGTGAGCTTCAAGAGCTACATGCGGATCATCAGCGGCCCGCCCACGGTGAAGGTCCAGGCGGGTTCCGGCGTGGTTGCGGACTACGTCGTCGACTCAGGGATTCGCGTGCCGATTGCCAAGGAACCATCCCAAACCCCCACCCTCCCGAGGGGGGCGCTGGGGGTGCCGGCAGCGTAGGGCGGGCCGCCCGAGGGCCGCAACCCTGCCTGTTAAGGGAGCCTCAGGGGACCAGGTTGATCAGCTTGTCCTGGACGTAGATGACCTTGGACGGGCGGCCGCCGTTGAGCGCGGCGCGGACCTTCTCGCTCGCCAGGGCCAGGGCCAGCGCCTGCTCTTCCGAAAGCCCCGTCGCCGCGGTCAAACGGTCCCGCACCTTCCCCGCGACCTGAACCACCAACGTCATCTGCGGCTCGGCCGCAGCCGCGGCGTCGAACTCCGGCCACGGCGCGTCCGCCAGCAGGCCACGTTCGGGTCCACCCTCCCCCAGGCGCTCCCACATCTCCTCGCTGATGTGGGGTCCGATCGGGTTGAGCAGCTTGACCAGGGTGCGCACCGCTGAATCCCAAACCGCATCGCGCGCTCCGCCGCCCTGCAGGTAGTCCTGCATCGCGTTGGCCAGCTCCATCAAGTACGCCACCGCGGTGTTGAACCGCAGGCCGTCGTAATCGTCGGTCACCTTCTTGACCGTCTGCGCAACCTTGCGTCGCAGCAGCGTCTGATCAGGGGCAGCCGTCGTGGCGCCGGCCACCTGGATCGATTGCGGCTCCAGCACGATGCGCCACACCCGCTGCAGGAAGCGGACCACGCCGTGCAGTCCCTGATCGGTCCACTCCACGTCCTCTTCGGGAGGACCGATGAACATCTCGTAGATGCGCCCAGCGTCGGCGCCATCCTTCTCCACCAGCTCGTCGGGTGACACCCCGTTGCCGGCCGACTTGGACATCACCTGTCCGAAGCGCTTGACCATGCCCTGGTTGAAGAGCCGGATGAACGGTTCCGAGACGTCGAGCATCCCGGCGTCGAACAACACCTTGGCGAAAAACCGCGAGTAGAGCAGGTGCAGGATCGCGTGCTCGACCCCGCCCGTGTACTGGTCGACGGCCATCCAGTGGTTGGCCAGCTCAGGATCGAAGGGTTCCTTGTCGTCGTGAGGGCTCGCGTAGCGAAGGAAGTACCAGGAAGAATCGACGAACGTGTCCATCGTGTCGGTCTCGCGCCGCGCTTCGCGCCCGCACCTGGGGCACGTGGTGCGCCAGAACTCCGGATTGTCGGCGAGCGGCTTGTACTCGTCGGGCAGGAGCACCGGCAGCTTGTCCTTGGGCACGGGCACGATGCCGTCGACCTCGCAGTAAACGACGGGAATCGGCGCGCCCCAGTAGCGCTGGCGCGAGACGAGCCAGTCTCGAAGGCGGTACTTGACCGTGCGCTTGCCGAGGCCCTTCTCTTCGAGCCAGGCGCAGATGCGGTCGAAGCCCGTCTTACTGTCGAGGCCGTCGAACTGGCCGCTGTTGACCATCACGCCCGGTCCGACATAGGCGACACTCAAATCGTCGCCGGCGCCCCCTGCCGGCGCGATGACCTCGCGGATCGGCAGGTTGTACTTCCTGGCAAACTCGAAGTCGCGCTCGTCGTGTGCCGGCACGGCCATGATCGCCCCCGTGCCATAAGTAATGAGCACGTATTCGGCGACCCAGATGGGGATCTTCTCTCCGTTGAGGGGGTTGATGGCGAAGCCCCCGGTCGGAACCCCTGTCTTCTCGCGCTCTGTCGACAGGCGGTCGATCTCGCTCGCCTTGCGCGCCGTGGCTACGTACTCGCGCATGCGAGCGCGATTGGCGTCGGTGGTGACCTTCTCCACCAACGGGTGCTCGGGCGCGAGCACCATGAACGTGGCCCCGAACAGCGTGTCGGGTCGCGTCGTGAAGATGCGGATCGACTCCCCCTCGTGCCCGGCCACGGCGAAATCGACCTCGGCGCCTTCGCTGCGGCCGATCCAGTTCGTCTGCATCAACCGCACCTTGTGCGGCCACTTGTCCAGCAGCTGCAGGTCGTCCAGCAGGCGCTCGGCGTAGTCGGTGATCTTGAAGAACCATTGCTCGAGGTCGCGCTTCTCGACCTCCACGTCGGGATGCCGCCAGCAGCGGCCGTTGATGACCTGCTCGTTGGCCAGCACCGTCTTGTCCACCGGGCACCAGTTGACGGGCGACATGGCACGATAGGCCAGGCCGCGCTCGTAGAAGAGCAGGAACAGCCACTGCGTCCACCGGTAGTAGTCGGGCATGCAGCTGGTGACCTCGCGGTCCCAGTCGTAGAGAATCCCCAGCATCTTCAGCTCGCGCTTGCCGTTCTCGATGTTGGCGAGTGTCCAGGCCTGCGGATGCACATTCCGCTTCATCGCAGCGTTCTCAGCGGGCAGCCCGAATGCGTCCCACCCAAACGGGTGCAGCACCTCGAACCCCTGCATGCGCTTCATGCGCGCGAGGACATCGCCCATCACGTAGTTGCGGGCATGTCCGACGGTCAGATCGCCCGACGGATACGGGTACATCACGAGGTCGTAGTACTTGGGCTTGGGCGACCTGTCCGACGCCTTCATCACCCCGCGCTCGACCCAGATCTTCTGCCACTTCGGCTCGATCTCCTGCGGGACGTAGGTGCTACGCCGGGTGCTGCTCATGTGCACTCACAATTCTATTTTTTCTGCGCCGGCGCTCGATCAGAGGGCCCAGCTCGTGGCCGACGATGGCGCCGAGCACCAGGGCCGCGCCTGCCCCTTGCAGCGCATTCAGGCGCTGGCCCGCCAGCACGATCGAGGCGGCCAATGCCCAGGCCGGCTCGGTGGCGAGGATGAGCGCCGTGCGGCTGGCATCGAGGTGCGCCTGCGCCCAGGTCTGGACGTAGAACGCAACCGCGGATGCGAACACACCCGTGATCACGATGGCGAACCACACCTGCCCCGGAGGGAGATGGGTCAGCGACGGGGTGCCGCCGATGCTGAACAGCACGGCGCAGGTGGCCATCTGGACCATGGCGAGCGGCGCCGGGCGCAGGCCAGGCGACCACTGGCTGAGGAGGACGATGTGCAGGGCGTACAGCACGGCGCAGACGAGCACCAGGGCATCGCCGATGCCGATTCCGGCGCCGCTGCCCGCGAGGATGAGAGTTCCGGTGAGCGCAACGACGCCCGCGATCGCCGTTCGGCGATGCACCGAGACCCCGAAGAGCCTGTCGATGAGCGGCGTGAAGACGACAAACAGGCCGGTGATAAGGCCGGCGTTGCCCGGGCTGGTCGTGGCCTGGCCGACCGTCTGGAACAGATAGCCGCCGGCGAGCACCGTCCCCGCGACGACTCCAACCCAAAGCTCGCGACGCGACGGCAGCCGGTGCACGACGACGACCATCACCACCGCGGCGAGCAAGAACCTGAGCTCGAGGAAAGGCAGGACCGGGTACTGTGTGATCGCGTCCTTGACCAGGACGAATGTCCAGCCCCAGACCGCGGTCACCAGCAATAGAAAGAAGACGTAGATCAATGGAGCGACTGTGGGCGCCGTGGCGCATGGAGTACATCACCGGCGAGCAGCGACCCGGGTGTCTGTTCTGCCGCGTCCTCGAGAATCCAGACGACCCGGACGCCGAGCTGGTGGTGTGGCGACCGCAAGGTGCCATCGTCATGCTCAACAAGTTCCCTTACAACGCCGGCCACGTAATGGTCGCCCCCGCCGCGCACCAGGCCGAGGTCGAGAACCTCGACGATGGCCAGACCGCCGACCTCATGCGCGCCCTGAAGCGAACGATCGTCGTCCTGCGTGAGGAGTTGAAGCCCGAAGGCTTCAACATCGGCGCCAATTCCGGCCGCGCCGCCGGCGCGGGCATCCCAGACCACCTGCATTTTCACGCGGTGCCGCGATGGAACGGCGACACGAACTTCATGCCGGTGCTGGCCGAGGTCAAGGTGGTCAACGAGCACCTGCTGCAGACCGCGGCGAAGCTGCGGAAGGCTTTCTCAGCCAGCTGACGCGACCACCCACGACAGTCGCCACCACGCGGCCGTCATCGACCACGGTCAAATCGCACAGCATGCCCTCGCGCAAGGCGCCGAGGTCCCGCTCCATACCGACCGCATAGGCTGCGTCCGACGTGTACGCGCGCAGAGCCGACGCGCGTAGCACGGCGAGGTCGGGGTGCCATTTCGCGCGGCGCCGCCAGGCGGTCGCGGCATCGATGCCGAGCAATGGATCGGCGGTCTCAACCGGCGCGTCCGAACCAAACGCAAGCCGGGCACCCGCTCGCTCTAGAGCACCCCACGCGTAGGCATGCGCGCTCACGTTCGGCCAGTACGCTTCCGCGAGCTCGCGGTCGGCGACGGCGTGGATCGGCTGCATCGAAGCGATTGCGCCGGTGCGCGCAAAGCGCCGGATGTCCTTGGGATCGACGCACTGCGCGTGCTCGATGCGGGGTCGCCAGTAACGCCAGGCCCTACGGTGCGGGGCCAGCGCGTCGAGAGCCCTGCGGACCGCGCCATCTCCGATTGCGTGCAAGCAAACGTTCAGCTCGGCTTGCGCGCACCGAGCGACCATGTCGATCAGGTCCTTCTGCGGGAGTCGCACTGTGCCCGAACCATCGAGCATCTCGGCGGTCTTGCCTCGGGCGTGGAGGCGTTGGAACGACCCGAAGCTGCGCGCGGTGTCCATCGAGTGGACGGACGCGAGGCCGAGGCGCGCGAGTGCTGCCAGTGAGCGCGCCATCGCGGCATCGAGGTCGGTGTCGGTCGCGCTCGGCACGACGCCGGCGACGAGTTGCATCGCCGTCTCGCGGAGGATTCCGGTGGGCAGACCCTGGTCGTCGCGGTCGATGACGCCGCCAGGTGCGGACCCGGCCACCCACGCATCCTTCGGGAGCCGTGCGGCCCACCGGCGAACGAGGAGCAGGGCCGCTTCGAGGCTACGCGCACCGGTCAGGTCGAGAGTGAGGTGACGTTCGGCCAGCCCCTCGAGATGGATGTGGGCGTCGATCAATCCCGGCCACGTGGTCCCGCGCAGCCGGACCACCTCGGCGCCGCGACCCGCCGCCGCACGCGCACGCCCGCCGACGCCGATGATCCTTCCGTCAGGACCGGCGGCGATCTCCGGCTTGCAGCCCGCGAACAGAACGGCCCCCGTCATCAGAGGCCGTACGTCTTGGCGATGATCTCCTTCATGATCTCGTCCGAGCCGGCGCCGATGCGCCCCAGGCGCGCGTTGCGCCAGGCTCTTTCGACAGGGAACTCGTGCATGTACCCATGCCCGCCGAGGATCTGGATCGCGTCATCTGCGACCTCGACCGCGACCTGTGTGGCGAGCAGCTTGGCCTGCGAGATCTCCCGCACCGGGTACTCGCCTTTGTCCCACTGCGCGGCGGTCTGATAGACGAACGCCTGCACCGCCGCGACCTTGGTGCCCATGTCGACGAGCCGGTGTTTGATGACCTGGAACTCCGAGATCGGGTGGCCGAACGCCTTTCTGTTTTGGGCGTAGTTCATCGCATACTCGAAGGTCCGCTGCGCCCCGGCGATGGCTCCGGCAGCGGCGATCATGCGCTCGCCCTGGAGCTCCCACATCAGGTTCTTGAAGCCGTCCCCCTCCTCGCCGATCAGGTTGCCGACCGGGACTCGGCAGTCCTCGAACAACAGCTCCGCCGTGTCCGATGAATGCATCCCGAGCTTCTTGAGCGTGCGGGTGACCTGGAATCCGGGCGTGCCCTTCTCGATGACGAAGAGGTTGTAGCCCTTGTGGCCGCGCTCGCGGTCGGTCTTGGTGACGACGAGCGCCCAGTGGCACCGGGCGCCGCTCGTGATGAAGATCTTCCGGCCGTTGACGACGAAATGGTCGCCATCGCGCTTCGCGACCGTCGTGATCCCGGCGACGTCGCTGCCGGCGTCCGGCTCGGTGATCGCGAGGGCCGCGATGTGCTCTCCTCGGATCGCCGGGACCAGCCATTTGCGCTTCTGCTCTTCCGTCCCGAACTTGAAGACGGGCGGCGTGGCCATCTCGGTCTGGACGTCGACCGCCATCCCGAGCCCGCCCAGGCCCGCCCGCGCCATCTCCTCGGACAGGACCATCGCCGAGAAGTAGTCGCCGCCCTGGCCGCCGTACTCGGGCGGGTAGCGCAGGCCCAGGAAGCCGAGCTCGCCGAAGCGCTTGAAGATGGAGTCGGGGAACGTCTTTTCCTCCCACTCTTCCAGGTGCGGCTGGACCTCGGTGGTGAGGAACTTCCGGATGTGGAGGCGCAGCTCCTCGTGGGCGTCGGTGAAGTACATCGGGATGGAGTGTAGGCCGGAACGTCCTGGGGCCT
>WNFF01007506.1_pt1 | contig 10134 bp, 8 predicted proteins | sample 5400441 | NCBI WGS metagenome assembly WNFF01 (sample SAMN13153345, study PRJNA577476) | soil metagenome | isolation source: 120 cm saprolite under Douglas fir tree site 2 hole 3 replicate 1 | place: USA:California | collected 2015-04-18
TCGGACGAGAGCAAGCGGCAGTACGTGCTGGAACTCGGCGCCAAGGGCGTCATCAATCGCAAGGATTTCAACTGCTGGGGCCTGATGCCGAAGGTCGGCACGCCGGAATACGACGGCTGGGTCAGGGAGGCGCGCAAATTCGGCAAGGCGATCTGGGACATCACCGGCAAGCACGACGTCGATACGGTGTTCGAGCATCCGGGCGAGCAGACGTTTCCGGTGTCATGCCTGGTGGTCAAGCGCGGCGGCATGGTGGTGTTCTGCGCCGGCACCACCGGCTACAACCTCACCTTCGATGCGCGCTACGTGTGGATGCGCCAGAAGCGCATCCAGGGCTCCCATTTCGCCCATCTCAAACAGGCGAGCGCCGCCAACCAGTTCGTGCTCGACCGCCGCATCGACCCGTGCATGAGCGAAGTTTTCGCCTGGGACAAAATCCCGCTTGCCCATGAGATGATGTGGAAGAACCAGCACAAGCCCGGCAACATGGCGGTGCTGGTCAACGCACCGCGCCCGGGGCTGCGCAATTTCGAGGATGCCGTGGAGGCGGCAGGGGGCGGAAGTTGAGGAGAGGGAGCGTCAGGCTCGTTTACAGCTCCGCCCTGCTCCGCTTGGCTCTGCGAATCGCCTGGTTCAACTCGCCTCCGTAGACGAATATCCCGGCCGTCCAATACAGGAACACGAGCGCCACCATCGCCGAGGCCAGTCCCGCATAGGTCCGCACATAGGCGCCGGAGAATGCCGCCAGATAGCGGCCGAAGGCGACGGCGGACACCAGCCACAGCAGCAGTGTCAGCACGATGCCTGGCGCGATCTCGGACAGGCGCCGGCGTCCGCTCGGCAACCATTTGTGCACGATGATGAGCGCCAGCACCAGAACCATGCTGGCAATGCCGTAGCGAAGGATAATGTTTTCGACGCCGGCCAATCCCGGCAGATAGCGCAACGCAGTGGGCAGGATCAGCGGCGCCAGCACGATGAGGAATGCAAGTGTGCTCAAAGATACCGCGCCAACCACCACATAGGCCAGCGATTCGAGGCGCAGCAGCCACCACGCGCGCATTTCGGTTTCGCCATAGGCGCGATTGAGGCCGATGCGCAGGCTCTCGACGCCGCTGGTCGAGAAATAGAGCGCCAGCACCGCCCCGAAGGTGAGCACGCCGCCGTGGGCGTTTGTCAGCACACTGGAAATCTCGCCGGCGATCGGCCCTGCGACCTCCTCGGGCCACGCCTCGAGCAGAATTTCCGCAGCCTTTTCGGCAAGTTCCTCCGAGCCGTAAAGAAAACTCGTCAACGCGGTGAGGAAGATCAGGAACGGAAACAGCGACATCAGGGTCGAGAGGGCGATGTGGCTCGCGATGGCCCACCCGTCGTCGCGCAGGAACGTCAGAAAGGCGTCATAGGCAACGCGGTATGCGAGCACGAGAAGCCGCAAAGGGCCCTCCTGGGCGGAAGTCAGGCGAGTCGCAACGTTGTTTAACGCCGTTCGATGACGAGTCGGCCACGAATCGGGGAGGGTAGGGTGGCACTGGCGCCGGACGAGCAAATGATACTATTGTTGCATTGCAACACGGGCGATCCGGGGCGCCCGATCGACACCAGGAGAGATCGATGTCGCTTGCCGAGCAGCGGACAGACCCCGGAACCGATTTGATGACCTTGATGGAGGCGGCGCGTGCCGCGGCGGACGCGTTGCTCAACGATGCCGTCATCAGGGTCCGTGAGCGGGTTTCGGTCAACGGCCGCAGCGATGCCGGCTTGATCGATCGCGAGCAGCGCGCCACCCACGGGCTTGCGTGGTTCGCCACCTATGCGGAAGCCATTCGCCAACTCGGGAGCTACACCGAAAGGATGAGCCGGAATGGCCGGCTCGGAGAGACCGAAGAGTTGCTGGTGCGCATCGGCGCCGGCGAATTCCTTGCCCAGATGACCGGCGGCATTCCGATGAGCCAGGGCGAACTGGTGCGGCCTGCCGATCTTGGCCTCGACGCCCGCGCAGTGGCGGCACGCCTGTCGCCCGCTGTCGATGAACTGATCGCGACCGGCAACACCGCGGAGAATCGCGCCCGCCTGATCGCCCTGATGGCCGATCGCCACGGCGCCACGGTCGGCGATTGCGGCCTCGACGACATCCTTAATTCGATGCGCGAGGAAATGCGCAGATTCGCCGATGCCGAGGTGATTTCGAACGCCCAGCAATGGCACCGTAGCAACAGCTACATTCCTTTAGAGGTGATCGGCAAGATGGCCGAGCTTGGCGTCTTCGGCCTCACCATCCCGGAGGAATTCGGCGGCCTTGGCCTTGGCAAGGAGTCCATGTGCGTGGTCTCCGAGGAGCTGTCGCGCGGCTATATCGGGGTCGGCTCGATCGGGACACGTTCGGAGATTGCCGCGGAACTGATCCTTACCAGCGGCACCGAGGAGCAGAAGCAGAGATGGCTCCCCAAGCTTGCCTCCGGCGAAGTGCTGCCGACCGCGGTGTTCACCGAGCCGAACACAGGATCGGACCTCGCCTCGTTGCGCACCCGTGCGGTGCGCGACAGCGACGTCTACAAGGTCACCGGCAACAAGACGTGGATCACCCATCCGGTCCGCGCCGACCTGATGACCCTTTTGGTGCGCACCGACCCGAGCGAGCCCGGCTATCGCGGCCTTTCGATGCTGCTGGCCGAAAAGCCGCGCGGCACCGACGCGGATCCGTTTCCGGCGCCCGGCATGTCGGGCACCGAAATCGAGGTGTTGGGCTATCGCGGCATGAAGGAATACGAAATTGCCTTCGACGGCTTCGAGGTCAAGGCCGAAGGCCTGCTCGGCGGTGTCGAGGGCCAGGGCTTCAAGCAGCTCATGCAGACCTTCGAATCGGCCCGCATCCAGACCGCGGCGCGCGCCGTCGGCGTCGCCCAGGCCGCTATGGAACAGGCCATCGCTTATGCCAACGAGCGCGTCCAGTTTGGCCAGAAGCTCATGGCGTTTGCCCGTGTTGCCGACAAGATCGCCATGATGGCGGCCGAGATCATGATCGCACGCCAGATCAGCTATTACGCGGCGCGGGAAAAGGACAAGGGCCGCCGCTGCGACCTGGAGGCCGGCATGGCGAAGCTGCTGGCCGCACGGGTCGCCTGGGCTGCCGCCGACAACGCGGTCCAAATCCATGGCGGCAACGGGTTTGCGCTCGAATACAAGATCTCCCGGATCCTGTGCGACGCGCGCATTCTCTCGATTTTCGAGGGCGCGGCCGAGATCCAGGCACAGGTGATCGCGCGACGGCTCCTGGATGGGGGGAATTGAAGGGCTGTTAGTTAAAGCGATTCCTCCGACACCTGATCCAACGTCGTTGCCGGGCTTCCGCAATCCATCTCCATGCGAGGGAGATGGACCCGCGGGGCAATCCCGCGGCGACGGACAGTCGCGGATCAGCTTCTTGAACAAGCTCCAAGGCTTTGCCTCGACGCGCAGAAAACTTAAGGCCGCGCAGAAATGTCCGCACATGTCGGGAATGGAACAAACGCCGCCCGCTATCCGGCCTATCAACCTGCTCGATTGCTCTCGAATTTCGCCGCGGACGGGACAATTCCCGCATGGTTGTCAAGAACATTCAAGCCCTGCGGGCGATTGCCGCAAACGGAGTTCTGATCTCGCATTTGTTCATTGTTGAGCAGAAATACAGCCATGGCGGCGCGGTTCTTTCGGCCAATGCACATTTGGGCGCCTTTGGGGTGGATTTGTTCTTCGTCATTTCCGGCTTCATCATGGCGACAATAGCGCGGAACGCATCCTGGCAGAAATTTCTATTCGATCGCGCAATGCGTATATTGCCGCCTTATTGGTTTTATACAACCCTTATCTTGATCGTTTCTTTTTATGTTCCGGCCTATGTAAACAGCTCGTTCGAACACCCGCCGTCCATATTGCGCTCCTACCTTCTCATCCCGGATAGCGTCGGCCCGCTGCTGGCTGTGGGGTGGACGCTGATGCACGAAATGTATTTTTATTTCTGCTTTGCTCTCGTCATCTCTTTGACTGAAGCATTCAGGTTCAGAATTACGTCTTTGTTACTGATATGGACGGCGATGGTGATTTGTCTTAATGCTGTTGTGCAGCTAACTGAAATAAGCGATCCTGTCGTGGCGGTGATAACCCACCCCCTCACTCTTGAGTTTATTTTCGGTGCTGCCACTGGAATTCTCATTCAGAGGAATTGTACGGCTTTTGCAGCTTCTGCATTCGTTGGAGGAATTATAATATTTATGCTTGTCTTATCATTGTCCGACGACGCTCTCGGCCTTATCGATGGCCAAAATTGGAAACGCGTGATTTTGATTGGCGCACCTTGCGCTTTGATCGTTTACGGGCTCGTCGGGATCGAGATCAAAAACAAGCGAACAGCGCCTTACTGGCTCGTGGCGCTTGGCAATGCGTCTTATTCGACGTACCTCAGCCACGTTCTTGTGCTGTCGGCCATCGGGCGCGTGTTTGCCCTGGTGGCGAACCACAACGTCTATTTTGAAACGGCGTTCGTCACTATCGGCATTATAACCGTGAACATCGTCGGCCTGCTGAGTTACGTCCTGATTGAACGCCGCACTGGCAAACGAGGGCTCGACGCGAAGACGGAATGGCGTTTGGTCTCCTCTAGAGCGAAATCTCCGCCGCTTCGCTGAATGCAATTCGCCCCGATCCGCTAGGCGTGTCGGTGGTGCCGCGGCGTGGTCCGCACGACTTGCGGGCCGTCAAGCAACCTGTTGCGAGACAGTGTGAAGCTGCACTTGACACCGACATTGACCATTGTAGCCAAGAGGCGAGGGCGGAAGATGGGCGCAACAGGGGCTTGACCTCCGCTGGCCCTTACGGCGGTTTGCGCTTGCGGCGGACCTCGTTCGCGGCGGCGGCCCTCAGGTTGACCGGGGCGAGGCCTGAGAGCTCCTGCCAAACAACGTTGATCGGCATCGTCGGATCATGCATCGCTCCCACCAGATACGGATAGGACGGCCGATCCATGCTGTTGACTTCCCAACGCCCCTGAATGCGCAACCTCAGCACTTCGCCGACATAGGCAACGAGGTGATCGTAGATTTCCTGCTGCGCCCGCTCGACCCCGATGCCTTCCACGTACGCGGACACAACATCAAGACTTCGATACGAGAAGTCGAGGTCATCTGCGGTCCGCGACATGGTCGAACGGAGCCGCGCGACCAGCGTGTCGATATTTGCTATCAGCCGATGTTTAAGCGCCGAATAGTAAGCCCAATGGCCGACAGAGCTTTGGCGTCCATGCTTGGCGTCTTCGTCCACCTTCGCGGTCCAGCGCACGAACCGATGAAAGTCGTCGGCCGCATAGATGTCGCCCTTTCCATCCAGCCCTGGAGCTTGCTCGCCGAACACCAGCAGATAGCGGTCACCTGCAAGCTCGTACACGAGCGGTTGCAGCGACGTTGACTCGAGCGCTGACGAGAGATCCGGGCGCGGTCGAGCACCTGACGAAATCAGCTCCTGGACCTGGCGCTTGGTTAAGCGGCGCTCGTTGATGGTCCGCTTTTGAGCCATCGGCAAATACCTCGTATCCGGGGACCGCGTGAGAGGATGCACCTGATCGTCGGCCGGGTGCGCGAGGGCGTCGTGAAAAGCCATAACAGTGGATTCGTGCCGACATAAGGCTGATGTCGAGGCGGCCGGCCCCTTTCTTGCTTGGTTCGAGGCGGACCGGCGCTGGGGAGCCACGGGCGCGCAGACTGGCGAGCGGTCCTGATTTCGCGCAGTGTGTGACCGGGCTCACATCGGGGCGTCTGCTCTTGTGCTGCTATCGACCGGCGCGCAATTCGCCTTCGTTATCGCGCCTGGAGCTGCACGATGCTAACGGCCCTCGTCTTGATCTGCTCGGCCGCCGTAACGCCAGATGTTCGGGATTGCACCCGCGCCAATGCGATGGCGGTCATGCGTGTGCCAGCCAAGTATGGAAACCCGGCCGCATGCTTCCTGCACGGGCAGGCCTACCTCGCCGAAACCTCGATCGGAGAGGAACTGGGCGACAGCGAGCAGGTCAAGGTCGTCTGCGCGCCAACCGAAATGATCGATGCGTCCATCCCGATGCTGACCGCAAAGTAATTCTGCGCCGGAGGTGAGCGTAAGGGGCTTTAGTTCTCTCGCACAATCTACTGATTTATCTTTATAATTTGGTACAGCTGAGTGGACTCGAACCACCGACCTCCTGATCCACAGTCAGAAATCAGCTCCTTTCACGACCCGTCATCAGTCTTCCCATCACGACGAAACACGCAATAAAAGCCGATGTTAGTTGCAAGACCCTCTGAGTTATGTTAGCGGGGGATGTCATTGGAGTTCGTCTCAAATCTTCCCATAGTCTTCCCAGTTTTGAGGGCGATATGAAACTGACAGCGCGTATTGTCGAGGGGTTGGCCAAGGAAAAGGTTACCGCTGAGCGATTCGAGTGGGACGATGAAATCCCCGGCCTCGGCGTCCGGATGCGACCGGGCGGTTCCCGCAATTGGGTATTCCAGTACAAGCTGGGCAAGAAGCACCGCCGGATGACGCTCGGCGCATTATCGGCAATTGGACTAGTCAAGGCCCGAGACATGGCCGGCAATCTGCACGCCAAGGTAAAGCTCGGACAGGATCCGGCAGCCGCGAAGGCCGAGGCCAAGGAACAGGCGGCAGAGACGTTCGACGTGATCGCCGACAAGTTCCTGAAATTCAAAGAGAGAAAGGTCAGCGCCGATTATCACGGCGAAATGACGCGCCATCTGAGGGAGGACGCCAAGCCGCTGCATGGCTCGCCGGTCAAACTTGTCAAGCGGCGCAACATCGCGAGCCTGCTTTCCGACTTGCGCGAAAGTCGCGGTGACAGCACGGCCGATCATGTACGTTCGTCGCTGTCAAGCTTCTTCACATGGGCGTTGAAAGAAGGACTGATGGGCGACGACGCGGCCAACCCAGTCACTTACACGCATAAGGAAAAACCCAAGAAGCGCGAACGTGTGCTGACGATCGGCGAGTTGCGCGAGATATGGGAAGCGACTGCGGAAGAGGGCGACTATAACGAGATCGTACGCTTGCTGATGTTCACTCTGCAGCGGCGCGATGAAATCGGGGCCTTGGATCGTGTGAAGGAAACTGACTTCAAGACCGGCTTGATCACATTGCCCCCATCTCGCACCAAGAACAAGTGTGAGCACAAAATCCCCATGTCGGATCCGGTCATTGCCATCCTGCAAAAGCGTAAGCGCGTCGTTGGTCGGAATCTGTTTTTCGGTATCGGTACAGGTGGATATTCGGGATGGTCAAAATCGAAAAAAGAACTTGACCAGCGCATCCTGGATGCCCGCCAAGCGAAGTTCGGCAAGATAGCGAAGCCGATGTCCTGGAGACTGCACGACCTGCGCCGGACAGGTGACACGCTGATGAACGACGAGCTCGGGATAGACCCGCACGTGGTCGAAGCGATTCTCAACCACATCAGTGGCTCCAAGTCGGGCAAGGATGGCGTGGCGGGCGTCTATAACAAGGCGGCGTACCTCAAAAAGAAGAAAGAGGCGCTGGATGCATGGGCGGGGTTCATCCTGGCCGCTGCCGCGACTTCAACCACGCCCGATGATCGCCCATCCGCACGCCAAGACGACGCTCGGATAGACGAACCAGCGACGGCCCTCCCCCTCCCGGTTGCGTAATACGTCGACAGGTGGATTCTGATAAGCCGCTGTATTGCCGGACCCACACGAGGAACGGCAATACGCAATCGTCGTCTAACCAATCACGCTGCTCAATATCCTCACCATCATTTGGCATAGGATGCCTCTTCCCGAAAGCATACTTCCGGTCTGCATCACCTCCGCTTCCACCCAATGTCGTGCCGGTGATGCCTCCAATTGTCAGGGATCGCCCACTCTCAGAGCTGAGCAATATGAATGACCTCAGTCTTCCTGGGATGAAAGGGGTCAATGAGCGTCGCAGTAGCTTGGAAAACCGCCGGATAAGAATCGGACGGTCTGACGTCAAGCTCGGATTGCCAGTGAGCAAGCCTGCACCAGCATCGGGAGCGTGGAACGAGCTGTCGATGTGAAATTGCGTGCAACTTTGACCCCACCAATAAAATCGCCCAACACATTGATCTCATTGGCAAAAATTGAAATTTGGAAGCTGCCTTTTCCCGTCCAAGCGTGACCCCACCCGGGAGGTGGATTCACTCAAGCAATCAACGAGATGCGTCAACCTTGGAAGGGGTCGCAATTGGATGCGATTTCACATGCATATCTGATCGACACTTCGCTACTGATATTCTCTCGGGGCATTTTGAAGTCGATCCTGTCCTGGATCCGCGTCCATTTTCCGCGCTTTATGAAAACGCGCGTCGTTGAGTGTGGGTGTCCGATCGGCGCCACCGAATGTGTCGCCCTGGGCGATGACCTGCGATTTGAGGATATCGCAGAGCCACTAAATCGTGCCCTGGAATCGATCGCGATCGCCGAGCGAAGTTGGTTGATGGTTATCCGTGACTTTTCCGACGAGACTAGGACGACTGCCTCCATCCTGCTGCGTAATGGATATGCGGAAATGCCTAACATTGCGCTGGTCGAAATCCCCGTTCGATGGAGTACGTTCGACGAGTATATTGACTCTATGCGCGCAAGATATCGAAAGCTTCTCCGAAAGCGTCTGCGGTTAGCGCGCGAAGCTGGACTTTCTTCAACCATAGAGGAAGACTTTCAAAGCGATGCTGTTGTCCTCGCGGAACAGCGAAAGTACGTGGCCGACCATGCGAGGGAGTATGGTCGCGAAAGCGTGACTCCGGAGTTCTATCGGTTGGCCCAGAAGATCTTCGGTCGAAATGCAAAAATCGTCCGAATCACCAATGCTGCGGGCCAAATGATATCTCACAGCCTGGTTATCGCTGACGGGCCGGTACTTCACGCGCTGCAATTTGGTCGCTCGCTAACTGCCGACATCGTGCGGATCGGGATAGACCTCGGTTGCCGGACCATCGACTTGGGGCTGTCAACCCATTCGCCTAAGCTTGAGTTTGGCGGGACGATGGTGCCTTTATGGATGTTCGTGAAGATCAAAGGGCGCCTTGGATCACTCATCGTTCGCCTACTGCGGTCGTTAAATTCTGTATCGAGGAAAGAGGAACGTCGAGTTTTCCGATGAAACCGTCAATGAGGAAGTGTCTCTATTGGCGCAAACGAGCCACCTCACCTGCTCGCTACCATGGCCGCTCGTGGGGACCGGTTGCGATCGGCTCGACGTCCGATATGGGGCGCCGAGCTGCCGGTCTTTATGCAAGCATAATCAAGGCTGAAACGTGCGTTCTTTGTACGCGAGCCGCGTGGAGGCGACACAGTCGCACATTCCGCTGGTCTTAGTGTTGATCGTCGTCGGGCTAGGCATTTGTCGACCTCGAAACTGGGAGAACCTCTCAGCGTGACGATCACGATCCGGATAGACGGTATAGACGGTCCGGATGCTGAGCAAATACTGCATGGATGCCGCCTTGAAAATTTCTCGCTGACTGGGCTGTCTTGCTTTTCCGCGATGACGCCAAGGACGGTCGTCTGCCGACGATCACGAACCTTTCACACGAACGGATCAGTCATTGCAAATCTCGAAGCACCTAGCTTCTGAGCATTTCGCCCGAATGGTGTAGAGTTGTTAGTGACCCAACGTGCTCTCAGCATGCTCAGCATGACTAGACGTTGTCGAGGATGAAGAACACGTTGGATCACAGACTACCGGCCCCAAACCCATACCCCCGCGATTTCTTGACTCAGCAAAAGTGCTTTTTGGTTCAATGCCATATCTTCTAAGACAATATTGCTGCACAATTATTCCGCTGAAAATCCGACGCGATCACGGCCGACAACGTGACGCTGTCCTGCTCGGATTTGCCGGCGGCGACCTTTCGTCGATCATGAGATCGATCTGGCATCGATGTCTCTCGGCCATGCTGGCCTCCTTGGTGTGCGACGCGGGAATTCGTGTCTGACCCGTGAGGGCGGCGGACCGGGCACTCGCCAAGACAGGCCGGGGTCAAGGACGGCCTTGGCCGCCGCGCAGCGGGCGCGAAGATGGGGATGGGGCCCCGTCTGCAGCGATCCTTGACGCAAGGCCCCTGTCCGGCGGGTA
>WNFF01013815.1_pt1 | contig 10134 bp, 8 predicted proteins | sample 5400441 | NCBI WGS metagenome assembly WNFF01 (sample SAMN13153345, study PRJNA577476) | soil metagenome | isolation source: 120 cm saprolite under Douglas fir tree site 2 hole 3 replicate 1 | place: USA:California | collected 2015-04-18
TTTTCCGGCGATCACGGCCTGCCGCAAAGCTTCGATATGCGGTTCGATTGGCTCCGGGTGCACGCCGCCGAAACGCGGATCACGCGCGCCGCGGATTTCGTCGCAGGCAATACCATTTCGCCGGAACAGTTCGACGAGCAAACCTGCGGCCGAGCCATGCATCACGTCGGACGCGAAGCGAAACTTCGCGCTCTTCAGCCGCTTCCAGTCGACCAGTTTTTCGAGTGTGTCGAGATAAGGCGCACGCGGCTCCAGGGGCTGAATCAGATTCTTCCGCGGCGGCAGAGGTGGCGCGCTTTCGCGCTGCACCACGTCCAGATCCTCTTCGATTTGCGCCACGATCGAAGGCAGAGCCGAGCTTCCGTAGCTCGCTTTGTACTTGATGCCATTCCATGAATAGGGATTGTGGCTCGCGGTGATCATCAACCCGCCCGCTGCCCCGCGTTGCCGCACAAGCAGGGAGACTGCTGGCGTAGGGCAAGGCTTATCCGTCAGAAAAACAGGAGTTCCGCTGGCGGAGATTACTTCAGCAACGGCGGAAGCAACGCCGTCCGAGGCGAAGCGATGGTCGTAGCCGATGATGACTCCTTTCGGCGCGTCCTCGCAGCGCACAACGTAGCGGGTAATAGCCCGGGCGACAATTCGCGCGTTCGCGAACGTGAAGTCTTCCGCAATGACGCCGCGCCAGCCATCCGTACCGAACTTCATCGAAGACATTTCAAGTGAGTATACGCGATGCGAACTCTTCGCCAACAGCCGGATTGGCCTGTTAGAGGAGGTCTTTGCGGCGCTGTTCTTCCAGCCATTTCACGATTTTGCCCACATCTTGGGCGCGGTCGCGCGGGCAGATCAGCAGCGCATCGGGCGTCTCGACAACCACGAGATCGCGTACCCCAATCGCCGCCACGAATTTAGACGGGCTCCACAGAAAATTGCCATCCGCGTCAAGCGTGTGGCCTTGTCCGGCAAGGACGTTTTCGCCCGCTTTCTTTGTCAGCAATTGGTAGACGGCTGCCCAGGAACCGATGTCGCTCCAGCCCACTTCAGCAGGAATCACAAAAACGCGCGGCGTTCCCTGCGTGTGTGTGGCGGGTTCAAGGACAGCATAGTCCACGGAAATATTTTCAAGTTTCGGATAGATAGCGCGCAGTTTGCGCTCATAATTCCTCGTTCCGATAAACTTAGCGAGCTTTTCGAGCGCGTCATGCGTCTTTGGCAGAAAACTCTTCAGGTTTTCGAGAAATGTGGAAACGCGCCAGAAAAACATCCCGGCATTCCAGTGATAATTTCCGGATGCCACGTATTCTTGCGCGAGATTCAGCGCAGGTTTCTCCGTGAATCGCCGCACGGCAAAAACTGTGAAGCCTTTGCTTACGATCGGTTCACCAGTTCGCTCGATGTAGCCGAAACCAGTCTCTGGCCCCGTCGGAGGTATTCCAAGCACTGCCATTCGCCCAGGCTCACGAGCCACGTCGAGCGCGGCGCTCACGATCTCCCGGAACTTTTGCGGCTGCTCGATGTAATGATCGGCGGGGAGCACCGCCATCAACGCGTCGCCGCCTGCCGAATGACGTATGTGAATGGCCGCGAGCCCAATCGCCACCGCCGTGTTTAGCCCCATCGGCTCGATCAGCACGCGCTTGCGCGCCGCTGCCGGAACTTGCTTACGTACAGCGGCGGCCTGCTCCGCATTTGTAACTGTCCAGGTGTGGTCAGCGAAGATCAGCGGCTTGAGACGCGCGACTGTCTGTTGCAGCATCGTTTCTTTACCCACGATGTTCAAAAGCTGCTTGGGAGTGCGCTTGCGGCTGCGCGGCCAGAATCTTGTGCCGCGTCCGCCCGCGAGGATCACGGCGTGGACTGTGAGTGTTTCCTTCGCCATTATTCAATAGCCTTAATCAAAAATAACTTGTGCGAGTGCCGCCGCAGAAATCCCATCGCGATGCAATTCCGTCTTCAATGCCGGTATATCCGGCAAATAGGTGCGAATCAGAGACGTGGGCGTTTCCGGCAAGACGCCAATGTAGGATTGCGATGCGGGCAGCAGCCAGCATTCCCCGTGGTGATAGCGCGCCCCGCTGTCTGGCCAAGCCAGGCTGCCCGCGCCCTCCAGGATCACGATGAGCTCGAATCGCTCGGGATCGACCATGATTTGGCATTTCGCGGCACACTCCCATCGCTCAGTCGCAAAATAGCGGCAAGCGGCGAGAAGAGACCTTGATGCTCCTTCGGCAGGAAGGAGCAGCGAATTTACTTGCCCTCCCGCAAGTTTCCCGAAGTTCGTCACCTGCAATGCTTTCTCAACGTGCAATTCGCGCGGTTTTCCGTACGCGTCAAGGCGGCCGAAATCGTAAACACGGTAGGTTAGATCGGAATATTCCTGCACTTCGCAGATCACCATGTCTGGACCGATGGAATGCGGAGTGCCGGGTGCGACAAAATAGGTATCGCCAGGTCGAACGTTTTTCCTTTCGAAGAGGTCTTCGAGCGTGTGTGATACCAGCTTTTCGAGAAACATTTCTTTGCTCACGCCCGGTTTTAGCCCGAGCTGCAGCTGTGCTCCAGCCAGCGCAGAAACCACGTACCACATCTCCGTTTTTCCGCGGCCTCCGGCGGCCTTTTCATGGACGGATGCATAAGCGTCGTCCGGATGAACTTGTAGAGAAAGCTTTTCGGTTGGGAAAATGAATTTGACGAGAACAGGGAAGTTCGCTTCGGCAACGGCTCGGCTGCCGCGCCATTCCGCAGGCATCTCTGTCCATGCTTCGCCCAATGTTTTTCCGGCAAATGGACCGGATGCAATTCGGCAATCCACGCCCGTAAGCCACGCCTCGCCCAGCGGTTCCGTCAAATCGGATTTTTCAGGGAAGAGCGGCGCGAGCGAGCGTGCTCCCCAGAGGCGCGGGCTGAAAATAGGTTCGATGCGTGCGGGCGTGGGCCTCACGGCTTACGACGCAGCTTCAGCGCGAGAGAAAAAACGTTCCAGCCGGCGCAGTCCTTCATCGATTCGTTCGATGGAGGTGGCGTAGGAAAGCCGCAAATAGCCTGGCGCGCCAAAAGCTTCGCCCGGCACCAGCGCGACGCGAGCTCTCTCCAGCAGCAATTTCGAAAGCTCAGTGCAAGTTTTAGCGTGCGCATGCTTGCCTTCACCGAGATGTGCCGAAATATTCGGGAAGGCATAGAACGCGCCGCCCGGCCATTCGCAGGCCACACCGGGAATGGCGCGCAATCCCTCGACGATCCGTTTGCGGCGCTTTTCGTATTCGGCCAGCATCACGGGGACGCTTTCCATCGTGCCCCGCATCGCTTCCAGTGCCGCGTACTGCGCGATTGATGTGGCATTGGAAGTGGACTGGCTTTGCAGCTTGATAAGCGCCTGGATCAGCGCCTCTGGTCCCAGCGTGTAGCCGATGCGCCAGCCGGTCATCGCAAACGTTTTCGAAACCGATCCGATGATGATGACGTTTTCCTTCGAACCCGCCGCACTCGCGATCGAGTAGGGTTGGTGCGGGTCGTAGGTGAAGTGCGAGTAGCACTCGTCGCCCATCAGCCAAACGTTGTGCTTCTTGCAGACCGCCAGAATACGTTCGTACTCATCCGGAGGAACCACGCCACCCGTCGGATTGCTCGGTGAATTCAAAATCAGCAGTTTCGTTTTTGGAGTGACGGCTTTTTCGATGGCGGAAGCTTTCACGCTAAAGCCGTCTTCCGCCTTCGTTGGCACGAATACCGGCGTCCCACCGGCATACTTCACGATGTCCGGGAAACTCACCCAGTACGGCGCGGGGATAATGACTTCGTCGCCCCGCTGCACCAGCACGCTCATCACGTTAAAGATGGAATGCTTACCGCCGACGCTTACGACGCATTCTTTCGTTTCGAACGACGAGCCGAGTTCGCGCTTGTGCCACGCGCAAATCGCTTCCCGCAGCGGCATGATGCCGCCCGTCGGCGTGTATTTCGATTTGTTTTCCTCGATCGCTTTGATCGCCGCTTTCTTGATGTGGTCCGGCGTAGGGAAGTCCGGCTCGCCGGGGCCGAAGTCCGCGATGTCCACTCCCTGCGACTTCAGCTTGTCCGCTTCGGAAATCACAGCGGCAGTCGGCGAAACTTGTATGCGATTGATGCGGTCCGTTAGTCGCACTCTTGCTCCTTAGAAAAAGTTCACGGTTCAAAACTGACGGCAAATTCGCTTACGAAACTTTGGCTCGCAAGCGCTGCTCGACCACTTCCGGCACGAGGCCCTTGAGCGACGCCCCAAGCTGCGCAATTTCGCGCACCAGCTTCGAACTCAAATAGCTGTACGACAAGCCCGGCAACATGAACACCGTCTCCAGCCGCGGCTCCAGTTTGCGGTTCATCAGCGCCATCTGCAGTTCGTATTCGTAATCGGAAACGGCGCGGATTCCGCGCAATATGACGCCAGCCCCGCGCTTCCGTGCGTACTCCACCAGCAGCCCGTCGAAAACGTCGATCTCCACGCTTGTCCATTGTTTGGTTACTTCGCGGAGCATTTCGATGCGCTCGGCTACGGAAAAAAGGGGCGCTTTCTCCGCGTTTCGCAGCACCGCGACGATGAGCAAATCAAACATCTTCTCCCCGCGCTCGATGAGGTCCAGGTGCCCGTTGGTGACCGGGTCAAACGAGCCTGGGTAGATGGCAATCGAAGTTTTCATTGTGAAATCGTTGGCGTAGCCCGTCTTGGCTTATTCTAACTCAGCTCGGGAAAACCGCAGCTTGTAAACTTGGTGAGAGGCCAAAGTGGATTCTTTTCGCGCCGCAAGGAATCCTCTTCGCGGGACGTCGAAGTTATGACAGTATGCGGAAGCTGGTGCTACATAGCAGCGATCAAAGATGGACTACCTTCCAGGGAGGATCTTCCGGACCATGGCTCAGAATGCGCGCTTGCAGGGATTTGGCATACTTGTTCTTTGCGTTTTGCTCTACCCGGCGATGACCACAGCTCAACAGCCTGCATTGAACCTGATGCCGCTTCCCGCGAACGCACAGCTGGGGAGCGGGAGCCTGCACGTGGACTCGGCGTTTTCGGTGGCCTTCACCGGGTACGCCGAGCCGCGGCTGGAGCGTGCCGGTGAGCGGTTCTTGCGGCAACTTCGACGCCAAACGGGCCTCCCCCTCTCCTTCAAGCCCGCAAAGTCGGGAAAAGCAACGCTCGTCGTGGAGACTGAGCACGCCGGCAAGGAAATCCAGGAGGTCGGCGAGGATGAGTCCTACATCCTCGATGTAAGTACCGCGAGCGCCAGGATTCGCGCGTCCACGCCGCTCGGGGCGATGCACGGACTGCAGACGTTCTTGCAACTTGTGGATGTGTCGCCTGATGGATTTGCCGCGCCGGCAATCACCATCCAGGATAAGCCGCGTTTCCCGTGGCGCGGTTTGATGATAGATTCCGCGCGCCATTTCATCCCGCTCGATGTTGTCCACCGGAACCTCGACGGCATGGAAGCCGTGAAGATGAACGTGTTCCACTGGCACCTCTCGGAAAATCAGGGCTTCCGCGCCGAGAGCAAGAAATTCCCGAAACTTCACGAACTGGGTTCCGACTCTCTTTACTACACCCAGGATGAAATCCGCGATCTGATCGCCTACGCAAAGGATCGCGGCATTCGTGTGGTGCCGGAATTCGACATGCCGGGGCACAGCACCGCGTGGTTCGTGGGGCATCCAGAACTGGCCAGCGGAAAAGGTCCGTACGAAATCGAGCGCCGCTGGGGAGTCTTTGATCCGGCAATGGACCCGACCAACGAAAAAGTCTACAAGTTTCTTGATGAACTGATCGGCGAAATGGCCAGGCTCTTTCCCGATCACTATTTTCACATTGGTGGTGACGAAGTGAACGGCAAAGAGTGGGACGCCAATCCCAAGATTCAAGCCTTCATGAAGGCGCATGAACTCAAGAACAATGAAGCTCTCCAGGCATATTTCAGCGGACGCGTCCAAAAGCTGGTGACCAAGCATGGAAAAACTGTCGTCGGCTGGGACGAAGTTCTCGTCGAAGGAGTGCCCAAGGACATCGTGATTCAATCCTGGCGTGGGCAAGCGTCGCTCGCGAAAGCTGCCACGCAGGGCTTCCGCGGGATTCTTTCGAACGGGTATTACTTGGATCTGGGATGGCCTGCGGCGCGGCACTATGCCGTGGACCCGATGAGCGGAGATGCGGCAAGTCTCTCGGCGGAGGAAAAGCAAAGAATTCTGGGCGGTGAATCGTGCATGTGGGCGGAGTACGTCAGCCCGGAAAACGTGGACTCGCGCATCTGGCCGCGCAACGCTGCCATCGCGGAGCGCCTCTGGTCGCCGCAGGAAGTCCGCGACCCCGCTTCCATGTATGCGCGGCTGAATTTTATCAGCACCCGGCTGGAATGGCTGGGACTCACGCACCGGACCGTTTCGCGGCACATGCTGCAGCGCCTCGCGGGCCCCGCGTCGCCATCGGAATTTGCCGCTCTCCGCGCTCTTACCGATCTCCTTGAACCAGTGAAGGATTACACCCGCGAACATACAGCTCCCGCCCCGCCAACCAGCGGCACGCCGCTGAACCGCATCGTGGATGCCGTCCCGCTCGAGAGCGACGCCGGACGCCATTTCGGCGAATTAATCGATCAGTTCGTCGCGTCTTCCTGCCAGGATCCTGCGATGCAATCGCGGCTCCGCGGACAGCTCGCAGCTTGGCGCGACAATGACGCATCTCTCAGCTTTGGGCGCAGCAGGGCTCGCCGCCCTGGATGCCATCGGAAAAGGGCAACCCCCTCCGGATTCGTGGAAAGCGCAGCAACTTGCCACGATCGAACAGGCGAAAAAGCCGAAGGCACAGTTACTGTTGATTTCCGCTCCTGCCGTCCAGAAACTGATCGAAGCGGCCACGGCGGGCGGTGCTTGCGCCGGTACGAAGCCATAGCCGCGGCGCATTGGCTGATTACTTCGATTCCGTAGGATAGTTATGGCAGGTGCCGCTGCCGGCGTCATGAAAGCTCTTCCCCTCTTCGGGGATAAATTCCCAGGCGTACTTTCCAGGTGACAGCGTGAGCTTCAGCACGCCGTAGGTATCCCACTCGCGCGCTTCACTGTTTGGCGTAGCAAACCCAAGCAGATCGTGGCTCCGTCCTCCGGTCCCAGCGACGATTTCGCGAATTCCATTCGCGGGGTCGGCCTTGCCCTCGGGGTCTTGCGGTGCAAATCGCTCGTACGAGTGTTCGTGTCCTGCAAGAACCAGGTCGGCGTGGGCAGCATACAGGTCTTCCCAGAGCTGCTTCAATTCAGGATGCACGGCGTGGCTCTTGAAAACGCCGCTGCTGAACAGTGCATGATGGCCATACGCCAGAATGCAAGCAGCGGGGCGCTTCGCGAGATCCTGCTTCAGCCAAGTTTCTTCGGGTGACCCGGCGGCGCAACCACCCAGGTTTTTCGCATCGCAATTGGTATTCAGCACCACGATGTGCCAGTCGCCTAGGTCGTAGCTGTAGTAGCCTTTGCCTGCGGGCCCCGCCTGCGCGCCCCAGTATTGGAAGTAAGCCGAAGCCGCATGATCTGCGTACTCATGATTTCCTAAGGCCGGTCTTGTCCGGTCTCTGAAGCGTCCCCACGCCGGGTCATAGCAATTCTTGAAATCTTCCGTGCTGCCTTTTTCGTAGGCCAAGTCGCCCGCCGCAAAAACCGTTCCCGGTATTTGCTCGATCAGCTTGGCCGTCGCTCGGGCGCCCTCCGGATTCTTGCAACTGGCGATATCGCCTGCCCCCACGAGAACAAAAGTCCGCTCCGGAGCGCGTTTTTTCTTTGCTTTGGCCCTTGTTTGGCTGTTTCCACCGGCTGCCTGGGAGATTTGTGTTTGCGCTCGACCTGGGGTTGGAATGAGGAGGAGCACGAGGATGCCTCCACAGGCAACTCGGCCTAGCAGTTTATTTCTCCCCCGGTTGTATCGAAGCATCCAGTTCCTCCATCGAAAGATTAGGCTACCATGTCGCGAACGGAAACTTAGCGAATCGCACTTCGCCCTGGAATTTCTAACGTTCGCTGCACGGAAGACCATTCGCTGTAAGTCACTGGCAACTAAGACTATTTTAGTCTTACTATAAGTTGCTAAAAAGACAGGGGTTGTAGCAAATTAAGAGATGGCTTTGGATTGACTTTTGGCCCTAACCGGGGATATACTTCATGTGCGACTGAATCAGTCGCATATTCTGGAGAGTTCAGAGTCTCTCAAACGATGTTTAAGCTTTCCAAGAAGTCCGATTACGGGCTGATTGCCGTTAAGCACCTGGCGATGCATCGCCATCAGCACGCATGCAGCGCCAACGAAATCGCTGAGGAGTATGGCATCTCGGCGACATTGATGGCTAAGGTGCTGCAGAAACTCGCGCACTGCTCTCTGGTTGCCGCTAAGCACGGCTCCAGCGGGGGGTATCAGTTGGCAAAGGACCCATCGCATATCAGCGCGCTGGATGTCATCTCGGCCATTGACGGTCCGGTGCTGATCACTTCGTGCGTCACAAGCCACGGGAATTGCGACGCCACGGAGCGTTGCTCGGTCAAGGAGCCGCTGCGCCGCGTCAACGAGAGTATTTTGGGCGTGCTGGGCGCGGTTACGATTTCACAGTTGAGCGAAGAACCGCACGAGCCCGCGCTCGTCGCGCTGTCGAGCGCTTCGCGGTCGCACATGAGTTCGACTTAGGAGAAAAGGGATCATGCCAGTTAAACTGCCGATCGCGCGTCGTCGAAGCCATGCTGCCGTACTTCACTGAGAAATTCGGCAACGCTGCCAGCCGCAACCACTCGTTCGGCTGGGCCGGCGAAGAGGCCGTGGAGACCTCGCGCCAGCAGATTGCATCGCTCATCAACGCCACTCCCAAAGAGATCATCTTTACGAGCGGCGCCACCGAGTCCGACAATTTGATGATCAAGGGCATCGCGGAAATGTTCCGCGAAAAGGGCAATCACATCATCACCCAGGCCATCGAGCACAAAGCCGTCCTGGACACCTGCAAGAACCTGGAGAAGCACGGCTTTGAAGTCACCTATTTGCCGGTCCAAAGGGACGGGCGCATAAGCTTGGAGGATCTGAAAGCGGCGATCAAGCCAGCAACGATTCTCATCACCATCATGTACGCCAACAACGAAATTGGCGTCATCAACCCGATCCCAGAAATCGGCAAGCTTGCCAAAGAGCATGGTATCTTCTTCGCCGTGGACGGTGTGCAGGCCGTTGGCAAAATTCCTGTCGACGTCCAGAAAGACAACATCGACCTGCTGGCCATCAGTGGCCACAAAATTTACGGGCCCAAGGGCGTTGGCGCTTTGTACGTTCGCCGCCGCAATCCCCGCGTGCAGCTTTCCGCCATCATTGACGGCGGCGGCCACGAGCGTGGTATGCGCTCCGGCACCCTGAACGTGCCCGGTATCGTCGGCCTCGGCAAAGCCTGTGAAATCGCGCAAAAAGAGATGCCGGAAGAATCAGTTCGCATGCTCGCCTTGCGCACGCGTCTACAAAAGGGTCTGGAAGCGAAGTTGGACGAGGTTTTCATCAACGGCTCGATGGAACACCGCTTGCCCAACAACCTGAACATGAGCTTTGCCTACGTCGAAGGCGAATCGCTCCTCATGGGCATTAACGACATCGCCGTTTCCAGCGGTTCGGCCTGTACTTCGGCAACCCTGGAGCCCAGCTATGTACTCAAAGCATTAGGCGTTGGCGAAGACCTCGCCCACACCTCGATCCGATTCGGCCTCGGCCGTTTCAACACGCAGGAGGAAGTCGACTACGTCATCGACAAGATGGTGCAGGTCGTCACCAAATTGCGCGAACTTTCCCCGCTCTACGAAATGGCCAAAGAGGGAATCGATATCTCTAAAATGAAATGGCAGACAGCCTAAGCAAAGGACTGGGACAGACAACATGGCAAATGAAGGTACAATTCGCATTCATCGCTCCATCGGTGGCACTGGCGCGGCTTTCCGCGTGACGTTTGTGCCCTACGGCGGAGAAGGAGAAGAGGCCGCCGTCGCCGGCGAACGCTCTTTCCATGAGCTTCAGCAAGTGCGCGCCTTTCTGAAGATGCTCGGGCTCGGCGCGGAGTTTATCAAGGACGCTCTTCGTCAATTGACGGCGGGACGCTCGGCTTC
>WNFF01010678.1_pt1 | contig 10132 bp, 10 predicted proteins | sample 5400441 | NCBI WGS metagenome assembly WNFF01 (sample SAMN13153345, study PRJNA577476) | soil metagenome | isolation source: 120 cm saprolite under Douglas fir tree site 2 hole 3 replicate 1 | place: USA:California | collected 2015-04-18
GGCATGCGAGGCAAGGGTGCGTTGGGCGGCCACGGCCGCCGAGACGGCATCGGTGGCACGCGCAAAAGCGAAGAAAAAGGCATCTCCCTGGGTATCGACTTCGTGCCCGTGAAACTGCTGGAAAGCCGTGCGCAGCACCCGTCGGCACTGAGCCAGCACACGGCCATACTGCTCACTTACCTGTTGCAGCAGGAGCGTAGACCCCTCGATATCGGTGAAGAGCAGAGTGATCGTTCCCGTCGGTAAATCAAGCACGCGAGACCTCCTCCAGCCAGGAAACACACAACTCATCGGTGCAGAGACCGCGAGTCAAAAGGAACATCTTTGAGCATTATACCCCATCATCGAGAGAGCAGTGATTCCACAGGAGGGAATGGTGAGGAGAGCACGTGCCGGTCAATCAGAAGAGTCCAGAGGTCATGTCATTCTTGGGGAAATGGGGTAGAGCTATGAAGTAGGCGGCGAGCGAGGTCCCGTAACCGGGCCTTTTCTCTCCGCCCCATCCCGAACCGGACAGGACCGCTTTCCGTGTCATCCGGCTCTCCAGTGGCGGCCTTCCATAGGTTCAGACTCCGCACATCTCGTGCTCTTCCCCCTCAGAAGGTCATCACCTGCGCTGCTTTCCCCTGTGCATGGCTTTCCCATGCTCCCCGGCAGGTCGTTACTCCTGCGAGTACTACCAGCGCTCTGTCACCATAGGCTCGCGCCCGTAGGTGATCCCGCGTTTCGTCAAGATGATACGTCCGAGCACACCGTAGGTCGCCCACTCATTCCCTTGAATGATCTCGTTGATCATCGTCTCTCTTGCAGAGGTGGCCTCAATCTTACGTAGGAATCGAGGCCCAAGAGGGCATCGGCTTGAGGCATGGTGCCGATGGGAGAACAGCTACTCCCCTGAGAATTGGGCTTCGGGCATTTCAGCTCTAACCATAGCGTGCGGAGCTTGCAGCGCATCGACATACATGCCTTCTGCCGATCACCGCTTTCCACAACAGGCTCTTTTCCCCTCCATCTTTCGACTTCAGGTCGGTTGGGTGCTCCAACAACCTCCCTCTGAGTTGTTCCTGGCTGCGCCAGGGATATCATCAAGCGCGACACGGCGCACACGTAAGCTGTCACCAGCCGCAAAGTAACTGATGAGTTTTTCTTACCGTTGTTTTCTAGAGTCTGTTAGTAATTCAAGGTCGAGGATGTGGTAAAATGAAGGATGAATCCTTCACGAACCCCCTACCCGACCGATGTGAGCGACGACGAATGGGCCTTTGTCGCTCCGTACTTGACGTTATTACCCGAAGACGCCGGACAACGCACCTACAGCTTGCGCGAGGTGTTCAACGGCTTGCGCTGGATCGCGCGAGCAGGCGCGCCCTGGCGCCTGCTGCCCAATGATTTGCCACCTTGGTGGGTGGTCTATCAGCAAACCCAACGTTGGCTGGCAGCAGGCTGCTTTGCCGCTCTGGTTGACGACCTGCGCTTGCTCTTGCGCGAAGCCCAGGGGCGCACCCGGCAGCCTTCGGCAGCCATCTTTGATAGTCGCACCTTGCAATCGACGCCGGAAAGTGGCAGCCATGCCGGCTATGATGGCGCCAAGCGGCGCAAAGGCAGCAAAGTGCATGCAGCCGTCGATACCCTGGGTAACCTGCTGGCGAGGCTTTTCACGCCTGCCAATGAGCAGGATCGCGCGCAAGTGGGCGAACTGGCTGCCGCCGTGCAAGAGGTGACCGGCCAGACCGTCGAAGTGGCTTTCGTTGACCAGGCCTATACCGGCGATGTCCCGGCGGCGGAGGCCCAGTAGCACGGCATCCAGTTGGAAGTGGTCAAACTGCCCGAGGCCAAACGCGGCTTTGTCCCGGCTTTCGCGGCGTTGGGTGGTGGAACGCTCTTTCGCGTGGACTGCGCGTTTCCGACGCCTGGTGCGCGATTATGAGCGGCTTCCTACCACGCTTGCTGGCTTGCATCTGATCGTGTTTGCTTGTCTCATGCTTCATCAATGGATGGCCTTTTCGAGTCCTTGACCAGGTTTCGATATCGAATCACTAACAGACTCTAGATATAACCAAGATTATTCCGATCGAGGAAGAATCCTTAATGACAAGGGAAAGGCTCTTTATCAACAAGAGCGATACGAAGAGGCCCGTACAGCTTATAAACATGCGATACTCTTTGACCCAAGCAATGTGCTGACTTATTCAAAGCAGGCGAGGAATCAAATAAACAAGGGGAAAAATTTCTACGAATTGGGGCTCTATGACGAAGCCTTAACGGTTTATGAACAAGCGATTCTCCTTGATCCCAGCAACGCTTCCATATATATGGAACAGGGTAGGACGCTCTATGAGCTTGGACGCTATAAAGAGGCTCGCGACGCTTATAAACAAGCGATTCAACTCGACATTAGCATAGCCCAAACTTATGCAAGCCAAGGAAAGGCACTCGTTAAAAAAGGAGAAGCGCTTCACGAACTTGGACTTCATGAAGAGGCTAGTTCCATCTATGAGCAAGCAATTCTGTTTTATCCTAGCAATGCAGACGCCTATGCCCACTATGCAAGGGAACTCTACGAGCTTGGGCAATATAAAAAGGCTGCTGATGCTTATAAACAGGCTATTTATCATGACTCCTCCTACGCTCAAGACTATGCAGATCAAGGAAGAGTTCTCATTGACAAAGTCGAGACCCTTTATAATCACGAATATTACGAAGAAGCCCGTGCTACCCTTGAACTGGCCATTCTATTTGATCCCGAGATAATACGCCTCTATGCTATAAAAGTGAGGGAATTCCTTGATAGGGGAGGGACCCTCTATGAACTTGGACGATATGAAGAGGCTCTGATTATCTACGAAATGACAATTTTATTTGACCATAACAATAAGGATGCCTATATGGGGAAAGGAAAGACGTTAGACAAGCTTAAGCGCCATAAAGAAGCCCGAGCTGCCTTTCTAGTAGCTTCCCAATTAGCCGGTACAAAACCACCAGAGCAAAAAATGTCTTGGATGTGCGATGAGCCATTCCGCTACGAATGAAAAAACCTGGCGTCTAATGACCTGATTGATCAAACCAACCTTGCTGTAAACCTTTCCCGCGCTCTATATTCCCAAAAATCGAGTGCACTCCATTATCAGACTGCGAGATCCACCGCGACAGGGAGCGCACTACGAGACCAGTCAGTGAGGTCGTCACTACTACGGGGCATATATTTTTCGAAGACTATCTTGCGAGCCAATGCATCTTCTTCAGTATCATTGACAAGACGCGCCTGCCCGGAGAATACGGTGTTATTGATCTTCATCTGTACCGCTGGGGAACGGAGTGCATTCTTCACCCAATCCGCCTGGTCGCGACCGCCGGAGAGCATATAGAGGGTCCGTCCATGAAAGGCAAACCAGATTTCAATGGAATGTGGGCGACCTGAAACGCGGCCTCTGGTGGTCAGGTAGCAGAAGTCTGCGTCTGCAAGTATTTTGAGATCAGGAAGCATAGGATTTTCTTTCTCTGTGTATCTCGCTACCATGCTGCTCGCAGCACCCCCTCGATCTGTGCCGCATCACTGATAGGCCTGGGATTGCTCCGCACAGCACTGCTCTGGAGAGCTATGCGTGCTAAACTGGGCAAATCAGCCTCTCGTACACCAACCTCGCTCAGATGCTGGGGCAGGTTCATCTGACTGATAAGCTCGTATACCTTGTCTATTGCCTCTTCGGCGGCACTCTCGTCACTCTTGCCCGCACGTGCAATCCCCATCGCCTCTGCAGCCTGGGCCAGCTCGGACGCAGCCGCGCCCAGGTTGAAACGCATCGCGTGCGGCAAAATGATACTGTTAGCAACACCATGCGGCACACCTGCCGTCCCGCCCAGCACGTGGCAGAGCCCGTGGTGCAGCGCCATAGCGACATGAGCCAGCGCCGTTCCGGCCAGGAATGCTCCCATGAGCATCTCAGTACGCGCCTCCAGGTCATCACCTGACGCGTAACAACGCGGCAGCGCAGAGTAGATAGCCTGCACAGCGCGCAGAGCGACAGCCGTGGAGAGTGGATTGCGTGTAATCGAGTAGAGCGCTTCGATGCAGTGTGCCAGGGCATTGATGCCTGTCGATGCCGTCATCTCAGGCGGCAGGTCGAGCGTGAGTATCGGATCATAGATAGCGAGTTTCGGCGTGACCTTGGCATCGGTGACGGTGATTTTGCGCGTTGAACCATTCTCGTGATGCGTAATACCATAGGTTGGCGTCATCTCCGATCCGGCGTAGGTGGTAGGTATGGCAATCACTGCGACGAGCGGCTGCTCGGTCGGAATCGCCGCTCTGGCTGGCCGGCCGCTGCGTTTCTCCTCCACAGCCAAACTGACGGCTTTCGCCATGCCGATCGAACTCCCTCCACCCAGGCCAATCACCGCGTCAATCTTGCCCTCGTACGCCAGTGCCGACGCCTCAGCCACCTGGACATCAGGCACGTGAGAGGCAATGGATTCGTAGCTGGCCACCAGCCGTTCTCCCAGCACGTTCTCAATCACCCCAATATGCCCATTCCTCCGCTGCGAGCCGGTCGAACAGAGCATCAAGCGCCTCCATGAGAAACGCTCAACCGCCTCACCCAACCTGGCGAGCGAACCCGCACCAAAGATGATCTCCTGGGCATAGCTGGTATAACGAAACTCGTCCATCAACGCACCTCCTGCTGAAATTGCCTCACTCTACTGCGACGGGATGAGCGCCGCCATCATGCCACCCACGAAATCGATCTCATCCTGGTTCACCATATGCCCCATATTCGGGTACAGGCGCATCGTCACATCCGCGCCCAGTCGTCGTAATACCTCGGCGGATTGCTGCACCCGCTCCTTCGGAATATGGGGGTCCCGGTCGCTGCATCCCAGAAAAACGGGCGTACCAGCAAACGAGCCGGGATAATCACGCGGGGTACCATCAGGCCCAATCAATCCCCCACTCAGCGCCGCTACACCGCCATAATGTTGTGCATGACGAGCCGCAAACTCAAGCGCGAGACATGCCCCCTGCGAGAAGCCCAGCAGGATCGTACGCTCGCGTGGAATACCTCCCTCTTCTACCCGCTGGAGCACCGTGCTGAGCCTGTCCAGTGCTGACGAAAGCCACGGCTCATTGCTGGCTATGGGAGCGAGAAAGCTCTGCGGGTACCAGCTATTGTTCGCAGCCTGGGGCGCCAGGTACGCAAAACCTGTGCGATTCAGTTCAACGGCCAGCTCTAATATATCTTCCGCTGTGGCTCCTCGTCCATGTACCATCACCATCGCTGCCCGTGCCTGCCCCAACGGCTCACCCATGAACAGCACCGGCTGTTGCCCCTGGTTGATTGAAGCAAATTGGTCCATTCTTATATACTCTCCTCACAATTCCAGAAAAACAGGAAATCAGCGCATCGCCCGGTCGAGTTTGCGCAAAAGGTGTAGCAATTGAAGCTTGCTTTACCCGGTGACAGCTATCGGTAGTCTCATTCCTGCCTGGTAATGGTGGTCCATCTGGCAGGCCATCTCGTATCTGCCCGCGGAAGTAGGCGAGAACGTATAATTGATGGTCCAGGTTGTTCCAGGCATGATTGGCTCGATTGATGAAACAGCAACCAGGTGCATTATAGTTAATGATCAGCAGAAACGTCAATATGATATAGTAGTCTTGTAGGACGCAATCTCTTCCAATCTGAAAGGAGGCAACTCGTGGGAGCTACTGATCAATCAGACATAGTTGGCGTTTTTAGAGATCGTTCCGGGGCAGATCATGCCGTAGAGGAACTCAAACAGGCCGGATTTAAAGAAGACCAGGTACAGTTAACCTTCTACATCCCGCAAGCAGCAGAAGAGTTCCACAGTCATGCAGATAGCCGTATTATCGTCACAGTCCAGGCCGAGGATAGAGAGCAGGACGCCGTCGGCATTCTGTTTAACAATGGAGCCAACAACGCTGATCTTCCTCCCGGCACCGTGCTCGAGCATGGTTCTATTATCAGCTCCCAGGCGGAAACCACCGACCTCATCCCTGAACAAACAGCTAACTCTGACTTCACCGAACATAGCTTCTTTGCCGAGGGGCATGAACCAGGCCATCCAGATGAGATCGAGCTTATTGACAACCCAAACTACCCGCATGGCTAAAAAATGACGCGATAACCGTCAAAGTTTAGACCGCATTCAGCACAGCTATCTCGCGCCTGATATCAAACTTCAGCAGCTTGTGCGCACTGCGAATGGCCTCTTCTACCTGGGCAGGCGTATCCCCGCGTGCAAAGATAAACCCCAGGTAACTCGCACCTTCAGGGAGTGGCACGAGCGCGTAATTCAGCTTGGCGGTAATCTCAACACCGGTGATGAGAGGCACTTCCAGCGCCTCTTCCACACCATGCACACCTTTGAGCATACCGGCCGACGGTATAGGGATCATCATCACGCCTGCGGCACGCTCATCTCGCTCAACCGCCGTGATCTCCTCCCCGATGGCATGACGCAAAATCAGTTCTTCCAGGCACATGCCGGAGCCAAATTCCAGGACAGTCGAGCAAAGTCCCCCAATGGAGCGCCCGGCAATCTCCAGCATCCAGGGACCTTGCTCGTTGACGCGCAATTCCGCGTGCACAGGCCCTTCTTGCAGCCCAAGCGAAGCAGCGGCCGTCGCAACGCACCCGGCGATCTCTTCTTGCACGCCGGCAGGCAAACTGGAGGGCGTTGTGTAGATGGTCTCTTCAAAGAACGGGCCATCCAGCGGATCAGGCTTATCGAAGAGCGCCAGCACCTTTAGCTTGCCATGTGTAAGCATGCCCTCCAGGGCAACCTCGAAGCCCGGAATAAAGTCCTCGACGAGAATCGAGGTCTCCTGCTCCGCATTGCCCTCAGCAATGAGCAACCGCTTTAAACGCCGGAAAGCGGTTACAAATTCGGCGGGATCGTTGGCGCGAATGACCCCGCGACTGCCCGAAAGTCGTAGCGGCTTCACCACGCAGGGATAGCTAACCTGCCCGGCAATCCAGGCCGGGTCATCGCTCAATAAAAACGGGCGAAAGATAGGGCATGGTGCGCCACCCGCTGACATTAATGTACGCATCAGCAGTTTATCACGCGCCGCCTCGGCAGCTCGCGGCGAGTTATGCGCCAGGCCCAGCGCTGCGCTGGCACGCGCCGCCAGCTCTGTCGCCGCATCATCAACGGAGATAATCGCGTGGAGAGGATGCTCCTGGGCAAACTCGACAATCGTGCGCATAGAGGCCTCGTAATCCATAAAGTCCAGCCCAAGCGGTACATGCCAGTACTCGCTCAGCGTCTCAGGCAGATCGATCCCCACCACAACTTCAAGATTCAACTGCTTGGCCGCATTCAAAAAGGCCCCTGCCCGGTAAGTAGCAGGAGACATCAGCAATAATACGCGCTTCTGTTCGTTCTCAGTCTCTATTCTATTCATCATTCTTCGTCTTGCTTCACATCAACACTATAGCCCCTGGATTTCAACGCCGCTGCAAGTCCAAAAAGTCGCTGGTCACCCTGGACAGTCCAGGTAATCTCGGGGCCATCCCAGTGGCATTGGTAGGTGCCATGCCAGTCGCGATGCTGGACACGCGAAAGATGACCTTCATGTTTTTGTGCGTATCTATACAGTACCAGGCTCTCCGATATGCTGATTATATCAGAAAATGCAAAGTATTGTTGTGCACAAAGGCGGGGAAGCTATGGAATCCAACTCAGTTGCTCGTTCTCACAATACGCGAAGCCCAGATAGGGCCAGCATCCATTTCAGCGTCTGCTTGCAGCAGGGTGACGCCCCATTCTCCGTACGCATTGAGGATGGCCAATCCAGGGAAGAAGGCCCCCTGTCTCCTTTGATTCCTGGATGGATGATAATGCAGAGATGTGTTTGCCAGATGGAGGCAGGGATCACTTTTTTAACATAGGAGCAACGATCAGATCAGGGTGTCGCACTCGACCGCCTCTATCATGGCTTCTTCGCTGGAGGCGATCACCACAACCACCCTATGCCCGCGATCAACCAACTCCACAAAAGCGCGTTGACCTTTAGGGCTTTAGCCCGCCGCAAGCCCCGCCTTTTTAAAGCGGGGTAAGGCCCTTGTGGCTTGAGCCCTTGCAGAGTCGTTGAAAATACTGTAGAGTCTATCTATGGAAACAACGAATGCAGGGGCAAAGCGACTGGACTATCAGCGCGATGAACACCGGGTCCATTTGTCGGAGTTTGGCCCCATTCTCAAGAAACTTCCCAGTTTGTGGACCCGTTCCTACTTTGTTTCGACGGCTCTCGCCGTGTCAGCGGAAACGATCCAAAGCTATATTGAAGCACAGCAGGGGGGCTAGATGCCGCAGTACACCGTGCGCCGCGTGAACCTTGGCCGAACGAGCCAGCTTGATGAGCTGGCTCATGCTAGTGGGCAGGTCTACAGCCGGACGTTGGTCTTCTTCTGGCGTACGGTGCGACACAAAAGCATCTGGCTCAAACCCAAGCATCTGCTGCGGCTCATTCCCACCGATCCAGATCATCTGCTGCACGCCCATAGCGTGGATGCAGCCGTGCAAGCGTTCTTTAGTGGACTCAAAAGTTGGCGAGAACGGCGCAAGACCGATCCGCAAGCCAGGCCACCAAAGAGGCGCAAGTGGTATTTTAAGATCGAATACAAACGATCTGCGATGAAGCTGGAAGACGGCGTGTTACGCCTCTCCAATGGACGAGACAACGATCCGCTCGTGCTCGTCTGGGAATGGGATCTGCCCCAAACCGTAGTGATTCACTGGACAGGAACCCAGTACCAGGCCCTGGCGACCTACGAGATCGGAGAGAGCCTCCCAGAAGAAGAGGAGCTTTCCATCGAGCAAAAGCGAGATGAACACACCGCAGGCATTGATCTGGGCGAGATCCACCTTGCGGTGTCTCACAATGGTGAGCGGTCTCACCTGATGAATGGGCGTCTTTTGCGGGCCAAAAAACAAGAGCGCAACAAGCTCATCGCGAAGATGGATCAAAAGATCTCTTGTTGCAAAAAGGGCGGAAAACGCCGAAAGAGACTGATACGCGCAAAGAAAAAGCACCTGAAAAAGATGAAGCATCAAATCCAAGATATCGAGCATAAGCTCACCAGCCGCTTGGTCAACACGCTACACCAAGAGGGCGTCGAGAAGCTGGTGATTGGCGATGTGCGCGATATCCGGCAGGAATTGGATGTCGGCTCTACGAACAATCAAAAACTCCATCAATGGTCCTTTGGGTCTGTGAGGCACAAGCTCACGTACAAAGCGGAAAGGTTGGGCATGCGCACGGTGTTGCAGGAAGAAAGCTACACCAGCAAGACCTGTCCCGCCTGTGGGCATCGACGCAAAAGCAGTCCAGACGGGCGGGTGTTCACCTGCACCAACAAAAAGTGCAAATGGCGAGGGCACCGGGATGTAGTTGGAGCCTGGGGCATCCGTGCCAAGTATCGTGGCGAATTTGGTGGCCGCCACGTAGTCGGGGCGATGGCACCCCCCACCGGATGCGGGTATGTTCCGCATCTGCGAGTGTCGCTGTAGGGGTATGCTTACCTACAGAAGCTGTTGGGCTTTGAGCCTAAGCAGAGTGTCACTTAAACTATTGTGAGCAGTGGTTAAGAATACTATTTTCATTGGAATATCACCTGCTACTATTTTTTGTTTATACAAAACCGTGGATGGCAACTCTTCGGCCCGACCTCGCACACACATAGCTGTTGCAGGAGCCAGACATTTATCTTTCATCGTTTACCACGTCTTTAGACGCCGGAAGAGATGGTTTTTAGCGCACAAGATCCCAGCAATAGGAACTGCCTACAGTTCTAACCCACTACGCTCTACGTGCGCACGCAGCTTGGCCCAGGCAAGGATTTGCGGTGTTAAGGTGGGCAAGCTAAAGGTGTATGGATAATCATGATCGCCCCCTGCACCGAGTTCTACCTCCAGGCGCCTTACCTCGACCGAACTCATGCGGTGCATGTCCCAGAGCTGATCGACGGTGACGGCAGTTGAGAGCAATCCTAGATTTTCCCGGCTAAGCATCACATCCATCTGCTCAGGCGAGGTGGACAGAAACACGCGGATGCGCTCCTTGGGCATACAATGATACATTCTCAGCAAGCCCAGCACCCCATCAAGC
>WNFF01005774.1_pt1 | contig 10131 bp, 9 predicted proteins | sample 5400441 | NCBI WGS metagenome assembly WNFF01 (sample SAMN13153345, study PRJNA577476) | soil metagenome | isolation source: 120 cm saprolite under Douglas fir tree site 2 hole 3 replicate 1 | place: USA:California | collected 2015-04-18
CAAGTAGTACCTGATCTTTATTCTCCATCTCCGAGAGCTTGCGCCGGATGTCCTCACCGAAGGCGATGGTCTGCTTAAGTGTAGGTCCGTACTTGCGTTTCAGTCGATCCAGCCGAGCCAGGCGCTCTTCGATTTCGCCGAGGCGCTCGGGAGAAGCCTGGATTCCCCCGGCATAATCGCGCAGCGTCGCTCCCACATCTTCGACGCTGATGCGCGCCGACTCCAGCGCCGCCAGCGCTTCCTGAAACTTCGGCTCAAAGCGTGCCAGTTCCTCGAGGTGCTTTTGCGCGGCTCGCAGGCTCGACGAGGTGGAGGCGTTGCCCTCATACAGCAGGTCGAAGGCGTTGATGGCCGCGCCGTAAATCTTCTCGGCATTCGCCAACACGCGCTTCTCGGCTTCCAGTCGCTCATCTTCACCCGCCTGCAGACGCGTCTCTTCGATTTCACGGCATTGGAAGTTCCACAGATCCAGAAGCCGCATGCGATCCTGCTCGTCCTGTTCGAGTTCGGCGATGCGTCCGCGAATCTGCTTCCAGTTGGCAAACGCGGCGGCCACGTCCTTCAACTCGACTCCGGCGTAAGCATCGAGCAGCTCCTGCCGCGACGCGGCGTCAAAGTTTACGATGGATTCATTCTGCGCGTGGATCACCGCCAGATGGGGTGCAATCTGCTTTAGCACCGCGACGGTGGCCGGCTGATTATTGATGAAGACTCGTCCCTTGCCGCCGGGAGCAATTTCGCGCCGCAGAATCAGCGAGCCGTTCTCCGCGTCCAGACCGTTCGTCTCGAGTATGCCTTTGATGGCTTGCGCAGCGGCTCCGTCGCTCTCAAACACGGCAGCGACCACGGCCCGCTCCGCCCCCGTGCGGATTACTTCCGATGACGCTTTGTCGCCCAGCAGCAATCCCAGCGCGTCGATCAGAATGGACTTCCCCGCCCCGGTCTCGCCGGTGAGAAGATTCAGACCCGGCGCGAACTCGATCACGACATTGTCGATCACCGCGTAGTTTTCGAGTCGAAGTTCGGCCAGCACAAGGGTCCTGCGATCTTTTCGTGTGGCGCGGACGCCCTCGTCCGCGGCCTTTGATCTTAAGTTTACGACGGTCCGTAATTTACGCGCAGCATAGCACACACCACCCCAGCGACGCTTCGCGAAACCAGCCGCCCCCCAAACCGGAGTTGCACAAGTCATTCTGCCGAATGCACTCCCGTGTTTGCTTCGAAACTGCGCCCTTCGTAAAGATGGAAATCATGCGATCCTTCCCCCTGGTTGCAGTAATGCTCTGTTGTTTCGCGAATGCGTCCGCATGGGCGCAGCAAATTCAACCTGATGCCCCTAAGACAGGCAAAGGCAAGAATAGACTGCAGCTCGGGGTCGCCCCTGCGACCCTCAGTTTCGGCAACGTAACGGTGGGATTGAGTGCCAGTCTACCGGCAACTCTCACGGCATCGAATGGTTCCGTAACCATCTCGTCGGACCAGTCGACAAGCTCGGAGTTTACTCTGCTCGGGCTGACTCCGCCGGTGACGATTCCGGCTGGACAGAGCATCCTGGTCACGGTTCAATTCAAGCCGAACGCCTCCGGCACAGCCTCCGGCAAAGTGGGGTTCATCAGCGATGCGGTGAACTCACCAACGGTGGAGCAGTTGAGCGGTACGGGCGTGGCGCAGGTTTCCCATAGCGTTGGCCTTTCCTGGCATCCGGGAGACGGGAACGCGGTAGGCTACAACGTGTACCGCGGCACGGTCTCGGGAGGTCCCTACCAGGAGATCAATACCGTGCTGGATGCCTCGACGAACTACACAGACAATACGGTCGTCTCCGGGTCGACCTACTATTACGTCTCGACTGAGGTAAACGCCGCAGGCCAGGAAAGCGCCTATTCAAATGCTGTAAAGGCAGTTATTCCAAGCCCTTAGCCAATCCCGCTGCCAACCGGGAGCGATCTCGCGCTGCGGAATCAACGAGCTATTTCCCGCGTCCGTACCGTTCGTCTCGAGTCTGCCTTCGATGGAGCGTGCGGCGGCCCCGTGCCCAAACGGCACAGATAATGGTGCGGTATGCACTTCCGAGTTTGCGTCTAAACCGAGCGTTTCGTGAAGATAGCACCCATGCGTTCCTTCCCCCTGGTTGCAGTCGCATGGCTGCTTTGTTGGCTGTCGCCGGTGTCCGCATGGGCGCAGAAACTCCAATGCAATCCTTGCAATCATGCCTTTGGCAACGTACGAATCGGCACTTCCACTTCCTTCTCCATCAAACTCACGAACGCAGGACACAAGAAGATATATGTCCTTTCCAAATCGATACAGGGACACGCTTTCTCATTCGGCCAATTCCCGTTGCCAGTGACGATCCTGCCCGGGGCGACCATCCAGTTGCCCGTCATTTTCAAGCCGACTGCCAGGGGGTGGACCGATGCCACCCTCACAATTGGAAGTAACGCCCTGAATTCCCCTCTTAACATGCATGTCGCGGGAACCGGCGTGTACTCCGCCACTGGCGCGCAACTGGTAGTGACGCCTGCAACGCTCAATTTCGGGAACGTTGCGCTGGGATTGAGTGCCAAACTACCGGCTACTCTTACGGCCTCGAATGCTTCCGTGACCATCTCGTCGGATGGGTCGACAAGTTCGGAGTTCACTCTGGTCGGGCTGACTCTGCCGGTGACGATTCCCGCTGGAAAGAGCATCCTGGTCACGGTTCGATTCAAGCCGAACGCGTCCGGCACCGCCTCCGGCAAAGCGGGGTTCATCAGCAACGCGCTGAACTCACCGACGGTCGAACAGTTGACCGGCACGGGCATCGCTCCGGGTTCCCACCAAGTGGATCTTTCCTGGCATCCAGGCGACGCGCACGCAGTGGGATACAACATCTACCGCGGCACCGTTCACGGCGGCCCCTACCATCAGATCAATACCGCCCTCGATGCTTCGACCAACTACACAGACTCCACGGTTGTCGCCGGGTCGACCTACTATTACGTCGCCACCGAGGTGAATGGCCAGGGGCGCGAGAGCGCCTATTCCCAGGAAGTGCGGGCAATCATTCCGAACCCGTGACCGTCGAGGCCGGCCCATCGCTACGCTTGCCAGTGGAGAGCCGGGCGTCCCCGCCCGGGCGCTCAGGGCAGGCTCGCGAGACGCCCGTCACTCCGCCGTATTACTCATCACGCGGTCACGGTAATAGTGAGAATATAGTGAGAATAAAAGACACCGCCAATTCCGCAGCCCGAGAGGCGCGCAGTACCGGCGCAAGCAACGATTTACCGCCGATATATCGGGTTGACCGATGCGGTACGCTGGCGGGGTACGCCAGCGCCTTGGTCTATAATCCGGACTAGGGTTCTCCCGAAACCAATGCTCTTTCCTTCCGTCCTCCTGCTGTTTGTCGGCGGCGAAATCGTCGATCTCGTCCTTCAGACCGGTCCGGTCGCCAAGACCGTGCTTCTCCTGCTCATCGCCTTCAGCGTGCTCTCCTGGGCCGTGATTCTTTCCAAGTGGCTGCTCATCCGCCGCGCGCGCTGGCAGAGCGGACGCTTCGTCCGCGCTTTCCGCAAAGCGCAGCGCATGCAGGACGTCGCGTCGGTTGCCGGACAGTTCCGTCCCAGCCCGCTGGTTGGAGTTTTTGAAGGCGCAGTCCAGGAGTTCAAGCGCCAGATGGGAACAACCGGCAGCATCCACAACCTCGTGGCCGTTCAACGCGCCATGCAGATCGCATCTTCAGAAGAGATTACTCGCCTCGAACGCAGTGTCCCATGGCTGGCGATTACGGGCGCCGTTACACCGTTTATTGGACTGTTCGGAACCGTCTGGGGAATCATCGACGCGTTCCACGGACTAGGCACGGCTGGTGCGGCGACTCTGCGCGCCGTCGCTCCCGGAATTTCTGAAGCTCTGGTAACCACCGCCGCCGGCTTGGCGGCAGCCATCCCGGCAGTGATTGCCTACAACCTCATCATTGGCTCCATTCGCGAATTGGCCTCCCGCAACGACGACTTCAGCCTGGAGATGCTCAACCTGGTTGAGCGACAGACGGTTGAGCGACAGCAGACGCCACAGGCCGCCGAGGTGCGGCGCTGATGGCCTTCACCTCCACCAACGGACGCACCCAGACCGCCCTCGCCGACATCAACGTCACCCCCCTGGTGGATGTCGTCCTCGTGCTGCTCATCATTTTCATGGTGACCGCGCCGGTGCTGCAGTCCGGAATCGAAGTCAACGTGCCCCACACCCGCACCGTCAAAGAGATCACTGAAGAGCGCCTGGTGATCAGCATCGACAAATCGCAAAAAGTTTTTCTTGGCAACGATCCCATCAACATCAACCAGATCGGAGCGCGCCTGAAGCAGAAAATTCGTGATCCTCAACACCAGTCGATCTACTTGCGTTCCGACGAAGATGTTCCGTTTGGCGCCTTCGCCACCGTGATGGACGCCATCAAGCAGGCAGGCATCAGCAACGTGAGCATCGTTACACAGCCGACGGATAGCCATGGCGGCCATCACTGATACCAATATCTATTCCGAACACGGCCAGTTGCGCCGGCCTCTGGCCTGGTCGCTTGGACTGCATTTGGCGTTCACGGCTTTCGTGCTGCTTTATACGGTGTTTATTAGCGGCATTCGGGGCACAGGATGGGGCAGCAGCGGCGGAGGCGGGGATGCCATGGGAGCGACGCTGGTGAGCGCGATTCCCTTGCCCGCCAATCCCGTGCAGACAACGAATGTGCTGGCAACGGAATCCAAAGGACTCGCGAAGTCGCAGCCCACGGTTCAGGAAAAGGAACCGGAAGCGATTCCGATTCCCGACAAGAATACGAAGACCAAAATAAAACCCGCGCCCGTCAAGACCGCAACGCAGCGCAAGCCGCAACCGGCAACACCCGAGTCGAATCAGATTCCCTATGGCGAAGGTGGTCCGGTCAGCGAACACTACACCATGAGCGCGGGCGGCGCCAAGGGCGGATTTGGATTCACCGGAAGTGGTGGCGACTTCGGCAGCCAATTTTCGTGGTACGTCCAAACCGTGCAGCGAAAGGTCACCGAAAACTGGCTGAAGTATGAAGTCGACCCGCGTATCACAGAGGCGAAACGGGTTTATGTAACGTTTGATATTGCGCGTGATGGGCACCCGTCAAATGTTGTGATCGAGCAGTCGAGCGGTGTACCGTCGCTCGATCAGTCGGCGGTCCGGGCGCTCCAGCGCATTGATACTTTCGGCCCATTGCCGTCGGATTATGCGGGAAGGAAAGTGTCGGTAGAGTTCTGGTTCGATTACAAGAGATAGTGTGAAGAACGTGTGGTGACGGGTTTCATGCCCGTCCGGACGGGCGGCGACGCCCGGTTCTGCACAGCCAGATTGGTACGGGGAGCACAAATTGAGTAATTCGGTTCGAGCCATCCGGCGTCACGCACTAATCACCGTTGCCTTGCTGTTCTTATTGGCGGCTACCAGTGTGGCCCAAGACTGGATTCGCACCGGCACCGGGCTCGGCGTCGAGCGAGTGCGCCTCGCTGCCTCCGACTTCAAGTCATCGACAGCCGACGCCAACAACGCGGCACTCTTGAAGACCTTCAACGACACACTCTGGAACGACCTCGACAACGCCGGAATTTTCGATCTTGTTTCGAAAAGTTTTTATCCGCTGCAGGAGCCGGGGCAACCGTCCGAGGTCAACTTCCCGGCATGGAGTTCCCCGCCACCCAACACCTCCATGCTCGCTTTCGGCAACCTGGGCGCGGCCGCCGGCAAGGTCACGGTGCAGGGATGGCTCTACGACGTCAAGAACCAAGGGTCGCCACAGGTACTCGGCAAGCAGTACACCGACAATTCGACAAGCGACGCAGTGCGCGTGATCGCGCACAAATTTGCCGACGAAATCATCTTCCGCCTCGGCGGAGGTGTACCGGGAATCGCCGAAACCAAGATCTACTTCGTCAGCGAGCGCACCGGCCACAAAGAAATCTGGGTGATGGACTACGATGGCGCCAACCAGCAGGCGATAACGCATCTGGGAGGCATTTCCCTCTCGCCACGCATCTCGCCCGATGGCTCGCGGCTGGCCTTCAGCTCCGTTACTAAGAGCGGTTGGGAAATCATGATGTACTCATTCGATCTCAACCGCATGGTCAGCTTCCCACGTTTTGGAGGCATGAACCTCTCGCCTTCCTGGTCGCCCGATGGCAAGCTCGCGTTCTCCTCCTCGCGAAACGGCTACCCCAACATCTTCACCGTGGACGCATCCGGAGGAAACTCACGCCGCCTGACCAACGACAAGGGCCCGGACGTTTCGCCGACTTGGAATCGCAAGACCGGCTCGCAGATCGCCTTCGTCAGCGGCCGCACCGGCCTGCCGCAGATCTACACCATGGAATCCGACGGGACCAACCTGCAGCGCGTCACCGATCAAGGCTATGCGGTTTCTCCCAACTGGTCGCCGAACGGACAGTTCCTGACCTTCTCCTGGGTGCGCAAGTACGGGCCGGGAGAGCCGGGCGCCAACGATCTTTATTTGATGGACGTCGCCAGCAAGCAGTGGGTGCAACTCACTCACGACGCGGGACGCAACGATTTTCCCTGCTGGTCTCCGGATGGCCGTCACATTGTGTTTCAGTCCCACCGCTCCGGCAGCGACCAGATTTGGACCATGCTGGCGGACGGCACCAACGTCAAGCAGTTGACCTCGAAGGGCGGCAACACGCAGCCCAACTGGAGTTGGAAGTAAATTAGTTTTGAAAAATGAAGAACGGTTTTGCGGCTGGCCGAAAGTGCGCCCTGCCGTGATTCTGCAAATTGCACGCCACCATGCGGGCGCACAGAAAACTGGAGGCTTCAGTGAAGCACGCAACGAAGATGAGAATGACAACGACGATGACGAGATGCAGTACCCTCGTATTCGCACTCGGCACAATCATGTTCCTGGGCGCATGCGCGAAGAAGGTCGCTCCGCCGCCGCCCACGCCGCCGCCCGCACCGACGGCTCCCACAGCCTCGCTCTCCGCGAACCCGAATACGCTCGACAAGGGCCAATCGACAACGCTGACCTGGCAGACCACGAACGCGACTGACATTAGCATTGACGGAATCGGCGCGGTGGACGCGAGCGGCTCGCGCCAGGTAACTCCGAGCGACTCAACCACCTACCATCTCATCGCAAAAGGAGCCGGCGGCACCCAGGAAGCCACCGCTCGCGTCACCGTGAACGCGCCCGCAGAAGCGCCGCCAACGACTTCCAACGCCACGGAAGAGGAACTGTTCGCGCGCAACGTAAAGGACATTTACTTCGATTACGACAAGTACGATGTGCGCGCGGACCAGCAAGCTTCGTTGCAGGGCGATGCACAATTCCTGCAACAACACTCCAACATTCACGTCACCATCGAGGGACACTGCGACGAGCGCGGCTCCACCGAATATAACCTGGCCCTCGGCACCAATCGCGCGGACGCGGTAAAGAATGCGCTCATCCAGGCTGGAGTGGGCGGCGATCGCATCAAAACCATCAGCTACGGCAAGGAGAAACCGTTCTGCACCGAGTCGAACGAAACTTGCTACCAGCAAAACCGCCGTGGACACTTCGTATACGAAAAATAAGCACAAACAATGGAGGGACGGGCGTCTCGCCGGTCCAGCCGGGCGGGGACGCCCGGCCCTCCACTGGACCGCTGGACACTCAGCGGCTTTTTGACATCCAATAGGATAACTATGAAATCCAATCGCCTCGCGCTCGTTCTCACGCTCTTCCTCACTCTCTGGATCGCTCCTGCCTACGGCGCCAACAAGGACATCATCGAACTGCAAACGCAGGTCACCCAGTTGCAGCAGCAGATGACCCAGATGAAGCAATCCTTTGACGAGCGCATGGGTGTCATGAGGAATCTGCTCGAGCAGAACACCGACGCCGCCAACAAGGTAAGCGCCGCGATCAACGGCCTGCAAACTTCCGTCAACAAACAGCAGCAGGATCGCGCCGGGCAGGTTGACCAGATCTCCGGCCAGATTCAGGCGCTGAACGACACCATGGACGAGCTCAAGGTCCGTCTCGCCAAGCTGAGTAAGCAATTTGAGGACATGCAGACGGCGCAGCAGTCCATGGCCGCACAACAGTCACAAGCGCAGCAGCAGGCCCAGGCAATGGCTCAGGCGCCTGCCCCCGACGTGCTCTACAACAACGCACTGCGCGACTACAACGGCGGGAAGAACGACTTGGCAGTCCAGGAATTCAACGACTACATCAAGTTCTACCCAAACACCGACCTAGCCGGAAACGCATATTTCTATGTAGCCGAAATTCAGTTCAAGGCCGGCGACTACCAGAAAGCAGTCGCGAACTACGATCTAGTTTTGCAGAATTTTCCCAGCGGCAACAAAGCTGCCGTCGCGCAGCTCAAGAAGGGATACGCCCTCCTCGAACTGGGAAAGGAAGACGAGGGCACACAAGAATTGAAGCACGTCATCCAGCGCTATCCGCGCACAAACGAAGCCGTACAAGCAAGAGAGAGATTAAGGAAAGTAGGGCCGGCAACGCCAAAAAGCCGCTAGCCCGTGTAGAGCGGACACTCCTGTCCGCTGCCGTTGCTCTTGCCTTTGGGTTTGTCCACAATAATCGTCTGCCTCAGGCTTGCAGACCCTGCCCACTTTTCGCGGACAGGATGGTCCGCGCCGCACACTACGGCCGCCGCTCAGTATTTGGCACCACCACTCCACCTTCAATCTTCGGGATGCCAAAATGCCCGCCCAGATGAGACAGGTCGAGCGGACTGATCGACCCGGAAACCACGATAAAGTTGATCTCGTTCGACCGGGCCAGGAGAATCGCGACGTTGCTCACCGCGTTGTTCTCCAACCGAATCCACAGGTCGCTCACACCTGGGCCGCCGTCCTTTTCATGATTGTTCATCAGTTGCTTCCAACCCGCCGCATGATACTCCTCTTTCACGGAGCTTAAAGCCGCCGGATCATATGTCCAGGTTCGAGGAAAACGGTAGTTGTGGACCGAGACCCCACTCACGCCTGCAATCACGCGGCGGAGCTCCTCGTTGTCCGGGTCCAGCTTGGACGCAAATACCAGCATGGAGTGGTCGAGAGTGAACTCGGTTTTCGAGGACGCGCTCTGCCGCAAAGCCTCAATCCCCTGCGGAATCCACTCGTGCTGCTGTTGCGTCCAGGTCAATTTGGCTGCGGAAATGGCAATCAAGACAACAAGAACAATGCGGCAGAATTTCATAGGGCGCCTCAATAGACGGGAAGTCAGATGGGATCCTGTCCCAACCCGTGAGGCAGAACCCCCAGACCAATAAGAACCCGGCGCGTGAAAATTAGTTGTACGAAAGATTACGCCTCAACAGGCGGGTGCCCCACTCATCGCGTGCGATGAGTGGGATTTCGCTACCAGAGACATTCAACCGGACAGCACTCCAAAAGCACAAGAAAGAACAATCCAGAATCCCTCCGCGTCCTCGGCGTCTCGGCGGTGAATTGGTTTGAGGTTTACTTTACTTCCGCGGCGGCCGCCTTCTCCACCGCCACGCCGCTCGGCCGCAAAGTGACCCAATCGGTCTGCACCCGATCCCATCCCTGAATCAGGAAGCCATAAGATTCGAACAGCGCGCGGATCTGCGGCCGTTGCCAACCCGCAATCTCCTCCAGAATCGGCACCAGCGTAGCCAGCGCGTTGTCGCTGAGCACCGTCCGCTTCGCGATCTGCGCGACCAGCTTCGATTCCGACACGGCAATGGTAAAGCCGTCGCGCCGGTTCACTTGCAGCATGACGTGAATGTCGGAGCTGCCGTCGCCAACGTAAACAATGTGGTCCGCCGGAATGCCCAGGTCTTCTTCGAGCTGATCCAGTCGCGTGACTTTCCCATAACCGGCTGTAGCCCGCACCAGGCTTTCGATCTCGCCCGAGGCTTTCCACTTGAACTCGGTGCCAAAGATGTGGTCCTGCGGTACAATCCCCTCCAGCGCCGACTGGATCACCTCTACCGGCGCCGCCGAGAGCACGTAAAAATCAAAGTGGAATCCGTCGATCTTGCGATCGAGTATCTCGTAAACCTGCTTGATGTTGTCCTTGAGGCGAATGCCCTTGCCCACCTCGAACAGGTGGTCGCGCCGGACGCGCGAACGGAACTC